>Ga0116230_10004989_pt1 | contig 12996 bp, 13 predicted proteins | sample S1TSphfallax_3_FD_88678 | JGI IMG/M metagenome (GOLD analysis project Ga0116230, IMG submission 88678) | Host-associated microbial communities from peat moss isolated from Minnesota, USA - S1T2_Fd - Sphagnum fallax MG | ecosystem: Host-associated > Plants > Peat moss > Unclassified | place...
AAATGTAATACTTACATACATGGTCATGTTCAAAATAGTAATGGCCACATAAGCTTACTCTTAAACTAAAGGACTCCCTTGAAATGAAATACCTACATGTGAGGCCATGCAAATCATATGTAAAATGTTATTGCAATAGTTGCATACAACCTTCCTAACCCACACAAAATTATGGGTCCAATGGCAATACCTACATATGGTTTCCCTAACCCACGTTAGACATTGGTTCCAATAAGAATACCTACATATGGCTTCCTTGACCCACACAAGACATTGGATCCAATAGTAATACATGCATATTCTCTTAATACACATTGGAAAAATGTTTCCATTGTATAATACATGCATAATGAAACCTAACCCACCTTGTGCTAATTGCAATACCCATGTGTAGTCTTCTTAACACACTAAAAATTTGTGAAACCCTTGCAATTTTTACATCACAAAACTTAACCCACCTTATGTTAATTGCAATACATGTAGTCAATCTCAATGCCCACAAAATGTATATTATCTAGTAGTTAGACTTTTGTGTAACCTTTGTGGGGTTGAGGTTAACATAAAATACATGCCAAACATTGGATTGTCAAGTACGTACAAAATAATATTGTAACAGTTGGTACATGATAATATTAAAATTTTAAGTAATGTTTTTTTATAAAAACAACTTATATGAATATGATGTTTATTAGATGAAGAGATTGATATCCAATCGCAATATTTTCTCTTACAAACATTTTTGTGTGTGAACATTGTTTTGTGCCAATCTTTCAACCTATGAACATGATACTTTAAACCATCATCTACACGATGTAACAACATTCCTAGATGTCATGATTCAATCATCTTTATGAAGCAAATGTTCCATATTTGTTATCCCACGACTTTCATGCACTACTACAAATTCATGGCTTTTTTACTAGGTTTTTAAATATTAAAAAAAACCTAAAAGTGATAACCGCCCTATCAATATGGACAAGTCATATTGTACATGTCCTACATGACTAGGTAGTCAAATTGGACCTTGTCATTTTGACCAACGGAATGACTAACAAAATGATTGATTATTTGATTGGTGGATAGTGAACCATTTGAATAGGTCTATTTATATCTAAATTAAAATCATTTTTGGATTATTATCTAAATTTTTAATAGGTAGGTAGGTGTTAACCTAGCCTAGCCTAGTCTACCTAACCTAACTATTTTAGTCTAACCTACCTATCCTAGCCTTCTCAACATGCACATAGGTTGTAAATATAAGGAATTGAACCCCAAACCTTCCCAATGATAAATGAAATCCTTATCAATAGACTACACCATTAAGGGTGATCAAATTTTATCAACTTTTTTATTTCACATCATTAAACATAATGTCTAAACCTAATGGCTAAACTTAATGATTTGTAATGGTTAAACTTAATGGTTAAATTCAATGACTTAAAATAATGATTAAATTTAATGGTTAAACTCAATGACTTAAATTATTGGCTAAACATAATGACTTAAAGTAATGGTTAAACTTAGTGACCTAAATTATTAGTCGAACCTAGTGGTTAAACTCAATGACTTAAACTATTAATTCAACCTAGTAAGTAAATTCAATTATTTAAAGTAATGACTAAACCTAATGGTTAAACTCAATGACATAAAGTAATGGCTAAAGTTAATGGATAACCTCAGTGACTAAACTCAATGCTTTAAAATAATGGTTAAACCTAGTTTTTAAACTCAATGGCTAAACTTAATGCCTTAAAGTAATGGTTAAACCTAGTTGCTAAACTTAGTGGCTTGAACTATTAACTAAACCTAGTGGTTAAACAACAACAACAACAACAATAACATAAGGCCCTTTGCTAGTATTGGCACCAATAGCCAACACTAGATGGTGTCGCACAAAACACTGCATGACAAATATTTAAGTCCACTTGCGTTTGCACAGGCAGTTTGGTTTGTAGTCATGTCAACGCTTGAGACTCGAATTTGAGTCCTTGCACCATTAGGTGCCAAAAATCTATGTCCTACGCCTACTCATACCACTCCCCACCATGAGTTGGTATGGTAGTTACTAAAAAGTCCCCTTTTAAAATGGCTGCAAAACTATGCCAAGGACGGTTGCGAGGTAATGGGCCCCTTACGAGTGCATTAGCAGCGCAATGTGAGGGTACCTATCTTGAGGTAACTTGGCAACGTGACCTAACCATCTCAACCTGTGCTACTTAAGTAGCAAGGTCAATGGCTTGGCTTTGCAAACCTCCCAAATGTGAGTGAAGCAATGTCGGTCCGTGACTTTCACGCCCAACATCCTTCTTAAGTAGATGTTGTACGCCACTTCTAATCATTTCTATTGTGTTTGCGTCAAGTTCCAACTTTCACTCTCATACAAGAAGTGAGGCACAACAAACGTGTCAAACACTTGCACTTATGTGCTCAACTTCAAGTGCTTGTTGCCCCAAACACGTTCAAACTAGGCGAAGGCCCCCATCCCTCGTCCTCAGCGTGCCGCCATTTTTTCATTTAATTTAGTGTTAGATCATAAAACCCCTCCCAAGTATTAAAATTGATCAACCAGCTCAACTGGATCGCCATTGATGGTGACATCCACCAGAAGTTGGGACGTGCCCTTACCCACAGACATTATCTTTGTTTTGGATGCATTAATGCGCATAATAAAATGTTCTACAACAATGTCCATGGCCTTTAGCATCAGCACTAAGTTCTCCGGCTTCAAGGAAAACAACACCATGTCATCTGCATATAACAACAAAAAAATCTCATGCAATGTTAGGTCCCCTTTTGCCCTTTGTTCAAACAACATTATGCCATTAACATGGTAGCCCACTAAGACTACTACGTCTGAAGGCATGTTAGCAAGGGCTTGTTTAACCACGAAATCTAGGAGAACATTGAACAGTAGAAGCGCCACCATACAACCCTGGTGCACACCACTGTTGATAGTGAATTCTTTGCCCACCTGGCCCCCAAGCCTAACCGTTGCAAGTGTTCCAATGTGCAAATCTTCTAACAGCTATACAATTCTAGAAAGAACCCTGTAGATGCCCAAAATCCGCCACAACGCATCCATGTTAACCCAATGATAAGCCTTTGTCAGGTCAATAAAAGCCATATGCAACTAAGTGTTGTCAATAAGTTCAGCCATGCTAGCTAGCTAACGCAACACAAACATGGCATTTGTGGTACCCCGGCTGGAACAAAAGTTGCATTGTGCTTCGAGCAATTTAGGCTCAACCACCTAGCTAACCATGTGCATCAATACCATGGAATATACCTTGCCGGGAATGCTAAAGAGGCTAATCTTGCGATAGTTATTTGAGCACTGTTGTGTACCCTTTCCCTTATGTAACGGCACTACAATTGCACATTTCCAAGCTATCGGGGCTCGCCCTGACCTCCAAATCACTAGAATCACTTTGTGCAACCTATAGATTGCAGTAAAACACTCCTTGAGCAAAGGTGAAGTGATGCCATCTTCACCAAGTGCAGTAGTGTTATAAAGTTTTTTCACACAATCAGCAACTTCTGACAAAGTCGGCTTTTCTGGAGCATCCCCTTGGGTACTTAGTGAAGCCTCAATCTCACACACTTTGGCATCTAACTACACACGAGTTTCCTCAGGCAAATCTCTGCCGCCCCCTAAGACACTTACAAAGTGCCTCGGGGTTGTGGATGAGGAGACCTTGTCAATCTAGCAAGCTTTGGGGCCCCACGTTTGGTAGGAGTGCCCCCTGCTGCCATGTGCTTAGCCTGGTGAGCCCAGTCCCCTATGTGTCCCTGTTCATGCAAATGAGAAGCCGTATCAGCCTGCCATTTCAAGTAAGCATTGACATCATGAGTTACAGCCTTCTTAACTGTTGCATTGGCTACTCCATATGGGGAAGCACTAGTGCCTAACCTGGCCAGGTGTGTAGCTTTCTTAGTGGTAATCAGCTTAAATGTGGCTGGTGAAAGGGCAAGCTTGTGTCGTCGTCACATTTTATGCACACCCACCTTTTCCAGTGCAGTCACAAAGATATTGTGCACCCATTTCTGCCACTCATCCTCAAGGTCTGAAACCTCAAGATTGAGGGCTGAAAAACAGTTTGACACCGCCCTCTCAAAGGCAACTTTAACCTCTGGCACATAAAGTGCCTCCCCATCCCACAGCCCCCTTTTTGGGGCAACACACTGTTGGGTTGTGAGGGATAGTTGTAACGACAAAACCAACAAGCAGTGGTCTATGAGCCGGTGCTGTACATTAGCATACACCTGACAATCGGTCACACCACACATGGCACTTCCAGAGACAAAAAATAGTCTTTGACATACTAACATGTTATAGCCTTGTGCCGCCAAGTTGCCAAATGACTTAGGCGATGCTTGAAAAAGGTATTGGCAATCCTGAGGTTGAAGGCGGCAACCATGTCAATGAGGTAGGCACCATTGTGACTAGGCTCAAGTGCACCTTGATTCACATGGAAACGACCCACGACCCCACCTTATCTTCCTAGTTACTGCCAAGCTCAACATTGAAGTCCCCCAACACAACCAATTTGTCACTGGTGGGGACCTGTTCAAACAAGCAAACAATAGGTTGTAGAAGGATTGCCTCTCAACCTCCTCCTCAACACCCCCCATCCTTGTAGTCAATGGGAGAGTAAGCAGATAACATTGTGAGGTGTTGCCCAACTTTGGCTTGAAAACGCATAGAGATCAAACGGGGGCTATGCTGGTCAAAGAAAAGCAAAGCATTAGCCCATTCTGGCACCACCAATAATCCCCTTTGCTTGGCCAGTGTAGCTCCTGCAGCCCACAAAGCATAACGCTCATGCCCTCCAGTTCATGTGCCAACAAGCCTAGCTCCACGATTCCCTCTTCGCCTCGTGAACAAGTCTTCACGTTGTAGGTGCCCAACTTGACGGAATGTTTGACGCAATCCACAACATAATCAACTAGACGCTAACACACAGGCTAGCTATGATAACACAAGTTCGTAGCCATTCTTCCACTTAGGTTGGGTGGCAGCCCTACAGCCTTTTGGCCTAGAAGAACGTACAAATTAAATTAAATTAAATTAAATTTAAAAATGGTGGTTAAACACAATGACTTAAATTATTAACTAAACCTAGTGGTTAAATTTAGTGATTTAAAATAATGGTTAAATTTAGTGGTTAAATTCAATGATTTAAAATAATGACTAAATTTAGTGGCTTAAAGTAATGGTTAAACCTAATGGCTAAACTCAGTGGCTAAACTTAATGGCTAAATTGAATGGTTTAGAATAATGGTTAAACTTAATAACTTAAATTATCAGTTAAACTTAGTGGCTAAACTCAATGATTTAAAATAATGGCTAAACTTAGTGCCTAAAATCAATGATTTAAAATAATGGGCCAAACTTAGTGATTTAAAATAATGGTTAAACCTTAATTAAACATAATGATTAAACATAATACTTAAACATAGTGGTTAAACCTAGTTGATAAATTTAATGGTTAAACCTAGGTTATACTTAGTGGCTAAATTTAAGTTATACATATTGGCCAAACTTAATGGTTCAACTTAGGCTAAACTTAGTGCCAAAATTTAATGGCTAAATTTAGTGGTTAAATTAAAATTAAAATTAAATCTGATGCCTAAATTTTGGCTAAACATAATGGTTTAACATAATGGCTAAACCTCATGGTTAAAATTAAATATGTAAATGAGTGGATAGGTAAGTGAATAATATGTAGGTAGGTAGGTGAAAAAGTATAGGTAAATAGGTTGACATGTAAATAATAGGTGATTCGTATGAAGGCGAAAAACATAAGTAGGTATGTAAGTAGGTAGGTGAAAAAGTATAGGTAAATAAGTTGACATGTAAATAATAGGTGGGTGGGTGGGTGGGTAATAGGTAAAATGTAGATAAATAAGGTAGTAGACCATGCCATATTTGATTAAGGATCATTAGCCATCTTGACAAAATTTTCAACTTGATTAAAGACCATTGGTCATTTTTACTAAAAATCATTGACAATTTTGACTAAATGTTCAAATTAATTGAGGACCATGGTCACTTTGATTAAAAATCTTTGGCCATCTTGATTAATTGTTCAACTTGACTAAAAAACATTAGCTATTTTGACTAAAGTTATACAACTTAACTATGTGTATTCAATCAAATACCACTATAGTCAAATTGATTAAACAACACATAAATGTGTCGTTCAAGCTCCTAACCTTTAATCAAAATGTACATGTCCATTAATTGAAATGACAAGTTAGTCAATCTGAACCTTTTAAAAAACCAAGATTTGTAATAATGACGAACAATGTGGCATGATCACAAAGTGTAACCCTTCCTTGTGTGCATTCTTTAGCAATTTCTTGCATTGTGTGATATAAATGAACTAATATTCCCTCCAAAGGAACAATTGAACTTTCTAGCTCATAAAAAGCCTCAACCTTGTCCATAGGAAGCACACCTTCATCCATTGTTCTAATCAAACCAATGTTGATGAACCCTAGCACACATTCTAGTCATAGGCTAAATTGCATTATCTCCATCTATTTCATCCCTTGCATGCAAATTATGTCATGTTCTTCCTCTTTGTGTCGTGGATCGTAGTGGTCAAATTTATTATGATGTGCATAAATTCTAATCAATCTCAAGAATATGATTCATCATGGGGTCCACAAACATTTTATGCATGGTGGATGACAAGTGTAAGGAGTTTGTGAATGAAACTAGAAGGTTGATTGCAAAGAAGCTCGATCACATGCCTAATGCCCATATATTTGTGATTTCACTGAGTGTTGGCAAGACTTTCTTGGCTACACATTTGTTTGATGAGAATGGCAATGATCCAGTGGAACTTTTGAAGGGTGAATATTTGAAGCAAATCCAAGATAAATTTTATAAATTGAATTCACCCAACGTTTGTAACCTGGTTCCTTTTTTCAATCATCATTCAGGGCGTGGTTATATTGATAACATTTTTGAGTTAAAATCCAAGAATTGTTATGACTACATTAAAAAATGTTACTTTCCATAACAAGTTGTAGGATAGAAGGTTTTCATTTTCAAGATGTCAATAAACGGTGTGGAAAGTAGATTGAGCCTAGTCATGTGAATGCAACCTATATGGGATTTGTAGAATGCTTGGATCATGTTTGATCATATGAAATGTGTCATTGGTTGGACAACTATGGCTTGTCATGTGTATGATCTTATTTATTGTAAAGTGATGACCAGTGTGATTTGTGATATGCAATCTAAGGACATCAAAGCTCAACATATCATGTGGACAAAGCTTAATGAAATGATGTTGAAGAATAGGTTTCCAAAATCGAAGTTTAAACGGGCTGATAGCACGTAAACCAATTATAATGTTGTTAGACTTATTTATGGTTGGGTGAATGCACACTAAGGTGGTATACTTTTTGTCCCTTTTTGGATTTTTTGCAATTTGTATTCTATTTAAATGCCACAAATGCATTGTAAAATCATCAATTTGACAAAAATATTTTTGGATTAATATTGTCAACTTGAATAAGAATATTTATTGAAGGGTGAAATTTAATAAACATACACCAATCATAAAGTAATGAACTTTTAAAATGAACATATGGACTATGTTATGGGTTTTGCATTAACATTCAAATGCATTTTTGTTATGACTTCATCTCAATATTTTTTATAGGGACTCAATTTATGATACATGATGGGGAAAAAAAAATGATTGAAAAAAATCATGACAAAAAACTTAACTAACAAATAACTATGGACTTTTGAATGACCAAATTTGGACCTTATTTTCCTAAGTTCCAACCTTGGTCATTTTTTATTGGATTGATATTTTTTGCCCCCTAACATGTATGTCAAAGAATTATCTAGATGGGGAACATTTCATTTGAACTTTATTAATTGATTAATCACCACATAAGGCCCATTCAAAATTTGTTTTTAATCGTTTTTCCATTTTAGTGTTAAAATATGGATTTTTGGGACTTGGATTCTTGCCACTTTTGAGCCACCCTAATTTGCATCTACTCAATTTTGGGGACCTTTTTGTCAAGATGGTTGATAAGGAGCACACATATTTATTCCATTGGATTCAATTACCCAATTGGCACACCAAAAAGTTAATCAAATATGAATTACAAGATTAACACAAATGTATTTACCACCAATACAAGAATGCAAAATCCTTGGTGGAGGCTAATAATCTCTATGCTATAATTAATTGTTGGTGGATATAATTAAAGGTTGCTTCTGAAGCAAGTGTCCATGAACTTGCAAATTGGTTAAGCTTTTAGCAATTTTGTGTCAGGCAATGGGGAGGTTTCATGGTCCATGTGAACATTTCACCTACGAACTTCCTATGGCTCGCTTTCTTTTTTGTTAATTCAAAATTGGAAATCCATTCACAATCAAACTCCATTTACACTATACTTCCATCTTTGTTGTGAGATTATTGATTTTGGTGATTTTCAATTTTATTTCATTTACAAAAGTTTAGTGATGAAAAGTGGGTTGACATCCCACTTGCAATCTTGCCAAAACTATCCATAACATTTGGTTACAACAATCAAGAAAAGGTAGCACTTGTTTGTACACAACAATGTCTCACAACTACATTCGTGTTTTCAAATAGTCTACATTATATAAACAATACTTGCAAGGTGGTCCACCTCGTCATGCTCTTCATAGGAATGAATTGTTGTTGAAAAAGGCTTGTAGGTTAAGTGAATCCTCCTAAACTTGCAACTATTGTCACAAATTACACATCCGAGTCTTCTTTCACAAATTGCCTACCACACCTAGAAGGAGAAGAGGTTTTTGGGTCTACCAAGTGACCTAATTCATGTCCTCCTAGCATAGACAATGATTCCCATCATTCTAATCATGTGAATTTCTCTTGTCCACGAATAATTATTCCTAATTTTGTGCCCAATAATGTAAAGGATATACACATGCAACAACCACCTTTTGGTCCTTATAATTTGCTACTTTTGGTATATCAAAGTGGTTTGGAATTGAGGGAAACTATTTGTGTTGATAGCCATTGGCATATTGAACGTTGCCCATCCAATTTTGCAATTCAATATTCTACATTCCAAAAAACCATTGGGCTCAAATGCAAAACAAGGATCAACCTTTACAAATCTGTAAGTGGAACTTTTGTTCCATGTTATTCAAGTTTATGGGTTGAATATCACAATGGATTATTCAAACACCATAAACATTAGTTTTGTGTTGATGACTTCAATCATTGCGTTGGTGGAACAACATGAAATTTTGCAATTGCTAGGCCTTTTGTTCCAATTGTATGGCCCATCTAAGAAGGTACTAACTTAATTCAAAAGGAGGCAACAACTTTAGAATAAACAAGTTTTTCATTTGATTGCCTATGCAAAAAGAACACTTAAAATTTATTTGGCTCCCAATCTTTTACTTCAAGCAATTCCTATGTGTTTGCGGAGAGTTGTCACAATCTTGTGAGGTTATTTGATGCAAGTTGTTGGTTTACAAGTTGTGGTGGCAAGAAGGTGAAACATCCTTTGGTCTTCAAATTAACGCAACAACACACCAACAATTGGAGGCTAGGAAGTTACTTATTTGGTGCATTGTTTTCCTTATTGTTGATGTCCCCCCACCTAGGTATGGACCATTTTACAATTTTTTTTCGGATGACAAAATATACAATGTGATTATTGAAAATTTCCCTAGATGTTCATGTGTTTATTTTCTCACAATGTTGGCAAGTTTTTTGGCGGATGTGGGGTGTATGTGTAATGTAAACATGTGTATCATGTATTATAAATAATTATGTTATGTGGGTTCATGGAAAAGTTCATTCATCATTGCACATGGAGTTGGGATGAAATTCAATGTTTGTTGAAGTGTTTTAAAACCATTATTATATAATATCGTAGTACCTTTGCCATTTGAACACAAAGATTTTGAAATTTTAATTTCATCAAATAATTCTCAACCATGCAATTACCATCCATTTCAACAATTTTGAAAATCTTTTCTTTTCCAAGAACCTTAGACATTCGAAATATTGGTTACACCAAAATGATGAAATGCACGTTCTTTTTTCTTTTTTCTTTAAACCTTCACATTAGGCTGCAATGGAAAACTATATTTGCCAAACCCATGTTTGAAGTGAATGAACCATTGTTGATCCCAAAAGAATATGCATGTGATGTGGTAGAATATTTACTAACATGGCATGGAATATTTTTCCATGTCATCTATAGTTTTCCACATGGATGAATATACCAAGAATATTCCATGACATGGCATGGTATATTTTCAAAGATTTTCACTTGTGCATTAGCTAGCATCATTGGCTTGCTAAACTAAATATCATTTCTGTGAAGTAGTAAATCGTTTTGGCATCACTCCTTCTTATAAGTAATCGTAGACATTTTGTAACCACTATAACTATAATATGAACACGTGAACATCAATGGTCTAATTAAGTACACTAATCAATTATGTTTGGTTGGGCAATTTATTCAATGCATTTGCCATTAAATGGGATCTACTGAGTTTATAAACAATTTTGAAATCATATTCCAAAAATAATAGTAACCTCTTAGCTATTATGCCAAAGACTTGTGGTTTGTTAACTAAGTAGACCAAGGCCATGTGGTCAACATAAAATACAAATTGCTTACCTAGTAAATAATGTTTGAATTTGTGTAAAACATAGACCATAACTAGTGTTTTTTTCCAAGTAGTAATGTAGTTTCTTTTAGTTGAGTTTAGTATCATGGAGGCATAAATAACCGGTTGATCAAACTTACCAATTGGGTTTTGGGCAAATATGGTTCATACTACTAGTTAAGATGCATATGTGTGTACATGAAATTCAAGCTCCCAATTTGGACTGATAAAAATAGGGGCTTGTACATATTGGTTCTTAATATCCTCCCAAGCATTTTGGCATTCTTCAATCCATTCAAAAACTTCAATTTTTTTTAGCAACTTAGTGATTTGTGACATGATCAAAACAATTTTTTATATGAAAACACCTATATAATTGTGCCATCCCATCAGAAACTTGAATCTTTTGGGGGGTAGGAGGTACTGGCATGTTTGCTAAGCTTCAATATTCTTAGGATCCATGACTCTGGCCTCTTTAGACATTATGAAACCTAAAACAATTTTTGAAAACACCATGAATGCATAATTGTTTAGGTTCAGGCTAATACCAAACTCTCTACACTTATAAAAACATATTAAAAAAGATTCAAGGTGAGTTAACAAATCACTAAAAACCATAAAATCATTAAGAAATATCTTCATGAATAAATCAATGTATGCACGAAACACTTTTGTTACTACTTTTAATAAGTGGGTGATCCATTTTTTACACCAAATGGCATCACAACCCATACAAAAGCCCTTAATCCATCATAAAGGTGATTTTGTGCTTATTTTTTAGTGCAATTGATATTTGATGATATCTTGAAAACTTGTCTAAAAAGGTACAAACTTCATGCCCAACAACAATGTTGATGACCTCATTTGTGAAAGGCAACAAGTAAGGGTCTTTTTTTGTTGTTACATTAAGCTTCTTGAAATCAACACATATTTTCAACTTCCCATTCTTCTTGGGAACAACCACAATTGATCACAACCAAGTTGCTTCCTCAATTGGTTTGATGAAACTGACTGCAAGTAACTTGTTTATGTCTTATTTAATGATAACAACATAATTAGGATTCAATTGGTACCTTGCTTGACGAACAAGTGGTACTATGGTATCAAGCTCAATCTTATGTTGAACAATCTTTGGTGGAATACCCTTTAGATCTTTACATGTATGGGAAAAAACATTTTTTAATTCTTTTAAAAGTTCAATAAGTTGTTATGTGACAATCAGTTCAAATGAAGTATTCATTTTCACATGTTGCAAATTCTTTTTAATGCCCAAGTTGGCCTTGTCAATTGTTCCTCCTTTGTCGTTGTCCAACCAACCATGGTTAGATCTTGTATTCACTCCCAAGCAATTAATGTCTCGTTAATAATCATCTCCCCTATTTTTGGATTGAAAAAGATATCAGGTAGGTGTTGTTTGATAGTGTCAGGTGGTATAGTTAGGTTAACAACTAAAACACATATCAGTTCGACATGTTGTTTGGGGACCAATTGTGCTATATTAAAATCAAGTACATAGGTTAATTTAGGAACTAGTTCAATATGAATAGGTAATGGTATAGTCCCTATAGAAAATAGGCCTAACTATGTGGCAAACATCACATCCTCTTCTTCATCTAATATTCCAAAATGGAAATCATGACACATTAAGACTTATAGTCTTTTGGTTTGAACGCCAAATTTCTTAATAACAAGTATAGTCTTTACTATACATGTTCCTTGAATAGTAATAATATTAGTTCCTAATCGTGGGATACTTTGCAATCTTTTAACCATGGGCATCTTAACAACATTGAGTAATTATAATCTAAAACATTATTATTATTATTATTATTAAATGTAACAATGTAGGAAATTCCATAAATGAATATCTTCAAATCCCTAAAAAACCAAGTGTTTTAGCTATGGTTTGATTCGCCATACGCAGTTTGTAAGGTGTTGGATTAGGCTTTGATAGACCTAATTGTACTTTTAGGTTTTCATTAATAATATTAACTTTAGAATTTCCATCAATTAGCACACCATCTATGAAATACTTACCAACCTGAACTTGAATCATTGTTTGTTAATGATCAATAGCCACTGTTGCACAAGTAGGTTCAAATTGCATCAATTGAACAAACTTAATCGGTTTGAAAATGTACCATTTGATGTCAGGCATAATCTTCAAGAATTGCCCCAAGTTAATCACATACTTGATTTCCAAAACTTGAGTGCCATGTTGAGAATTCAAGCTCAACTAGTTAGGTTTCATTAGTTACTGGAGTAGGAAAGTAACTAGGTTACTTTCACAAGGTTGAATTACTTTCATTACTTATTTTAGTTTGGTTATTTGTGGTTTG
>Ga0116230_10004990_pt1 | contig 12995 bp, 10 predicted proteins | sample S1TSphfallax_3_FD_88678 | JGI IMG/M metagenome (GOLD analysis project Ga0116230, IMG submission 88678) | Host-associated microbial communities from peat moss isolated from Minnesota, USA - S1T2_Fd - Sphagnum fallax MG | ecosystem: Host-associated > Plants > Peat moss > Unclassified | place...
GAAGACCCCTTGTAACATTGGGCATATGAAAATAACCAACAATGAATTGGCCTCTTGCATCAGAATACAGTTCTGACAGCAATATGCTTCATTTGCCTCCTCTGACTAATGATCCCACAACTGTGCTGACACAACACAAGGAGGATCACTCACTCTTGTCATTGACCTGCAGCACCTGCTGTGTATACTTTTGTTTGAAACAAAGAACATCCTTGAAAAACCTACACAAGCAGAAGGTCACAGTAGCTGAAGAAATGTCCAATGCCACAGATATGAAGCATAAGCAAAAAGTATTCTTCACTGCACAGACCAGTTTACCTTAGGACTCAAAAATAGCACACCACCTCCATTCATTAAGAAAAGAATTCCAAGAGCACCATTCGTGCCTTACCTTCTCCAACCCTTGATCATATCAGCATGCATATCTGCCAGCTCACCTTCCCCCATCAGGAATTCACTCTGTAGTAAAACTGGAGTGCTTTCTGTGTATTCTAATGTCCAACATCAGAAGATGCCTTCCTGGTGTTCTGGAGTTTTGATACTGCCATTGCTGCCAGCTCACCTGCTACCCCAGGGGGAAGTTCATTCTATTGTTGAACTGAGGTGCCCTCAATTTGTTGTCAGCAAATCATGCACTCACCTACAAGTAGAAAGCCACTGTAGGTGATCACAAAAATATCTAACATCAAACAACTAAGGTAAGTCCTCATGCATTTCTTGGTGTTCTGGAGACTGGGATGCATTAATAACCAATATCCATTACAGACATATACTGCATCAGCAGGAGAATTCTAGCAGAAATAGTCTTCCAAACTTTGTGCCCATATCTTTGAACACCAAGCTGCCACCCACTCCAGGGAGCTCACTTTGTTGTTGAACCCAAGTGCCTCCTGTATCTTATTGTGTTGCAAGTTCATCCCAAGCAAAGAGCCAGTGTAGGTGAATACAAGAGATCCGGCCTCGAACGTAAGAAGAAAAAAAACCATGCATTCCAGGTGGTCATGGCAATCAATAAACTGACTTCCAATGATCATGAGATTTTTTTTCTTTCTTGTAATTCAGCAAGATTTCGATTACCTTCCTCTCCAAGCTGTGATGATCAAGCTGTTGCTGCCAACAGCATGGGCTTCCACCCCATTTGTTATTCAAAACAAAGCACTCCTGGCTCTTTCTCCTTATGATTCACGTCTGGAAATCTTGCATTCACTCACAAGCAGAATTCCCATAGGTGAATGCAAGATACTCGATGTCAATCACACCAAAGTAACAACAGCAAGAAAGCCTTTTATATACCTGCTCCAAAATGTGATCACCATTGCCACCAGAGATTTGATTCCCACACTGTGTTGTCTCGCCAGAACCATCTCCTGACTCTTCTTGTGATTGACGTCTGGGAATCTTGCATTCGCTTACAAGCTGAAATGCCCATCGACAAATGCAAGATACCCGACGTGAAACACATCAAAGTAACAACAGCAAGGCCTTTGTATACGTTCTTCAACATGTAATCACCATGCCACCAGATCTTATGCGAAGGCAGATGAATGAACACACCGAAACAGGACATCTTCTCTTCCGTTGCAGAACAAAACAGGCACCGAAAGAAAAACGACCTAGATTTGCTCCCTAGCTCTGCATAGTCAACAACAATTACGTCCACAACTTATTAACATACTTGTTGTCGGAAAGCTCTTCCAAAAACGGCACGAAAGCCACAACAATCGTGGTCTTCTTGTCCTTTCCGAAAGACGAGCGACGATCACCGTCTTTTCTTGTGGTCTCGTCTTCCCACCAAAACGTGGCCGTTAGAAGAAGCCGTTGCGATTAGGGTTAGGGTTTTTCTCTCAATGGGAACCCTGGAATGACCTAAGAAGCAGAACGTGATAGATGAGCGTGCATTTTCTGGTGTAGAACCAGCTGCTTAGTGTAGATTCCACAGACTTGGAAAAGTGACCTCATGGAGGACAAACACACATCCGTGCCATAGTGATTCCTGAAATAGGTATAAAACCCTATCACCGTTCATTTCACCCAATTTTAAATGAATTTTATGCTATGCACATCCGGATTTTTGGATTTTTTTAGGGTTGAAGAATATGCATATGCACTTGAGTTTTTTTTCAAGCTTTTGGTGTTTTGGTGGATTGGATACACATGTCAAACCCTAAACAACAGAAAGTTTGCACTTTGTGATCGTTGTCACTTCTCAATCATCTTGCAATGATGAACTTTGATGGACTTAAGAGTGGTGTGATAGGGTTTAGGGTCTTTTGTTCTGTATATTTTTCTTAGGTTTGAATTTGAGAATGTGTGCCTATAACTCAATGAATGAATGGGCACATCGATGAAGGTCCAACATTGGAACACTTGTCATTTATGTTAATGGTCAAGTTAATAGCTACTCATGTTTGTGTTTTAATGTTGTGGATGATCCAACAACTTGCAAATGTGTCACTATGTATAAAGTATATATGCTTCTTGCCATTCATATTGATTATGAAGGCTTAATGCATGATTGAGTGTTTCAATATCGATAGAAATTACACTTCTTATAAATCCATACAAATTTTTTAAAAATGAGTCAAATGGACATGGTTTTTAATTTTTTTAATTTTATTATTTTAATATTTGAATAATACATGTTCAATCACCTACAGACCTTCTCAAATATATGTGAGAACTTGTATTTAATGTAGTTAATGTCAATTTTTAATTTGGAAGTCTTAAAAAGAAAACCCACAAAGTTTTTAAAAATAATGCCCATCTAAAACTTTTTTAAACATATGTTTTTGGAACAAAGAAATTGGAAAAAAAAAAAAAACAACAACAAAAGTTGCAACTCATATGGGCTTATGAAAATATGGTCAAAAATTCAAAAGTCCCTAACTATCAAACAATTAAAGTTTTCAAATAAAATATTCCTCATATGAATTTATCATCTTGTATTACATCGTATATTAAGTCCCAATAACAAATTTAAAATGCGAATCAATATAATTGTTTCCATTTTGTGATGGTCCAATCATATAACCAATCCATATTTTTCAACTTCAAAAGTTCATGACTACTAACAAATGAGTTTTTTATCTATAAATAACCACATAGTTATTTTCATAATGAACTTCATAATGAAATTTTTAGTCTAGATCCAAGTTCCAATTAATACATCTAAAGATATATTAGTCACCATATGCATTTGAATAAAGAGTACCTAGAAAAAAAACATTGTTTCATCACAACAACGAAACATTCAATTTTGCATCTACCTTGAACAGTTCCTCAAATCAAATACATAATCTAGCAAGGAAGCCTAGTGTCTTTGACCCATTGCTAGACATTAAGTGTGCAATGGCTTCTTCTCCACCTCCTAGATTAAAAATGCCAAAATTGGTGCATGACTTTCATCTAATGGGATTAGTGCATGATGGATGGTTCCTATTAAAGTGGCTTCGAAGAGCCACATCAACACACTTCTTATCAACAAATCTAAATATTTTATCAAAGGTTCCATTACTAGTTATTTGAGTTTCCAATTTAAGTCTTATCTTCATCATTGCTTCAAAACAACAATTATTGGATTGATTGGATCTTCATCCTTTTTATGTGAAAACAGACCACCAATTGACCATGAAGAGTTAATTTTTATCCCTTGTTTCAAAATATGTTGAACTTTTTTCATCACAAGAAATGGTGGTTGTTTCTCCATAGGTAAAGTCGAAGGCTTATCAAATGGAATTGCAAATGGACCTAGCAATGGTGTTACAAGAAAATCCTTAAATGATATTGCAAAAGAACTTTCAAATAATGTTATTGCTATTATTACTATGGCCATAGATAATAGCATGAATGGGTATGCCAAGGTGTTAACATAGGATTTGAAAGAAAATTCTAGTATAGGAATGGAGTTATCAAATGCAAGTGCCAAAACATGTATATGTTTTTAAGTTATTCCATGGATGAAGAATTTTGAGGCAATTATAATTGCATAACTCAATTCAAGAGATCTCACCAACCAAGTTGTTTTTTGCTAGTGACATTTTAATTTAGTTAAATTGAAACTATTTGTCTTAATTAATGGCATTCTAATGTTGCATATCATTATTCCAAGTCATTTGCATTTGGTTTCCATTGAAAGATCAAGATGGCCATAACATGAGCTTGTCAAAGTTTAAAGGCAAGCCTTTGGTGCTATACTTTTACCTTACATATGAAAATTAGGGTTCCACAAAATAGGTGCAATATCCAACCTTGTGTTGTCAATTATCTCATTGAAGTTGGAAAATGTTGCACTACTAATAACTCCAACATTTTTTTTTGTTGATTACCGAATGTGACCTAATTACACCACATTAATAAGCTGCAACCTCTTGGCAACAAACAACCTCAATGTGTACCCAACCTTTGTTTATCAATTATTTCATTGAAACTTGGGAGCTTATGCATGCTATTATTGGGTTATTTGAAGTAAATGAAACAATTGGCCTTTGCCTGGCATAACAATTGTAATCATTGCTTGAAAAATTTGGTTTGATTCACTAAGTTCTTTCTTTTGTAAAATATGAGGGCACCAACTTGGCTTCCATGGCCACAACATTGGTTCCATTGTTAATTGTGAACTATTAAACCAAGTCCATTAGTTTATGAAGGTACTTACTTTGGTCTTGTGTTGTTTAAAACATATTAATATGCTACAAATTATAATAAAATTTCTATAGGTTTAAGGCAAGTGAGTGTGAAAGATGCTCAAATGAATTTACAAAGAACAACTACTTGGGGAAAAAATCTAGGAAAAGGAGGCAAGAATAGGATAAAACATGTGGGCTACTACCTAGGAAGCTAAAAACACCTATATATGAAAACAAGGTTTACAAGTGAAATCATTATGTTTGAAAAATGTTTTTAATTCAAAAAAGTTATCCTTTTATGTTATGGTAAGTAGAAAACAATGACATTGTAACAATGAGTTCTTAAGGCCCAAATTTAGGTTGTTGCAAAGGAAATTATTTCCATTAATCAATTAAAAGAGCACTAACTCATGTAAGATGCCTTGACTACTACTATTAACATTTCATTCAGCATAGAAGCTCAAGCAATGGGACTTGGTGATGGGTTTAAAATCCTTGATGAATTTGATTTGGAGCTCCTCGTAATTCGAAAAAACATGTGGTAGGAAATCATTAAGGTGATCAAACAATTCCTCTTATGTTTGAAAATATTTGATCCACAAAATGTTCATAACATGATTCCCATCATGTTGGATCCATGTTTCAAATCTTTACAAGTTGTGGAAAATTATGTGGGGCATGGGAAAGTAATTCATCTTGCTTTTAAATATGATGCAAAAAACAATGATTCCATTGCTTATGATTTGTTTTGATTGAGACTCAATCCTACTTCCCAAGCATGTGTACACCATACAATTTGGAGGAGTCGTTTAAAATTTTCTTGTTACTGCAAAAAAAATTGTGTTTGAAAGGTTATCTATCCTCCCATTTGCATGTGCGAATCTTATTTTTAGTTACAACCCCATGAAAATCAATTTCCAAATGTTGGTTTTTCAACCAAACAAATCCTTGGGATTCTAAGGTCCTAAATCAAAATTGAACGTGTTTTAAACCTTGTTGGTGTGTTGATAGCATTATAATGCTACCGCCTACAAGTGGAAAATCTAGATAATCATCGTGGTAAAAAATTGGCATGATGATCAAAAATTGAATTGCACTCCTACTATTGTTCTTGAAGATTATATGAATGTCATATGAAAGTTATGAAAGTTATATGAAAGTTAAATGTTTTCTAGCTAAAGAAAATTATGATTTAATCAAAGAAATTGGCTTTTTCGAATAACTATAAGTTGATGATGATTAACTAAATCATGCAACTAACCATGTTTGCAATTTTTTTGTTGTTTCCTTTTTAACCAATATGGTTAAATTCCAAATTGCTTTTGATTTTTTCTCATGATTGTAATTGATTTCAATTGTTGTGATGTTGTAGGACTTATAAATATTTATGCATAAATAATGACTTATGGATTTCAAACTTCATGAACAACACATTTGTTGTGTTTCACCAAGCTTTTGATATTTTCTTTTGCTTCTATATTTTGGGTGTTGGGGTGGTTTTGGGTGTTTTTTTTTTTGTAAATAGCTTATGTTGTTATGGGCAAAGTTCTTGTTTCAAGAATTGGGGTTCAATTCCCCCACAAGCTACTTGAATTTATGAGGTGTTCATGTTTTTAAACTACATTTATGGGTTACTGTGTAATTACAAAAATATATATACAACTCAAATTTGAAATTTGGCAATGCATATGTTCTATACATATCCAAAGTTTTTTAACAATAATTGGCAAAGGGAGAAAAAAAGGTTGAATATATAACTATTTTTATAACTAATTGTTGAATTTTTTAAATGCATATCCCTTTCTTTTTTAAAGAATATGTTATGTTGATATCTAGAGGTTTGTCTTAAACTGATATTTGGACAACATATATGGAAAAAATTGAATATAAATCTAATCAATAGTCAAATATGCATGTAACTGTATTTCAAACGTATATTTTTTCTTAATATTTGGGATTATAAGGTGAAAGCATGGTGTGGTGGACCAAAAGCAACACATGCAAAGTCCACACAAAAGTACACAATTTGTCAATCCCTTTGTTAACCATTTCACAATTCCAACATTTGCATTATATTTGATTTTTTCTAAATTTTTCATAATTTTCATAATTTTTTCTACATTGGTTTAATGACCTTGGTCTATAGCTTATTTTCTTCCTATATAAATTCATTATAATAGTTAATATCAATGTGGACTATTTTCACATTTTATTTATTTATTTATTTATTTATTTTGGCAATTGTAATTATGTCTGAATAAGAAATTTGTTAAATGCTCATCATGCCTTGGGTCTTATTGAATGTGATTATTGGTTCACACCATTATTCATATTCATAATATAATCATATTTTTTGTAGATATGTTTTTCAATTGTGTGTCCATTATGGATTTTTGAAGATATTTCAATTTAGAATGCATATGAAAATAAAATAAAATATTTTTTTCTTGAATTTTGGTTTCCACTTGTCATCTATAATATGTTTGATCAACTCACAATAAGCTTAAAATTTAGGCAATACTTTTTTTTCAATGAGAAAAAATCCACATAATTTGTTACAAAAAACATTTATTATTTTAAAAGTCCAAAACTACTATGCAACAAATTCTACTAATCACAAATTTCGCATGCAACAAATTAATAATGAAAAGCATGTGAAGTTTGTTCATTCATAGGTTCGTACATTTGACACATGAATATCATGCATTGAAAACATGTTTGACACGCAAATAAATGTCTTAACGAACAAGGTATGAACCTATGAATGAACGAATGTCACACAGATTTCATATCTTTCAATAAATCCATGTGTCAAATGTGTTTTCAATGCACGATATTAGTGTGTGAAATGTATGAATTATGAATGCACTAATGGGCATATTCATAATCAAGGTACCATTTTCTTACCACAAAACTCAAGGACTTTGTTTGCTATCTTCCAAATATAAAATATAAATGGAATAAATTTAAGTGAGAGATATTGGATAATTCAAATTACAATAATTTTCATGGTGGTGGTGATTTTTCACGTGCGTAGGTAATTATGCATACATATTTGGTAAAAAATAAAAATGCAAAAAATGAGTACATAAGCTTTTATATACTACTAACATGTTTTCTTACATGAAAATTTCTTGCACATTTTGCCAACACTTGGGGCCACAAATTCTAAGCCTAATGAATACAAAAAATCAACCAAATGGGGAAAAAAAGAATATGTGTTTATGAAGTCCATTTGGGTCTAACACATCATGCTTTCACCCTATAAGTATTTGGTAGAAGGCATTCAATCGATAACTAATAACTATGTATATTTACATGTTAGGCATGCCTTTTGGTATTCATATCCACATGTTAATGTTATAGGGGGCCTAGATATGGATAGTAGGGTTTAGGGTATATGCATATCGATAGTTAGGGTTTAAGGCTCATATATGGAGTTCATGTTAAAGTTTAAGGTTTAATTTTTGTATGTATGTCGTTTTCCAAGTTGTTTGTGAAGCTCAAACATGTTAACTTCACACATGTTTTGTCACAAAAGAATTCATTTGCAAAGTGTTGGTGCCTTTGCAACTTTTGGCAATGATTAAAGCAATTTTAAATTTCAAGAATTTCTAGCTTGAGGTATGTTATATTTATTTTCTAAACATTATATCCATTGCGATTTCAAGTTTTTATGTGTCTAACTTCACTCTTTGCATTGTGTTTATGCACACTCAATTCTTCAAATGCTTCTACAACAACTTTCAATGATTTTAGTCTTTCAACTTTTGATGATCTTGGTCTTTCAATTTTTGAAGATTTCAATTTTTCAACTTTCAATGATCTTGGTCTTTCAACTTTTGATGATTTTGGTCTTTCACCTTTCATCGATCTCAATCTTTCACCTTTCATTTATTTTAGTATTTCAACTCTCGATGATTTCCATCTTTCAACCTTCCGCAATCTTGGTCTTTCAATTTTTGATGACTTCAATCTTTTAGCTTTCAACAATCTTGGCCTTTCAACTTTCAATGATCTTGGTCTTTTAGGTTTTGACAATCTTAGTCTTTCAACTTTTGACAATTTCAATCTTTCAACTTTCAATGATTTTAATCTTTCAATGTTTAACAATCTCAGTTTTTCAACTTTCAACATTCTTGGTCTTTTAGCTATGACTTTTGACGAAATTGACTTTGCAAGGTGAGTATTTAATCATCCCCTTTGAATTTGTTATAGGTTTTTTGTTTGATCATGTTTTTCTTCTTTGTTGCTTTTGGGTTTCTTTATTGTTTTGTCAAAAAAAATTACAATTTGCAATTTGCAAGATTAAAGCTTCCCTACACTTATAATTTGCCAAATTGTAGTTTCAAGTAAGCTTCTATGCACATATATTTGGGAATTATAATTGGTAAGTTCATTTTGTTTTTGCATTGTTTTGGTTAGGTGTTAGGTCTATGTTCTATACTTGATACAATGGCTAAAAAAATGTATGTTTGGTTGAGTTTGTTGGGGGTTTTGGTGGGGTTGAAAAAAATAATGGATCATCACCAACTTAGGTGAAAATATGATTGAATATAATTATTTTGAGTATATTTCTAGTATTAAAAGTGACCAAATATTAACATTGTGATTATTTTTTTGATTTGACTGACTAAGATGTTAAAATGTGTGGTAGGATTGAAACTCATTATTACCATATTGACATGGTTTCACAACGACATTTGCATTAATTTCTTCAATTTGGAGCTTTCAAAAAATATATTTTGAATTTTTTCAAGTTGCTAAATTGTCCATTGTACTTATGAATATTTTTCCAATGAATCCAAAGTTATTTTTTTCTACTTGATTTTCTAAGATCATAATTTAGTGCATGCCAAAATTGAGCTAATTTGGTTAAGTGTCAAGACACATGAAATTTTTGAAGAAATTAACCCATTTCATTTTTGAATTGAAAATATTTATTTCAAGTAATAGATTTCAAGTTTTTAAAATCCAATAAGATGATGCACTCTAAGATAATTGTGGGAACATTTCTTCAACCATCTAATTCAAAATATTGATTTTTGATGTACTCCTTTTATTGGACAATTTTTCAATGAATTTTCCCGAATAAATATGAAATTGCACAACCACAATTTTTAGGTACTTAAATACATATTGATGTTTTAGGAAATATCATTTTTTTCATTTTTTCAAAGCATCAAAGTTTGATGGTACTAAAAACATGTGATGTGTTGAGTTGTTCATTAGGTTATTTATCATTATGTCCAAAATACGATCAAAGCACAATGTAATCATACCCAAATCTAAAACAAAACAAAAATTAAAATGTTAGTTTCATGTAAATTGTGAATCTATGTGATTGGACCATGTTATTACTATTTGTGTGATGAATCAATCGGGAGGTTATTAGCTATTATCTAATGCTCGCATTATGTTTATTAATTTGACATTGGCCTTGGAAACTAAAATGGGAAAAGCTACTAATGTTCTTGATGCTTTTGATGTTGAGGTCTTCATATTTCAAAATAACTTGCAAGTTGAAGTTGTTAAGTTGATCAAACCTTTTTTGTAATTTTTGAAAGTTTATGACCAACGCTAAATTCACAATATGCTTGTCATTATGCTTGATGCTTATTTCAAATCTTTGCACGTTGTGGAAAACTATGTGAAACATGGGGTTGTATTTGTCTTGTTTCTGAGTATGATGCAAACGCAACAATCCCTTAGCTAATGAAGGTCTTTGAAATACTAAACCCTATTGTCCAAACATGTGCATCAATTAGTTGCTAGATCTAATGATTTTATTGAAGAAGACAATAACATCTTTGGTATTGGCACATTTATGGAAGAGTCTTCATGTGCACTTGTTGTTGGGGAACTATGTTTGTTTAGGAGGTTATTCTTGCTACATGCGTTGATCCCCTAGCTTGATGGCAAATTCATGAAAGTCAATTATCAAATGTTGATGTGCTTGCCCAACAAATCTTGTGAATTTCAAGGTCACAAATTGAAACTAAACAAGTGTTCAATCTTATTGGTGTGTTGATAGCTTGAAGACATTGCAACTTACACATGGAGAATTTACATAACATCATCACCATGGTGAAGAATTGGCTTAATGATCCTTGTATGAATTGTTCATGACATAAGGATTTGACATTATGAAAGTTGAAATCTTATTGGTTGAAAAAAATTATGATCTAATTGAGGAATCAAATTATTTTGAACAATTAAAGCTAAATAGTGATAAGGTTTGGCAAGGTGAGGTCACAAATGGTTTTATTATTCTTTTTTAAGATTGCTAGAATTTCAAATTTGAATGAAATTTTGCATTTGAAAGAACTAATCTTTGTGTTCATGTAGGTTATAAATGTTGAATTCATCAAAAACAAGGATGATGACTTTTGGTTGTATGGTGTGAGGCTAGGTGCTTTTATGTTTAGGTGGGGTGTATGTGGGTTGTGGTTGGGCTAAGAAGCTTGTGCTACATTGGGTATAGTTTTTTTTAACGGACTAGGATTCAATTCCCCCACAAGTTGTTGGTTTTGCAGAAATTTTATGCTTTTGTAAGGCAAGTGTGTGATTGCAAAAATTAATTTCAAACATCCAAATTTTATCTTTGACCTTTACACATATCATATAATTAATCTGAGTTTGAAAATTAGCAAATCCATATCGACCAGATGAAAAATAAATGAAGATGAAAATATATTCATCATTACAAATACATTGCTATTTTTTTTTTAATGCATATCCTTTTGTTATACATTTTAAAAAAAAATGACATATTGATAACCAGGGTAAAGCCTCAAAACTTCATATCCGGACAACATCATCAATACATACTTGTCTCATACCCACCAAAATCTAGTTTTGAACCCTATATCAAGACGAGGACAATATGAAAGTTTTTAAAGTACCCAACAAGAAGACCAAGCTAGTATGAAAAGTTTAAAAAGTACCAAATACAAGGACTAGGCCAATATGTTCACAAATCAACACCAGACCAAAACTGCTTTTGATATTAAACAAATTCATGCATTGGTTGGTCATGCGTGTATTTGTAATTTGTGCATGTGCACAAGTGCGTTGTTGTATTTTGTTATATGTGAATTACACTTGCCATTTTTCCAATTTGTTTAAATTCGTTCAATGCATGTAGGGAATTGGCCATTGCTGTTGTGGCTTTATCAAGTTAATATATTACTTGGCTTCGAATGCTTTGTGCATATATTAAGGTCTGGGGTTGCAGATTATGTCATTTTTCTTGAACAATCAGGCGGGTGTTACATCTGGAACTCCCTGGTCTTCGGGGTGTTACCCTACACAAATCAAGTTAATTAGAAACAAGTTGAACTAACTGCATTGTAATTCTTTTAACCCCACATCTATTTCCTATGCTTTTTTAACAGCAAACATTTTCCTCTATCCTGGGCGCACAATGGGAGAAAATTCAAGTTGAATGCAACTTTTGGAATTTAGCATAGTTGTATCCATAACATTAATCTTATGGAATTGTAAATTTTTAGTTCATTATATTATTTTGTTCAATGCATTCATCTAGGAGGACCATATTTGGCTTCAAACATAATAATTGGTTTATTATTACACAATCCTAAAATCGGATTCATTGGAATACTATATATCTAAACATGAAATTTTGGCAAGAAAACACAAAGCTCTATTAATTTCGCATGGTCCCCCAAGTTTCACAACATTATGTTGTAAGAGATAACATTATTTATTTTCAACATAAACCAAAATAACTATTCAAGGCAACTAGACTGAAAATGAACTACAAAACACAAAAGGAATCCCTAGCTCAAAGCATATCTAAGGGCAACAAGGTGACACAAGTGGACCCGTGTGGCACCCATCAAATTGTTGATTAACAAGTGACATACAACGCCTATCCAAAGGTCTAGCATTCTCAAAACATTCGTCCAATTCTCCAATGCAATAAAACCATAGTGTAGGTATGTCCTAATAATGCCTTAGGTATCTCCCATTCAGAATTCCATACTTGTTGTATTGGCGCCTTGCCCCACAAACCTCTCACATTCAAACACATATCCGGATGTGATCTATTTTGCATGCCATCCATGACTTGTTTTGGCACCGTGCCCTGCAAAACCTTCATGTTCAACCACACACAAACCCCCACCCAGCTCCCCCATGTATTAATTCTCTACTAAACCTTGAGGAGGGTTAATCCTGAACTTCTTTTTCTAAGTACCCTCTCAATTCATGTTAAAGAAAGCAAAGGATTATTTGAAAGGTACCAAATTGTTTGTAAAAGTTGTAGCGTTGACTTGGGAGAACAATGCTTCTTCTGCATGGAAACATTGCCTTGCTCCCAATTGGATATCTGCCACCGCAGCCCCC
>Ga0116230_10004992_pt1 | contig 12994 bp, 9 predicted proteins | sample S1TSphfallax_3_FD_88678 | JGI IMG/M metagenome (GOLD analysis project Ga0116230, IMG submission 88678) | Host-associated microbial communities from peat moss isolated from Minnesota, USA - S1T2_Fd - Sphagnum fallax MG | ecosystem: Host-associated > Plants > Peat moss > Unclassified | place: USA...
ATCGTGACGGACTTTCCATCGTTAGTAGCGCTATCAGATATGTCGAGTCGTCGGGAATTCCTAACGGCGCCCAACGCTTCGCACTCTCGGTTCGCGATACCGACGATGCGAACGCGATTTCGCTCGTTCAGTCGCCGACAAAGGCGGCCTTGCCTCTCGGTCCCGGGGGCGTGATGCAGACCGGATCGTGCGTTTCGGACGCGGCCTATGCATACGCATACACGCGCAATGCAACAAGCGGTGTGCTGCGTTTTGCCGGCGTCGATCACCCGGTTTCGGGATCGACGTGGATCGAGCACGAGTTCGCACATCGCGAGCTCGCTACGGGCGACGCCGGATGGGACCGTTTCGAGCTGCAATTCGACGACGGTCGCGACGTCGATGCGCGATTCGCTCGCGGCACGGACGGCAAGGTCGTCGCAACAGCGGGTGTGTTCGTGGCCGTCGACGGACACGTCACGTATCTCAGCTCCGACTCGGCTTGGACGACACTTCCGCCGGAAGCGAAACCGCGCGATGCGATCTGGCATAGCAACGTAAGCGATTCGACGTATCCTGCGATGTGGTTCCTTATTGTCAAGCCCGCTCGCCTCGCCCTTGCGACTGTGGAGGTGACCCACGATCAGGAGCTCCGCGCGAGCGGACGGACACCATACTATTGGGGCGCGATCGTCGTTGAGAAATACGGCCCACCCGGCGGCGATCCGGGCCACGGCTTCGTCGAACTCACGGGCTATGCGGGAAGGCGCCGGTTGTGAGCACGAGCCGCGTCGCGTCCCGTATCGATTCCATAGCATCGGTCACATATGCCGCAGTAACAACGATAGCCAAGAGTGCCTTCCTGGGGGTAAACCACAATGATCGTGTCAATAGCGTTGCTGCTCGCTCTTTCACGCGTGCCGACGAATACGCCGTCGAATGCGCCGATACCGCGTAACGACAAGATTTGCGCGGAGCGGCTCCCGTACGTCCGAGTGGTGATCCCTACCGACACCCTACCAAAATTTAATCAGTTCACAGTCTTTCAGCGAGTTGTCGCACTCCTAGAAAAAGGGCGCTACACGGAAGCTTCGGGTGTCTATCACTACTACTTCGACCAGACACTTGGCAAAGGTTTCTTACAAGGCAGCCCATCCACGAATTTCTTAATTGCCGGGCGCACGCGACTAGGGTTAATCGCGCTCTACCAGGACAATTTTTGCAGCGACGCGTCACACTTCATGCCGTATTTCTACGATGCAAATGCGGTCGCGCCGTTTGAAAAAGACTTAGAAGAAGCGATACGGGGCGAGTATACCGCGGCATACGCCGACGATGATCTTGCGTGTTCTCGCGACTGCCAATTTTCGTATCCTGACATCGTTACCGGAATACTTTGTGAAGCGAACGGCGACCGTGTGTGCGCAAGGAATCACTGGATCCGGGCGGCCGCCGAGGTCGGACCGGCATTACCGGAAACGGATATTTATCCGGATCGGTTCGTGCCAGTCCAGCTCTTGCTCCGTTTTCGCCCCTAAATGGCAGTAGCGCGTCCCATCGTTTGCGAGGAATAGCCCCAATGGGCTACGTATAGCAACCCCTCCGAGCTATACGTGGAGTGCCGATGCGAACGATGGATCTGAGCGGCTTTCGACAAATTTTCGTTGCGTTCGGCGTCTTACTGGGACTCTGTGCCGGACTCGCACTCGGTAGCCAGAAAGCGTCGGCGTCGGTCCCACGGGATTACACGTTCCGCATCCCCGTCGCGACGCCCGAGCCCGTCTTCACCGGCAGTCCGGCAGATCTCGCGACCCCCGGTTGGAAGCAAGCGTATAAGGCGTCGGCATTCACCAATTTTAATACGCGTAGTGCCGACACGTACGGAACCGACGCGTACGTCGCGTTCGGAAAGAAGGGCATCTACATCGCGCTGATGTGCCCGCAGCCGTCGGCACGGATTACCGCAACGCAGACGACCAACGACGTGGGACTCGGGCTCGACGACTATGCCGGGGTTGCGATCGATACGACCGGTTCCGGCGAACTTACGTATTACTTCGAAACGACGCCGACCGGCACGCGGTACGAACAATCCTCGGAATCTTCACGCTACCGCCCGACGTGGCGCACGGCGACCACGCACGACGCGACGTCCTGGTTCGCCGAGCTCTACGTGCCGTTCGACGTGCTCCGACGATCGGCCGCACGATCGCAGCATTGGCGCATCAACTTCTTTCGCTACGTCGCCGCGCGGCAACAACAGCTGACGTGGGCGTATAATCCGGGCCAGTCATCGCCGTTCTATCCGACGGAGTGGCCGAGCGTCACCGATATCCCGATCGACCTCACGATCGCGCGTTCGCATCCCAATGCCGAAGTCTACGGGCTCGCCGACTTCGGACACGATCGTAACGCCTTCGAGGGTCCTGCCGGTGCCTTCGTATCGCAATCGCCACGGATGCTCGGTGTCGACGCGAAAATTCCCATTACGAACCTGTTGAATTTCGTCGGGACCGTCAACCCGGATTTCTCCAACGTCGAGAGCGACCAGCAATTGACGAGTCCGCAAGAATTCCGTCGCGAATACACGGAGTACCGGCCGTTCTTTACCGAAGGTGCGAATTTCTTGCCGAGTTCCGACGTGCTCTACACGCCGAACATCGGCATCTTCAACGAAGGCGAAAAAGTCGAGGGTGAAGTCGCGGGCGCGAGCATCGGCGTGCTCAACGTCACGGGCGATCGCACGGACACGACGGCCTTCCAGGTACGCGACATGCGCGACAACGGACAACTCAGCGTCACCGCCGCGGGAGCGTTCAATAGCATCCCGGGCGCTGCGGACCAAACGCTCAAGGCATCGGTTTCGTACCTCAACCAATATTCGAAGATCGGCGCGAATGCGGACTGTGCGATCGACCGCGGGACGTACGTGGACTCGGCACGCGACGCCGATAGTTGGGATGTCGGCACGTCCGTTACGCGGCCGAATTACGCCGTCAGCGCGAGCTACTCCGACGAAGGTCCGCAGTACGCGCCGATCAACGGGTACGTCGCGCAGAACGACGTGCACGGCTTTTCGCTCAGCGGATCGCTCAGTTCGACCGAGTCGCCGACGTCGCCGATTCGAACCGCGTCCCTCAGTGCCGAGGGCGACCGCTACTTCGACGACTCCGGCGCGGTGCGGCTCGCCGACGATTATCTCTACGGGCAGCTCCTCTTTCGCAATACGTTACAGCTCTCGGCCGCTACGACCGATAGCCAATTACGGTCATATGCGGTCGCCTATCCGAACTATGTGGGCGGTACGACCGACCCGTACGACTCGAATTTCATCTCGGTCGGCGTGCTGCAGAACACGCCGCGCGCGGCGTACGTCTCGCTGACCTGGGGGCATTTCGCCGATTACTATCTGCAGCAGACGCTCGGCTCGGCGTCCTCGCCGATCACGAAGCGAATCTCGGTGACGCTGGACTTCCAGCAATCGCTCGAGCGTTTCGATGATGACGCCCCCTCGAACGGGCAGATCCTCAAACGCTTGTCGCTCTTCGATTCGATCTCCCCAAACGATTCGGCGACGCTCTCGTACCGAATCGTTTCCGGCTCCGGCGGCTCCGCCGTTCCCGGCTCCAATCTCGCAATCGGCTATTCGAAACGCACGCCGCACGGCAATCAGCTGATCGTCGAAATCGGATCTCCCGCGGCGCCCGTATCGCAAGAGCGCTTCATCATAAAGTACGTGCAGCTAATCGGCGGTGGCGTCGGGCTTTAAGCTGTCGGATCCGCGCCGTTCGACGACTCGATGAAGTCGGCCGCATCGGCGAACGTCGGTGCGACGGAAGGCAGCACGCCGGCTTGAAATTGCCAATTGTGCCAGAGCCCGTCGTAGCATCGCAGCTCAACGCGCACCCCGGCCTCGCGCGCCCTGACCGCAAGCCGCGCGGAGTCGTCGAGTAAGATTTCGCGCGTGCCGACGTAAATGCCCAGTGGCGGCAGACCATGCAGGTCGGCAAACAGCGGTGACACGCGTGCATCGTTTGGCGCGAGCGAACCTGCGTACGCGCGTGCGCAGGCTGCAAGCCAAGCCGGTGAGACGACCGGATCGTCCGCGGCGTTGAACCAGACCGACGCGCCCGAGAGCGAGAGATCGACCCACGGCGAGAGCAATACGGCCGATGAGGGTAGCGCGATCCCGGCATCGCGCAGCGCGACGAGCAGCGCGAGCGCGAGACCGCCGCCCGCCGAATCGCCGACGAGCGCGATGCGTTCGGGCGCATAGCCGCCGGCGAGCAGCGCGCGATACGCAGCGAGCGCGTCGTCGAGCGCCGCGGGATACGGATGCTCGGGCGCGAGGCGATATGCCGGCACGAAGACGGACATCCCACTATGCCGCGCGAGATGCGCCGCGATCGAGCGGTGCATCAGCGGCGAACCGATGCAGAAGCCACCGCCGTGAAAATATAGCAGCGCGTACCCCGCGCGCACGCGCAATCCATCGACGCGCTCGCCCACGACGCTTCCGAGCCGCACACCGCGCACGGTCGTGCCGCGAGGCTTACGCGCCGTAGAACGCGCGGCCGTAGTGACGAGCGTGCGTTGCAACGCGACCGGCACGATCGGATGCATCGCTGGCTTCACGAACGTTTGCAACGCGCGTGCGAGCACGGGGCGCAGCAACGCATCGAGCGCGCGATCGCGCACGCTAGGCACGAATGGGTTCGAAATCGGCGAGATCGATCGCTCGTGTGCGCCTGCGATATTCGAACGTGAACTCGGGCCAGTTGTTGGCGTTCACGCCGTTTTCGCCGATGTACCAACTGTCGCACCCGGCCGCCCACACGCTCTTGCCGATCCGCTTCTGCAGACGGTCGTTGAACGCGCGCTCGACGTCGGCGCGCACTTCGAGCGGCGCGATGCCACGCTCGTACGCGGCGATGGCCGACATCACGTAGCGCACTTGCGACTCGAGCATGTAGATGATCGAGTTGTGTCCGAGGTTCGTGTTGGGGCCGTAGATCATAAAAAAGTTCGGGAATCCCGGAACGACGATCCCGAGATAGGCGTGCGCGCCGCCGCGCCATACGTCATGAAGGTCGCGCCCTTCGCGACCGCTCACCCGCATCGGAACCAAGAAGTGCGTCGCATCGAAACCCGTCCCGTACACGATCGCATCGAAGGGACGCTCGCGCCCGTCGGCGGTCACGATTCCCGTCGCCGTTATCCGCTCGATCTTCTCCGAAATGACTTCGACGTTTTCGCGCGCGAGAGCCGGAAAATAGTCGTTGGAGATCATCACACGCTTGCAGCCGATCGCGTATCCCGGTTCGAGGGCTTTGCGCAAGTGCTCGTCGGCGACTTGCTTCTGGAGGTGCTTGCGAAACGACGTCCGCGGCAGTGCCGTCAGCGCTTTGAAATACGCGAACGCGAGGACGCGCGTCTCGTGCGTAACATATTTCTGTACGCGGCTCAGGCGTTGCCAGAACGGAACGAAACGAAACGCGAGCTGCTCGAGCCGCCCGTACTGCCGATCGGCTTTAGGAATCACGTACGCGGCACTACGCTGAAAGAGCGATAGCGACGAAACCAGCGGCGCGATCTCCGGCACGAATTGCACCGCGCTCGCGCCCGTGCCGATGACGGCGACGCGTTTCCCGCGCAGATCGACGTCGTGCCGCCAGCGCGCCGAATGGAACGCGTCGCCCGCAAAGCTCTCGCGCCCGGGGATCGCCGGATACGCGGGGCGATTGAGCTGCCCGCACGCCGAAATGAAGATATCCGCTTCGATCGGGTCGCTTCCGGCGACGTCGATCCGCCAGCGCTCGCGGCCGTCATCGTACGTCGCCGCGACGACGTCAGCGTCGTAGCGAATATGGTCGCCGAGGCCATACCGCTTCGCACACGCCTGCAAGTAGCCGAGGATCTCCGGCTGCTGCGAATACGCGCGCGTCCAATCGTGTTTCGGCGCGAACGAAAACGAATAGAGATGCGAGGGCACGTCGCACGCGGCACCGGGATAGGTGTTATCGCGCCACGTACCGCCGAGCGTGCTCGCGCGTTCGAGAATCGTAAAGCTGCGGATGCCCGCGCGCACGAGTGCGATCGCCATCGCGAGCCCGCCGAAACCGGCTCCGACGATAACGATCTGAGGTGTCGGGCGACGCGTTTGCAGCATCGTCGTTCGCTATCCCACGGGGCGCGGGAGCTCCTGGGTACGAACCGAACATCGCGCTCGCCATGCCGATCGGTCACATCGTCGCGACGAGCTTGCCGGCGTTCCTCGCGTCGCTCGTCGAGTTCGTCGAAGCGCTCACGATCGTGCTCGCCGTGGGCGTCACGCGCGGCTGGCGATCGGCCGGCGTGGGAACGGTCGCGGGCGTCGCCGTGCTCGCGCTCGCGGTCGTCGCGCTCGGGCCGCTGCTTCGCACGATCGCGATCGCGGCACTGCAACTCGTCGTCGGCATCCTGCTGCTGTTCTTCGGAATGCGCTGGCTACGCAAAGCGATCTTGCGGTATGCGGGCATCATCGCGTTCCACGACGAGGCGAAGATTTTCGAACGCGAACGCGCGAGTTTGTGCGACATGTCTCCGGCCGCATCGCTCGACACGCTCGGGGCGATCACCGCGTTTAACGCGGTCGTCGTTGAAGGCCTCGAAGTCGTCTTCATCGTGATCGCCGTCGGTGCGACCGCGGGGACACTCGGCTACGCGAGCGCCGGCGCTGCGCTAGCCGGCGGCGTCGTGATCGGCGCGGGGCTACTCGCACGCGGCCCGCTTTCGCGCGTTCCGGAAAATGCGCTGAAATTCACGGTCGGGATCATGCTCTCGGGCTTCGGCGTGTTCTGGACGGGCGAAGGCCTGCACTACGCCTGGCCAGGTGATGAACTCTCGCTACTGGGAATCGTCGGCGTTTTCGCACTCACCGCACTACTGGGCGTCGCGATCGCCCGACCACGCACGACATGAAGGCGATCGCATCCATCGTGCGCGAGCTGTTCGGCCTCTTTGTCGAGGACTGGACGTTCGCGTTCGAGCTCGCTACCGTGCTCGCGACGCTCGTCTTGATGACCGCGTTTTCTATCGGTAGCGCCAACACCCGTGCGTTGCTCTTGATGGCACTTCCGGCGATGGCTTTGCTGATGAGCGTTGCGCGAGCACGCGTGCCGTAGGCCGACGTGCGCCCGGCGAACGTCCTTACGTCGACTCGGTGCCGCCTACGTCCGCCGTAAGCGCCGTGCCGGGGCTAAGCGTACAGGTCTGCTGGTTGACGATGTTGCTCGCGCTACCGACGGCCGTCGCTTCGCTGAAGACGACGTTTTGGATCTGGTTGTCGAGCACGCGGATGCGCGCCGCGACGACCATTTGCGCGGGGGTCGCGTCGCTGCCGTTTTGAATGGCGATCGTCTGCAGCCCATTGCCGACGAACTCACGCGAACCATCCGAAGCTGCATCCGACATCGTCATCCGAACGGGAATGGCGACGGTGCCGTTTCCGACGCGGATAAAAACCGGCGCCGGGCGATCGGGCGTATGGATCGCGGCATAGAGCGTCGCGGCGGCCATGTTATAGCACAGCACGCTCGGATCGGACGTCGTGCCTTCGATTTCACCGTCGGGGGCGAAGCGCATCGGCGCGGTCTGCGACTGGCCGGACGTGCTCGCGAGCGTGACGCTTGGGTCGGGATCGGCATCGCGCAAGATCAGCGTTTCGTTCAGGCGCGCGGTCTTGTTGCCGAGCGAGTATTCGTAGGTCGCGAGATACGAACGCGGCACTTGCGCCGCGGAGACGGGCGAGGACGCGCAGAGCGTCAGTAATGTGAGGACGGCGGTTTCAGCGATGAGAGTGCGACGATCCATGGTGCAAACGTACCCATGGGCGAAAACGTTACGCGCCGTTTGCGACTGGTTCGAAAAAGCTTTACACTTCTCAGCCTCTTCTTAGACGAACGAAATGCGCCACAAACCCTTGTCGCGCAACGCTTTCGCGCGATAGGAGCACCGTGATACCGGCGGCGATCGCGTTTCTTCTGGGGATACTCTGCGCTTCTCACAGCTACGCCGTGCCCGTGCTCGCGCTCTATAGCATCTTTACACTACTACGGCGTGGAAGGGGCGCGAGCCTCATCGCGCTCGTCTCGCTGGCGCTCGGAATCGTCGATGCCTATGCCGGCGAGCGTACAGCCGTTCGAGACGACCGCAATTTCGCTACGCTCCCGGTAGTCGTTACCGACGTACAAGTGCGCGACGGCGGCTACGCCGCGCTCGTGGTTCGACTCGCGGACGGAACGCTCGCGAGCACGAACGTTCGCGATCCCTCACTCAGCGTCGGCGAACGGCTGACCCTACGCGCGAAACGTGAGGCCTTCGACGACGCGCGCAACCCGGGCGAGCCCGCCGAACGCGATATCGAAGCCGAACGCGGCCTGCAGTTCCGCCTCGTGCACGCGCGGATCATCGCCCGGGCACCGCCCGATCCCGGCGACATCTCGCTGTGGTTGCCGCGGGCGCGCGCGTGGGGCTCGCGGCGCATCCACACGCTGCTCGGCGAACCGGACGCGACGATCCTTGCGGGCGCGATGTGGGGCGAACGCGGTACCTTGCCGAGCGACCTGCGCGCGGAATTCCAAGATACGGGCACCGTACACATTCTTGTTACGGCGGGACTTCATCTCGGCGTCATCGCCGCGATCGCGCTGTTCGCGCTCGGCAAGCTCGGGATCGGACGCGTGGGGGCGTCGCTCGCGACGATCCCCGTCGTGTGGATCTATGCCGGGCTCAGCGGCGCGCATCTCCCGTCGATGCGTGCGGCGACGATGCTGACCTTCGCGCTCGTCGCGCGCGCGACGGGCCGCGACGCGTATTCCTGGAACGGCCTCGCGCTCGCCGCGATCGTGATCGCGGCGCTACGTCCGAGCGCCGTGACGTCGCTCTCCTTCGCGCTCTCGTTTTCGTGCGTCGCGGCGATCTTCGCGTTCGCGCGGCCGTGTACGCAGTGGTTCTCCGATCGCGGCACGGGTCACACGATCGGAGCGCTCTTGGGCGTCGCGATCGCGACGCAGATCGGAACGTGGCCGCTGACCGCGTGCGGCTTTCTCGTGATCGCGCCGTTCGCGCCGCTCGCGAATGCCGTCGTCGTTCCGGTGGTCGGGATCGCGATGATCGTCGGCTTCGCGGCCATCCTCGCGACGCCGATTCCCGCGCTCGCGCATGCGATCGCCAACGTCGCGATCGCGCTCGTCGATTGGATCGCGAGCGCCGTGCGGGTCGTCTCCCAGTTTCCGAGCGCGCACATCGTCGCGACGCCGCCGCCGATCTGGACGATCGTTACGTACGATGCGTCGCTCGTGCTCCTCGCGCTCGCGCTCGGGCGGGCGCGTTTGATTCGCCCGGCGTTCGCGGTCGTCGCGTGCGCCGCGGCGCTGTGCCTGTGGCCGCCACGCGCGATGCACCGGGCCCTCACGATCACGGCGATCGACGTCGGCCAAGCCGACAGCCTCCTCATTACGACACCGAGCGGCCACGCGTTTCTCGTGGACGGCGGCGGCCGCTTAGAGAGCGGCGCGGCGCAGAACGGCAACTCGCAAGCGGAAGCGATCGGCGAGCGCATCGTCGTGCCGTTTCTCATTCGGCACGGCATCCATCATCTCGATGCCGTGTTACTCTCACATCCGCACGGCGATCACGTCGGCGGATTCCCGGCCGTCCTGCGCACGCTCGGCGCGAATGCCTTCGCGGACAGTGGGCAAGCCTATCCCGGGCACGCCTACGCAGACGCGCTGGCCGTCGCTCGCGAACGGGGCATTGCGCTTCGCGAACCGCGCGCGGGCGACGTCTGGCGCACGGACGACGGCGTGACGTTCCGCTTCTACGGCCCATCGCTGCCGTACATCGCGGGCGGCCGCAACGACATCAACGATAACTCGCTCGTCTTCGTACTGGAATACGAGAAGTTTCGCATGCTCTTTACCGGCGATGCCGGTGAATTGGCGGAACGGCGGCTACTCGCGAGCGGCGCGGATATTCACGCCGATATCCTCAAAGTTGGCCATCACGGGTCTGCGTACGGTACGACGCCGGCGTTCGTAAAGGCCGTGCACCCGACGAGCGCCGTGATCTCCGTCGGGCGCCACAATCTCTTCGGGCACCCGGCGCCATCGACGCTGCGGACGCTCGCCGTGGCGGGCGTCCGCATCTATCGAACCGATCGCGACGGCGCGGTCACCATCACGATCGATGGTGCGCGCGTCGCGATCCAGACGGTGCTCTAGCGGTGGCCGCCGCCACCGTGGCCGCCACCGCCGGACATGCCGCGCGATCCGCCGCCGCTCGAGAAGCCGCCGCGTGAAGCGCCGTACGAGCCGCGCCCGACCGCCGCGCCGCCACGGCCGTACGACCCGCCGTGGTTGTAGCCGCCGCCGTATCCGCCATGGCCATGATAGCCACCGTAGCCGCCGCGGCCATATCCGCCGCCGAAGTAAAAGCCGACGCCGTAGTCATAGCCGTACGGATATCCGTAGCCGTACGGGTAGTAGTCGCCGTACGGATAGCCGCCTGCGACGTAGCCTTGATCGACGTCCACCGCGGGAGCGTAGTCGCTCGGCGCAACGTCGCTCGAGACGACCGCGTCGATCTCGTCGGCGCGCAAGACCGAACCGCCGTTTTGACCACTAATTGTCACAACGTCGCCCGAGCCGAGTTCGAAACCCGTGGGTTCGATCACCGTGCCCTGGTGCAATGCGACGTGGTCGACGAAGCCGCGATCGTCGCGAACGTACAGATCGCCGGCGCTCGACAGCGACGTGATCGTGCCGTGAATGGTCTCGCCGCCCCGGTTGTGCGTCGCGTAACTCGGGAGCGTATCGGCGGCTGCCGCGAGTGGCAGACTTGCAGTCGTGAATGCCGCAACGGCGGCGAGCGAGCAGAGGCTCTGTGGTATCTTCATGGGGTTTCCTATCGTGTCTTGATGACCTACCGTAAACACATCCGCGGCAAACAACGTTTCGTCATCGAGCGCGATCGGCAAGCACATTTTTGCCATATGCATCGAGCGCCCGGTATCGCTTGGGGGACGTGCGGACGAATTCCCAGGCTCGGCGGCCCGAGCGGTCCGCTCGGGCATCCGGGGGGAGAGCGCAACGTCGACCGTGTAAAGGCCCGGAGTTCGAAAGGCGCCCTCGGCACCCGAACGCTCGCTCGCAAGAGCCTGCTTAGTGCAGGCTCCTCTTCTGCACGCGTCGCGAGCATCGCGGCCGCCGAAGACGCGGTTTCGTCCGACCGAATACCGACAGTTAATGACGACGCTTGCGACGAACCGACTGCCGTAACGACGAGGAGACACGGCCGGTCCTATAAGACCGGTCGGAAGGGGGATTTCCGTGCGCCTTAAGGCGGCCCATATCACGAACTACCGGTCCATAAGAGATTCGGGGGAATTCACCCTGGACGATGTGACCTGCCTCGTCGGGAAAAACGAGTCCGGAAAAACGGCCATCCTGCAAGCGCTCTACCGCCTCAATCCCTACGGCGTCAACAACGCCGTGTTCGATAAGGATATCGACTACCCGCGCGGCCTTAAGAGCAAGTACGGCGAGCTACACGGCGGCAAGGAAGCGATGGTCGTCGACACGACCTGGGAGATCGAAGAAGTCGAAGTTCGCGCGGTCGAGCAGATCCTCTGCCCCGATGCGCTGAAGAACCGCGTCGTCAAGGCCTATAAGTTTTACGGCCAAACGAATTACTTTTGGTCCTATAACTTCGACGAACCGCTGATCCTGAAAACCTTCGCCGCGAAAGCCCAGCTCTCGAGCGAAGAACTCGCGCAGATCGCGAACTACAAGACCGTCGAAGAGGCGACCAAGGCCTTCGAAGGCGTCGAGCTGACCTCCGGTCTCGCGGCGCTACGCAGCCTCTTTCAGCAACTCCCCAAGGGTTCGCTCAAGGGCGTCGCGAGCGCGATCTTCCCGATCCCGGAGTTCTTGTACTTCGGCAATTACGAAAAGATGAGCGGCAGCGTCGCGCTGCACCAGCTCGCGCAAGATCAGGCCGCGGGCGTCGTCACGCCGAGCGACGATCTCTTCCTCGATTTCCTCGCGCTCTCCGGGACGTCGGTCTCCGACATCCAATCCGCCGAGCGCTTCGAAGCGCTGCAGTCCGATATCGAAGCGGCCTCGCACACGATCACGGACGAAATATTCGAGTACTGGACGCAGAACCGTTTTCTCAAATTGAAGTTCGCGTTCTCCAACGGCTTGCCCCAAGATAAGCCGCCCTTCAACATCGGGCCGATCATTCGCGCGCGCGTCGAGAGCGACGCGCATCGCGCGAGCGTACCGTTCGAAGAGCGCAGCGCGGGCTTCGTGTGGTTCTTTTCCTTCCTGGTCAAATTCTCGCAGATGCGCAAAAAACAGGGCCGCGTCATCATCTTGCTCGACGAGCCGGGCCTCACGCTCCACGGCCGCGCGCAGACCGATCTGCTGCGCTACTTCGAAGAGAAGCTGCGCCCCAAACACCAAGTGATCTACACGACCCACTCGCCGTTCATGGTCCCCGCTACGGCACTGCACACCGTGCGTACCGTCGAAGACGTGCTCGTCGAAGAACGCGGACGTCTGACGTCGCTCGGCACGCACGTCGGCGACGAAGTCCTGAGCAACGATTCGGAGACGCTCTTCCCGCTCCAGGGCGCGCTCGGATACGAAATCACGCAATCGCTCTTCGTCGGCGCGAAGACCCTGCTCGTCGAGTCGCCGGCGGACGTCGTCTTCTTGCAGGCGGTATCGGCCGAACTCACGCGCCTGGGAAGCCGCGGCCTCGATTCCGCGTGGACGATCGTGCCGACGGGTGGGCTTGGAAAAGTCCCGTCGTTCGTGGGTCTCTTCGGCGTCAACACCAAAACCAACGTGTCGTTCTCGGGGTACGCGCGCGGCAACGAACACGCGCTCGAGCGCGTCCGCGAGCTGCTCACGAACGAGCACGTCCTGACCGCAAATAGCTATTGCGATATCGAGCAAGCCGATACGGA
>Ga0116230_10004993_pt1 | contig 12994 bp, 14 predicted proteins | sample S1TSphfallax_3_FD_88678 | JGI IMG/M metagenome (GOLD analysis project Ga0116230, IMG submission 88678) | Host-associated microbial communities from peat moss isolated from Minnesota, USA - S1T2_Fd - Sphagnum fallax MG | ecosystem: Host-associated > Plants > Peat moss > Unclassified | place...
CCCATCCACTATCCCTCCCTCATGGTGCATTAGTGGCTATTGGTTCATTTTGGCCTCATCTACCTTGTGTGGGTGTAGTTGGACCCAATTTGACCATATACCTAAACCTGTGAAATGTTAGGTGGCATGAGCAAGTGTTTTCCATTGCCTAGAAGCTAGAACTTAATTAGAAAAAAAATTAAGTTTAAAAGGTGAAAATTTAGTAAGATGCCCCACTAATCAAAAAGTAACTAGTGGTTAATTTACATGTTTTAAATGATAAATCAAGTTAATATTGAAATTTTTTGATGTGTTTACCCAAATAAATAAATTTAAATGTGGATAAATTTGAAATGAATTTATGAATATATAATACCCAAAAGCACTTATACAACACATAAACCTATTTTTTCATTTTTTTCATTTAAAAAATAACATCAAATGTTTTGAAAATGACATTATCATTATTAATGATAATTAATGCCTTTGCATAATAAAATAGTCTAATAATTGTTTTAGTCATAAAATTTGTATATGTCAACTTGTAAATTGTGATATTAATGGTGTTTTCCTTGAATATTTAATCCCATTTTCACCCAACATTTTGACTAGTTAACTCGTTGTTTTTAAACATAGGTCAAACGAGTTGACAATGGTGTTGGCAATGGCATTTCTAATATATTTGCACCCATAATTAATGTTGGGACCATTGGGACCCCTTTCATAAAGCTATGGGATTAACTATCTTGCCATTAAAAAAACTTAAGGAACATATGTTTCATCCAAATTGTGATAGTTTTGTCATCTTTTCAAGACTTCACAAGTAGATTTTCAATTATGTATTTTTCTCAATGCAAGGTTGAAAATCTAAGAAATAGTCATCAGTTTTCATATATATATATAATTTTTTTGGAACAAATTTTATAATTATAATGGTTGATGGAAAAGTGTTGTTAATTATGACTTTGTTCAAGTATAACAAATTGAACTTTCACAAAATGACAAAAATTTCAAAACTGTATTTCAACATTTGTTTTGTTATCACAAACATATAGAAAGTTATCAACATGTGGAAACAATGAAGATTTATATACTTGTAATGAAAAGGATGAAATTGATCTACTAGGTGTCAATTGTGATTGCTCCATTCATGTTGACTAATGTCACCTTTGGAATCTCAAATGAAAACATGCTAAAATAGACAATTCACACCCTTTATTAATTTTTAAAAAGTAAACAAGAAGTATATTTAGTTTTAAGTAATTCCATTATAAAAAAAAAATGATGTTAAACAAAATTTTGTTACATGGGCCTCCAACATGAACTCACAATTATGGAATTTGTTTTTCCCAATTAGACTTCAAAAGTAAATTAAAGTCATACATTTCAATGAATATTGCATTTTTGAACTTCAAACATATTTGATACCTTAAATCTTCTCAAACCATCTCAATGAAATTGTAAAAATTACATGCACCTCATACAAATGTAGGTATCCATTCTTTTTCCACTACTAAAATGTTTCATGGACATGCTTGTGTTCTACTTTCTAAAAATGGGGACCAATTGAAATACAATACATTGCCTTTAAAATGCCACATTAAACCATAATGTTTTACTTTCAAATTTAAAAATAAATACTATAACAATTTAGATTGAAGTTACCCCCATATACCTATATTCAATCAATTGACTTTTGTGCATATTAATCAAAGACCTTAATCTCTAAATTAAGTATGCTACTTTTTCTATTTATTTTAGCATGATTTCACCTTGTCATTTCAGTGCAAAGTTGAACATGGAGGAAAATATATTTTAAAAGGGTCAATAGTGATGACACCTACCAAAATGAAAACCCCATTTTTGGAAAGAACAATCTTCATAGATGGAAGGGAGGATTAAAATGAAGAAGGGATGCAAATGTAGATTTTCACAAACTACATGAAAATAATTTTCATGAATGATTGATGCAATTTTTGTGTCCATGGTGTCATGTGTTTTGGTACTTTTGTAATCATGGATATAATGTAAAAGGTGGTGTACATGTTGAGTTGATGGGTTGATTTCAAATACATCATCAATGGTCAATTACCAATCAATGTGGAAGTACTCCCTTAATGTGAAGGGCAACAAAATATATTTTGGATAACAAATCAAACACAAGGAAAAGTTGTGTTCTTAACTAAATTGTACTCTAGTCTCAAAAACAAAAGGATGCAAGTTCTAGGGACATTAAATAACTTAGAAAGAATGTTGGACAAAACATTTCAAGAATGTGTCATCCAACCAATCTTATATTTTATCAATGAATTGTTCAAAAGGGGTAATGGTCATGCATGAAGAGGGGTGGGAAATGTCAAAAGTTATTTCAAATGTTGTCAAAAGAAAGGTTGGTGAGATCAACCTAGGCTAGTTTTCAAGGAAAAGACATTGTTTAAATAAAAACCTAGAACCAAGGGATGAAACTACAAACATCGAACCCCCTAGATTGGTTACTAAAACAATGGTATATAAGTACTGAAACCTTGTATGTTTACATTATAAATTCAAGAAGTTTTCAAAAGTTCATTTCAATGTGCCATAGATTTAAATTGTGAGACAAATTAAAAGCACTTTGACTATGTGAAACCAAACCTTTTTACATTTTTTTCTTTGCCATGGCTACTTTCTTCTCATGTAAGAATCCATTCCACTAGTGATTCCTTTTAATCATTTTTTTTTAATGGCTAAAATGTTCTTTTGTCTAGGTTTTGAGGTTTTTGGGGACTTAACCAAATTATCTATGATTTTGTAACAAGAGACCATGTATTAACTTTTTCCCACAAATTTTCCCTTTCCGTGTTCATTTTCCTTCATCTTTTATAACATGTGAAATTTCAAATTTGGGTTTTGTCCCTTTTCATAATTATCATCATATATAACATCACATTGGGTATGAACTTGTAAGAACTTAGCAAAAGGATAAAATTCATATTTGCAATTAGATGTCACAACTAATTGGCAAGGTTGGGGTAAATAACACGCTTTCCTTTTGGCAAAAAGTAATTCACATAATGCATACATACTCAAAAAGTTGCAATTTTAAAAAATTGGAAATGTATTATACATTTGACATGGTAGAGTTGGGACAACCTTCTATGTTATTTCACATGTTGGATTTGGCACTTGGAAGTTTGAACTAGAAGGACATTTCAAATCAAGGGAAATTACATGAAAATGTTCCCTATTCAACCAGTGATACAATATTGTTAAATGTGAATTGGGAAATGTATCAAAAGTTTTATAATTTGATGATAAAAACATGTAAATTGGGATTTTGTTTTTCATAATCTTTCCATTCAATCTTTAAATTATTGTTATTAGAATGGTCATCTAATACATTCACCGTAAGGGGTGTTGACAATGAGCAAATATGTTCACTTGTGCACCCATGATCACTAGCACACATCAAATTTATGTCATGAATACTTTGAACTTGTGAATAGAGATGTTAAACAATTGATTAACACATGAAAAGATTAATTGACTAAAAACTATTCACATAAATAGGACCAAATTATAGATCAAAACATATGGAGGCTTAATAAATTAATTCAAATTAAAACCTATTGCGATTTTCATTACAACACATATTTGAGGTGGCTTCCTAGATATTTGGAAAAGATTTTGTGGTAGAAATGTGGAATTAAAGGTGGATTACATCATAATATATCATTATGGTATGACATTGGTGCATAATTAAACAATTCAATGGTTGACTAAAGTACATTTTTAACTTGTAGGAACTTGTCACAAAGATTGTAATTCAATAATTCACAATTGTCCATCAAATTTTGCACATACAAAAAGACAACCATAATGAATAATATTTTTCATGAAAATTTTAAGTTTATCTTAAAGTAATGATGTTCATATTAGATTATGAATGAATGTTCAATAATAGATTATGTTATGATAATGTTGATGATTATGATTTTCTAAGTTGTAAAATGTTCTCCCATTAAAAATGTAGTTGGGTAAAGTTTTTTAAATTATTATAGAAAGATAAAGTGAAAATTTTAAATTAATGAAAAATGATAAATTGTTGTTAAACAAGGTGTTTTAAATAGCTTAAATTATTAAATTATTGGTGAGTAATTACATAAAGCAAAAATATGAATTAAATGTATTCATTGTTTATATAACTTGTCTTACTTTTAAGACCCAAATAAATTATATATGATTTTAAAAGAATGTAAAATGAGTGAAATTTTATGTGTTATTACTTTTGATACTATATGTACTTTCATTTTTGACACAAAGTGTGTACACCATATCATTGAAACATTGAAAACACAAATTCTCTAATTTGGTCATCAAAACCATAGGAATGAAGCTTAGTATGGTAAAGTGGACACCTATGGTAAAAAGGGACAAGGTTGTAATCAAATGGGACATTCAATTGTCTTTAAATCTTATTTATAATACAATAAATATATTATTTAATTAATTTAAGTTATTTTTCAGTAATCAACTTGACCAATTGTCATTTGACTATTAGTCAAAATGGTAATCAAAATGAATGACAATTGGCTTCAATAGGTAGGTAATAGGGTTTGAGTATGTAATTGAGTAATTAATAGGTGGATAGGTATATGTCATAAGTACCTATTTTTTAAAATCATGATGCAAAAGTCTAATAAATAAATAAGTAATAGGTAGGTGGGTTACCCACCTACTGAAGCCCTACCTACTTACTTAGTACACACCTACTAACATTGACCTACCTACATTACTAAAAAAACCTCATTTTGTGATTTCAATTTGTAATTAGAATTAAGTTCTAGATGATTGGTAAAACTAATTTTTTCAATAGTTGCATAAGTGGAATCGTACTCAACATGTAGTCACAAATATGATCTAAGCATGACATCAAAAAATGTCCCATGAATGAAGTATACTTTAAAACATATATTCCATCCTTTGACCATATAATTATTTATAATTATTTACCATTATTTCCAACTGTAATACCACTAATTACACATTGCCACATATAGGGCCATATGTAAATTTAAATTATGAAAATAAAATAAATAAAATAATCTTAATCACCCAAATCGAATGGTCAATTAGTATTCCATGTGAATCAATAACAGTTCACCACATCACCTAATGAAATTTCAAAAAATTAAAAAAAATTATTCCATTTAAATAGTTTAACCTTCAAGGTCAAGGTTTTTTTATTGGTTCATCCTAAATAACATTTTCTTTTCAATTTTGTTTGTGTGTTTTCAATGTTCCAAATACACCTCCTTATATAGTTTACAAGATTGAAATGAAAGACAAAAAATATTGGATAACTTTTATAGTTGTAACTTAATCACAAACTAATCTAAAAGCATGTTCTTGCAAAAACCCGACACATCCCCACCATTTTAAGATATATGGGAAAGTTGGGTATAGGGTGTGGGTGCCCTTGGATTTGGAAAAATAAATGATGGTTTCACGATTATCATTTCAAGCACAAGAATAAGTCCCTAGAATAAAATTTATTATTTAACTATAATTTTTCATCATTATGCCCATTGCAACTATGTTGTATTAGACCATCAATTACATTCAATGTGATTTTGCAATTGCAACATTCTTTGTTATGTGTTTTGTATTGTGAGAGGGTGTAGGCAATAGGTGACAAAATTTGAAAATGAAGAATATTGAAAAGGTTGAACGTATCATATTGACAAGTGCCAACCAACATTATGATTTTCCTATATCGCCATGACTCTAAGAACAACATCTTAATTGAGATTATCGAAATTATATGTTTAATGTTCAATGATGACACCTATGAAAAACTATTAATTTCCTCTTAATTTTACGATCATCCTAATTTTACTTGTCTTTTATATCACTAAACAATAAACAATGTACATGTAAAGGGTTAGGGTCATTCTTTAGCATGTATGTGACCTCATTCCAACAAAGGGTCAATTGATAAGTTTCAAAACCATTAGTGTTGTGCAATCGATAATGGTACACCCATTATCACCCAATGACAATGTTTGCATGGAGTCCATCATTTCACCCATGCCAAGTTTCCAACCTCATTATCTGGACATGTGCGTTGCGAATTTTGTCCAATTAAGACGTTGTACAATAGACCTTGCAAAATGGAATTTTCTATGGAAAGTTTGTACATTTGACCATAACTAGGTGTTGGCACATTTTCAAACCCAATGACTATAGTTACCATTTCCAAACCCAATGCTAAATGAACCCAAACCTCCTTCCTAAGTTTACATCAACAAACCGGAACTCCATTTTGTTTAGTTGGATGGGCTCCAGTTACAAAATGGCCCACACGATTAGGGGGAAGGGCACCTCTAGTAGATCTTGATGAAAATGTAACCATAATGCAACAAAATGAAATCCAGCTCTTATGTGATAATGCCCACCTTGACTTGTGTTAAACTCACTCCCACCTTTGCATGTCAGATTAAAAACACGATTGGTTTTGCCTTGACATTCCATGGAACCTTTCCTTGAACACAATGGGCCATGTTAAGAGAACAAAACCATAATTGTTTGAAAATTGCCCTCTCAAGAGTATTGGCTAAAACTAACCCTAGTATGATAGACATGGAGTTCCCACCTCTATAAATAAAATGTGAGAAAAGCTAGCACACTTGATTCATGTACCATTTTGAAAAGTGAGACATTTCACTACAACTTTTGGGTTTGTTATGTCAGCGTGCCATTCTTTGTCCTACATTTGTCCAACTCCAAGACTAGTTGGTTATGTTGGGTGACAACACCACTTATAAGAGCCCTCACATTCATTAAACTTGCATTATTACTATGCACAATGTCAGTTGGGAAAAATCCAAATCCAAGTGTATTCAAGTTTGTGTCTAAATGTTTATCATCTCTATCTGATGGTTTGTTGTAATGAAGACTTAGTTTTAGCTACCCATGGATTGATGTGACATAGGCACATTGGAGTGAGGTGAGGATGTAATATGCACCAAAAGTGATGCTTTGGGTGGCTAGCATTAGGTAGGCAATTGGTTTGTCATCACATCTTTGTTAGGCCAAGCTACCATGAGTTGGCCATAAGGAATTTATGTTTTGTTATGGTTGTTATAATGTCTCTTTCAAGCCCCACTCCTTTGCTATGCATATTAGTGCCAACTATTAATCTATAAACAACATTTGCAAACTTGACAAGATTATTTGATTGTTGGGCTAATCTTGCAACAAATTCCACTATTGAAAGTCCTAATCCTATGTGCAACCCTTGTGCAAATATACTGTATAATGTTATTTGTGCTACAAACTTGATCATGTCATGATGGATGGTGGTAGAGTATAAGCCATTTTTTAACCTTCTTGTCATGTCCAATTGATAACCACCGAAATGCATGAACAACTTTGTTGAAATTAGTAATGGGCATGGATGTTATTTCATTAGGGATTATGTCTTTTTGCATCCACTGACCCCATTGCTTGTATTTGTAATGCAACCACCCCAACCAACAATCCATGGCTAGCATATCAAATGGTGGCACTACCTTAAAGTTAAACCACCATTCCCATATGATGATTTTTTTAAAGGGGACAAGGGTTTCCAAGTTTAAATGAATGTTCCCAATATGTTCATGAATGCCACATAGGTGCCAAGTAGGTGCCACCTATGTGCCACATCAATGCCACATCAACATAGTAGGTGACATGTGACATGTTGATGTCACATAGGCGCCATGTCATCACCTTGTTAACATGGGTGTCATAAATGTGTGGGCACATCAAGTTTCTTGTAATAAATGTGCCCCAAAACTTAGAAAATTTTCAAGTGCACAATAAGTTCCACACCCCAAATTCGACCCTCCACTCTTAAACCCCACCTTCACACCCTTGCACCCCAAATTTGTGCACCTTAAATAAGTAATCATGTGGCTAATAAAGTGTAACTACAACGTTGATGAGACATGTACCATGGGGTAATTATTTTACTTGACAAAATGTCCTTGTATTTCATTGCAAAATGCAAAATATAAGCAAGAAAAGATCACCTAGGTTAATATTTTACTAATCATTAGGCAAATATCAAACTTGGTTCATCCCAACCAAGTTCCAAAGGCACATGTTTTATGAACTTGGTACCATATTCATTGCTAACATTCAATAAATTTTGTGGAAATAAAATTTTCAACATTTTGGTGTCTACAATTATCATTATCCACACATACATAAAAAAGATGGCACAAAACACCTTAAAAGACATGTCACATCCAAAATGCCCCAACATCACACATAGGAATTTAAACACAATCAAAACCCCTTTAAACACATAAACTTCCATAAAAACTTGGAAACAAGCACAACACAACACACGAAAGGTGTGATTTCAAATTCATAAAATTAAATTGAGTCCCCCCATTCAAGGATTTATATCCCATCCAAAAGTCCAAATAATTAAAACCATGTTCACATTATAACTATTTTCAAACTAACTTACCCTAGCTCATGCTAAAATAAAAATTATCATTTGCAATCAATTTTTGTAACTAAAAAATGTCATTTGCAATGGAAAAATGATGGTTTTTAGTTGCAAATGAAAATTTTTCTTCTATTGTTACCTATTGTAACTAGGATGTAATTATTAAAAACATAATAAAATTCCTAATAAGAAAAGGGGTTCAATAATCCCAATTTTTTTTTAAAATTAGAAATTAATGTTTAAACACAAGATATGAACATATATTTCAAAAGAAAAAATGGTCTATTGGCATTGACAATTTTTTCTAATCAAAGAGTCTTGAATTTGAATTTTAAAGTTTTCTTGACAAGGTTATTTCATGATCTCATTTTTCATTACACTAATATGTGTCCAAGTTGATTATATGTTTCATTAAATTTTGAATGAAATTGAACAAATTTATCTTGGTAAAAGCGGCTAACCCCTTAATGTACAAAGATGAGTTACCACAAACAAGTGAATTCACTAATAATTATTTGAATTCACCAATAGTCAATCATAATCACTAATAGTTAATTATGAACCAAGGCTAAGCACTTAGGAACCTTTGTTAGGTTACTTATACTAAATTAAGAACCTAACCCACTTAAACACCTAGCTCGTCAACTTAGGGTGCATGTGTGAAGGTTTAAACCCTTCACTTCCTTTCATCTTCATATTTAAGGGGCAAGTCCTTAACCATTGAACCATTATTTAAGTGAATGATTGTTTTGGTCATCACCTACTATTATGCATTTTTTTTTTACCCTAATCAATTTTTGGCAAAAATAATTTTTTTTTAATTCATAAATTATAAGGATGTTTTGGATTCATATTTTAAAAATTACTAATTTTTATATTGTAGCTTTGTTAAAATAATTTATCATCAAACGACAACATTTATAACAAAAACAATGTTGGTCACTAAACCATATAATGAATGATGTTCCAAATTGAATTTTCAAAAACTTAATGAAAAGACCACAAACTTGATCCATTGTGAATGCATAGAATAACAAGATGCATGCAAAAGAAGATGCATGCAAAGGCCTTTTTATATATTTGTCATTAAAAAAAAAATTGGATTGTCAAACATATTGTTATCCCAATGGAATGTCAGTAACTACTGATTTTGTCACAAAACATGCATGAAAATAATTTAATTCATTTATACATATAATGTACACAATCTTGTTGTGATGATCAAACAACATTTTATATCTATAATATGTTGCAAACAATCATAAATATGTATTCAATTTTGTTAAAGATTCATTTTCTATGAATAAAAATCTCAAATGTCAATTCCAAAAAAATATTATTTGCAAGTATACCTATTTTGCCATTATTTGAACTTTTTTGTTTATATATTGAATCTTCAAATTGTTTTATATTTTTCTTCATTTTATTTAAAGAATTTGACAAATATATCAGTTTGAAGTATTTAAATTCTTTCATTTACCCTAATTTTGAAATATATATACGAATGTCACTTAATTAAACATGTTTGTAAGAATAAATTTGATATCATATGACTTATGCTATATAGTAATGATGTGATGCATATAACTTAATCAAATTATTAAAATACATGTCAAAAAAATAATTCAAACAAAAAAAATCTAATGGGTAGAATATAGGTGATAATATTATATCATTCTTTTTGGTCCAATAATTCTTTCAATCATTGTTTCATACAATACACACATAATGAGGTGAACATTACTTGTTTTCTAATGCTCATGAATGAAAATCACAATGAAGGAAGGGAAAAAATTCACATGCCTAAACATTAAAAAACTCATAACTAAAAATGAACCATCAAAAGTCATAATTTATGTGATAAATTTATACAAAAATAATATCTTGACAATGAACCTTCATTATTGTTTTTGTGTTCAAAACACATTTTCATTAAATCATTACCAAACTCATTACTTGCCATCACATGATTTATTCCTTCTTGCCCTTCTATACATATAATTATCACTTAATACTTATGTGATTATAAGAAATCACACAAAAATTCATAATTTATAAAACAAAAAAATGAATTGGGAAAAATGTAAAGGAAATTAAATACCATGAAAAATATTAAAATGACACCATCATGGGTTTAAATATGAGGCCAAAAATTATGAATTTCAATGGTGTAACTATGTGTTTTTTGACAATTTTATTTACCCTATTTGGTTTTAAGTGTTTCTTGACCCCCTTGTTTTTTTAAGAAATGAGGATATAATAAAAAATGAAAGTGTCAAATCTCAATGGCCCCTTGTTTTTTTTAAAAAAAATTTAACAAGGGAATTTTATAATTATGAGGTTAGAAATCTTAAATTGCAATGGCACAACTTAGGTTTTCCAAACCCATTTCATTTCATTTTTTTCCTTAAATATCCCATATGCCCATGGTTCTTAATATGAAAAGGTAAAACAAAACACCTTGTTTATATATATTTCAAGATGACAATGAAAGCCAAAACATGTGGGATAAACTTTTTAGTTGCAAATAGTTGGAACTAAACATTTTCAATCGCACATTATTCATAACTAAAATTTTATCCCATATTTTTATCTTCATTTCATTTTTATTAATAATATAATTAGGTAAGTAAAACACTAATTAAACTAAGTATTAATTATCTAATTAATAAATAATAAATTTTTAAATAAATAAATAATCAAAATACTTATTTTTAATTAAAAGGATAAATAATTGACTAATTAATTAATTATAATAAAATCATCCAACATTTTAATTACATAATTATAAAAATAATTTTATAATTTTTTTTCATTATTAAATATTTAATAGATATTAATTATAATGGTATATCATTTAATTTAATTAACTATTAATTGATTAATATTGAAATAAATTCTTAATTATTAATTATAAATATCGAGTACTATTTTTAAAAATCTAATAATGTAACTAATAGTTAACCTCGGCTAACTACTTTATTATAAATATTCCCATTATTTTTTCATTTATATAGCCAATAATAAATGTAAAAACAATTATGGGTATTGTTACTTGGTTTAAATCTTCATAGATTTGGTTTGTTCTTGTTCCAAATTGAAGACTCATTTGTACCTGGTATGTCACAGCTTGACCATTATTAGATTGAGTCCTTATTGGTGGCTTGGATTATTATCCAAGCTTACAAGTTAAGTAGTTATATTTGGCATCACAAATCTTATTTGTTGTTCTTATGAAACAAGAATGGGTATTTGAAGTATTTCACTCATTGGTTTGAACTTTTTAAATGATAGTGTGAATTCTTTGCACATCTTAACCTCCAATTGTATAACATTCATTTATACTTTCTATTGTATATAATTTGGTCTTATGAAAAATGGTTCAACCTTACTCACATTGGAAGAATTATGAATTATTAATCCATTTTGTACAAATCATGTTTCACCTAGACCAATTTCTTGCAGCCTATCTTTTAAAATATTTTGGATCCGTTTTCTCATTTGTGGTTGTTATATAAAATCTTTGTCTAACATTTGTTGTCCCACATGGATTTTATTTTATTATTCATATTATTATTTCACTTGTTATATCTATTTATGAATTATAATAATAAATATTATATATAAGTATATTTTTCCTTTGAAAATAATTTCAGTAATTTTATAATTAAATTATTATTGGAAGTATTAATTTATTTAGGTTAATTATTTTTTTATTTTTATTTTTATTATCATATCAGTTTTTATAGTTATTGTAAAATTATAAATAAGAATATTTAATAATTGTGATAATAATAATTTCAATGGGCATAATGGTTTTAATTTCATTAATTAGATTTTTTTTCTATGATACTAATCATCATCATTACATAATAAAATAATATTATTTGTTCATTTTAGTAAAATTAATAATATTGAATATTTTTATTAAAATAATTAGCAATAATAAATATAATAATATAATGATAATAATAATAATAATGAAATGTCATTTGTAATCATGTTAGGAAATATAATAAGATAGCTTGGATAAACTTGTAATATGTCCACAATATATTCAATAAATATTTTTCATACAACTTTAAGCCCAATACCTAGAGGTGTGGGCCTAATTGTTCATGTGGGCCCAAGATTGAATGTTTTGGATCAACAATTAAACTCAACAAAGTCATATATTATACAATTTTTATGAATTGGGCTTAAGTCATGTAAACATTTTCAATCCAAATATAGGTCCAAAATCTTGTTGTATCTCCTTTCTCTTAAGTTCATCCTTCTCTTTCACACTACCTATGCAAGAATTTCAATTTGTGTTTTTTTCTTTGCTCTCACACATTTTAACATTTTTTTCCTTTGTTCATTTTTGTTGAATATTTTTATTTCAACTCACACTTTCTACTTTCATTTTTTTTCAAATTTTATATTTCCTTTCTTGTTTCTTTTTCTTTTTCAATTCATTTGTTCTTCTATAGTGTTTCTTCTCACTTTTGAAATACCCTTAACCTTAGACCATGGAAGAAAGAAGGCAAAACA
>Ga0116230_10004994_pt1 | contig 12993 bp, 7 predicted proteins | sample S1TSphfallax_3_FD_88678 | JGI IMG/M metagenome (GOLD analysis project Ga0116230, IMG submission 88678) | Host-associated microbial communities from peat moss isolated from Minnesota, USA - S1T2_Fd - Sphagnum fallax MG | ecosystem: Host-associated > Plants > Peat moss > Unclassified | place: USA...
AAGTCCTACTGCAAGTTTGTAATGCATCATTTTCAACATACCTGCCAAGGAGATGGTGGCACTGCTGCCAAGCCTTGTTGCAGGGACTCTTCAAGCTCAACTCCGTAGTTAAGAAGAATACGCAGTACATAAAGGGATGCCCTTAGCCTAAAGTCCCCCCTTTCAGGCTTGACATGCTCCAATGAGCAGCCCTTTGAGCATCCATGGTTTGACATTGCCAAGTACTGCAAAAAGCCACGTGCTGCATGCCCAAACATGGAGACTCGTCGATACCTTAATGCCCACCATATCGGCATCAGATCAGATAGGAATGAGTTTATGGGTGGAATAGAAGGAAGCATTTGCAGTCCTTCCTGCAGCAGCTGGGCAAATTGAAAAGATGGTGGGTCTCCATCTGAGTCTTCTGATCCAGCTGCACCAGCAGCAGCTTCCATAGTATGGATCACAATTTGAACAAAAGCCTCCATCTGTTGCCTGCTGTTAGGATCCAATGCCTCCAGGCTTGTGCTGCTGGATCTAAGAACAGCATTTTCAAGAATTCTTTGCACACTTGCCACTTCTTCATTAGTGAGGCTGCTCCTGTTAGCACTTAACTCTTCTTTGAGCAGCTCTCCAAAGACAGGGGATGTAGGACATGCTTTATTGCTTCCAGAGAACAGGCCACTTGCAAAGTCATAACACCATGAAGCATATGAAAACCATGCTTTGGCCATGCTAGGGCAGATAAGAGTTGCAGACTTTGTTCCTGCACCAATGATCTCTTGGAGCAAGGTTGAAAATTCAGTATTGGCAACCCTGCCCAAGCTAACTCTTGCAGCTGCATCATTTGTATCAGCTGCCTCCATATCATCACTGACATTTTGATAAAGACCAACTTTTGCAAGCATGCTTTGAATGGGCACTTGCAAGGGTTTGCACTGCAGCCAAGTTGAAAGCTTCAAGCATGCCTTGGCAATAGTTAAATCGCCATCCCTGCCACTTAGAGACAACTCAATGGACCCACGGATTTGGCTCTCACAAAAATGCCACAGATCAACCAGCGCATCTTCATGCTTCTCTTCGGCATGGAGAAGAAGAATGTGTTCATACCTTAAGCTAGCACTAAGAGAACTGTGATAATCTGATATTTCCATCTGGTCCTCAAGTGAAGGAGTTTTTGAGTTTGATATTTCATGCAGCAGTCGCCGTGCAAGCCTCAGGTTACACTGTTTCCGAGCCAACCTGACAAGCTGCTGATGCAGTTGCAAAGTGACTGGTGTACCTGGTGAGACTGCACGATAAACCCGCAGTAATTTCAGCCACAAGAGACTGTCCTGATGCCAGGGGTCAAGTGGTGAGCCCAATGTTTGAGGAAGGGCTGAAACCAACCACTTTTCTCCACTACGCCCAGCAAAACGAAATGCCTCGAAGACTTGGATGCATTCCATTTGGACAATAGAGGCAGCTGCCTCTGTCAACCCATCAAGCACTGCAACTTGACAACCATCCTCAATCATAGCTTTCGCCACTGCAATCTCGCTAGCAATTTCTTCCTTCTTGGTGTCTGGTCGCAGCATTGCTTGTAAAAGCATCTGTTCACTTCGCAGCAGCGCTTGCCGTGGGTCTGCAGTCAGCTCACTACTGCTTTGTGGGGTGAGATCTAGGTAACCCCATGCACCTGCAGGGTCACCTGCATCAAAACGAGCGAGGGCATGGATGGCATTCATGTCATTTCCAGCCGTGGTAAGAGCCCCACTGTAAGCTTTTCCAGCGTGCTTGCTACGCAATAGCTGAAGTTCCTGAAGCCACATATCAAGTGACTCCCAGTCTCCAATAGCTACAAAGCTCTCAATTGTGCGAGCAATTGTGAACTGTATACCTTCTGCACCCATTGCTGCCATTGTTTGCTCCTCTTGAAGGAGATGGGTGTAGTGTGCTGCAGCTCTTTCATATTGCCCTCGTGCTTGACAAGTTAATCCAGTCATCCATGCAAATGGTCCTGGGTTGCTACCTATTTGCATTGGCAATCCTTCATCGTTTAGTAATGACCCAAATGTAGACAGTACCCACACCTGAAGGCCTGATAAAGTATCATCTTCATGTAACCGACAAAGGGCAAGAGAAGCATGCCGCATCAGTCTAGACACATCTTGCTGAACTTTAGTCTTGAGGGAAGGTGAACTGTCAGAAAGTTGTTGTGGTCGGAACTCTCTTAATGCAGTACCAGCCAACCCCCGCAGGTCCTGCAGACGATGAGAGGCATGGTGGTAGGTGCCTGCATGGAACTGGATCGCAGCACTTGCATTCATTGAAGCTTCCCGGATACGTGCAAACCACTCTTCACACACCTGCACATTCCACAGCATTAGACATTTGATCTGTTGGGAAAGCAAGTACAATCTGCCGACATTCAGGGCTCAGATTAGTACCTTCCTATTGGAACGGAAAAAAAGGGTGCTTGAAGATGGAGCAGATGGCAACACAGCAGAGCCCTCATATGCATTATACATGTTCTTCTTTAGGGACTCAACAAACTCCAACAGGAGGCGCATAGGGAGCAACTGGAAACTGGATGAAGAACTGACTGTGCTGCTGCCTACGCCATCCCTTTGTCCACCATCTGTTTGGCATATCTGTGGTACATCTAGAAGCATTCTCTCCAAGGCTGCAAATGTCTGTGTAGGACCACCCAGATGAGTCCGGAGACGGACTGTGATACAGTGCCGTGAGGCTTCCTGTACTGCCCACCAGGCTGCTGCTACATTATTGACAACACAAGCTGCTTCCAGGACTGCTGTTTCACCACAAGTGCACTCCTCCCCCACTGAAGATACCTTGTCATCAGACATTCCTTGTTCTTGCTTCTCCCCTTCCCCTGGAGCTCTCCAGGTTGAAGCTGATCTTGACTTTCCTGGACAATTGTGTATCAATCGGTGCAACCAGTTACTAGGCAAAGTTTGCCCACGTTGTGACAAATAGTTGAGAATCCAGACCAGCTGCTGCACTCGTAAATGCTGTGCAAACCTCTTGACTGCAAATGCCTGTTTCCAGTGAAGCAGGTGCCGCTGCCTGCAATCTCCTGCAGTGCATTCTGTAATGCCATGGCTTTCACCAGCCTTTGCATTACCAAACCATCCATGTGTCCATAAAGCAGCAGGGGAATATGCCCAGAAAACCCTCTGAAAGGCTGCCTGAACAGTAGGTTCAGAATCTCCAAGCTGCTCAAGGGCCACCATAGCTATGGACTGAAACTGCAAGGGTTTCACCATCTTTGCCTGCAAAAGAAGCTCCAAGACACTTGCCACATGTGCCCTCACCTGAGGCTCCTGATTGGAAGCAGCTGAAAGTAGCATCATGAGCAAATCAGACCCCAATCCTGAACCTTGCCCAGTTTCCCCTCTTCCTTTGCGTACCTGTACCTGACTGTTGTCTTCAACAGAGCTACTAATCCATTCTAGTGCCTCCAATTTGACAGGTAGACTTGCTCTAGCTTGCAGTGCATGAGAAATGATAAGGTTGCAGTCAATCTCTGTGTGACCTTCCCCTGGCACCTTGCACATATAAGCATCATTGATACCGATGTCGGGGCCCAGCTTACGCAAGGCCTGCAAGAGACCCAACTGCAGGTTTGGATGCCCCTGTAGTGGGTCCTGAAAAGGGTTGAGCTTTGTCAAGATGAACCTCTTGAGTTGCATTACCTTGGATACTGTGGGTTCCACCCTTTCTATTATATCTGGAACCAACATCTTGTCTGCTTGTGAAACTCCAGGAGCATTAGTCTGCTTAAGAAACACACTCCCTAGCAGCACCATTAGATCAAACTTAAACAGAGAATAAACGTCTGAATCAGAAAATGCTCGTTTGGGATGCTTCCTGTCCTTTGAAAGTATCTCCTTGAGGCTCTCCAGCTCTTGTGTCAGGCATCTTGTAGCTTCAGAACTGACTTGGTCTGAGGCATGCTGAACAAGAAGAATATATGTGGCAGCAATAGTACCTGCATGCAATGGTACAATGCCTTCATCACCTCAGTAAAGGAGTTATTGCTAGCTATACAAAGAACATAGAGAAGAGAAGGGCTGCTGGGTAACAACAGAAACTGCCCCATTCAACATGACTACCTGTAACAACGCGACTAGGGTGCAGGCGCAGGCTTGCAAAATGAGAACACCCATCAAGTAGCTTAGAAACAGCTTCTGCTGGCAACTTAAGGCTTTGAGATGAAATCAATTGCAAGTTTACTTGCAAGAGGCTGCAAATCTGTAATGACCACTTTCTCCAAGTCAACCATCAGAGCAGTAGACAGTCCACAACTGCACATCTGACAGCTTTCAAGCCAGTACACAAGTTGCATGCATGCATGACTAGACAAAGAAATGAAAATGTGTTAAAACAGAAACTTCATGTACTTCAAGGAACATAATTTGGTCCAACCTGTGTGGAAGTAAGGGCAGATGTTACTGTTGGCCCAGCCAAACCTTGAGAAGCAGAACGTTGCCCACTCCCTGACATGATCTCTGTGGCCAAACCCTGCAGCAAGATATCGAGGGCAGAGAGATAATACGCAGCAAAGCCTTCTTTCAGTATTGCTGCAAAAATAGCCAGGCATCGAAAAGCCTCATTTGTCCACTTGTAGTCTGCAAACTTCTGACCCACAGTTGTCAAGGATGCAAGCACACGTGGAAGCATCTCTTTTGTGGTGTTGGCCATCAAACTGAGTTTATCAGTCTCATCAGGCAAACATGATTGCCGAGAAGACGCAGTCATCTGTTGTTCAGAGACTCCCACTTGCAAGCCTGATGCTGTTGCTTGCAAAACTGAAACAAAACATGATACAAGAGCAAGCAGTCGCCGTAGTTGCTGCAGAGTGGCAGGAGTATCTTGTGCCAATGCCTCCATATCACCAAGAAATTTCAACAACAGATCCAACGAGAAACTTAAGCTTTCAGCCCACAGAGTTTGAAACTCAAGAAAGCTGTTGGTGATGAGCCCCCTGTCAGCTTCTGAGAGCTCAGGATCAAGTACCTGTCCCAGAAGTAGATCCACTATGTCTGCAAAGTGGGTCTGAACAGAGGGGGAAAATCGCTTCCCAAGAACCATGAGCACTTCTAGCAGTGGCTCTAAGAGTGGTATCTCATCTTCCAAAAGTGCCTGGCAAGCTTTGAGAATTGCTGGAACAAACCGTTCTGTTGCTGTTGGATCACCTGCATCAACATCCAGAGAAGTGCAGAAACTCAGAGCTCTATCCTGGTTTCTAAATCATTTAAGTGTAGCATTTGCTGCTTCAGCCTCAAATATGTCAACCTGAAGAACAATTGTGAGATGACCTAACAATGAGGTTAGAGATTTCAAACTGACATCAAGACAATATGAGCAAACTGTGGGAAGAAGAGAAGGAAAAGGACCCAACAGGAACAAAAGAACAGAACTGAAAAGCAATTTGAAGAAAAGCACCTGCATGTTCAGTTACCTCAACAGCAAATGAACAGTAGTGACTAACTATCATAACATGCCCATTGACATTATCAGTTCTCAACAAATGGGGCATAGGCCAATGCCAATACTGAGTTTCTTGTAACAAATCCAGAAAGTCATGGTAAGACTTGGTCAAAATCCTGGCTAGCTCAACAAACAGAAAAACAACCAAGAAGAAATGGGAAAAAACAAGGAAAAGGTATCTACAAGATTGCAGAAAAGTTCACAATAAAGCTTTGCAGGTAACATGACAATGAGCACACTATATCCTTATAAGTGCTCACAAACTGTCAGACCATCACCTTGATCATGAATGGTAGTGACAAGCTGCCATGACTCCCCACATACTTCATCAGCTCCTAACAATGGGTGTAAATAAGCATATAACAATACACCCAAATTTTCTGACAAACCATTAGACAAACATCTACATCCTTGGTTTCTCTCACATTTTGAGAAGCCATAGGAAGACTTGGTCATGACGTTGGCTGGCACTCAAGAGACATAAGTCTATAGTATCCTCATTCAAGCTTTAACAAGCTTGTGAGTGTAAGCTCCATTTTGCTTTAGCTCCTCCCTTGCATTCGAGCATGTAACCCTAAAGCATAGAGAGACCTACATACAGGATAGTGATTGGGACTCCCTGCACCTTGAATATATCATTTAAGTACACCACTGGTGACTACTTGGATGCAGGCCATCTGCTAAAGCCAATGGGAACATATCTATGAGATTGCAGAGAGAAGTCTGCACCAACACTTTGAAGGTAACATGACACTGAGAGCAGTCATAAACTTTTGAGTGTTGCTCATAAACTGTCAGACCATCACCTTCATCATGCATAGCAGTGACAAGTTGCCACAACTCCCTACTGACTTAATCACCTCCTGATGGTAGATATAGATAAGCATACAATAACTCACAAAAAAAATTCAGCAAACCGTTATACAAACATTATGTCCTCAGTTTCTCTTGCATTTCGAGAAGCAGAAGTATGACTCAAGTCATGATGAGAAAACACAAGACCCCAAAGAGGGTGAGAGGGGGTGAAGACATTCGTTTGAGATCAAAAAACAGCTCCTAGAAAACATCACTCACATGTAGCCACTCTCAGATTTGACTCAGACATGGATACAAAACGGCATGGATTTCATCATCAACATGATAGAACATCGGTCCGGTCAATGCATAATACTATCTAACACAAAAACAGAAGGATTCTAAAACCACAATCAATTGCAAACATGGCCATAAGCCATGACTATATGGCTACATTGGTTGATACTCCCATCTACTCTAACCATAAACCCTAAAGCTGGTATCATCAAGTCCATAAATTAGCTTAAGGGTGCCAGTGTGGTACATTTCAGATCTTTGCTGTTTTGTGTCATTTTGCTGAGCATCTATTTATCTTCATTAATTATTGAGAACTTCCCCATTTCTTAAATTGAAATTGACATGGAGGATGGAGATGGAGAGAAGGTCATAGAGAAAATGGCATCTCTATAATCAGGTTATAGGAGATTTTTCATATCAAACAAGATATCAGCAAACAGCCCACAAAAAGAAAAAAGGAAAAGGAAAGTAGACTGAACTCTAAAGATGGAGAAAAGAATGAGGATCTATGTCTGTGTCTATGTTGCAAAGAAAGACATAGATGTTCTATGTCTATGCAACAGAGAAAGCTGCACAACAACAGAGTTTGAAGGGAAGATAGCAACAGCAGAAGTTGCAGATCAGATTATCTAACCTGCTGTGAAGAACTCACGTAGCCCTCCCAAAGCAAGCACTGTTGCCTCATTGCCACGAGTTGCATCTGTGATCTGTGACAATGCCCAGGCCATGAAGCGATCAGTTGCAGCGGCAGAGCTTCCAGACCCCGGTCGCCCATTACTAGCTGTTGAAACACCAGCTGCCACACCTCCCAATGCCCCATATGCTATGGCCGCTGCTTGCCTCACCACATATGCTCTGCAATTTCCATAAAAAATCAAGCTCAAAACAGACATTAGTCAGTCAGTCTTACTATCCAATCCAACTGTAGGATTTGAGATTGCCCAAAACCCTAAGTGCAAGAGGAAACACCATCTAGAGAATAACAAGGCTTGAAATCTCTATTCAGACATCTGCAGATGCAATCATGCACAGATGATAGGGAGTACAGGCACATGAAAGTAAGACCAAATCCATTCACATGAAGCTCTTAGTGTTGTTGTTCATGGTTTCAATGGCTGGAAAAATACACACCCATGATGCACATTGGGCCAGAGACAACGGGAATGTTGAAAACCTTACTATGCATCTGACAGAAAACCATAATATGAGGAACTCCAGATTTATTGTACTCCGAAAAGAATGGTGCAACAAAGAGTGCTTTCCTGAATCTCATCAGGGCTTCCACAAACTGAGAAGGAGCAAAACCTGACAAGCTACGAATTGTATAAAGAAAGCAATTCCAGGAATACGAACGGGGGGTAAGAGAAGACACCCTACTTGTCAGACACAAGCTGCTGGAGCGTCTGGCAGAGACGAGGGCTTGACCGCCGAAGAATTGGAACAGTTTGTGGTTGGAAAAGCAATCTGTGGAGCTTCTCTAGAGCTGCGGCTCTGGATGAATCGTCTGAGGAAGAGGAGGAGGAGGAGGCCCCGATCGCAGCAGCAGAGTCCGAGGACACTGCCGTCGCCGCTGCTAGAAGCGCTGTTAACTGCTGCTGCAGGTTGGGATGCTGTTGTTGGTTTTGCAGGCCTTGCATGGGTGCTGCGCCATCGCCCATGCGCTCCACCCTGTTTGATCTTCGACTTCTTGTGTCTTTTGTTTCTCACACCTCTTCCCACCTTCGTCACACTTACAGCCTGCATGTAATCCAACACCTTGCTTTCCACAGTGTTCTCTACGCATCGAACAACGACAATAGCAGCAGCAGCAGCAGCAATTCAGCTTCTTCTTCTAATGCCCTTAACAACGTCATGCACACACGCACACAGCAATAAACCTCCAGCGACACGCAAGAAAAATGAAAACCCTAAAAGACAAGACAACAACCCCACCAGACAAGGATTCAAGCGATCTTCCTTTGCTGCATCTGGATGACCTGCATGCATGCAGTCCGGACGGAGGGAGGAGTGTAGTAGCAGCTTGCAGCAGCTGATTGCAACCTAACTTCATCAAAAATTCTTCCAGGCGGGGCGGAGCCCTAAGAAGAACCTTTCGAATGCTCCAGGAAAATCGATCTTCTCATCATCATCAACATCATCATGATGTTGTAGGAGCTTCAGCGAGGGCTATGGATTTCTGCAGGTATAGAAGCTCTCGATTGAAACTCTTCTTCTTCTTCGTACTGAGGTGTTAGGGTTGACAGAAATTTGCTCTCGAGAATGATTTAAGGTTCCAATCTGCTTTTTAGATGCTCCTGCAGATACATCTTGTTGCTTGCAGATGTATCTACAATGCTTTGCTTGCAAGGTTAGGTACCTGGACATAAAAAATCTTTTTGGGTCTGTTGGTAAGAGAGGAGTGGATTTGTTTGATATCTTGTTGCTGTTGTTGTTCTTCTTCCCACTGAAGTGTTACGGTTGAGAAAAATTGCTCTCAACAAATGATCTAGCTTTCAATCTGCATACATGCTCTTGCAGATTATCTGGAATGCCTCATTACAAGGTTACCCGGAGAGACAAATCTTTGTAGCTCTTCAGCACCGATTTGGACGATCTGGTATTGTAATCTCAAAGCTGCTTCGTCTTCTTCTTCTTCTTCCCAATGAGGTGTGTTAGGGCTAAGAAAATTTAGGTTCAAAGATCTTCATGTATGCTTACAGAAATTTTGTTGCTTGCAGATTTCTTCATGAAGTACAAGGAAGAAATCATGAAAGGAGAACTCTACTCCTCCATGAGAAGAAGGTATGAGATCTTTTTCTCACTTGAATGTCAGAGGGGGGCATGGATGTCATGGTGTGATTTACAATTTAATGAATGCACAAAAAGTCTTAAAGCAACCTGAAAATTAAATCATGATGGTAGATAGATGTACAAGTGCATCCTCTAGAATGAAGTTGTTTTTTGGTTCAAAGTTGTTTGATGTCGTCCTTCATCTCTAATGAAGTTCCAAAAACTCAATTACTTAAACCTTAAAATCTCAAACCAAGTGTGTGAAGAATTTTGTTCATTGTTTCTTCCTAGCTCCAATTTGTGATCATGCAACCTTGATGTGATGATCTCTATGAAAACCTACAAGAAAGAAATAAGAAACAACAATGCAAGATGAGTTAAATTCATAAACACAACAACTTGTGGATCATGTAACAACATCGAGACTTAGTAGTTTGAATCACTTGGATCTCCATGTACTTTAATTGCATGAATCGCTTCTTTTCTCACACTTCTTTTCTCTCTAATTATGTCAAATGAGCGTTGATTAGAGATTTTATTTCATTTCCCAAAACAAGAGAGTTTTCTTAAGATGCAACCAATCATATATAATGCCTTAGTAACAAATCAACAACTAATTCCTTATGATAGAGATTTGTTGTGATAACATATTATCTACATTGAGAATGAAATTATATGAACCTAACAAACTATGTTACAAGAAAAAGAAACAAGAAGGAAGAAGGAAATGTTGAAATGAAGGAAACTGGTCTTAGATTAATTGTTGAATGATTGAACGCCGAGAGCAAAGTTATAGTTGAACTACCACTAATGAGTAATGGTTTAGAAGTGGGAATGGGTTACATTCAAACATTTCGAAGGCAAGAAGTTGCCATACCCATAACTATTAGTCAACCTAGAATGGTTGAAGCTTGTTCTTGTGAAGAAAAAATTTAATTCACTATTTAGAGAAAGTCATTAAGATTGAATTTTATACCTCCATGCATAATTCTTTTAAACAAGTGAAAAATCATTAGCTTGTTTTTGCAAAGAATAATGAATTGTTATTGCTAAAGGGAGGAATCATTTTCAATGATGACACTTAGGAACCCCCTTAAAAGTATTTTAAACATTTTAAAAAGAAGTTATTAGGATATCATGTATGATAATTCATGTCATTTTGTTCATTGTTCATAAAATGAATTCAACATTATGAATGAATTTCATACATCATTATTATTGATGATATGTATTTATGAATTTATTTCAAAACGCTTTTTAGACAATTATGCCTTATGGAAACTTTTTAGAACAAGTATTAACAAAATTAGGGCCACTAGTCATTGTCAATTTAATCAATACATTAATCTAACTTGCAACTTTACATTAAAACACAATCTTTTGAATGCATGAATAAGTCGTTTTCCTTTTATTATGCCACCTTCGAGATTATGGAACCTTCGTAGATTTTGGTCAATGTAGGAGACATATTTTGGTAGTAGCAATGACAAAAATTTGTAGGGTGTGAAAATTTTATATTCAATATTGAAATATGGAAAGGAACAAGGTTGAATAGAAACGTTGTACTACAAATTGGTGTTTAAAATGCCAAAATGAACATGATTAATGTAATATTTTTATTTATATCCATTTGGAAATCACATTGTACATTATTCAAGGAATTTTTTTAAGCATTTAAAATATTTTTTATGGAAGAAAAATGACTAATGGCGAATGAATTTTGTCCATCATGGATGAAACTAAATAATGGTGGATAAACTCTCCTTATTTGATATAAATTTGACAATAATTGATAAATTTCATTCATGGTGGATAAATATGGATGTGAATTAAATTAGTTATTTCATCCAAAACCTTATATTTTGGTTTCCCTATGCTTTTAATGGACCTCCATTGCCTCCTTCATTTCATTAATGTATAATTATTTAGTGTATTTTTCATTAAATGAAATTTTATCAAAATATATTTTTGAAATTTGTTAAATTGATAGCCATTTTTATTGAAATGAAACTATAATTTTTTGCATATATAATGAACTTTGCAATGAAACACAAATTATAATGTTAAAATAAGGTTCAAAAGTTTCATGATTTTACCAATAATCCTAACATCACCACACAATTTCATAAATTACATTAGCAAAATAAAATTCAACTAAAATTCATCAAATTATGTTATCAATCACTAAATACAATCTTCGTTATTAGTCATCACATGTATTTACACAAAAGAACTTTCAATTTTTTAATATATGCCTCTTAATGTTTATATTGATGAATTATCAAAATCATTAAACATTAAAAAATACACATTAATTATCTCAAATCTATAATGATATTTTCATCTTTTTGGTATTGTCTACCAAAGTAAGGATATTGTTATGGAATCTACACTTTTGATCATTACAATTTTATGTTCGATATCATATATCACAAATAAAATTTTAGATTTGAAAAATGAAATTCAACATTGCAAAATTTGTAATATTACGTATTACGAATCGGATTTCGGATTTATATACATTATTAAAAATAAAACTTCAATTTTGCATAATTTGTAATTTTTTTTCATTATTCCCTCTCTAGTTTGTTGAATTATTTTTTTGTTTTGCATAATGTAACCCAAAGTTCCAATCCATCATCAACAACATACTAAAAAAAAATTCATTTTCCCTATATCTTTTTCCATGGGCACAAAAAGAAATATGTGACCTAATGAGTTAGACATTTAAATGATTATTTTAAATATCATCTCGAATTTTTTTAAAAAAATCTTACATGCATAATCTGCATATGGTTGAGATGATTTTAAACTTGAATGTTTTCGTATCATGTGAGGGGGTCCATATGGAAAAAGAGTAGAAAGCATATGCACATGGTGATAATATGTCCATTGGATGATATTTCATAATATCAATTTTTTTAAATGTAAAGTTATTATTTGTTTTCCTCATATGCCCATCCTTTTTAAGAAATGATATCAATAAACTTTTCATCAATGTTTCATTCATCTAACATTCATGTTTATACAAAGTTTTATATATTTTATTACTATGAATATATTTATCAATGTTCACTTTTCATAATTCCCCATTCATTAACTAATATTTTTCAAAATCTTGCAATTTCCATTCATTCAACAGTTCCAATTAAACCATCATTAATACAAAAATGAAATGTAATTTTCATTTTAAATCATTATGGCACATTAAAAATGAAATAAATTCATTTCACCTTAATCATTTCACCTCAAATAAATTTATTTCATTATAAAATCACTATGTAATCATGTTTCACCATTAATTAATATAATTTATTATTAATTGAAAAAAATCATTATAGTAAAAAAAATTATGTTTTTAAAATTTATTTTATAATATTATACCATATATTATTGTAATTTAAGTTACATAATAAATTATTACAAGTTATTCAAGGTTATACCTTAAACTATATGTTAAATTTTTATAGGTTATTCAGAGTTATATCCTAAACTATATATTAATTTATTACATGTTATTGCACCTTAAATTATTATAGGTTATTCAAAATTATACTTTAAGTTATATGTTAAATTATTATAGGTTATTGCACTTTAAGTTATTATAGGTTATTCAAAATTATACCCTAATTTATATGTTGAATTATTATAGGTTAT
>Ga0116230_10004997_pt1 | contig 12988 bp, 10 predicted proteins | sample S1TSphfallax_3_FD_88678 | JGI IMG/M metagenome (GOLD analysis project Ga0116230, IMG submission 88678) | Host-associated microbial communities from peat moss isolated from Minnesota, USA - S1T2_Fd - Sphagnum fallax MG | ecosystem: Host-associated > Plants > Peat moss > Unclassified | place...
AAAGCCCGTCGCGATCGCGACGAGGCCGAAGGCGCCCTCCGTCGCAGCCAAGTCGGCACCGGCGACCGCAGCGCGAAGATCGGCACCTACAACTACCCGCAAGATCGCATCACGGACCACCGCATCAACCAGAACTTCCAGAACATCCGCGCCATCCTCGACGGTGACATGGACCGGATGGTCTCCGAACTCCAGAAAGACGAAAAAGCCCGCCTGCTCGCCGGCGAAACGACGGCCGCCTAGGGCGAAGGCCCTTGACATCAAATTTCAGAGAAGTTAGTATCGCGATAATCGCGAAAAGCGGTCGCTAGGTTGCGACGCCTTATTTCTTTATATTGGGTGATTTCAGTCGTCATTGGGACTCGAAGCGGCCGTAGTCGAGTGCCACCCCCACGAGTCCACCCTATGCGCTTCATTTGACACAGGATGGCAATTATTACGTCATCTGGCTGGGATCCACGTACTGATGCCCGCTCGTAATCGTCTGCGGCTAGTGAGTTTGTGCGCGATCGCACGGCCCACACCCACATGAAGCGCCGACTCTCTTCCGATGCTAACCCCACTTGTGGCGCGTTGGCGGTGTCGTCTTGTCTAAGTATTTCACGCTTTCGAATGGGGATTTCGAATGGCGCATTTCATGTTGGCATTTTGAAAGATTCTGCGGTTCTTCTGCTGTGCGCTTCAGGCGCAGAAAATCGGTTGCTCAACCTTCCGAGACCGCAATCGATGCACATTGATAGCATGTGGAGTGTTCAGCCGAGTCCCCCAGAGCCTCTTACAAACAAAAGCGTGAATCTTGCACCTGATGTCGGGTACTCAGCATCTCCGGACAGTCTTCATGACATTGCAAATGTGGGTGAATTCGTCGTCCTCCTCTCTTCAGTGAGGTTTTCCTTCGCTTACCTCACCCGCTTCAATACGCTGACTTCGATCTTTGAAACACGAGTTATTCCAGGTCAGGACAATACAGGCTCAATGTTCGATCAGAGCTATCTGGGTACCTTAATTATTCTTCCGTCGCGCGATATTTTGGTTACATACTTGAACGGCTTATCGACCATTGTTCCGTGGCGATAACTCATGCGCGGGTCTCCCTGAAAGCCGAGATCCTCAACGGACAGAAGCGCCGGTCCTTCTCGCGAATCGCATGATCCGCAGCCACGTTTTAAGAGCGCTGTTCGCAGCGACCGTCGTTGCGCCGTCATGCATTATCATTCCGGAAGCGCGTGCTCAATCAAAGAAATGCGTTGACTTACGTGAGGTTGGGACCTCAATCACATTAGGCCCAAGAAGCTTCGGCTTTCCGACCGGTAAAGCGGAGGTCTGGATTATTGAGAACGGGCTTGTAAAATCTCTTCCGGTACCCACGGCGGCTGGCACCGGAAATGCTTGGGTTGAATGGCAGCCGAGGACGGTGAATCTTCGTTCCGATGTACCAACGGGATGGCGGATCCTCAAAGTTGCCGCTCGCGACTTCGCTCCAGTCTGGCTATCCCGCGATGCATCTGGAGATTTCTTTTTGACGCGATATCTTGCCGGCTCATCTTCGATGGAAACATTCTCAATTCATGAAAAGGCTATATTGTCGTTCTACCCCGCAAGCGGAATCACGCTCTTAAAAGAGGACCTAAGCCGGCTCAATGTTCCCTGGTAAAAAGGTAGCTCGTGGAAAAGTGAGTAGGAAGGTTCTCACGGCAAAATGAGGATCTTAGCGATCCACGATCCATTCTCTGCGCGTGAAGCGCAAGTGAAAGGAGCCGATGATGATTCCCAACCTGACGTTGCCCCGAGCGTTATCCCATTCATAGAGAGAGTGGTAAGCGACCTTAATTGGTCGATTGCGGTTCGAAAGTTGAGTATCAGAAATTGAAGAGCATCGGCGTGATCCTCGACGGTGGCATGGACCGGATGGTCTCCAAACTCCAGAAAGACGAAAATGCGCGCCTGCTCGCCGGCGAAACGACGGCCGCCTAACCATGATCGCGCTGCCCAACCCCCACCGTGTCACGCCGAATCTTCACCATGTCATCCTGAGCCCGTCGAAGGATGGGCATGCGACAACGCTTGAGCATTAACGACGCCCTGAGCCAAGCAACGGCGCGCCTTCAACCCATCGCCGGCACCGGCGCACTCGATGCGCAGCGGCTCCTCGAGCACGTTTCGGGCTTCGACTCGGCGGCACTGATCGTCCACGGGGAGGAACCGCTGCGCGAGGACATCGATGATGCGTTCTTCGCGCTCGTGCGCCGGCGCGAACTCGGTGAGCCGATCGCGTACATCATCGGCTCGGTTGGCTTCTACGGGCGCACCTTTCGCGTCGATCCGCGCGTGCTCGTGCCGCGCCCCGAGACGGAACACCTGATCGAAGCCGTCATGGACGATCTCAAGGCGCGCAAGAAGTCGAACGGCACGCTCGTCGATGTCGGCACCGGCAGCGGCGCGATCGCGATCACGCTGGCCTGCGAATTCCCGGACCTCGGCGTGTACGCGACCGATATCTCGGCCGAGGCGCTCGAAGTCGCGCGCCGCAACGCTGCGGGCAACAACGTCTTCCAACACGTGACGTTCTTGCACGGCGATTTGCTCGCACCGCTGACGCGTTTCGGCCGGGTCGACGCCATCGTCGCAAACCTGCCGTATATTCCCGCCGCCGCGATCCCCGATGCACCAAATCCCGTCGGCTTCGAGCCGCGTGTCGCCCTGGACGGCGGAGACGACGGTCTCGTCCTCTACCGTCGGCTTCTGGACCAGCTCCCGGGCGCTGCCGCACCCGGAGCGAGCATCTTTCTCGAAGCCGCGCCCGGCACCGTCGAGCCGCTCGCGGAACTCGCGCAAGCGCTCTTGCCCTCAGCGCATGTCGAGATCGGCGAGGACTACGCCGAACTCGATCGCTTCGTGAGTATCTCGCTCGCCGAGTAAGCGTATCTGCTTTGCCTTGAGGAATGTCTTCTGTCTTCAGACCGAACCGTGGAGCGTGAGCCCGGTTCGCTCGATTGATCGTTTTAAAAAAAAAGCCCACCAGAGAGGTGGGCTTTCGCGAAATCATCGATCGTTGGTCGCTTACGGTTTGCGAACGGCTTGGACCGTGAACTCCAATTTGACGTCGTTGCCGACGAGCAGGCCGCCGGTTTCGAGCGTCGAGCTCCACACGAGGCCGAAGTCGCGGCGGTCGATTTCGCCTTCTGCGCTGTAGGCGATGCGATCGTTGCCCCACGGATCGTTGGTGCGTCCGTCGACGGTCCCTTTGAGCGTCACCGGTTTCGTGGTGCCGTGGATGGTGAGATCACCGGTGATCTCGAACGACGGGCCGGCGCCGCTGATGCTCGTGCTCTTGAACGAGATCTTCGGATGGTTATCGGTGTCGAGGAAGTCGGGTGATTTGAGATGACCGTCGCGCTGCGCTTCGCGCGTATCGATCGACGTCGCGTCGATCTCCACGTCGATGGCCGTCGGGACGTCGGAGCCGGCGAGGGCGATCGTGCCGCTGATGCCGGAGAAGCGCCCGCGGACTTTCGAGATCACCATGTGCTTCGCGATGAATTCGACGCTGGTGTGGGTCGGGTCGATGTTGAAAACCTGAGTCTCTGAGCTGACTGCGCTCATGGCTGCCTCCGGAAGTGATGTTCGTGTGGCTACGGATCGTAGCCTAACAGACTTCTGGTTGGCGCGCAAGGGCCAAAAAGTACGGCCTCTGGGGCTCGCCGGGTAGGACGAGCCCGGGTCTCGCGCCGAAGCGAAGCATCCCCACATGGCGAAATATATCTTCTTTACCGGCGGCGTGGTGAGTTCGCTCGGAAAGGGGATCACGGCGGCGAGCCTCGGTCGACTCCTCAAGTCCCGCGGCGTCTCGGTCTCGATCCAGAAATTGGATCCGTACATCAACGTCGACGCGGGCACGATGAACCCGTATCAGCACGGTGAGGTCTTCGTAACCGAAGACGGCGCCGAGACGGACCTCGACCTCGGCCACTACGAGCGCTTCATCGACGAATCTTTGACCCGCGATAACAACGTTACCACGGGTCAAATTTATAAATCGGTCATCGAGAAAGAACGGCGCGGCGATTATCTCGGCGCCACCGTGCAAGTCATCCCGCACATCACGAACGAGATCAAAGCGCACGTGCGCCGCGTCGCGGAGCGCAGCGGCGCCGACGTTTGCATCGTCGAGGTCGGCGGCACGGTCGGCGATATCGAGTCGCTCCCGTTCCTCGAAGCGATCCGCCAGATCCGACACGACGTCGGCGATGAAAACGTGATGTTCGTGCACCTCACGCTCTTGCCGCATCTCGGTGCCGCCGACGAACTCAAGACGAAGCCGACCCAACATTCGGTCCGCGAACTACGCGCGATCGGCATCGCGCCCGACGCCATCGTCGTGCGCACGGGCTCCTCGAAACCGATCCCGGTCGAACTCAAGGAGAAGATCGGGCTCTTCTGCGACGTGCCGCCGCGCAACGTCGTGCAGAACGGCGACGCATCGACGATCTACCGCGTGCCGCTCAACCTCGAGATCGAAGGGCTGGCCGAGATCGCGACGCAGAAACTGCGCCTACAGCCGCGCCCGCCGCAGCTCGAAGACTGGGCCAAGATCGTCGAGCGCATCGACAACCCGCAGAATCGCTTGCGGATCGCGCTCGTCGGCAAGTACGTCGAACTCAAAGACGCCTACATCTCGATCTCCGAGGCGATCAATCACGCGGGCATCTACCACGATGCCGCGGTCGAGATCGTGCGCGTCGATTCCGAACGCGACGAAGCCGACGTCCTCGCGGCGATCGGCGACGTCGACGGGATCCTCGTCGCGCCCGGTTTCGGGGAACGCGGCGTACGCGGGAAGCTCGTGGCCGTGCGGCATGCGCGTGAGAACAAGATCCCGTTCCTCGGGATCTGCTACGGCATGCAGATGGCCTGCATCGAATTCGCGCGCAATGTCTGCGGTCTCGCGGATGCGATGACGACCGAAGTCCAGGAGACGACGGCGAGTCCGGTCATCGATTACATCCCCGAGCAGCGCAATCTCGATATCAAGGGCGGCACGATGCGCCTGGGTGCCTACGACTGCGAGCTCGAGGAGAAATCGCTCGCCGCGCTCGCCTACGGCACGCTCAAGATCAGCGAACGCCACCGCCATCGCTACGAATTCAACAACAAGTACAAAGAGTTGTTCGAAGAACACGGGATGTGGTTCACGGGCCATCATCGCCTCGGCGCATCGACATCGCTCGTCGAAGTGATCGAGTTGCCGCAGCACATGCATCCGTGGTTCGTCGGCACGCAGGCCCATCCCGAATACAAGTCGCGTCCGAACCGGCCCGCTCCGCTCTATCGCGATTTCATCGGCGCGACGCTCGCGCATGCGCGGGCACAAGCCGCGGCTCACGGCGCGCTCGTGCGGCGCTGAACCCGGCCGACCTCACCGTCGTCGTCCTCACGAAGAACGAGGCGGCGCGGCTGCCGACGACGCTGGCCGGCGTTCCGGCCGGCGCGCAGCTCTTCGTGCTCGATTCGCAGTCGACCGATGCGACGGTCGCGATCGCGCGTGCGGCCGGCGCGCAGGTCGAAGTCCGGCGCTGGTACGGATTCGTCGACGCGCGCCGGTATGCGCTCACGCGCGTCCGGACGCCCTGGACGCTCATGCTCGATGCGGACGAAACGCTCGATCCCGAGCTCGCCGCCGCGATCGTCGCCGCCCCGGATGATGTCGATGCCTATCGCTTGCGCCGGATCACGGCGCTGTGCGGCGTTCCGATCCGCAGCGCCGGCTGGTCGAACGAACGGCTGATCCGGCTCTTTCGCACGGAGCGCGCGGGCGTGAGCGCGCACAGCGTCGGCGGCGGCGCCGATCTGCACGAGCGGTGGACGGTCGCCGGTGCGGTCCGGGATCTGCCGGGCGCGATCTTGCACGACTCGTATCCGTCCTTGGCGTCGTACTGGGAGAAATTCGATCGCTACACCTCGATCGAAGCGAGCGCGATCGGCGGCTCGCCGCTGCGGCTCGCGCAAGCGGCGCTCGTCGGCAGCGCGCGCTTCGTGTGGTCGCTCGTGCGCTACGGCGGCTGGCGCGACGGCCGGCTCGGTTTTTTTGTCGCGTTCGCCTCGAACTGGTATCCGGTCGTAGTCCAATGGAAAGCGCTGCGCGCCCGATGAACGCCGCGCGCGTCGCGCTCGACGTGCGAATCACGTCGCACATGTCGGCCGGGATGATTCGCTACGTGCGCGAGCTCGCCGCGCGGCTGCCCGTGGTCGCTCCGGATCTGACAGTCGTGCCGGTGGGAGCGGGCGATAACTTCGATCTCGCGGAACAGGCCGCGTTGCCGCTCGCGGCGCGACGCAGCGGTGCGCGACTGTTCCACCTGCCCTCACCGTTCGTGCCGCTGGTGCCGGGCGTGCCGTTCGTCGTCACCATCCACGATCTGATCGATTTGCGTTATCCCGCCTTCGTCAAACGGAAGGTCGGTCCGTACTATCGTTACGTCGTCGCACCGGTCTTGCGGCGTGCTCGCGCCGTGATCACGGACGACGAAGCGACCGCGCGCGATCTCGAAGGCTTCTTGCGCGTTCCGCGGGCGAAGATCCGCATCGTGCCGCTCGGCGTCGACGGCCCCGGTCGCATCCCCGCGGTGCGCCGCGCACGGCCGTATTTCTTCAACGTCGGCAATCACCGGCCGCACAAGAACCTCGACGTGCTCGTGCGCGCGTGGGCGTCGCTGCCGGCGGACGTGCCTGCCGATCTGCTCTTGACCGGAGCCGACGACGTCGCGCTCCCGGTGCGGCGCCGCCCGGAGAACGCCGGCGAGGTGATCTTTCTCGGCAACGTCTCCGAGGCGGATCTCGAAGCGCACTATCGTGGTGCGGCCGCGTACGTGCATCCGGCGCTCATCGAAGGCTTCGGCTTGCCGATGCTCGAGGCGATGCGCGCCGGGGCGCCGGTCATCGCGAGCCACGGCGCGCTGCCGACGGTGCTCGCGCCGCACGCGTTCGCGTTCGAGAGCGACGATGCGGACGAACTGCGCGCGCTGCTCGAACGCGCGCTGCGCGATCGCGAACGCTTTCGCACCGCGGCGGAAGCCGCCCAGGCGGCGACGGCCTACCTCACCTGGGAGCGAACCGCGCGCGCGACGGCGAGCATCTATCGCGAGTTCGTGTCGTGATCGACGTTGCCGTCGACGCGCGCGTCACGGCGCGCATGTCGATGGGCACGCGCGCGTACCTCGGCGAACTGCTCGCGCGCCTGCCCGCCGTCGCGCCGGAACTGACCGTTGCGCGCGCCGGACACGGCGAAAACTTTTCGTGGGACGAACAGGTGGCGTTGCCGCGCGAACTCGCGCGTATCGCGCCGCGGCTCGTGCACTATCCGACGACGTTCGCACCGGTGCTGCGTCGCTCGCCGTACATCGTGACCATTCACGATCTGATCCATCTGCGCTATCCCGAGCTGTTCGGGCGCGCCACCGCGCTGCACTACGCGCTGATCGGCGGGCCGCTCGCGCGCGGCGCCGCACGGCTGGTGATGGGTGATGCGCGCACCGTCGACGATTGCGTGCGTTTTTTCGGCGTCCCGCGCGAACGGTGCCGCGTCGTTCCGCTCGGCTACGATCCGGCCGTTCTCGACGCCGAGCCCGCGGTCGGTCCGCGCCCGTTTCTGTTCTACGCCGGAAATCACCGGCCGCACAAGGATCTCCCCATCTTACTCGCCGCGTGGGCGGCGCTCGATCCCGCGATCCCGCTCGACCTCGTCATCACCGGCGCCGACGAACCCGCGCTGCGCGCACGCTTCGGTCGCGCCGGGAGCGAGTTGCGCTTTCTCGGCCTGGTGTCCGCGCACGAACTCGCGCGAACGTACCGCGGCGCGCTGGCCTACGTCCACCCGGCACGCTGGGAAGGCTTCGGGATCCCCATGCTCGAGGCTGCCGTTGCGGGGACGCCGGTCATCGCGTGCGAGGACGCCGTCCCGGCGCCGGTCGCTCCCTTCGCGGCGACATTTTTCGCCGGCGATAGCCGGCGCTTGGCCGAACTCCTGCGGACGCTCGTCGCCGATCCGGGGCCCGCGCGTGCACGTGCTGCCGAGGGCGTGCGGTCTCTGCGCGCGTATACTTGGGACCGATTCGCGGCTTCGACCGCCGCGCTCTACCACGAGGTCTTGGATGGCTAGGGGTTCCCGTTCGATCGCCGCGGCGCTGATCGGCGCTACGCTTGCGTGGGGCCTGCCGGCTGCTGCGCTCGCCGCGGGCGGACCGGGAACGAAACCCGCACCGAAGCCGAGCGCCCCGCCCGAGCGGGCGATCGCGATCGCGATCAATGGGCAAGAACTCGCGCGCGATCCCGCGCCGCGGATGGTCAGCGGCCGGCTCGTCGTCCCCGTCGTACGCATCTACAGCGCGCTCGGCATCGCGATCACACGCGAGGGTGACGACATCGCGGCACAGATCCCCGGCGGGACGATCATCACCTTGCACATCGGTTCGAGCACCGCGCAGATCGGCGATCGCTCCGTCACGCTCGAAACTCCGGCGCTCGAGATCAACGGCGCCACCTACGTTCCGCTGCGTTTCGTCGCCGACTCGCTCGGCGCGCAGGTCAGCTACGATGCGAAAGCTGCGCGCGTCGACGTGATCTCGGCCATCGTCGGCCGCACGCCCGAACTCACGCGCGATGCGGGCAACGGCGCGACGCAGGTCGTCGGCACGGTGTCCGCCGTCGATTTGAATTCCGCGCCGGAATCGGTGACGGTCGTGCGCGGCGGTTCCGAACGCACGGTGTCGATCACGTCGGATGCGAAGATCGTCATCCAAGACGTCGTGACCAAAACCAATAGCGACGGCACGCTCAACGACATCCATCCGGGCGACGCGGTCTCGGTGTTCATCGCGAAGGACGGTCGCGTGCGGCAGATCGTCGATCGCTTCGCTTCGCGCGCCGGCGTCGTCGCGGGTGTTTCACCGAGTGCCGTGGTGCTCGGCGACGGCTACGTCGTGAGCCCGGACCGCGGAACCGCCGTGCTGCTCAACGGACAACCCGTTTCGATCGGCGATTTGAAGGTCGGCGACTCGGTGACGGTGCGTTCCAACCCCGATACGGCGGAGAAGCGCGAGATCATCGCCTCGCGCGCGGTCTCGGCGACGCCGCAGGCCGCCGGCGCGACCGCCATCACCGCGTTCACGATCGATGCAAAGGGCGCGCTGCGCGCGGGCGACGCGTTCAACGTCACGCTGACCGGCACGCCGGGCGGCAAAGCGAGTTTCGACATCGGAACCTATCTCGACAACATCCCGCTGACCGAAGGTCCACCGGGGACCTACACCGCGCGCTATCAGATCCCGCCGGGCGTGAATTTCGGCTCGACCCCGATCTACGGGCACTTAGTCGTCGGCGGTAACGCCGCGCCGCGCGCGCAGGCAGCCTCGCTCGTCGCGGTCTCGACGACGCCGCCGCAGATCACCGATGTCGCGCCGCCGCCGGGACAAACCGTCAACAACAACCGCCCGAACCTCTTCGCCACGTACACCTCGCCGACCAACGTCGACATCAACCCCTCGAGCGTCACGATCAACGTCAACGGCCTCGACGTCACCGCCTCCGCGGTGCGGACGCCGACGTTCATCACGTACACACCGACGGTCGCGCTGCCGGACGGCACGGTGACCGTGCGCGTGAGCGTCGCCGATTTTGCCGGGAACCGCAGCGAACGGTCCTGGTCGTTCACGATTCGCACCCACTGACCCGAACGGAGATTTCATGAACCGGATCCGCTCTGCGATCGCTGCTCTCGTGTGCACGGCCGGCGTCTGTGCGTGCGGCGGCGGCTCTGGCGGAAGTACGGGTGCGGTCGCGCAGTCGGGCACGCCGCTCGTCGTCGCCAACGTCAAGGACGCGACGATGCTCGATCCGTCGATGGCCTCCGACGGCATCTCGCTCAACGCGACCTATGAGGTGCTGGAGAATCTCGTCGCGTTCAAACCGGGCACGTTCGATGTGGTGCCGCAGATCGCCAAATCATGGACGGTCAGCGGCGATGGCCGAACGTGGACGTTCACGCTGCGCCCGAACGCGAAATTCTCCGACGGCACGGCGCTCGACGCGCAAGCGGTAAAGTTCAACTTCGATCGCTGGCGGCTCGAGAGCGACCCCGCGCACGGGAATTTCACGTACGTGTATTATCCCGACGTCTTCGGCGGTTTCCCCGGCAAGATCAGCGACGTGCGCGTGAAGGATCCGCAGACGGTCGTCTTCACGTTGACCGATCCGATCGGCCCATTCTTGCGCGATCTCGCGGAGCCGGCGTTCGGAATCGGCTCGCCGGCGGCGATCCGCACCGATCCGCAAGCGTTCCAGCGCAAACCGATCGGCAGCGGCCCGTATACGCTCGCCGAGTGGGTGCGTGACGATCATATGACGCTACAAGCGAATCCCACCTACGATGGCCCCGGGCCCAAGCCGCAGATCGGTACCGTCATCATCCGCGATATCCCCGATCAGGCAACGAGCGTGCTCTCCATCGAGAAGGGCGATATCCAGATGTTGACCGCGCCGCGTCCCGACGACGCCAAAGCGCTCGCGAAGAATCCGTCCGTCGTCGTCGCCGAACAGCCACCGAACAACACGGCCTACATGGCGATGAACCTGGAGAAGAAGCCGTTCAACGATCTGCGCGTCCGGCGCGCGATCGCCTACGCGCTCGATCTTCCGGCGATCGTGCACGGGCTCTATTCCAGCAGCGCCGTCGTTGCCGACAACTGGACCCCCGCGGCGATCCTCGGCAACAATCCAAGCGTCCACATCTACCCGCACGACATCGCGAAGGCGAAGGCGCTGCTCGCGCAGGCCGGTTTGCCGAACGGGTTTTCAACCGATCTGTTCTATCCGACAGCGCCGCGTCCGTACATGCCCGAGCCGCAACGCCTGGCCGAGACGATTCAAGCGCAACTGCGCACCGTCGGCATCACCGTGACGCTACAGCCCTACGAGTTCGGCGTCTTTCTCGACAAGGTGCGCAACGGCGAACATCAGATGTGTCTGATCGGCTGGTCGGGCGACAACGGCGATCCGGATAATTTCTTCTACACGCTGCTCGATCAGGATTCGGCGCACAAGGGCACCGCGCAGAATTATTCGTTCTGGCGCGATCCGGCGTTCCACAAACTGATGCTCGAAGGACAGCGCAGCACGGATGATGCCAAGCGCAAAATCATCTACGAAGCGGCCAACGCCATGGTGCACGATCAGGTCCCGGCGATTTCGATCGTGCACACGGCCGTGCCGATGATCGTCTCGGCGAACGTGGCGGGCTATGTCCCGAGCCCGGACACCGAGTATCACTTCGAGACGATGAGTTTCAAGAAATGAGCACCGATCCCGACTGCATCTTTTGCAAGATCGTTCGCGGCGAGATCCCGGCCACCGACGTCTTCCGGGATGCCGACGTCGTCGCGTTCCGCGATCTCAATCCGCAAGCGCCGCACCACGTGCTCGTCATCCCGGCCGAGCACGCCGCCAACCTGAGCGCCTTCGCCCGGACGGCGAGCGCCCACGCGGCACAGCGGCTGCTCCAGGTTTGCGGCGAGATCGGCTCGTCACTCGGCCCGGACGGCTATCGGGTCGTCGCGAACGAGGGCCCGCACGCGGGACAGACCGTTCACCATTTGCATTTCCACGTGCTGGCCGGTCGGGAGATGAGCTGGCCGCCCGGCTGAACGCCCCGCTTAGGACGCGGCGGCGGATTTGGTTTGCTGGAAGATCGTATCCAACGCCGGGCCCGTCGCGCGTTCGAAAATACCGGTCGCTTCGGCCGTGAAGTTGTGCATGAAGATCGTCCCCATGTCGGCATCGTGCGCGGCGTTCGCGATCAGCAGCCCGCGGCAATCCAGGAGCGACACCGAGAACGTGGCGTGCGAACGGCCCGAGAAGCCGGATTGTTCGAGGCGGACGTGCGGAACGACGATCGCCTGGGCGCTGTTCTGTGCGCACAGCGCCGCTGCGGTTGCGGGGATCGTGTCGTGATCGGCCGGTTTGGCGACGGTGACGGTGAATTTTCGTTGTTGCAGTTGCGCGCGTAGGGAGTTCGTCATATCGGGTCCGTGCGGATCGCCGATCCCAGGCTCTTCGACCGGGACGAGAACGATCGCGCTGACCGCTGAAGCCGCGGCGTCAGTCGCCGTCGCGGGTGAGGCCACCGGTTGCGGAGCCGCCGGATCCGGTGCGATGGTTGCGGTCGAGCGTGCCTTGACGGCATCGTTGATCGCTCCGCGGAACGCGGCGTCGACGTCGGCGCCGACGTTGGCGGGCCGGAAGCCGACGCCGCTGCGGCCGGTGTCCGCCGATTGGCTGCCGGACCAGCGGAGGCTGCCGTCGCAGCCGATCTGATCGAGACGGATATCGACGTGCGTCGAGAAGTGGCTTACGGATACGAACGGAGTCGGAGTAATGTGCATCGTCTGCTCGTAGCGGCCGGCGACGACGAAGAGGCCGGCGGCGTCGTTGCGCGCACAAAGTTGGGCGGCGGAGGCGACCGCGTCGAGCGGGTTCATCGGCGCCACCGACTTCACAGTGATCCCGGCCGCCGTCAGCGCTGCGGCCAGCGTCTCCGTGATCTGCTTCGCGTGCGGATCGGTGCCCGTCGGATCCTCGTACGGGATGAGCACGAACGCCGGCGCCGGTTCGGCGCCCACGGCCGGCGAATCAGCCAAAACGAAGCCGACGGCCAACACTAGGGCCAGCGAACGCAACACCGTCATTGAATCTCCCGAGTCTCGAGTAGGCAGGTACTCGCCTTTCTCGGCTCCCAGACGGGGAGTTCCTGGAGGCACCGGTCGTTTGACGGCCGACCCGGGCTGTGATACGTTACTCGTCGGGCCTTTTTTCAAGAAGGGCTACGGACGGCGTGGATGCGCCGGGCGAAGGGAGGGTTGTTCGTGGAAGTACGAGTTGCACCGGGAGAGACCATCGAGAGCGCGCTGCGCCGTTTCAAGAAAGCGACGCAAAAAGCGGG
>Ga0116230_10004998_pt1 | contig 12986 bp, 12 predicted proteins | sample S1TSphfallax_3_FD_88678 | JGI IMG/M metagenome (GOLD analysis project Ga0116230, IMG submission 88678) | Host-associated microbial communities from peat moss isolated from Minnesota, USA - S1T2_Fd - Sphagnum fallax MG | ecosystem: Host-associated > Plants > Peat moss > Unclassified | place...
GCGAGCGTGAGCCTCTCGGCCATGCCCAACTTTCACGTCGGCGGCATGTCGTGGGTGCTGATGGGACTGGTGCGCCTCGGCACCGTCGTGCTGACGGCCAACCCCGCGCCGGCCAACATGCTGGCGTTGCTCACCGAGTACAAGGTGGAGAGCAGCTTCATCGTGCCGACCGTGATCCGCGGCATCGTCGATGAGATCAAAGCCAAGCATCTGCCCGCACCCACGCTGACCGGCATGTTCTACGGCGCCATGACCATCGGCGCGGGACTGTTGCGCGAGACCATGGATCTATTGGGATGCGCTTTCGGCCAGTTCTTCGGCATGACGGAGATTACCGGCGCGGCCACGTTCCTGCGGCCGCAGGATCATGATCCGGCGCGCCCTCACCTGCTGGCCTCGGTCGGCAAGGCCTACCCGGGCATGAGCATCGAGATACGCGCTCCAGACCGGCGCGTCCTCAAGACCGGTGAACACGGGGAGATCTGGGTTCGATCGCAGACCTGCATGCTCGGCTATTGGCGGCTCCCGGACGCCACGCACGAAGCGATCGTGGACGGCTGGTATGCCACCGGCGACGGTGGGTATCTCGATGCCGAGGGGTATCTGTACCTGACCGATCGCATCAAGGACATGATCGTCAGTGGCGGTGAGAACGTCTACCCCGCCGAAGTCGAGGAAATGCTGCGCGGCCATCCTGCCGTCATCGACGCCGCTTGCGTGGGGGTTCCCCATGCCGTCTGGGGTGAGAGTGTGACGGCCATGGTAGAACTTCGGCCCGGATCTGCGGCGACGCCGGAGGAGCTGCGCGAGTTCGCGCGCTCGCGCCTGGCCGCTTACAAGTGTCCCAAGGAATTTCACTTCACCGCGTCGCTGCCGCGCACCGCATCCGGCAAAGTCAAGCGGGCCGAACTGCGCCTGGCTCTGCGACGCTCTTCCAATCAAGGTAGTGATCCCACATGAGCAATAACGCGACCCTGAGCTTTGACCCGGGTGCGGTCATCGTGGCCGGCGGCAGCGGCGGCATCGGCGAAGGTATCGCGCGACGCTTTGCCGCCGCGGGCGTTCCCGTTCTAATCACCTACCACAGCAGCGAGCGCAAGGCGCTGGCGGTCAAGAGCGGCATCGAAAGTGCCGGTGGCCGCTGCGAGCATTTGCAGATCGACCTGGCCGACCCGGCTCAAGTGGACACCCTGTTCGCGCATGCCGAGAGCACCCTCGGCAAGATCGCCCATGTGGTTTACGCCGCGGGTCCCAGCTTTAATTTCAATTTCATCGGCGCCATTCCGCTCGAGGAATGGCACCGCGTGGTCAATGCCGATATCAACGGCGCATTTCATCTGGTGCGGCGCGCGGCCAACCTGTTCAAGGATCAGGGTGGCGGCAATCTCGCCGCCGTCATCACGTCCGCCGTCGAACGCGTACCGGTGCGCGACATCATGTCGGCCGCGCCCAAGGCGGCCATCGAAATGCTGATCAAGGGCGTGGCCAAGGAGTATGGCCGTTTCGGTGTGCGCGCCAATTGCGTCGGGCCCGGCTGGATCAACGCGGGGCTCGGCAAACAGGCGCTCGAGGAAAAACTGGACGAGAAGACGCGCGAGTCCATCCGCAAGCAGACTATCCCGCTGCAGCGGTTCGGCGAGGCCGAGGACATCGGTTGGGCGACGTTGTTTCTGTGTTCGCGGCAAGCGGGGTTCATTACCGGGCAGACCCTGGCCGTCGACGGCGGCGCCCAGATCTAGCCGCCGCAGCGCCATTGTTAATGCTGGCGCTGTAGCCGCGCGAATCCCCGATGAGGTGAGTTGGTGTCCCAAATATTCGATGTGATCGTCAGTGGTGCCGGCAGCAATGCGCTCGTTGCGGCAGCCTACTTGTGCAAGGTGGGCAAGAAAGTCTTGGTCCTGGAGAAAAACGACCAATGCGGCGGCGGCGTGGTGTCCATCGAAATCGCCCCGGGTTTCATTCACGATCCTCACGCTTCCGGCTATTACCTCTGCATCGCCAATCCGGCGGTCAAGAATGATGAACTGGAGCTCAAGGCGAAATTTGGTCTGCAATGGAAGACCTATGACGCGGGCTTCGCGACCATCTTCGACAGCGGCGATGGTCTTGTCGCTTACCGCGATCTCGATCGTACCTGTGAGGGCATCGCCAAGTACTCGCACAAGGACGCGGAAACCTACCGGCGTTTTGCGACGGAAAGCATGTCGTTCATCCCGTTGTTGAGCCAGGCGGCGGCGGCTCCGCCGCTACCCACGGGGCCGTTCATCACCCTGCTGGAACAAAGCCCGGCGGGTCGTCGATTGGTCGACATGATGTTCCAGAGCGTGTACGACATCCTGGAAAACCTCTTCGAAACCGACGAAGTGCGCATTCACCTCTCGAAATGGTGCGCCGAAGCCATGGAGGGACCGGACGTGAAGGGCACCGGCATGACCCTGGTCAATTTGCTGGGTCTCGCCCACAGTTACGATGCGCATATTCCGATCGGCGGTTCGCGCGCCGTCACCAACTCTTTGTTGAGGTGCATCGAGCATCACGGCGGCACGGTGCGCACCGGCGCCACCGTGCTGCAAGTGTTGGTGTCGGGCGGCAGAGCCACCGGCGTGCTGATGGCCGATGGTGAGCGGCTGATGGCAAAGGATGCGGTGATCGCCAACATTCATCCCTGGCGCCTGGACGAGTATCTTCCGGGCGTCGTGGATCCCGCGCTGGTGAAGGCGGCGCGCAGCGTCAAGCTCAGCAACCACGGCGCGATCAATCAGCAAATCGCATTGTCGGCGTGGCCGCAGTTCAAAGCCGGCCAGGAACCCTGGTCAGAGGCGCTGTGCATCGAATACGTGCGCAAGGATCTGACCGGCATCCGCAAGGTGTTCGACCAGTATCGCTATGGCGAGATACCCGAGCATCACTTGAGTCCCCTGACCATCATGAATTCACGCAAGGATCCGAGCCGGGCGCCCAGCAGCGACCACTGTGCAATGTATCTCTATCACTTCGCGCCGCGCGTGCTCGCCGACGGTGGTCTCGATGGTTGGAAGCGGCACGGCCAGGCGTTCGCGGACGCAATCTGGGAGGAATTCAAGGGATACTGTACGAACATGGACGATTCGAAGATCATCGCGCGGCACATCGAGACGCCGCTCGATCATCACAACCACTCGAACAACATGATGACCGGTGACATCTTCGGCATCGGCACGACGACGGGTCAGATACTCGGGCGTCGACCCTTGGTCGAACTCGCTCAGTACCGCGTCCCGGGTATCGAGGCTCTGTATCTGGCCGGTCCCGTTCAGCATCCCGGCGGCACGGTCACCTTTGGGGGTCGCGCGACGGCCATGCGGATGATGATGGACTGGAAGATGGATTTGGGGTCGGCATTCACCTCTCTGTGATTTCGAGGAAACCCATGAAAGCAACTGATCCCGGCTATCCACTTCCGCGCGCGGTTGACGGCTTGACCCCGGAATGGCTGACCGACGCCATCGGTGTCACGCGTCCGGGCATCAAGGTGTCATCGGTCACGGTGGACGGGATCATCTGGGGCACGGCCACCAAGATACTCGTCGACGTGACCTATGATGGCGATGCCGCCGCGGGGTTGCCCAACAAGCTCTGCATCAAGGGAGAGTTCGACGAACGGGTCAGGAAGACTCTTGCGGCGATGACCATGACCGGCACGCAAGTGGAAGCGCTCTTCTACAATGATTTGGCGCCAAAACTGGGCGTGCCCCTGCCCCGCCATTGGTTCGGCGGCTCGGAAGCCGGCATGGGCATCCTCATCCTCGACAATCTGTCGGCCGTGGATGCGACTTTTGGCACGCCGACGCAGCCGTGGCGCCCCGAACTCGTGGCCAAGGCGCTCGACATTCTGGCGATCCTGCATGGCTCGACTTGGAATAAAGCCTTCCCCGGCGTCAGCTGGCTGCCCGTGGGACCCACCGCCATTCGTCAGGCCAATGAATTCTTGATGTCGGCCGCGCATTGGAGCGCCCATTTCGGTGATTCGCAGGTATTTCAATTGCCGAGCGGACTCAAGGACCGCGAGCGGTGCCTCAAGGGCCTGCATGCGATGTGGCAATACGATGATTCCCATGCATATAGCCTCATTCACGGCGACGCGCACGTGGGCAACACGTGCATCGATGCGCAGGGTCAACCCTTCTTCATCGATTGGGCAGGTCCGTGCCTCTCATGTTGGGCCTTCGACGTCGCCAATTTCATGGTCGGCGCACTTACCGTCGAAGATCGCCGCTCGAGCGAAATCGATCTGTTACGGGACTATCTGGTCCGGCTCGCCAACCACGGCGGACCGACACTGCAATGGTCCGACGCCTGGGATGACTACCGTCGACACATTTTGAACGGCCTCATCTGGCCCACCGTGCCACCGACCATGCAGCCGCCCGAGAACGTACGCGTCATGGGCGAACGCTATACGACCGCCCTCTTAGACCACGACACGCTGGGATTACTCGGCGTCTGATCATTCGCGCAGCCGGATGAGCTTCTTGCCGGCATTGCGACCGCTGTAAACGTCGACGAGCGCGCCCGGGGCCCGCTCGATGTCGGTCTCGATATCCTCGCGAGTGCGCAAGGTGCCGGCCGCGAGCATCCCGGCGAGTTCCGCGGCCACGGCGTCGAAGCGTGCGACATGATCGAAAATCACGAAGCCCTCGATGCGCAGACGTCGCGTCAGAATTTCCCGATGAATGCGCGGTCCCTGGGGCGGCGGCACCCACGACGGAATCGACACGGTGCCGCACTGGATGACACGACCGAACCAGTTCATCTGGGCCATGATGACGTCGGCCACGTCGCCCGCGACGTTGTCGAAGAAGATGTCGATGCCCTTGGGGCATGCCGCGCGTACCGCATCGGCCAGCGGCTGGCGATGATTCACGAAAGCGTCATAGCCAAACTCCTCGAGGCACTGCGCACCCTTCGCATCCGATCCGACCACGGCGACGGTCCGACACCCCTGGCGCTTCGCCAGTTGGCCCACGATGCTGCCGACGGCACCGGCGCCCGCCGTGACCAAGACGGTCTCGCCGGGCCGAGGCTTGCCGATGTCGTTCAATGCCATGTATGCGGTGAGTCCATTGATACCCAAGGTTCCCGCGGCCGCGGCCAACGGCGCCTCTCGCGGATCGACCCGCCGCAGGACGGCGGACGGCACGCAGACGCAATAGTCCTGCCAACCGAACCAGCCGTACAGGTGATCACCCACCGCATACTGCGCGCACCGGGACTCGATGATCCGGCCGACCGCGAGAGCTCGCATCACGGCGCCGATCGCCACGGGCGCTACATAGTTGTTCTCGTCGTTGACGTAACCCCGTTGTGCCGGGTCGACCGAGAGAAATACGTTCTCGACGAGAAGTTCGCCGTCGCCCAGCGGCGCCACATCGCCTCGGACGAGTTCGAAGTGTTCCGGTTGCGGCACGCCCACCGGTCGGGACTTGAGGACGATCTGACGGTTCAAGCGGATCACGCGACACCCAACGATGTTTGAGACACGATTACAGTTCAAATCCCTTCTGCAACTCCATGCCCAGGTCCTGATACATGACCATGGCCGTCGGTCGCCCGCCCAGCGTCACGGTCCCGCCCGGATGCATGAAAGGACCGGTCAAATACAGGCCGGCGATTTTCGGCACGCGGTAGCCGGACAATGCCGGCGTCGGCCGCCTGCCAAGAATCTGGCCGCCCGCAGTGCCGATGCCGAAGATGTCGCCATTGACCATGCTGGCCGAATGACGCTGGTGATCGAGCGGCGTCTCGATCAATCGGCCCAGGATGCACGTATCATCGATGTTGGTCGTGAACCGCTTGAAGGATTCCCAGACGAGATCGCCGTACTCCTGGCGGCGAGCGTCCCATGCCTCGATTCCGCCATCCGCCAACGCCAGCGGGGCGAAGTGATACAGATACAGGGCACACTGGTCGGGTGAAGGCACCCGTGTCTTGTCGATGAACGAATTGATGATGGTCAACGGATTGAAATGGCCGTAGGGAATCTCACCGTACTTGTAACCGTCATAGATCCGCCGCATGCCCGCAAAATCGCCGCGCGGCATGTATTCCACCACCATGCTGTTGCGTAACACCGGATCGTCGCTGATGAACGTGGGTTCGCGGCTCAGGGAAATCTGCTGATTCACGGCACCATGATTGCTGAGCCGCACGGCTCGCGCATCGGCGGCGACGCGCGCATCGATGTCCGGAATCAATTTGGCGAGGCTCCAGGGATGGATGCACGCGAGCACCGCATCCTTGGCCGCAACGATCTCCCCATCGCGGAGCGTCACGCCGGTTGCGCGGCCCCCCGCGACGTTGACTTTGACGACCTCCGCGCCGGTTCGAATCGTCCCGCCATGAAATTCGATACAGCGGACCAGGGAGTCGGACAGGCGCTGAGTGCCTCCCACCACGGCAAATGGACCCGAGCCATGGACCAGCGCCAGCAGGTTATAGACCAGCACGCCCGTGCCGTTGCTTTCGGGATTCTCCATGGCCTCGCCGATCCACTTGAGATAGTGCAGTCGCACCTCGGTGGACTCGAAATAGCGGCAGATCACGTCATGCGCACTGTTGAATACGCCGGCCGCGATTTCGGAACTGGCCGCGTCGCTATCGAGCAATCCAAGAAAGCGCGCGAATGGCATCGGCGGCGTCGCCGCACCGGCGTTCAGCAACGGTCCGAACTTGATGCACCGGGCGCCAAGTTCCCGGTAGCGGTCCGCATCGCGTGGCGAGAATTTCTCGATCGACTCGCAGGTGCGATCCAAGGATTGATACGTCGCCAACACCGAGCCGTCGTCGAACAGCGTCGTGAATGCGGCGTCCCATTCGGCAAACTCAAGCCCGAAGCGCGACTTGAGTTCGAGCTCGTCCTTGGCGAGTGCGGGGCTCACCATGCAGGTCATCAATCCGGTCGCATGCGGGTCATGAATGAATCCGGGTGCAACCTCACGGGACACCGCCCCGCCGCCGCAACGCGCATTCTTCTCCAGCACCAGCACGCTCTTGCCGCCTTTGGCCAGGTACGCGGCGCCGCTCAATGAATTCGAGCCGCCGCCGACGACGACGATGTCAAATGCCTTGGTCACAGAAACGGACTCCGCGGGCCACGGGCCCGGTATACTAGGACGCTAGCTTACTATACGCGGACGGGAGCGGACTTTATGAAACTGTACATGACGGACAACTCGGATCTGATGGAGGTGTCTTCGATCTATCCCGACAACGGGAATCTGATCGTGGTCGGCACCATCATGGGTGCAATGCCGGTCAAAGCCGTCGTCAAGCCCGCCGAATTGCGCCGCGCCCTGGGACTCATGTCATTCAAGACCAAGATGGCGGCATTCTTCATGCTGTTCAGAAGTTCGCGCTGAACTCGAGGCAAGACGTCATAGAGGATTGTTCAATGGGCGCGGCATCATCACGCCCGGCCCAGGACATTGATCGCGGTTGGGTCCGTAAGCACACAGACCATTGATCATGTACGAAGGGTAGCCATCGGGAAACGGGTCCGAATGCGTGGCAAACCACTGCATGGGTATCGTGAACACGACGAACATGCTCACGTGGACATATCCGAACAGCGCCAGAAACTTCACCCACTGCCGCGCGACGCCGGCGACGCGAAGCTTGTCGAGACCACGCTCGACGAAAGTATGGCCCCGGTCGTCACGATACAGCAGCAGCACGAGCGTAGCGCCGATGGTCAACCCGCCGTAACACAGACCTTCGGTCATCGGGAACTGATAGGTTTGACCGGCGAACAACGTGATGGCTCGAATGCCGCCCGGATAGGCATATACGCCGGTGCGCAGGAGGAGTGACTCAAACAGCGTATCCAGCGCGATCAACACGGCGATCCCGACCAGCGCCAGTCGAAACCGGCTCATGGCGGGCCAGCGCTCCTTGAGCCTATTGAGCAGCGCGAGCACGGGGAAACATAGGGAATAACCGATGATGGTGTAGCCCACGACGATCAACAATAAAGGTTCGGGCAGATTATTGCCGTTCGGGCTGGTCCAGCCCGGCGTGGATCCCAGCGTCCACGTGCCCAAGTTGACCATGTACGCGTTGTACAGCACGGTCGCCGACGTGTAGTTCATCATCGGATCCTGGAAGAACAACGTCAGCCAACAGATGTACAACATACCGGTAGTCGTCAGGTGGCCCTCCCGCAGCCACGGCCTCACCACGATCAGCGAGAAGATCACCGCACCCAACACCATCGCGATCCATTGCACATAAACGATGAACAAATGCGCGCTGTGCGGCAGCGCGTCCGCACCCGGAGCGGTGGGCACTGCCCTGCCCGTCACTATCCAGCGGCCGAGCACGTAGGCGACGAAGACCAGGATGACGCCACCCACCCAAGCCCAGCGCACCACGGGCGGCGTGGCCGGCCGGGTCAGCGCGATGGTTCTGGCGCGCTGCTCCGACCGAACCAACGATTCGTTACCGAGCATGATTGACCTCCCCTTTCTTTGAGCTGCTCACCACGCGATGTAACCGGGCGGCCACCTTCTCGCCACTGGTCACGGCCGCCTCCATGCCCATGGACAAGAAGTCTCCGCCGATCTGCACGCGGCTGTGCGCATCCAGATCCGCCTCGTAATCGCGCATGGCCCGATAGAGTCCAACGCGGCTCTTGATGATCGCATAGGTCCAACGCTGCACGACGTAACTTTCGACGTCTTGGCTCACATCGCCGATGAAGGGCGCCGCCATCGCCAGAATCTTCGCCTTTAGTTCAAGGTCAGGCTCATCGAAGTGCTCGCGGCTCCACGTATCACTTAGAAAGAATGACACGACGCCCTTGCCGGTCGGTGCCCGTCCGGGCGCTTTCAGATGATCCATGACGATGGTCGTGAGATGCGCCTGCTCGCTGCGTGGCGGCAGAATGAACGTTTCCGTCGCTGCCGGTGCGCGCGCGAGCCCCACGTGCAGATTGACGGAGCACAGCGGCTCGAGCGCCGCGAGAAACGAGCGCTGGCCTGGGGTCAAGTCGCAGGATAGCGCCGCCAATTGTGGCGGCGGCAGCGCGATGACGCAGCCATCGAAATGCTCCACGCGCTCCGTGCCACCGGTTTTGATGCGTATGGTCACCTGATCGGACGCCTCCACCGCCAGCACCTCCGCTCCGAACTGCACGGGAACGCGCGCGCCCAGCGACTCCGCCAGCAGGTTGATTCCTTGGTCGAACGCCAGCAAGTACGGCGCCGCATACTGCCGCAGCATCCACAGCAGCTCGCCCGCAGGCGCGCATTCGGTGGAGTTCAGCGTGTTGCCGCTGATGATGGGTCCGGCGATGAACTCGTGGAACTCTTCGCCGTAGCGGCGCCGCGTGAAGGCCGCGATCGTCTCCTGATCGAAGGCGGCCAAGGTCGACAGCGTTTCGTAGGTGGACAGATGCCACGTGCGGATCATGGGGACCAGTATCTTCAACATGCGCAGCTTGGTCACGCCTGATATCAGCTTCGTGGCCAGCAGACTCTTGAGCGGATGAGCGAGGTCGAGTTTGTGAATCGTGCCCGCGCGCGGGATACCGATCACCGGCACCACGCGATGCAGGTGATCGGCGAGCCCCAGCTCTTCGATCAGATGGCCAATCCGCACGTACGTGGGCAGCATGGTGATGGCACCCACATCGAAGGTGAATCCGTCCCGGCGGATCGAACGGGTGCGACCGCCCACCGCGTCGGTGCGCTCGAATACCGTCACGGCGCATCCCGCGCTCTGCAGACGCCATGCCGCGGTGAGTCCCGTGAGACCCGCGCCGACGATCGCGATGCGGGGCGGCATCACGCCGTCACGGTGGGTGACCGGACCGTCGCTTCTTCCGCTCGAAAGGCAGGGAGTCCAAGAATGAGCCAAACATTTGCCAATGGCCACAACACGAATGCCGCGACGAAGCCGAGGTACACGGGAGAATGAAACACGGGTGCCACCTGAATGAACGCGGCTGTCTCGCATAAGAGCATGACGATGGTCGACAGCTCCATGACCACCGATTGCCCGGCACGGCTCTGCCGACGCGACATGATCGCCGTGTGAAACGGCACCGAAAAGACGGCCGTCACGGCGAAGCTGATGAAATACAACTCATCATCCAACGTCGCCTTGATGAGCGCCCAAAGGGCCCCGATGCCGATCGTTCCGACGAAGATGAGGGCACCGAAAGCGCGCTTCGACAGGCGCGGCCAGAGTTCCTCGCGGCCGTACCGATACACCTGATACAGCATGATGAGTTCGAGGATCACCGTGCCGACCAGCGCAAACCACCACATCTTCACCCACCAGTCGCGCGTCGTACATGGCTGCTCCCCGAGAGTCGTCCCCGCGCCGCTCCCGACCCTCGCGCACGTCGAGTTTCTATGGAAACTCATTATGAAACGCTGCAAACAAGCCGTCAACCGGTTAACTTAGCGCGCCGCAAGGTCGCGAACCGCGTAGCGATGAACAGGGGCTGCCATAGGTAAAATTGAATGATTCAAAAGACCAATGCCCGCAGCCGGGACGATCTGAACAGCAACATCGCATTTCTCGTCATGGATATCGGCCGCTTGCTGCGTGTCAATTTCGATCAGCGCATGCGGCGCCTGGGGCTCACGCGCTCGGAATGGTGGCTGGTCGCGCACTTGTGCTATTTCGAGGGTATCAGCCAACAAGAATTGGCGGACGTGCTCGACATGACCAAGGGCGGCCTCGCCAAGCTCATCGCAAGACTGGAGAGCAAAGGCATCATCGAGCGTCGCGGCGCGATACAGGACGGGCGCGCGACCAAGAAAGTTTTTTTCACGGCCGCCGGCAGGCCGTTGGGCCACAAGGTGGACAAGGGTGCGCGGCAGCTTGTGCAGGAGTCGGAGTCGCCGTTGCGTCCCGAGCAGGCCGAGACATTACATGAGCTGCTTCGTTCCGTGCGCCAGACGCTGCTCCCGCCCGACCCGGGATGAGCACGGGCCGTCCGTCAGCCGGGCGGCGCGACCGCGGCGGCCGGCGCACGGCTCAACAGCCGCACGGTCTCATGCCATTGAACCTCTTGAGACTCCCCCCAGCACGGCTGCCCGTTACAACTCCAGCGCATCAAGTTCTGTCGCCAGATCATATTGGGCCAGCCGTTCCAATTGCAGCCGCCGACACTGTCGCCCTTCAGCTCGTAGCGATCCCCGTGATCATCGACCGCCGTCACTTCGTGACGGAGCGGCATGAGCGTATCGAAGGTACGAATCGTTGTCTTGTCGACTTCGACGATGCGCCGTTGTTCAGCGGAACGACCGGCGCCCAGGGCCACCCAACCATCCTGCAGCAGTTTCGGCGGCAGCCGCAGGACTCCGCCGGCGTCGCCGAGCAGGCGCAGGTCGTCGAACAGCGATAGATTCATCGAAAAATCCGCGTCTCGAGTCAGGCACAGCCAGTCGTAAGGGGGAACCGGCATGGGATCCTCGAGCCTTGGATTGCCCCACGAACGATCGCGTATCTGATGGCAATCGACCGTGTGCGCGCGACCGCGCAGCACCAACTCGCCGCGCACGTGCATGTTCTGATCGAAATGCTTCAGGTCGCTGCGAATGATGGGCGGTTGGGCCGCTTTGACATCGAGATCGAACGAGGTCTGCAATGCGGGAGCATTCAGCTTGAGATGCCAGTGGCCCATGCCTCGAGCGGAGTCAGCGTCAGGCCGCTTGGGAAACGCAGCACGCCGGTCGCCGGATCGTGGTGTTCGTCGAGCGCCAGATAAGCCCGGATGTCGCAATAGTCGGCCGCGAGCACCGAGTGTTGAAAGCCTCGCGATATCATCGCGCCGGCGGTGACGATCCGCAGATTGGGATGCACCCAGATGTACACGTACCCATGGATGGCTTCGCCCGCGACGTGAAAGCCGAAATAATAGGTCTCGGTAACACTGGCGCCCGGCGGGTTGCCGGTCAGGTGCAGGAAATCATCCTCGGCACGAACGGCGCCGAAAGACCCGTCGCCATGATTGGTCATCCAACGATAGGTAGTGTGCTCTTCATTGGACATAGGCGTCGCTCCCATTTGGGTCGAAGTTAGTTTCCCCGGAAACTCATAGGCCGTCAACGCGGGCAACGCGCGCCCCGGTGTGCGGATCGTATCGACTCCACATTCTAGTAAACTGGCGTCGATGAAATCTTTCAAATCCAAACACGGCGAGGAGTTGCTCACGAATCCGGCGTTCCAGATCACCGAAGTGGCGCGGCTCTACCGTCAGACCTTCGATCGCAAGGTCCGCGCAATGGGCTTGGAGCGTTCGCAATGGTGGCTCATCAGCTTCCTGGTCTACTTCGAGGGCAGCACGCAGCAGGAACTCGCCGAAGTCATGGACATCGGCAAAGCCGGGCTCGGCAAACTCGTCGATCGACTCGAAGCCGAGGGGCTGGTGCAGCGGATACCGGACCCGGTGGATCGCCGACTCAACCGCTTGCGCCTGACGCCCAAAGCCAAACCCTTGTCCACCGAGATGAAACGGGTGTCCGAGGAAACCGTCGCGGCGTCGACGGCGGACCTCACCGCAGCGGAACTCGCCACGCTGCACAAGATTCTCGACAAGATGAAGAAGGCGCTATTGACGCCCTGATGCCACCGGGCGCCCTGCCGTGGCGGGTTGCGCACTCAGTCGGCCCAACAAGTAGATGACCGACAACGCCAATCCGAGCGACGCCACGGCTCCGGTGCCGGTCACTAGCAGGCCCTGACCGGAATTAAGCGCGAGCCACGTCGGCCAACCGGCCGCGATCTGTGCCGCGCCCACCACCATGGGCACGAGCACGACGGCAAGCAGCGCGGCGGGTCCCACGAGAATGCCGCGCAGGCGGTTGAACAGTGAACCGATCAAGAGCGGCATCAGCGCATTGGTGACCGCCATCCACAGCGGGAATCCCAGTACGCGAAAAGGCTGCTCGCCGTAGTACCGGTAAATGCCGAGATTCAGGCCCGGCATCTCGAGC
>Ga0116230_10004999_pt1 | contig 12985 bp, 7 predicted proteins | sample S1TSphfallax_3_FD_88678 | JGI IMG/M metagenome (GOLD analysis project Ga0116230, IMG submission 88678) | Host-associated microbial communities from peat moss isolated from Minnesota, USA - S1T2_Fd - Sphagnum fallax MG | ecosystem: Host-associated > Plants > Peat moss > Unclassified | place: USA...
GATGTTTCATTGCGACTACGATGCGCTGATCTGCCCCTGCGTCCCCCACGCCGCCCCGCTGGCGGACGCGACCGTCCCCGACCCGGTCGCCGCATTATGGACCGACTGGGCCCCCTGGACCTTCCTGTTCAACCTGACCCGCCAACCCGCAATTTCGCTCCCGATCGGCACCAACGAAACCGGCCTCCCCCTCGCCGTCCAAATCGCCGCCCCCATCTACCGAGACGATTTTTTGCTACGCATCGCCCGAACGATCGAACGCGCCACTTAACCCGCCCTGACCGTCAACGATCGATCACCGTCATGCCCAGCGAAGGCGGTGGGTTCCGCGGCGACGCCGCTACGAACCAGCATCCCGTTGCACTTTCACCCGCTCCACCCGCCGCCCGTCCATCGCCAGCACCTCGAATTTCCAACCCCCGAACACGATGGCGTCGCCCTTCCGCGGCGGCCGTTGCAGCAACGCCAGGATCAGCCCGCCCAGCGTGTGATACGTCCCCTCGCTCGGCAGATCCGGCAGATGCAGCCGGGCCTTGATCTCGTCCACCGGCATCAGCCCGTCCTGCTCGAAAACGTCGGACGCGGTCTCCGCCGCCCCCTCCTTCGCCGCGGAATCCTCCGCGTCCCCCACGATCGCCTCCAACAAATCCGCCGCCGTCACCATCCCCTCGAAACTGCCGTACTCGTCCAGCACCAGCGCAATCCCCAGCATGTCCGCCTTCAGCCGCTCCAGCGCCTCAAGGGCTGACACCGAATCCGGTATCGCCATCGGCTGCCGCAGCGCCGCCGCCAGGGAAAAATCCTTGCCGTCCAGCACCCGGTCCAAAATATCCTTCGCCTGCACAATCCCCGCCACGTTGTCGATCGCCCCGTCGCACACCACGAACCGGGAATGCGGCGCCGCCCGCAGCGTGGCGATGATCACGGCGCGCGGCGCCGTCCGGTCGATCCAGGCGATCTCCGTCCGCGGCGTCATGATCGCCCGCACCGGCTTGTCCGCAAGGCGCAGCACCCGCTCGATGATGTCCCGCTCCTCGGTCTCCAGCACGCCGGTCTCCGCCCCCTCGACCAGCATCGCCTTCAGCTCCTCCTCGCTCATCGCCCGCCGGTCCGCCCCGGCCGGGCCGAACGCGCGCAGCACCAGCGTCGTCGCCTGCCCCAGCAGCCACACCACCGGGGCCGCCACCTTCGCCAGCACCGCCAGCGGTGGCGCGATGATCACCGCCACCCGCTCCGGCGTGCGCAGCGCCAGTTGCTTCGGCACCAGCTCCCCGAATACCAGCGTCAGGAAGGTGATCACGATCACCGTCAGCCCCAGCGCCAGCGTCGCGGCATACGGCGCCAGCCCCGGCACCCGCGCCAGCGGCACCGCAAGCCGCGTCCCCAACTGGTCCCCGCCGAACACGCCGGTTAAAATCCCGATCAGCGTGATCCCGAACTGCGAGGCCGGCAAAAAACTCTGCGGGTTGTCCGCCAGCGCCCGCGCCTTCGCGGCCCCGCTCACCCCCCGCCGCTCCATCAGCGTCAACATCGCCCGCCGGGCGGACACCAAAGCCAGCTCGCTGAGCGAAAACGCCCCGTTGAGAAGGATCAGAACGGCCAGGATGAGCAGTTGCAGCACGAGAGGCATGGAATTGCTGTACCCCGGATCGCCCCGGCGCGCACCGGACCTGTGCCGCGCAAAATTAATAGCTGCCTTAGTTGCGACACAAAGCGGCCCACCGCGCGCCGCTTTGCGTAACCATACGTGTCGATAACGAGGCTTGTCTCGTCAGAATTTTGGACCACACCATGACGTATCAGTCGCCGATCCGCCGCCAGCAGGCGCAGATTTCCACCCGCAAACCCCGCAACGGCCTGCTCAGCCCGGGCTCCTGGGCGGCGGCCCTGGGGGCCGGCATCATCGCCTTCGGCCTGTGGGCCGGCGCCAACCGGCCGGTCACGGACATCGCCCCCTATCACGGCGAAATCGGCGGCTACGCCTTCTCCCCCTTTCACCAGGGCGAAAGCCCGCAGACCGGCGACTACCCGACCACCGCCGAGATCAAGTCGGACCTGAAACTGGTCGCCCAAAGCACCCACAACATCCGCACCTACACGGTGGAAGGCGATCTCGGCCAAATCCCCGCCCTGGCGGAAGGCATGGGCCTGAACGTCACCCTCGGCGCCTGGCTGGACCGCCATCCGGACGCCAACGCGGCGGAGCTGGCGAAGGTCGTGCAGGTCGCCAACGCCAACCCGGACGTCAAGCAGATCATGGTCGGCAACGAGACCATTTTGCGCGGCGACATGACCGTCCCGCAATTGATGGCCGCGATCAAGCTGGTGAAATCTCAGACCCACGTCCCGGTCTCCACCGCGGAGCCCTGGCACGTCTGGCTGCACCACCCGGAGCTCGCGGGGTCGGTCGACTTCATCACCGTCCACCTGCTGCCGTACTGGGAAGGCGTGCCGGAGGCCATCGCCGTGCAGGACGCCATGACCCGGCTGACCGCGGTGCACGACAAATTCCCGAACAAGCGCATCGTGATCGGCGAAATCGGCTGGCCGTCGGACGGGATCGACATCGGCGCCGCCCGCGCCAGCACCGTCAACCAGGCCCGCTTCATGCGGGACTTCTTCAACCTCGCCCAACGGGACCACATCCAGTATTTCGTGATGGAAGCGTTCGACCAGCCTTGGAAGACCAGCTTTGAGGGCCGCGCCGCCGGCTACTGGGGCATGTTCACGCTGGACCGCCACGCCAAATGGTCGCTGACCGGCCCGGTCGAGCAGAACCCGGCCTGGATTTTCTACGCCCTCGGCAGCGCCGTCCTCGCCTTCCTCGCCACCATGACCCTGCTCTCGCGCCGTCCGGATCTTCGCCTGCCCGGCAAGCTGATTTTCGCCGGCCTGGTGGAAGGTTTTGGTGCGGCGCTCGCGATGCTGCTGATGGTGATGGGCGAGACCTATTTGTCCTGGTCCGCCGCCGCGGTCTGGGGCCTCCTCGCCCTCGGCCAGGGCCTGCTGCTGTTCCTGCTGATCGCCGACAGTTTCGACCTGGTCGAGACCATCTTCGGCCGCGTCCGCCGGCGCCATTTCGAGCCGATCCCGGCCCCCGCCGGCGCGGTCCTGCCGAAAGTGTCCATCCACCTGCCGATCTGCAACGAGCCGCCGGAGATGGTCCGCCAGACGCTGGATGCGCTGGCTGGCCTGGACTACGACCGGTTCGAGGTTCTGGTGATCGACAATAATACGATGGACCCAACGATCTGGGAGCCGGTCGCCGAGCATTGCGCCCGCCTCGGCCCGAAATTCCGGTTTTTCACCCTCGGCAAGTATAAGGGGTTCAAGGCCGGCGCGCTCAACTTCGCGCTCCGCGAAACCGCCCCGGACGCCGAAATCGTCGGTGTGATCGACAGCGACTACATCGTCGACCCGGACTGGCTGCGCAGCATGGCGCCGGCGTTCGACGACCCGGCGGTCGGCTTCACCCAGTCCCCGCAGGATTACCGGGACAATGACGGCAGCGCCTTCAAGCGCCTGATGTTCTGGGAATACGCCGGCTTCTTCCACGCCGGCATGGTGACCCGCAACGAGCGTAACGCGATCATCCAGCACGGCACCATGACGCTGATCCGCAAGGCCGCCCTGGTGAACGAAAACGGCTGGGCCGAATGGTGCATCACCGAGGATTCCCAGCTCGGCCTGCGGCTGTTCCGCGCGGGGTACGAGGCTGTGTATTCCCGCAAAAGCTTCGGCAAGGGTGTTATGCCGGATGATTTCAACGCCTTCCGCAAGCAACGCTACCGCTGGGCCTATGGCGCCATGCGCATCGTCCGCGCCAACGCCGCCGCCCTGTTCAACCCGTTCAACCGTGACCTGACGCTCGGCCAGCGCTGGCATTTTCTCACCGGCTGGCTGCCGTGGATGGGCGACGCGCTGGGTCTCGCCTTCCTTGGGCTGGGCCTCGCCTGGTCGCTGGGGCTGATCCTGGACCCGGTCCGGTTCGAATTCCCGATCGTCCTGTTCATGCTGCCCTCGGTCGGCCTGTTCGTCTTCAAGATCGTGCAGATTTTGGCCCTGTACGCCGCCCGCGTACCGTGCGGCTTTGGCGACCGGCTGGGCGCCGCGGTCGCCGGCCTCGCGCTCTCGCACAGCATCGGCAAGGCGGTCTGGAAGGGGTTGTTCACCAACAGCCTGCCGTTCCTGCGCACGCCGAAGATGAAGAACGCACCCGCCTTGGTGCAGGGCCTGGTGATGGCGCGGGAGGAGTTCGTGCTCCTCGCCTTGACCTGGGCGGCGCTGCTCGGCGTCGGCTTCGGCCATCACTGGGCGACGATCGAGACAAAACTCTGGTGCCTGGTCCTGTTCACCCAGTCGCTCCCCTACCTCGCCTCGGTCGGCGTCTCGATCCTGGCGGCGATGCCGGCGAAACAACCGAAACCGAACCGCGTGCCGGCCCCAGCACGGGAACCCGCCCGCATCGGCGCGATGCACCCGGCCGCGGGGGACTGATCGGGACGCCGGATACGAAATGAAGGGGGCGGTCGCGCAGACCGCCCCCTTTGCATGCGGCCTACGCAACCAATGGTTGCGAACCCGCAACCTAACCGGCAGACTGCCGGCCATGGACAATCCGGCAATACGCGAGAGCCTGCCGCCAGCGCCGCATCTAGCCTGGTGGTCAGCGACGCTGGACTCATTCCGCGCACAAACCGACGAGCGCATCGTCGAGCGGCTCAACCTTCGCCTGGTGGAAGCGCATTTCACCGCAAGGGCGGACCAGGTCGCCGCCTGGCGCGGTGCGCTGCCGGTATTGCGCGCCGCCTTGGCTGGCCTGCCCGGCGACTGGCGCCTGCTGTTGGAATATCCGCTGCTCCGCCTCGGCCGCCGGCTCGACGTGATCCTGGTGACGGATCGCGCCATTTTCATCATGGAGTTCAAGACCGGCCCGCTCGACACCGCCGCCAGGACCCAGGCGGAAGACTATGCGCTGGACCTGCGCGACTTCCACGCGGGCTGCCGCCACCACCCGATCGTGCCGATCCTGGTCGCGGCGGGTGCGAAGCCGGCGGCGCCGAACTGGCCGCTGTTCTGGAGCACCTACGTCAACCCGCTGTTCGAAGCGTCGGCCAGCGCGCTCCCTGACTTGATCACGGAAATCCTCGCCCGCATCCACCATCGCGGCGTCGACATCGCGGGCTGGGAACAAGCCCCGTATCGCCCGGTTCCGACCATCGTGGAAGCCGCGATCATGCTGTATCGCAAGCATGGCGTGGCCGAGATCAGGACCGCCCGCGCCGATGTCGGCAACCTTTCGCGCACCACGGCAGTCATCCTGGATGCGATCGCGGCAGCGAAAGCGCAAGGCGGGCATATCGTTGTCTTCGTCACCGGCATCCCCGGGGCGGGCAAAACCCTGTGCGGGCTGGACGTGGTGTTCTCTGCCGACACGGCAGCTTCGTTCCTCACCGGGACGCTGCCGATGGTTTATGTGCTGAACGCGGCGCTGGCGAACGACGCGGCCGATGGGACGGCGCGGTCCAAGGGCCAGGCCGAACGCAAGACCAAGGGCAAAATGCAGAGCATCACGCGCTTCCTGCAAGACAACCGCGAGCGGTCAGATCCACCGGCCGAACACGTGATCATCTTCGACGAGGCGCAGCGCGCCTGGGACGCCGCCTACGGTGCCCAGAAATTCAAGCTCGCGGACAGCGAGGCCGGGATCGTTCTGGACATCATGCGCCGGCATCGTGACTACGCCGTGATCGTCGGCCTGGTCGGCACCGGCCAGGAGATCAACACCGGCGAGGCCGGGCTGCAAGAATGGGGCAAGGCGCTGGCGGCGCGGCCGGATTGGCAAACCCTCGCACCGCCCGGCGTCCTGCGCGCCGCCGAGCCGCGCCAACGCCTGTTCGAAACCGCGCCGCCGGGCGCGATGTTCAACGACGCGCTGCACCTGAACGTGCCGATCCGGCAGATCCGCGCGGCGGCCGCCGCCCCCTGGGTGGACGCCGTCCTGCGTGGTGCCATCGATGAAGCGGCGGCCATCGCCCGCGACGCGGAAGCTGGCGTTCCGTTCCTGATCACGCGGTCCCTCGCCGCCTTGCGCGCCGGCCTGCGCGTCCGCAGCGCCGGCCGCCGCCGCGCCGGCCTGGTCTGCTCGAGCGGTGCCAAGCGCCTGATCGCGGACGGTCTGTGGCCGAAATTCGATCATATCAACGATGCAATGGTTGCCAACTGGTTCCTGAAACGCTGGCCGGACGTGCGCGGCTCCGACGCGCTGGAAATCCCCGCCACCGAATTCGCCTGTCAGGGCCTCGAACTCGACTATGTCGGCCTGTGCTGGGGCGGCGATTTCATCCGCAACGGCAACTGGGTGGTGCGCAATTTTTCCGGCAGCAAATGGCAATATCCGAAACGCCGGGACGCGCAGGATTTCTGCCGCAACACCTATCGCGTGCTGCTCACCCGCGCGCGCTACGACACGATCATCTGGATCCCGCCGGGCGACGCCGATGACCCGACCCGCGAGCCCGCGCTGTTCGATCAGACGGCAGCGTTCCTGATTGGATGCGGCGCCGCGATTCTGGAAGATTCGCCTCAGCCAACCAGTTCGCCGCAGCCACAATTATTTTGAGAACACCACCACGCTCTCAACATTCTCCGAAAACGGAAACTGGTCGATCGGCGTTGCCGCCAGCACTGCATAGCCCGCCCGCTGCAACGCAAACGAATCGTTCGCCAGCGCCGCCGGATTGCAGCTTACATAGATAATCCGCCGCACCCAAGCGGCCGCCAGAAACCGCATCTGCGGCCCAGCCCCGGCAAACGGCGGGTCCAGCACCGCCACGGCCGCCCCGGCAAAATCCGCCGCCTGCAGCGGCCGGCGGCTCAAGTCCCGCACGGTCACCGCCATTCGCCCCGCCAGATTCGCCCGCCTGATCGCCGCATCCTGCGCCGCCGCCGCGTCCGCCGCGCCCTCATACGCCGCCACCCGGCCGTGCCGCGCCAGCGCGAACCCCAGCGTCCCCACCCCGGCGTATAATTCCACGATCCGGGACTTCGACGTCAGCTTCGGCAACCCCGCCAAAACCGCCGCGACAATCGCCGCCTCGCCCGCAGCACTCGCCTGCAAAAACGCGCCCGGCGGGGGTTCCACCGCCACACCCGCCAGCGTGATCACCGGCGGGGCCAGCACCGCCACCGGCTCCGCCGCGCCGTCCCCCCGCGCCACACTCACCCGCAGCACACCTGCCGCGCGGGCGAACCCAATCAGCCGCCGCCGGTCCGCTTGGGAAAATTCCCCGTCCATGCGGAGCAGGACATCCGGGCCGTCATCCAGCCAGTTGACCACCACGGACCCCGCCCGCCGGAACGCCTCCAGCCCGCGCAGCAGCCCCCGCAGCGGCGCCAGCAGCGCCAACAACCGCGGCGCCAGCAGAGCGCATTCCCGCATGTCCACCACGTCATGAGATCGCGCACGGTGCAGCCCCAGAGACACCTCCGCCCCCGCCCGCGCCGCCGCCAAATCAACCCGCCTTCGCGTGCCGAGCGGCGTTTCCACCAGCCCCGCCACCGGCGCATCCGCGAACCCGGCCCTGCGCAACGCCGCCGCCAGCGCGCCGCGCTTGTCCAACGCCGCCCGGTCGTCCACCGCGCACCCGCCGCAGACGCCGAAATGCAGACAGTGACTCAAATTTAGTCCGGCAGCTTGATCGGCGCGATCCGGTCGAACACGTCGCCTGGCCCGGGATTCTCCGGCGCCGTGGCACCGCCGAAATGGTGCATGATCCCCCACACCGCGTTCAGCGCGGTCTGCACCGCCCCCTCCGCCCAGGCCGGCGTCCAGGAAATATCGTCCCCCGCCAGAAAAATCCCCCGCTCCGCCGGCGGCAGTTCGCCTTGCATGAACTGGCAGTACATCCGCCGGTTATACCGGTAGTGCCCCGGCAACGCGCCCTTGAACGCGCCGAGAAACCCCGGATCGTTCTCCCAGGACACCGTGATCGGGTCGCCGATGATATGCCGGGACAGATCGAGGTCGGGATACACGTTCCGCAGCGCGTTCAGCATCAAATTCACCCGCTGGTCCGCGGATAGCGGCAGCACCTTCATCGCGTCCGACATCCAGGAATAGGACAAACAGATCACGCCCGGCCGGTCCGGGCCGTTATCGAACAGATAGGTCCCGCGCGTCAGCCGGTCCGACAGCGTGGTGCTCATCCGGTACCGGTTGGTCTGCGCATCGCGCTCCCGCCAAAACGGCCGGTCCACCATGACGAAGGTTTTCGAAGACTGCATATACCGTGTCCGGTCCAGAGCCATCCACAGTTTTTGCGAAAACAAGTCCTCGCCGGTCGCGATCGACGTGGTCAGCAGCCAGGACTGGCACGTCGCCAGCACCGCCGGATACAGCCGCGTATCGCCCCAGCGGTCGGTCACGGCGATCTTGTCGGCGGAGGCGCGGGAGAGCCGCACCACCCCCGGCCGCGGCGCGCCGCCATGCAGCGAATTCAGCGAGGTTCCCGCGGGCCAGTGCTGGCATTCCGGCGCATGCGCCCACAGCCGGCGTGGCAACTGCTCCACCCCGCCCACCACCAGCCGCTGCTGGTCGTCCAGCGCGGTCACCACCACCCGCAAAATCTCCAGCATGGAGTTCGGGAAATCCGAATCCCATCCGCCGGTGCCAAAGCCGACCTGGCCGAACACCTCACGATGCCGGAACGACAATTTCTGGAACGCCGGCGCGCTCGCGACAAAATCGTAGAACGTCCGCTCATCCCAAAGCGGCACCAGCGCGTTCCAGATCTCTTTCAACCGCGCCACGTCGCGGTCGCGGATCGCAGCTTGCAGGCTCGCGAAATTCGCCCCGTCCTCCAGCGCCGCCGCCCAGGCGCCCTGCACCTCCCGCAGCAGCGGCGGCAGATCGTCCTCGCCCTCGATATAGGAAATCTCGCCTTCCAGATCGATCACGGTGCTGGGCGACGCTGGGTCGAGCGGGTTTGGAAACGGCGCCGTCTGCAGCCCGGCCAAATCCACATAATGATAGAATGACGTTGAGGAAACCGGAAACCGCATCCCCCCCAGCTCGGCGATGATTCCGTCAGCACCCTGAAACGATTGAGAGCGCAGCCGCCCGCCGATCCGCCCCTGCTCATAGACCACCGGCTTCAGCCCCAGCTTCATCAGCTCATAGGCCGCGACGATCCCGGAAATCCCGCCGCCGATGATCGCCACCTCCGCGCCCTGCGCCGCCGCGGGGACATGGCCGAGTCCGGCCGGATGCTTCAGCCAGTCATCATAGGCGAACGGGAAATCGGGGCCGAAGGCGGTGATCGGCTTCATGCGGCCGGGCCGCGACGATGGGTTGCGCTGCGCTTACCCATCCTACGTTCGGTCAAAATGCGGACAGCCCGGTAATCCCACGCCCGAGGATCAAGGCGTGTACATCGTGCGCGCCCTCATAGGTGTTCACGGTTTCCAGGTTCAGCATGTGGCGGATCACGTGGTATTCGTCGACGATGCCGTTGCCGCCGTGCATGTCGCGCGCGGCGCGGGCGATCTCCAGCGCCTTGCCACAGGAATTGCGCTTGCACAGCGAAATCATTTCCAGCGCTGCGTTGCCCTCGTCCATCAGCCGGCCCAGCCGCAGCACGGATTGCAGCGCCAGCGTGATTTCCGTCTCCATGTCCGCCAGCTTCTTCTGCACCAGTTGGGTGTTCGCCAGCGGCCGGCCGAACATTTTGCGGTCCAGCGTATAGCTCCGGGCGGCGTGGAAGCAGAATTCCGCGGCGCCGATGGCACCCCAGGAAATCCCGTAGCGCGCGTTGTTGAGGCACGAGAACGGGCCCTTCAACCCCTTCACCTTCGGCAGCATCGCATCCGCCGGCACGAACACGTCGGCGAGCATGATCATGCCGGTGACCGATGCGCGCAGCGAGAACTTGCCCTCGATCTTTGGCGTCGTCAGCCCTTGCGCACCGCGCTCCACCACAAATCCACGGATGTCGCCCGCATCGTCCTTCGCCCAGACCAGCAGCACGTCCGCGATCGGGGAATTGGAAATCCAGGTTTTCGAGCCGTTCAGCACGAACCCGCCATCCACCGCCTTCGCGCGCGTGCGCATGCTGGCGGGGTCGGACCCCGCGTCCGGCTCGGTCAGCCCGAAGCAGCCCACCCATTCGCCGGTCCGCAATTTCGGCAGATACCGGTCCTTCTGCGCCTCCGACCCGAACGCCCAGATCGGGTACATCACCAGCGAGCTCTGGACCGAAAACGCGCTCCGATAGCCGCTATCCACCCGCTCGATCTCGCGGGCGATCAGCCCGTAGGCGACGTATGACGCATCGGCACAGCCGTGGCTGTCCAGGGTTGCGCCCAGAAACCCCATTTCGCCCATTTCCGACATGATCGCGCGGTCATAGGTTTCGTTACGGAACGCCAGCAAAACGCGCGGCTGCAGCTTCTCCTGCGCATAGGCGTGCGCGGCGTCGCGGATCGCCCGCTCGTCCTCGGTAAGCTGGTCGTCCAGCCGCAGCGCGTCGTCCCATTGGAAGCTCTTGAAGCTGCCCTTCGCGCGGGACGGCGCATCGATCTTGGCGACGACGTTCATGCGGCGATTTCCGCGTTCTTGTCGGCATCCTCGGGCGTCACATCGTCGTCCTCCACCTCGCTCGGCAGGTCCGGCAGCGCCGTCATCGGGCCGCGGCGGCGGATCAGCATGAACGCCGGAATGTCCGCGCCGAAGCCGACGACGTTGCCGCCGAGATCCGGCTGGCCACGCTCGCGCCGCCGATAATCCTCGCGCGCCGACGCCTCGCGCGGCGGCCTGGCAGAACGTTCAGCGGGCCGGTCGGCGGCCACATTGTCACGCGCGGGACGCGCCGGCCGTTCCGCCGGGCCGCGATCGGCCGGGCCGCGATCCCGCCGCGGCTCGTCGCGGTCGCGACGTGGTTCCTCGCGATCCGCTGCACCGCGGTCCCGCCTCGGCTCGTCGCGCGCCGGCCGCATCGGCGCCTTGCCCGCCGGCTTGCCGCGCCCGCGGCCCCGGCCCCGCTTGCCGTCATCCTCGGCCCATTCCACCTCGTCCAGCCCGGCAACCGTGATGCGCGGAATCGGCGCCGAAATCAGTTTCTCGATCGCCTCCACCGCCAGCCGGTCCTCCGGTGTCGCGATGGTGAACGCCCGGCCATCCTTGCCGGCCCGGCCGGTCCGGCCGATCCGGTGCACATAATCCTCGGCATGGTGCGGCACGTCGAAATTGAACACGTGGCTCAGCCCGCCGATATCGATCCCCCGCGCCGCGACGTCCGAGCATACCAGCAGGCGGATCTCGTTCGCCTTGAATTTTTCCAGCGTCGCGAACCGCACCGATTGCGGCAGGTCGCCATGCAGCGCGCCGGCCGAAAAATTATGTTTTTGCAATGATTTATGCAGGATGTCGACATCCCGCTTGCGGTTGCAGAAAATCAGCGCGTTCTGCACGTCCTCGGACCGCACCAGCCGCCGCAGCGCCTCGCGCTTGTCGTGCGGCGCCACCAGCGCCAGCCCGGCGGTGATCGTGGTGGCGACCGAGGCCGGCTTGGAGACCGTGATCTCTTTCGGGTTCTGCAAAAAGGCATCCGCCAGGCGGCGAATTTCCGGCGCCATCGTCGCCGAGAAAAACAGCGTCTGCCGGGTCTTCGGCAGCATCGCGACGATCCGCTCGATATCCGGAATGAAGCCCATGTCCAGCATCCGGTCCGCCTCGTCGATCACCAGCACCCGCACGTCGGTCAGCAACAGCCCGCCGCGCTCGAACAGGTCGATCAACCGCCCCGGTGTCGCGATCAGAACGTCGACGCCCTTGGTCAGCGCGTCGCGCTGGTCGTTCAGGCTCTCGCCGCCGATCAGCAGCGCGTGGTTCAACTTCAGGTATTTCCCGTAGGCGAGGAAATTCTCCGCCACCTGCAACGCAAGCTCGCGGGTGGGCTCCAGAATCAGCGATCGCGGCATCCGCGCCCGCGCCCTGGAGCCGGACAAAATGTCCAGGAGCGGCAGGGTAAAGCCGGCGGTCTTGCCGGTGCCGGTCTGCGCGCAGCCCAGCACGTCCCGGCCCATCAGCACGGTCGGGATCGCCTGCGCCTGGATCGGTGTCGGCCGCAGATAGCCCTTGTCGTGCAGCGCCCGCAGGATCGGCTCGGACAAGCCGAGCGGCCCAAATCCGTCCGCCTCGGCGGCGGCATCCTCGGCGACGCGCTCGTCGCCATCCGCCTCATCGCGCGGCGGGGTCTCCTGGTCTTCTGGCTCGGCGGCTGACCGCGCGGACAATTCCGCCTCGGTTAAACTATGTTCTGACAAAAATTGGACCCGTTCTTCATGTGACATAACGCGCGTAACCCCATTTTCGGGGCGGCACGCGGGAGCGCCGGTTGCGCTATAGCCCCTTGCATATCTGCAAGAATCCCTCGGAAGTCAAGAATTTGCCGCCCGCCGCCGCCGCCCGCGGCCGCCCCCGCGGGTCACGATTGCGGGTTTCTATAGCCCCAAAAGCGCGCACAGGCCGGCGGCGTAGGCTTGCATGCTGTGCCGCTCGCAATAGTCGAGCCGCTCCTCGCGCCAGCCCAGCCGCTCTCCGTCCGACTCGATCAGCGCCACAATCGCGGCGGCAATCTCGCCCGGCGCCAGCGGGTCCGGCACCCGCCGGACGAAAGACGGCGCCTCGACATTCTCCGCCAGATCGGCGCTGGCCACCGTCGGCAGCCCGGCGGCGATGCAATCGGCCAGCGCGCCCGAGATGTTGCCGCGCCCGCCCAGCCGCAGCTGCAGGCCGTAATCCGCCGCCTGCAGCCAGTCCCGGTACTCCGCCTCCGCCACAAAGCGATCCAGAAAATGTACGCGCGCCGCGATGCCAAGCTCGGTCGCCAGCGTCTTGAAAGCGCCGATGTCCTGGTGCGCCTGCCCAACCCAGTACAAGTGGCAATAGACGCCGCGCTCGGTCAGCACCGCGAGGGCGCGCAGC
>Ga0116230_10005000_pt1 | contig 12984 bp, 7 predicted proteins | sample S1TSphfallax_3_FD_88678 | JGI IMG/M metagenome (GOLD analysis project Ga0116230, IMG submission 88678) | Host-associated microbial communities from peat moss isolated from Minnesota, USA - S1T2_Fd - Sphagnum fallax MG | ecosystem: Host-associated > Plants > Peat moss > Unclassified | place: USA...
CGCTGCATTGAAACACACTTTGATGTGGATGACAAGGAGTGGAATATTATTTTAACTTATTGATCAAAATGGTCAATTGTCCCATTAAAAAAAAAATTACCTTTCTTCACATGTATGAAGATTTCTTTTTTAAAAATTGTACTAAATTTGGCAAATCCAATACATGTCAAACTCCTAAGCATTTAAAACCTTGCATTGAGGTCTAGCAATTGGTCTAGTCATAACAACTTTCTTACATTGTGAAATTTCAAAAACCTTTTGTAGTGTAGATGAACCTAAATAGGATGTAATTCACAAAATAATAGGTCCCTTCATTTGCTACTTTATTTTCCATAAGGTACCCATTACACATTAAGTAGTAAGTAAAAGGTCTTACCTAAATCTAAACAATTGATTTAAGTCCTTAAAGTTTGTAAGCATTCTTGACTAGGCCAAAGTTGAACTTTGTAGGTGTTTTTGTTCAATTGGAAGTCAAAGTGGAACCCGCAATCTTTGCTACCTCCTATCATCAGCATGTGTATGCATACTAAAAAATGGATCTACCATCTATTGGTGATAGCTAATAAGTAAAGGGCTTGTGTTGAAATGAGTAAATGATGTTTAAAGTTAGGTGTTGAAAACCATAGGTGTCCAAAGATGATTGAGGTCCAAAACAACAATGTTTGGCAACACACCTTGTTGCATTTCTCAATATACTTCAAGTGCCTTTTGTCCTAGTTGATGTTTCCCAAGATCATGGTAGTCTAAATGACCAAAATTCAAATTTGCATCTTGTGGAACATACTTCAAACTTCCTCCATGCTCCCACATGTTAATGTAAACAAGGGTACACCCCTCAAAGACATTAGACTCACAACCCCTTTCAATGAACTATTCATGAACATGTTTGTCATCTTCAAGTGTTCCCAAATCAACACATCTTAATAACTTAAACAAAAATGAATTTGTTAGGATTCATCAGATTTGTTGGAAAGCTACATCGTTGCCTTAGGTTGTCCATCCTTCACATATTTTGCAAGTTTTTCATTCAATGTAAAAATGTTCAATGCATTATGTTTAGTGCCATTGTAACCATCTTTATTCCCAACCATGGTGGGTTTCATTGGTGTTCAAGTTATAGTCTTTTTTGTATCTTCTTATGTGTGAGATCCAAATACCTTTCATTACCTTCCAACCAAAAATCTAAACCAAGATCATTGGGCATGTATTTTCCACGACCTAGGCATAGATGCATCATAAGAACAAATAAACTTTCGTTTACCTTCTCTACCAACATCCATATATAAGTAGTTGGAAAATTTGTTATGAAATCAATATCCATGTTGAAGAAATATTTATAGTAATGGTTGATCACTCAACGTGGTCAAACACCATTGAAAAATCCCCAAAAATGGAATTAACCTAATTGTTGTACCAAAATTTCAAAGCCATCCAAATCTTAACATAAAGTTAAATGTTCATTGCTTGATGTAGAGGTTGCCTCACACTTTTCCCTCGTATGCTTCTTGCAACAATATATTCCCTTACGTTGTTGATAGTCAATTCTTTTTTGAAACCATAGAGCCATGATAAACATTGAATGTAAGTCACAAACCACCACCTCCTTCAAACATTTATCATTCTAATCAAATTTGGTGGCAATGCATGAACAACAAATACCTCGATGTCTTCAAACAAAAAAAAAGTTTTTCAATATTCATATGTTTAATCTTCCTCCAAGCCATGCAATGATCTATCTCCCCAATCATCATCATCATCATCATCACTTCCAACTTTGTGGACATATGAATTAGGTCTATTACACTATCAATTTCTTTTGCCAAAATTCATGGTTCCTCTTCAAGTCTTCACATGAAGCCTTGAAATTTGCAATTACAAATCCTTCAATGTTAGAAAATGTATTTTTATTTGTGATTGCAATTCCTTTTTCAATGTTGGAAATGCCATAGCAAAAACACTAAAATTTGATAAAAGATTTTTTAAAATTTATTTTATTAAAAAAACAAAACCTCAACCTTTTGAGGAAATGAAAGCTCCAACATCAAGTGGCTAATTCCACTTTGGCTAAATTGTTATAGCTTTAGTTACATGTTATTGTGTCCATGATCTTCAAAATTGGGTGATGTGAAACATTACCATGCTGTTGCCCTAGGGACATTACTAATTAACTTGTTTGTTGTCATATTTTGCTTTTATAACACCCCTTGTAGTAATGTCACGTGCAAGGAAAGTGGGGCATATTGTACTCCTTGATTGGATTCAACAACAAATTGCCAAATAATTAATCAAATTTTAATTCTCAACTTTAGCACTTGATTTTTTAAATTTGAAATTTTTGACAAACAATGGTTATAAAAAATTAAATATTATGACTTCCAGTTTATGGGATAATCTAATGTGTTTAGATTATCTCAATTTTAGGTCAATGAATTTTAAGGTCTATGGTTCAAACCTAACAAAATTTGAATTTTATAAAACTTTCGGCACAAGTAATAAATATTTTTTCAATTATTTAGTAATATGAAAAATAATTTAATTTATGCCAAAATTGTTCAAGTTCTACAATAGATTGTCATTGTTGTTGCCCATCCCCAATCAATTTCAATTCTTCTTTATTTCTATCTATCTATATTTCTTTTTCGGATAATCTTTTTTGTTGTGCTAAAAATGTACCACAAACTTCTTTGGAAATTTTTTATGCCTACATTTTATCACATGCAAGAACACATTGGATGTAATTTTTTGTTGCAAAATTTTGCTGAAAACTCTAATTTTTTTAATAAATTACAACCCAACAAACTATTGTAATGACCAATTTTTCATTATTCAATGTAACCATTGTTAATTGTGATAGCAACAAAGAAACAACATGCAACCCAAGTTCATCCACAAACTAATTAATCATGGAAACACACCTTGAAAAAGATGGCAACAAAAATAAAATGAACCCAACTAAAGAACCCAAATAATTTATTGCATGACCCACAACCTACATTTTTTACCCTTTTTAAGGTTTTCCCCTTTTTGACCTACCTTTTTTTTATAAAATTGACCCAAATAACACAAGCCAAATTGGTGTGCTTAAAATTACATCCATCAAAAATGACATTACACAAGACCACATGTCAATTCAAATTAGTTATGAAATGAGCAAAAAAATTATTCCCGAATCTTGCACACATGCATGGTCTTTTCCTTATAGGCATAATGAATAAACAAAAACATCCTACTAGAAATTGGTGGTTCTTTGTGGGTTATTTCATGACAATCGCAAACACCTTAAATTTTAAAAATAATAACCAAAACTATACTTTTTTGCTTCTAAGTTTTTTCAAACACACATAACCAATGCTTCTTGGATGTTAAACTTTTAAAAACAGGAAACATGGGCTATTAACAAACCAAACACTTGCACAACATTGAGAAGTGCCAATTTAGGTAATTATTATTTTTAGAAAACTATCAAGTCATTTTTCCAAAGGGTCAAAGGAACCAACCTTCATTTTGAAATAAAATTCAAAATCTTAACTATTCACCAAAAATATAAAGTTTCCCCAATTTTATTTTAAGGTGGTACTCATAGAGTTAGTTCTCACATTTTTCACATACTTATTTTCTAAGTAGCAAATTCTTATCAAAATTTTGATTAATTATTGAATTATTAAATAAATGAAATTTAAATACTATGGGAGAAAATTACATTGCTAAATATAATAGAATCAAATAAAAACATTGCATAAACATATAATAAAATAATCATGTCTCCATTACTTCGTCCATTTTAAATGAACTTTCAAACTTCTTTAATTTTCTTTTAAACTCGCATCAATTTCCATTAACTTCATTAGGTTAAAAGGCATGATTTACAATCAATATTATAATCATTTAACCAAATTATTCTCACAAATATCATAGCACCTTTTAGATTTGGCATCCAAATGTCGAATAATTTTATTAAAAATATTCAACTTGAGTAATAAAACATAATTTACTGAATTTCAACAAAAAAAATTTTATTAAGTAAGTTTTTTGGACTTTGATCCTTTACCATAATGGGACCTTTTACAAAAAAAAATCCCTCCTTTGTACTTTTCTAAAATTTTGACATTTTAAACAAATAATTTTTAGAAAAATTGGCATTTAAAAAGGAATTATTGTTAAACATGAAAAGGTACTAAGATAATTTAAATTCGAAGTTATGTTATAATTTAAATTGGACGTGAAATTTGCTTAAATTAATGAGTATTCCAACAATGGAATTTTTTTTGCATTTCAATTTCATATCTCACTAGTATTGTTATCTGACAATTGATTAAACCAATTGTGAGCCATATAGACTTGTGTTTAGCCCACGAGTGCAAAAGGAAACTTAATGTCTTTCACATCCACATGATATTATTTTAAACTCTTAAATTATGTATTGACAAGCTTTATGATTGGCTCATTGTGTTGGGTTTCGTCTCAAAAAAATCTACATTGTAATCCCCACCATTTTGTCCATTTATAACATCACCCCTACATTGAGATAATGGATGCAAATGATGATAACATTTAACCAACATAGGAAGAAATGATTTCCTATCTTACTCGTATATTATTGCTTACCTTGTTCACAACTAGTGCATGAAAACATTATATGAAAGATTTTACATTTAGGATCCAATGTTAATACTTATTTCAAATGGAAAGGAAAGAATTAAGGACACAACACATTTCTTTCATGATGTTACAACCTAAGAGGTATTAAATTAATATTAATTATTGAATTGTTATTCATCATATTTCTTACTAAGGGTGGAAGGTTCATTTCCTTCAATTTCAAGTTCATCATTATGATTCAAGGAGGACATTTAATGTAAAGTTTGGGATTTATGTGCATCAAACTTTTTGGGGGGTATTAAATAATTATCGAACCTATTTTTATCACCCTATTATTATTATTATTTTATTTATATACATATCAAAGCCACCTTATATTAATTATAAGCCATTTTTCTAGATTATTATGTGCCCTATATTATAATTGGATTGATTATTTGAATAAAATGTACCTTATTTTTAACTAATTAACTTATAATTTATACCCAACAACCGATATATTACACCCTATATTTTTACTCACATATTTTCTACTTTTTTTTTACTAGTGTCCCCCCCCCTCATTGAACATTATGATAGAATGCAACGTATCATTTAACAACCAATGCCCATGAGATTGGTTCAAGACACAAGTTGACACGTTAAGAGAAAGAGAATCCCCAATAATTTGATAAGTATGCCATGTGAAAAGGAGCAACGCATGTTCATGAATTTTGACAACAATTTTTGTAATGTAACACAAGGTAATGACTTCTTGAAATTGATTAATGTTTGCCTTGTGTTACTATACTTGTGACTACTAAACTAGAAAGTACAAGGCATTTGTAGTTCAAGTAAAGATAAAGTGCATTTTGTAATTTTATTTAATTCATAATGTCAAAATTGTAAAAAACTAATGATTGTCGTCTACCCCTTATGGTTTGTCCTTTGTCCATAATTTATTTCTTTCTTTGTTGATTCTTTTTGTAACATCCGCAAAAATACATTTGCATTTTGCACACCACTTGTGGGCATATATCACAAGGTTGTATAATAAACAATCTAATGTAGTAATTAAAAAATTGGAAAAAAAGATGAAAATTTATAGGTGAATCTTGGAGAAAAAGTTTTAACACATTTTATCATACATGCATAGCCATAAAAAATCACTAAATAATAGTACAATTGAAGAATATTGCAATTTCAATGTTTAAAAAAAACTCTATAACCCAAAATCAACCTATACATTGACCTTGGAATTGTCTAACATAAGAGCTTAAAACTAACCCTTTACTTTAAACCAATGAACATAAAACTTAAAGTTGTCAATTTGGGGAACTATTATAATACCTAAGTGGGTTCAACGCATAAGTGCCAAATAATTTATTTATTTTAAACTTTAAGATTTTCCATCTGAGTTTTTAATTTTGGACTTTTCGACACATAAGGAATTTACATATTAAATTTTAATTCAACTTCATAGTTCCCTTATTATCCTTGTGGTCATTGTGTTCATAAATAATGTGCTTATTTATATTAGGCCACCGTTCGATTTTAATTTATTGTAAATTAAATTTTTGGAAATTTCAAGAATGGGCTTAAAGATTTTTCAAAAAATTCCGCAAAATAAAAATGAATCTAATTTATGCCAAAGCCACCCATGTATTATGATAGTAGTAAAAAAATCAAATTCAACCTCAAAACTAACATTCTTAAGTTTTGAAAATATTTTTAGATTTGGAATTGTTGTACATTTTTATGTCAACACCTGCAACTTGTTTCCTCTACTAGTGGGGACCTAATGAACAACTAAACTAACACACATGATAGACCCAATGGGTCATCCGTTTTAAATAAGAAATGAATTGAGACTTGATGGTTCCTTGAAATACCCCCAACTTGACCAATCACGGCATTGATGAATTTTCTTGGGCATAGACTTGAATCAATACAAGCTCTAATCCAATTTTTTTTCTTGAATTATTTGGCAAAATTAAACAATTATGCAAATCTACCTATGTAAATTTTATACAAACATAATTTTCAAACCTTTGCAAACCTTATCATGTATTATTGCATATTAACAAGTTTTTAAAAAAATGCATCCCGAAAATAAAAATTTCCTCTAAACCTAAAACTTCACAATTCAAAACACATTTCAAAGTTGTAGTCATATTGTTTATATTTTGAATTGTCATCCTTTACCTAGATGTGCAATTATTGTTTTTTGATCCATATTGATCCAACAAATATGTCAAATTTGTGGCAAATGTTTCTTCTATAGCTTTAGATGTTTCAAATAATCCCATGGTGACATGTTTGTGCTACCACTCAATTCCTAAAAATTTGATAACAAAGGGAAAAAATCATGTGCCCCATGTAAACATCTATAAATCAATGTTGATAATTTCAAATTAAATCATGTTAAAAATATCAAAATATATAATTGTTCTATCTTTTAGACCAAGTAAGATAACAATTCTTAAACATTTTTCCTTCACCAAAGAAAAACATTGTTAGGACCCAAATTTTCCATAAACTAAAAAAAACAAGTTTAAAAAAAAAATGTAAATAAGCCTTCTTACAAAAATTCTTTTTGGTGTAGATCTTTTCTGAATGGTTATATCACATCAAAGAAATCTAAAATTGTAGATGACAACATATTTGGCCTTTTTTTGTTGATTATCTTTCCATTGTTTCTTTCAATGGACCATTTATTTTTTCTTGAAACATATTTAACAATTGATGTGTGTTTTGCATCCACATTTGTTTTCAATTTTTCTTTAAAATATTACTTTCGTTCTAGGGTTGGATGGATCAATTTCATTATTATAAAAGAATGTAAAATGCATTATTTTGTCACATTCACTTCAAATTTATCATTGTTATTTGTGCATGTAATTTTTTAAGGATTAATTGTTCCCCATTCTTTTACTACAAACTAGGGAGTGTTCAAACCTTTTTTCCACAAATCCATTTTATGTTGCATTTTCATTATATTTTCAATTCCATTTGATTGTTCCATATTTTTTTTTGATCGTATTATTGGATAAAGGTTAAGAAATTATTGAAATAAATTTATATTTTGTCTAACTATATGATTATCTAAGGTTTTTTGACAATTAAAATCAAAACATTTATAAAGAAATATATATATATGTATGTATGTATGGATGTATGCTTGCTCAACAATGATTCATTTTTTCCTCCCAACTTCAAAATCAATGCAAATAGGTATGCAAATGGAAATATATCAAGTATGAGTTATGGAGTGCGCTTGAACAAGTATGAAAAAATACAACAAATTTTGTTGTGAACAAAAAAAACAAAAACAAAAGACAAACAACACAATTAGTAGTTATACAATGAATGAACAAAAGCCAATTCATTCCAATTATGAAACAAAACAACATAATCAAATAAACAATGAATTAAAATAAGAAAACTTAAGCAAATTGGAGCTCGAAGGTAAGGAAAATTCACACTTCACACTTGTACAAAAGTGATAAGGTGCAAAGTACAAGTAGCACAAGAGGATAATTATACTAATTAAAGGAGAGCCAAGGTGCAAGCATGGTGCTTAGAGCTGAAAAAAAACCCAAGTTGAACAATAGGACGATAACAAAACAATGAGATATGAGTGAGTATAAATGGGCAATTGAATGCAAAGTGAATGTTCAACAAAAGGAATGTAAAAGGAAAGTCAAATAGAAAAAAGGAAAGTTGAGCAACAAGAGAAGAGCCAAATAGTTGGAGAATAACATAATCATCATTGTACACAACAAACAATAAAAAACACAAAACACAAAACACAATTATAAAATACAAGGGCAACAACAATAAAACAAAAACATAAACAATAAAAAATGTGAAGTGCAAGCACAAGCCCATGGTTTTCTATTAAGACCATATGATTCTATCCATAGAAACATGCATTCAATGTTAATTTCTCACTTGCCACAAACCCTAACCCTAATCGACTTAACTGTAGATACTAAATCCTTAATCCCAATAATTGTAATCAAAGGTTAATTTTCTAACCTACCTTGGTTTCAATTTTGGAGAAAGTAAGACCTTGTGTAATTTTCAAAGGTTCAATTCCCTAATGGGAACATTGATTTTCAAAATTAAAATGATAATCATGGGTGTAATCACAACAACACTTACCACAACAAGTGTAACTAGTGCTTGATGTTCCATGTTATTGAAAATCTAATTTAATTTCATGTTGAAATTGTAGGATTTACTTATATGATAACATTCATAAAATATATCATGGGAACTTGTGAATAAATTTGAAATTAATCAAATGAATAAAAAATGTGAAAAAACAATAATAAAACATTGTAACAAGTGTTTTTAAATAGTAAAATGACACATTTAGTAACTATTTTTTTTTAAATGACATATTTTGACAAATTTTTAATGCAAGGTTTATCAAAATATTATAAAAGAAATTATCGTGATTTTAAAAGATTTGTTTGAAAACTTTTTAAAGAATATTCTAGGAATATTTTTAAAATATTTTTTCAAAAGCAGTCACAGAAACAATTAAAAAATAGGCAGGTGTGGCTCATGTTATCCCATTTGTACCTTCATAGGTATTCAATTTCAACATCAACTTGAACCTTTGGGTAGTTTTCAACCATTTTGTGAAACCTACCCAATATTAGTAAATATCAATGTGTGCGGTTATTTGGATTTATAAATAACCAATAGTTTTAAGTTTTTAAATATTTCATAAAAAAATCGATTTTTTTTTTTGTCTTCAAAGGACTTTCCAGATTTTGGTTATTTCAAAAACTTCAAGAAACCAAAATTTTCATCCAAAAATTAAGAAAAAATCTTGCCATTTTATAGCATTGATGTTTGATATTTTTCAAAATATTGAGAATTATGATTTTATATATTAGAATTTATTCTTTGATTGTTTGAAAACCAAGGTTACAAAACTCAATAATGTTTTTGGTTTGGAGTATGAAACCTTGGAGTTCAAGTCTTTATAATCTAAAGTTAAGTTGATGCCATATAAATAGCATTAACATAAGAGCCAAACCATGGAACTAACCTTTTGTTAAAACTATAATCGAAACCTCGAAAAATAATAATGATTATGGTATCATTCTTCAAATACCTAAACAAGTTTTTTTTTTTTTTGAAAAATTGACAAGTACGATAAACTTTATAGGTCGTTGATCAATTTAAATTAAATTGTAGACCTTTGTCCCTACCTTACCCTACCCTATGATTAATTTCAACATAAATTAATTAACAATTAAGATGTTAAAAGTGTTTTCTAGATTTATCCATAGTCTATGATTTCAAGTTTCATATATGTGTGCACCTTAATTTTTGAAAAGCACATTTGGACTTAATTACATGTCAAAAGACACATTGTTCATGTTTAATCACGTCTATTTTTCTTTTAAGAGGTATGGAAACAGGGAGGGAGGCAAGAAGAAAAAGGTTGAAAGAAATTATAATAATGCTTTTAATGATATTTAAATATTGATGTAGATCATCAAGTTGAAGCCTAGTTCTTCCCTTGCCTAAGATTTTCCAAAAAGATCCTCATGCAATTTTGGGTTGTAAAATTGGAAGTAAGAAGAAAAATAAGTTGTAGTGAAGGTGGATGCTTGTGACGTTGATTTGTGGGTAAGGAATGAGGTGAGTTGGAGATGCCATGGTCAAAATGACGTTGAATTGTTGTAGAATTTGTAGAGTACAATCTCTCTTTCTCTGATTTTCATGCTAGTGAGTGTTCATTCAATTCATGTTGCAATGATGTTTTTGTGGTTGTGTGGAGAAGATCAAACATATTGCCACACAAGCTTTGCACCTTTTGGAATTCTTGGTGGATTGGAAGAGGTATTTTTGAGAAAGTATGTTGAATTGGGGTTTGAGATGGGTAAAGGATGGCATCCTTTTGTGACCAAAGGCGGCAGCAAACAAGTCCAAAATTGATCGCAAGCTATTTGTGCATGAAGGTGGCTTGCCATATGAAGATGTTCCTCAAGTCATAGGTGTTAGTTCTACCATCCTTTGATTATCCTTGAATTCAACTTCGCAAACTCTTTGTGAAGAGTTTCAATGGAGAGAAATGTTCTTCAAGTTGTTTCCCTTGCAACAAAAGGAATGTCATGTTTTTTTTGTAATGAAAGAATGCCATGTTTTATTTGCATTGAAAGAATGTCTTGTCATGTTTTTTTTGTAGTGAGGAATGTTGTGTTTTTTTTTTACATGGAGGAATGTTGTGTTTTATTTCTTGTAGTGAAGAATATCATGTTTTATTTTCTTGTAGTGAGAAATGTCATGTTTTCTTTGTAGCAAGGAATGTTGTGTTTTCATTGTAGTGAAAGAATGTCATGTTTTCTTCGTAGTGAGGAATGCTATGTTTTTTCTGTAGTGAAAGAATGTCATGTTTTTTTTGCAATGTTGCATTATCTTTGTAGCAAGGAATCTTTGCAGCAAAGAATGTTGGTAAAGAACAAATCTAGGTCTGTAAGGTTTGGAGCGACCATTTCAGCATCGCACATGGTAAGTTGCTAAAATCATGTATCATCAATGTGGGGCATCATGAGTGACAATCATGTTTGTGCCATTTGAAAAAATTAAATTAAGGAAACACTTGTTCGAGGTCCTTACCCTATTGTGTATCATTTTCATGTTGGTGGAAGTGCAAGTTTATTATGAAGTTAAATTGTGTTGCCACCAACATTTGTCCATAACAAATCACAAGCAAAAGATTTTGTCTAACTAATATGGTGAAGAATGAGTAAATTTTTTTGAACCCCAATGTTATATATGTTGAAGGTTTATCTTTTGTTGGGGTGCAACATGGCTACTGTCTATCGATACTAGTTAATCACCTGAAACCTGGTATGAATGTTTTGAATGTTGGCTTTGGTTCATGTTATTTAATGGTTATGTTTGCCTTCATGGTTCGTGTGACTCTTCTTCTTTTTTCCCCTTCATCCCATTTGTGGTAGCAATGAGAGGAAATTATGAATAGATGAAAATTTGAGTAGCCATGGCAATACCAAAGAAAGTTCTTTAATTCTTTTATTATTATAAAAAATGGTAATCATGTGATTTCATATATATTTAGGGTTTGCCATGTTCTAGGTGGGTGAAATAGGATGGACAATTGGCATTACAACAAAAGGTGTCCCTGTATACCGAATGATTTCATTAGATTTTGAAAGAATTCATTGGTTTTAGTAAATGGGGACTTGTTGGAAAGTAGTGAATTCACTGGCCTAGTGAATGGAGATTAATGAATTGCACCCACATTTTGTAGTAGTGTGGGGTTGAGCACATCCATGAGCTTGTTGATCATTCTATTGTTGTTATCAAGTAAACACCTACTAGATCTTTTCTTGACATCTCAACATCTATGGTATTTGATGAATATTTGAGCACCAATAACATTGTCTTATGTGCGTTAGACAACAAAAGTTATTTTCAACAATATAATAATTGATTATTGCATCTTTTTCTATATTATTTTATAACACCTCTAGAATCTTACACTAAAATTTTGGTCAAATATCAATAGTGGGCTCTTTCGCTTTTGAACATATGGAAAATATAGCAGAATGGATTTTCAAGCTAACAAAATCAATTAGATTATCTTTTAGTTTTTACTCTATATCTTTGATTAGTGTTATGCCCCATAAATTTGTTATGTTCTCTTGTTGCTAAAACGGGTATTTAGGTCATATTTTGTTGAATGGTTATTTTACAAATTTTAGGTAGATATTATCGAATTTTATTAAGTAGGAGTTTATTTATTTACTGCTTATTTATAGGAATGTGACAAAATTTTGATAATTTTTAGTTTGCAATGGTTGATGGAAAGCTTGGATATGTGAAAGAGGACCATATGATGCCATCCATGTTGGAGCTATTGTTGCAAGTTTGAAAACTCCACCTATCACTATTTACACAAATATAGTCCAAACCAATTTGTTTGCCCCATATATTTAGTATATTATTTATCTCTCGACATTTCTCTATTTTTGACACACACTCTATTGATGAAACATAATTGTTAGATGCACTAGTGAATCAACTCAAGCCTAATGGTCGTATGGTGATTCCAATTGGAACATCCTCCCATGTTTGATTTTTTTTTGTCTCTCACAAGTTCTCTTCTTTTATTATGGTCACACAAGCTATTCGATATTGTTGATGAGGACTTCATGTCAATAAATCCTTTTGATGTTCTGATTGATTGATTAATATCATTGTTCAGGGCATTTTGTTTCATCACAAAAGAATTTCTATTCAATGTGGATGGTCTCGAAACATTCACATTACAACTTGTATGAAGAAAAATCAATCCCCCTTTCATTCTATCAAATCCTCCTTGAAATTCTTTTAAAAAATTCTTATCACCAATTC
>Ga0116230_10005002_pt1 | contig 12982 bp, 5 predicted proteins | sample S1TSphfallax_3_FD_88678 | JGI IMG/M metagenome (GOLD analysis project Ga0116230, IMG submission 88678) | Host-associated microbial communities from peat moss isolated from Minnesota, USA - S1T2_Fd - Sphagnum fallax MG | ecosystem: Host-associated > Plants > Peat moss > Unclassified | place: USA...
CAACGCATCTCTTTCAGCTGCCGGACATGACTGCGCCACAACTACTGCAATATTCTGCATTGAAATCATAAGAACAAAACCCAAAACAAAAACAAATGAAAACTTCCCCATGATGATCATGAAGCTTTTTAGTGCACTTACAGCTGCCTTCTTATATATGTATCTGTATATATCTAGATCACAAAGCTGACAGCTTCTTATATAACTGCTGCAAATCCTGAAGCTCTAGCTCTCAAACTGATCAAAGAAATTCTCCAGAACAAAAAAAGCCTACAACTTTGTACTGAATGGAGAATGCTACTGCAGAGACAGTGCTGATGAAGCTGATGGAGTTGAGATCAATGGGGGACACTAGTTTGAATATTTATAACAGCAGCACTGGCAAGCAAGCAAGCTAGCTAGCCAGCTAGCTGCTGGGAGGAATTGCTAGGAACTGCTGCTGGGAACTGCCTGTTGTGTGCTAGAGCACAACATTCAAAGCTGAGCCAGTCATGGGGGACTGGTGGATGGGATGGGGCAGCTGCTTCACCTTTTTCTTCAACTGGAGTAGCTGTAGAATGAGAAGGGCATGACGTCTGTGTGTGCGTATGCATGTGCGTATGTGTGCGATGGGTCCCTCCCAAATCACTGTAACTACTACGGTGATGTCAACAAACAAGCAAAGAGAGAGAGATAGATAACAATTCCAGCAGCTGATCTTGTGGGTGGCGAAAAGAACAGTAGCCTAGTGTGTGTGTACTCTTTTGTCTGTGTTTGTTTGTTGGACACTTACCTACTGGCTGGCAGCAGCAGCAGGCAGACAGGCAAGCAAGCAGTCACTGAAGAAAAGAAGGAAGGAAGCTTTGCTTGCTTGCTTGCTTGTGAGGCAGTTGCTTTCAACTGGAAAATTTGTAACTCCTGTGGCAGCAACAGTAAAAATGGCTTGTTTGCCAAAATTGGAATGTGCAAAAAAAAGATGGGTTCAGTAGTAGGAGTTTCCAGTTGGGGGGTGTTTGTCCTCAGGAGTCTACTACTGTCCTTTAAAATGGACATTTTTTAATGGGTTTTACAACTTTTGGTGCTTTTGTCGTAGTCAATAATAGTGGTACAATATTTGTCCTCTCACCAGTCTATTAACAATAATACTCACACAAAAATGGAAAGAAAGAAGGTCCAAAGTATTTTAGACCATTACAATTATAGCTTTCATAATAATCATCCATAAATGTGTCTTTACATGGTAAAAAAAGGATTAATTAAAAAAAACAAAACAGGGTGACATTGTGACAAGGTTTTAATACACCTTAAAGAATTTAGACTCAATATGCATTAGTTATGGCACCTATTTTGATTTTATTTTATTTTATTAAACCTTTCATTTTGGATGTAAATTGGTCAACAAAAGGAGTGGGAGCTATTTTGCCACAAAGAGCAAGAAAAAATGAATAAGATGTAGCATACACAAACAAGGGCCTTTGACTTGTCTAAAGAAAGTTTCACCCAATGGAAGGTGAATGCTATGCTTTGATTTGGGGTATAATGCACTTCCATAGTATCTATAGTGGAATCAATTTACTCTACACACTGACCACAAGCCACTTGAGTGGTTAACTACTATATAAGATGTGTACAAAAAAGGGGGGAGGTGGATCAACATGCTTTAAGATTTTAGTTTCAAATAATGCATTGTGTTGGATTTAAACATGGGAATGTGGATGGTTGAGCAAAAACTTAGTTGAAAGTATGGATGAAGAAGAAGATTTTTAGGAAAAGATCCAAGATTATGAATGGACACAATAAATCCACAAGATTGAAAAAGTCTGTTGGATTGGCAAATGGAGTTCAAAGATGGATTTGATATAACAACAAATGAACAACAAAATAATGTTCAACCAGCTATTCATGGTAAATATCACATAAGCAAATGAGGTGGAAATAATTAATAAAAATGGTTTGATTGATGATGAACCAATGGAAATCAAAAGGAAAAAGTGGGGAACAAACATGATGATCAGGTCTTCAAGAAGAGAAAGAAAGATCTTTGAAACACTCAAATACATCTACAACTAATTATTGAAGCACGGGCACTTGTCAATGCTAATAATGTGGATGGGAATAGCTCAGAAAAAGAAAAGGATGGTGAATGGGATCATGCTAAGAACATGGATATTTGAGATGATCATCAAACCATGGTGCTTCTAAATGGAAGATGGGTTCCTATAAATTGTAGTACAAAGAAAAACACCATAATCAAGAAAAGGATTCTACACTACTAATAGAATCATAACAAGCTCATGTTTAAGGATCTGGTAGTTCCAACATATGAACGTCATTAATTAATTTTGGACCTACATAAAAAGATTAGAAACTTTGGTGAAAGTCGTACACTTGCTAAAAAACATTAATGTCAATTCTTGCACAACAAGACTAAAGATGTAACTTTTTGCAATTATTCATTCATGTAAACAATGCCAATTAATCAAAAGAACCAACAGTATTAGGTTAGATGTTGAAGACCTCAAGAACATACCCATTTGGGATCAATTTTACAAAGTTGCATTAAATACAATTGGTCCATTATCAAAAACCAACAATGGGAATAGATACAATCTTATTGCCATCGAGGCTGGTTAGGACTCTAAAGCATGGGTTGATATTAATGTCTACTACTATTAAACATGCTTAATATTAGGACAACCATTTGCCCAAGAGTTTGTTTGGGTAATGTTGTGGCACCCAAACAAACACAAGATTTTCTTCACATATGATATTAACAAGTTACACTTTAAAGAATGGGCAATTAATTTCCTAAGTCCATTCATTAAAACTTTTGATGAGGATTGTGATCATATTATATTAATTGAATAAATGATTGAAAAAATGCAATTAATTGCCATGATGCATAATTAAATAATTAAAAATGTGGATTAAGCATATATAAAACATAAACATGTTTATGCCTTATAGAAAGGGAGATAAATGTTTATTGGATTCATTGAAATGTAACATTTTTCAAGATGAAAAAGCCTTAAAAAAAAAGGTCTTTAAATTCAAGTTGGGAAAGACCTTTCTTGTTTGTGAAATATCTTGATGGAAATGGATTGTTCAGTCAAGATGAAAGATATATGTGATCAAGGGTAAAGATGAACAACTTTGCAATTGCCCCAAAAGGGATCTTGAATTGTACCATTTTGCACCTTGAAGGGTGATGACTAAAGGACACAATCAAAAGTATCAAGGAATGATTACATATGTGACCTAAAAATATCTCCTATTGTTTTTTTAGGTTCACAGTGTGACCAAGGATTGTTTATCTTTGTCTAAGTATCGACAACTAACCCATGTCTTGTCTTTTATCATTCATTTGAATGGGATGTGATTCATGGAAGTTATAACAAAGAAGGTGCAAGTTATTAAAGAATAAAGCTTTTGGGATTTAAAAGTTAACTAATTGTTTTGTCATTATAAAAATTTGCAAATAAATTATTAGATTAACAACTATTTTTTTGTCATAATTACCAAATGTGACTTACTACAAGGCTTACTTGCCTTGAATAAGTCACATAATTTTTTTGTCGCAAAAGACAATACATGGCACAAGTTGCAATGGTAGTGGCATAATGATGGAACTTTTCATCCATAACCAACATATGTGGCATCTTCATTTTGTGACTAATTTTACAACTAACTAGTGTAATCACATTATTTATATATATATAAATCTTAAATATGAATTATTATTAGTTTGTATATATTTATATTATTGTTAATTTCATTAAATTCAACATGTACAATGTTAACATGTGTCATTACATAGGCTAGGTTTAAAAACTAGTTTAGGTTGCTAGGTAGGCCACCTATTGTGCCTACCTAAAATCACTTAATAGGCATAGGTCACAAACTTGCCCCCTCCATGTATTTGTGTTTTTATAACACTTGAACAATGTGTTCAAGACTAAATGTTAATGAAGTGTTGATCAATCATTGATATCATGTTGTAATGACATTGCAATACAATGATCAATCATCACTATTTGTTAAAATGGCATCACAACATCATATTAATGAGTGTATTAACATTTTGTTAACACAACCTTGAACACATTGTTAAGGTGTTGTAAAAACACATATACATGGAAAGGGCAAGTTTGTGATAAGCTAAACTTAAGTTGGCTACACGTGTAGGGAATATTTAGTCAACATCCCACCGTTGATCACAACCCATGTCATTTGTGGGAATTGATCTTTGAACCCCAAGGATGGAGATCAATTCCCTTAACATTAAGCCACCACACTTGTTACAAAAAAATAATGTGCATTATGTTTACCCTATTTCATTTAAAAATTACATGAAATATCAATTTTGATCTTTGATATCTTATTAAAATTTTATCCAAATGATATGATTAAAGTTGAAACTTAAAGTGTTTTCAATAATGTACACAAAAAAAAAATTCTTAAAAATATAAATTTATTTGAAAAAAAATATTTGAATTTTGTCATAGAATACAATTTCATCATGATAAAATACTTACTACTTTTAGTCACGTACATATTACCTACTACCTAGCCCTATTTCTACCATTTATTGCCATGGGTCCTATGAAATTTTCACAAACCCACCAAACCCTCTACACATCTAATGGTATTTCATTGAAAAAAATTAAACCACTAAATCTAGCAATTTCATTAGCCAACTTTTTTTTTTCACGTTTAATTTCATGTGCATTTGCAACTAAGATTTATATTCACAAATCAAGTTGAAAAGATGCCATATAGTATCCAATGGCCTATGAACCACCTTCAAAGTCACAAAAAATTTACATTTTCATCTATTTTAGGATGTCATTAAAAATTGGATGATATAAATGTATTTGTCATCTTATTTTCATTCAAATCAACATTAGTTGCAAGTATAAGTTGCATATGCAACTACAAACCATTTTGTAATTGTTTATGTGACTACAAATTGTTCTTACCAAGTGCCATGGAAGATAATCATAAAAAATGTTGATTTGGACACAAGTCACAAATGCATGGGTTGGAATGGACAAAATTCCTTGTAATGTGTTTTGATGTGTGTGGTTGCAAAGACTTTGGAGTTGAAGCTAGACCAGTGGAGATTGGAGATAAGAAGTGGAACATTGAAAAATTAAGCATTAATTTCCCTAACTTTGTAATGAAGGAGAAGGCTTGAGGTCAGAGAGGTGTTATTTTGAGTGTTTTGTTTTTTTTGGCTTTTACACATTGAAGGGAAGAATGCCTTGGTGTGAAAAAATTTGTTCACGCATCAATCTTTTTAGTTTCCGCTACGTAGAAGATGCCATGCAAGGTAGATGGATTTAGATAGATTTAAAGACATTGATGGAGATGATGACAAGCTCTAGGGGATCAAGAAAGGGCTGATCTATTTGTGACAAGCATTGTTTAAGTCTTATTCATCCCATTGTGTTGGCAATGGTGTTTATAATGTGAAGTTACAGGGGATCGAATACCTAGTTTGTGGGAACTTTGGGCATAAGCTTTGGGTCACTTGGGAAATTCTGGGGTGCCAATTTCAGATCAGTTTTCAGGGTTCCAATTGTCTAAAACTTGTGCTTGTTAGTGTCCTTTGGTTGTGGTTACATGGGAGGCAAAATACTCTTGTTGTTTGGGATGTAAGGGAGAGAGGACAGGGGATTGTCTGTGGATGATTCATAGTGTCTAGTGTTGATTGCCACATCAAAAAATCATGATACCCAATTGAGAGGAGATCCAAAAGGATCTTATCCATCTGATGTCTTTTATGTCAAAGTCTACAATTTGCCTACATAGATTGTAAAGTGACTATTTTACACTGAACAGCTCCAGCACTGTAACTTCTACATTACATTTGTAGGCATATGTGCTCATGGCAGACTTTACTCGTTGCAATGAGTGATGGTGCTATGCCCCTCTTTTTTGGTTACAAAACCATCTTGGTGCACCCTTTCTCATCAAGGATGGAAGGAGGGGGGGAGAAGAAGGAGAGTACACAAGGAGGGTAAAACCCTTCTTGGGCCCATTGAATTTGACACTCCTTACCCTTTGGCCAAATAACTTCATTACTTAGTGTATCATCAAAAGTTGAAAGGTAAGTTAATGTTATTTTTATCGCTGGACATAACTGACAAAACTCAATTAACTAAGTATTAAGCACCTTACTACCCAACCAGCATAGGTACTACTGGCTGCTGCTCCAAGCATTCAATGAAGTTTACTCAAGTTGCAAGAAACATTTCAATTATCAATGAAATCCAACATTGTGTGATCCAGTGATTAGAAGTTGATACTTTTCTCTCTAATTTTCCATCCATGGTGTAACCTTTTTATCAATATTTCATTCTTTGTGCGCATTATCTTTCCAATTTTTCCTCCATTATGCAAGCTTCCAAACATGTTATAATCTTTTGCCCAAAGTAATGCTTAGAAGGTTAATGTTGCCCGGGCCAGAAGGTGATTACCATACCCAAGCAACACTAGCTGACCTTCCCTGGGGGAACAACACTAGTGCTCCCCAACTAAACTTTCACTACTAGGGAAGGTGATGTTGCCTCCCAGGGAGCACTAGCACTAGTTGTGTTCCCCCAGGAAGATAATGCTATCTATGAAAGGTGGTTGCCTTCATCAGGGAAGAATGCATCTAATGTTCCTTAACCAAAGTTCCCCTTGGGATTGTAATATTGCCCCCAAAAAATGATTTCCTTCCAAATGGTGCATGCAGATAAGAATAGAGTTTATCCCCCACCCAAAAACTCCATTATTCTCTGGATCAGAAGATGCTGGCATTGCCTCATTTTGCATGTCAATTGCTGGAACTACTGAGCTGCAATTTGCTCCAACTTCAGCTCATGTTGCATTTCCTTGTAATCAGATAGCAGTACTAAGAGATAGTCATGTTGCTCACCTTGACTAACTTGTCAACCCTGGCAATGATGAATCAAAAGTACAAGAGGAGAATGGCTGTTGCAAGTGACAACAAAGCATACATCCTGAATCTGTCAATCTACACAAGTTCGGCATGATTCTGTTGTATATGTGAAACTCTAGCCCAAAATAAAACCAAGCAAGATTCTCATAAACTAGTGTTCATGCTTGCTGTAATGGGAGCATATGTCAGGTTCTATTCTAGTGTATTGACATTGCACACAAAGCAAATGAATTCACAGGGCTAGGTCTCATGTGTGATATCATGATTCTGTGGACACTATCTGACTTACCATTGAGATTTTGATAGGCAGTAATCTAACTGCCTTCACTTTGATGCTGCAGCTAAAGAAGTCACCCCAGGTTTGGGTGACTTGAATGATGGGCCTGTTGCCCCTCCTGATTTTCGTGTGGCTCGATTCCATTTGATGGCGACAACCAATGCGTCCCCCTGAGGACCCAGACCCCTCCGACCCACAAGCTTCACCCCTAACTTATGGCACAAGTAGGCAAACCTTGCCTTATCTCCCCTCACTTCCCTCAAATCATATGCCTGTTGACGTGTGACAGTTGTATACATGTACAGCTGTTGGTCAGGTTTCAGGCTGCTCTCGCCCACCATTTTCTTGGTTGTCTCACCGTACTGGAGCTTCACTAATGCTATTGACTGGGGATCATTACTCTGATGGTCAAATATAATCGAGAAGCTTCCAAACTCAAGGTCTGGCTCCTTGAAGAGTTCTGCCAGTGTGGCTGAGTATGCAACCATGTCTTTCGGGACAATCCCTCGTTCCCCTTTCAGTGCTGCTAGTCTGGCAGCAGCTGCTGCTGCTATGTTGCCAGCCTCCCGTAGACCACTCATATAAGCTCCATGCATAGTGGCCGGGTACCGGCGAATTGTTGCCTCTCCAGCAAAGAAGAGGCGACCATCTCCCACACTCTCAGCCAGGATATCATAGTCATCTCCTGATGCACCAACAGCTACATTTGAATAGGATCCATAGCATAGGTAATCACTGCCCCATCGTGTACATACTGTCTGAACTGGATTTGGCACAGAAATTCCCCGTGGCTCATAAATCCCTGCACCCAGTGCACTATGTCAGGGCAACTAAGCTACATGTCTCTCTTCCCATACAGCATCATGAGTAGTCCTAAATTTCCTATGTCCCATATATGGTCTTATACAAATAGTAAAAAAGCAAGTTGTCATGAGTAAATCACCTTTCAGAACATTCATCACACGGGTGACAGCTTGCAGGGGCGGGGTTTGCTCAAACTCAATTGCTGCCTCTCCTGCCACCAAGGCAAGCAGAAGTGGGCCACCAGAGACAGTTGCATAGCTGTAGAACAGGAAAAACTCGCCCCGCTTGCTGGGGTTCTCAGCCAGATGCCCAAACATGTCCAGCTCAGCATCCCAAAACACTCTTGGGAACAACATAACCACCTTGTTCAACAAACCAAAGCCCAGCCTTTTGATTGCATCCTGTTTACGCTGGCTCAGGTCTGGTTCAAACTTCACCATCCCTCTCTGCAGTACACCTAATGGCACTGTGCAAAGCGCCATGTCAGCTTCAAAGACCTCATTGCCCACTAACACCTTTACACCCTCACTCCCATACTTGATGGTGTGAGCAGTCTTCCCATAGAAAATGGGTAAATCTGCAGCCAAGGCTGAAATGAGTTGAACGTTCCCACCAGGTAGAAAGCAATGATCCCCACCCATCTCATATGGATCATCTTGATCCCAAAATGCAAGTGAGAGCTTGGTGAGCAGCCCTGCATTCGCATACTCCAGATTGGCCAAGTGCCAATCATACAACTGCCTCTCTGCTAATTTCCCTCCAACACCCTCTATCCCTCTCAAGGTCTCAAGTGTTGCACCCAATGAGATACTGTCAGCCACCTGTTCCATATCCTCTCGCCATTTGCTTGCACTGTCAAGTAACTTATTGAATTGCAATTCTACTTTGGCATCTACATCCTCCTTCACGAGCATGCCATTGGGTTGATGGATTGGACACTTCTCCCGAATCTTATGGAGGGGTAAACCCAACTGCCTTGCAAGCACCCCAAGAGGATTCCCTTGAACCCCTGTCACAACACTCCCACCAAGATCTGCTGCTGCAATCAAGTTGTCACCCTCCATACGTTTAGTGTACACTCTGCCACCCGGTCGCTGCCGACCTTCTATTACTGTCACTTTGTGGCCAAAGGCTAAGAGCTGTCGTGCAGCTCCAAGGCCAGCTAGGCCTGCACCAATGATTATCACCGATCCCTTGTTCGACTCCACTGGTCTTGCAGCTTTTATGGCTGGAGCAACCCCAAAATTGATGTAACCATGCCTGACAAGAAATTTGTAGGCAGTGGACACAAGGTTCTTGTGCTGCATACGGATGGACTCCATCACCATATCCTGTTTCAAATAGATGTTGACATTCTCCCTCCACTTGGCCAGGATGTGATTTCTCACCATAATGTAATTTTCCTGTTCAATGCTGCCTACTGTTTGGACAACTCCTGCTTCAATTTCTTCCTCAGTTAAAGCCTCTCTTGGGAAGCCAATTGATGCAGCAATTGTTGCTTCTATGTTGTACTCTTTCTCACTATTCCCCAACTTTTTCTTGTGCACCTGAGACTTTGATAGGCTTGTTCCAAGTTGCTCCTCTATTAATGCATCTGCCATTGTTTCATCATAGCTTGATACCCGCACCTGCTGCCTCAGTGTCCGTGTCCCCTTCCCTCCTGTACCTTTCCCTTTTTTTGATGTCACCCCCTGCTTTACCATAGCTATACTTTCTTGCTGCTTCTGTCTCTTCTTTGGTAAACCCTTAGTGGTGTCTTGTTGGCTGGATGGTGTTGCTCGGGTTTCTCCAAATGGATTTGGAGGTACAGGTTCAGTGTCCTGCCGTTTTTCTTCTTTCACCTTCACTTGCATGCTCATCACATTTGGCTTCTGATCAAAAACTTTTCTCTTCTTTGTTGTTCGCTCACTGATATCTTCGTAACTTTCTTGTTTCTGAGAAGCACCAGCAAGATTTCTTGCGGGTTGGTCAACAGAGACTAGACTCTTCCCAGCAGCTTGAGACATATTATTTGTTGATATGCTTTCCATCTTCACAATCAAAGTTCCTTGTGCTATGCTTGGGTTTCCAAGATCTGACAACTTCTTTTCAGCTCCAAGTTCCACCACACTGGAAACTTGGAGATCCTTAGCTTGCCCAATCAACCCTGATGTCCTCACCACAGTTTCCAGATTTTGTGATTTGCCTTCCACCATGCTTACTGGGCTTATCTGCTCCTTATCCAGATGTGTGAATTCCATATTCCCCCACTTCTTTGCAGGACTTCCACAATAGTCTTCACCCTCTTGTTGATTGAAGCTGCATCGAAGACCTTCCCAAACCTTCACATCAGATTGCACAGAAGAAGACTCATCTGCGTCCTTTTGTTGGTCAGAACCATACCCAAATGTCTGTTGCTTTTCAGCTTCCAAGACTTGGGTCATCTCCTGACTCGGACCCTTTGGAATCTCTTCACACTCTTGCACCACAAAGGGCACATTCGCAAGATCATCCACAGGTTGCATGAGAACACCAACATCCCTAACCTCAGTGATGGTTTCTAGTGGACCACAATCAGCACTGAAATGTTGTTGTTCAGGTTCCAAAACATGTGTATCCTGAACCATAACATCCTCAATAATCTCTTCTCCCTCTTCCAGAAAAGGTGCATCAGCAAGACTTTCAGTGGTGGTGGCTTGCCCAAGAACATCATCCATTACATCTAACATGGTTTCCTGCAAGCTGCAATCTTCAATCAGATTTTCTCCACCTTCCAAGACTTGGGTCTCCTGACCACCAGAATCCTCCACAGAAACAATCTCCTCACCCTCTTCCAGAAAAGGCGCATCTGCGAGACTTTCAACAAGTTGCCCAGGAACATCATCCTTCACCTCCAATATGATTTCCTGTGGGCTGTTAGCCAGACCCATTTGTTGTTGAGCTTCTAAGAGGTCTGTTGTCTCACCTAAATTCTGTGTGATCCTGTCACCCTCACCAGCTACAAGGGAATGTGCATCAGCAGCAAGATTTTCAGCAGGTTCTTGTGCAAGAAGATTGTCCTTAACCTCCACCTCAATAGTCACCTCTTGCAGCCTGCAGGCTGCACTTGATTTTTGTTGTTTGGCCTCCAAGACATGTGTCACCTGAACTAAACCCTCCATAATCTCAATGCCCTCTTCCACAATTGGTGCATTCGCAAGCTTGCCCACATCTGGCACATGAACATATTCCTTCACATCTGAGATGATGCCATCCTGCAGGTGGCTGCACCCTGCAATCAATTCCTGTTCACCTCCCAAGGGTTCTGCATCTGCGCCTACAACCTCTGTAATAATCTCTTTGCCCTCCTCTTCCAGGAGCCTCACAACATCCACAGCTTGCATAGCAACATTGTTATCCTTGACATCAGAAATGGTGGTTTTTTCTTGTGGGCTGCTGCACACCAGACTTGATTGTTGTTGATCAACTACTTCTTCTTTTTGAACCCGTGTCTCCAAACCAAAAACCTCCACAATCTCTTCACACTCTTCCAGAAAACTTGGCAAATGTGCAAGATGATTGTCTACATGTTGTGCAGGAACCTTCTTACTAATATCATCTGATGAGATGGGTTTCTTCAGGTTGTGCTTGGACCCGCTCAATGGATGTTCAGCTTCTTCTTCTTCTTCCAAGAGTTGTTGTGCCTTGTGATTTGCAGCTACTAAACCCTGTCTAATCTCTTCACCTTTTTCTTCCACCTTACACACATCTGCTGCACCTTTGTTCTCCTCCTCCTCCTCCTCCTCTGCTGGAACCACTTCGTCTTTCTTATGGTCCGTCTTCTTCTTCTTCACGCCTGCTCCATCTGCTGCTGCTTCCATGCCATCACTCAAAAGCTCCAAAAACAATTCTTCTTCTTCTTCTTCTTCTTGTATGTTCAGGTTTGCTTCTTCTTCTTCAGTGATGCTCATGAACACGTCCTCTACTGTGATCTCTGCAACTGCTGCTTCTTCTTCCATCGTTTCTTTCTCCTCACCTAATCATCATCCTTCTGTACCACGATCGTTATCATCATCAGCAGCAGAAGCAGAAGCAAAGAGTTGCAAAACTCTCAAGTCTTATTGTTGTTGCCGCAGCATTTCTCCATTTCTACCACTGTTGTTACACTCCTTCTTCAGCACCTCCATTGTTTGCTCCCTGGCAGGCTCATCAGCCAAGAACTTCCCGACCGACGACAAGAACAATACAACCATCTGCTGTTCAGTACTGTTCCTTCTTCTTCTTGCCTTCTCTCTCCTCCGTCCACTGATTTTCCTCTTTGCAACAACTGCTACAACGACTACTAGGCTACAAAAGCAAGCTTCCCAAACCTGCTGCTGCTGCTCCTGCCGCTGCAAAGCTTCAGAGTTGGAGAAGCAAACAAGAAAGGAAGCAGAAGAAGAAGAATCGTAGAAGTGAGTGATCCATGGCGGCGGTGAACTCTCGAGGAGAAGAACAAGAACAAGAACAAGAATCAGCAGACATAATAGGAAGCGTTTTGTTTTTTTCAAGGATCCCTCTCCATGTCTAGGGTTTGTGTTGTTTGTTGCATCCCTGCTGCTGCTTCTGCATAGAGTCTTTCTTCTTGTGTGTATTTCCCCGTCCTCCCTACTAAATCCTCCTGTAGTGTTTTGTGTCTTTCAAGGATCCTTTCCATGTCTAGGGTTTGTGTTGTTTGATTGTTCCATTCCTGCGCAGCTTCTGCATAGAGGCGTCTTTCTTCTTCTTCTTGGACACTTGTAGCTTGAGTTCATGTAGGAGGTCCAAAGGGAGGGAGGGATTTCAGATCTTTGTTTGCAAAAAAAGCTTGTAAAGCCTGTGCATTATCTTCTTCTTCTTCTTCTTCTTCTTCGTCTTCTTCTTCTTTTGATACTTTTGGGGATGATGCCAGGCATGCGAAAGTGTGGTTTTACTTGAAAGTTGTCTTTCTGTACAATCTGAGAAGAATTTGATCGGACGTGATGGGGATGATGATG
>Ga0116230_10005003_pt1 | contig 12982 bp, 19 predicted proteins | sample S1TSphfallax_3_FD_88678 | JGI IMG/M metagenome (GOLD analysis project Ga0116230, IMG submission 88678) | Host-associated microbial communities from peat moss isolated from Minnesota, USA - S1T2_Fd - Sphagnum fallax MG | ecosystem: Host-associated > Plants > Peat moss > Unclassified | place...
AAAAAAAAAAAAAAAAAAAAAAAAAAAAAACCAACACACTTCAACTCCCCATTGATTGCTTCACAAGTTTTACAAAGAACCACATCCCCCTTTCATGATCCACCTTGTAAAATTTGATGGAATGTGACTATTTTTCGGAGTTCGTAGTAATTAGGGTGTTCTCTCACAATATGCAATTCAACAACATTCACACACAAATCGACCCAACACACACACACTGAGAAGATTACAAACTATTCTTGAAACCCCTAAAATTTTCATCATCGCCTCGTTATCAACCTTCAAATCTACCTCTTAGACAAAATTCATGTGTATCGAAGTACATGGTGCAACGGATTACTCAATACTTTTGTTATAGCCCAAAAATCTAACCTTCTTCCTCCTTTTTTTTCTCCTCTTCATCCCCCACTTATCTACCTTCCTATTCTTCTTTCTTCCAATTCCATAGCAAGAATTTCGTTGACTTCCCATTGCTTGGCAACTCCTTTGCCTCACATTTAGTCAATGTCCAGTAACATCCACTCCAGCTCACTCATCCCAAATATTAAAAAATGACACAAAAACATAAAAGCCATAAACACCACCACATCTCCATCACTCCTTTTCCTTGTCTCCATCATCATTGTGCATAAACACCCCTAGTCGAAAATAGGAGAAAATGTTCTTCCTTAAAACCTTATGACTTCTCCCCATTCACATCCAAATCTTAAAGTTAAAATTTTGTTACACATGTGACACCTCTTTCCTTAATTTATTTGTGTGAGTCACAGATTTCAAAATGATCAGACTTAATTGAACACATGCAAATCACGCCTAGCACATTGCCATTGCTTGCCATCAATCCCTTTTATGATGCAAACTTGGCTATTGTCATCAAATTCTTTGTAGCCCTTCTAGTCCTTGTATTTCATAAAGGCATACGGACCTTCCCACTTAGCAAGTATGTCCTCCTTTTTCCTAGTTTTCTCATTTTTACCATGGTTTATCCTTTTTCAAATCTTATAAACTTTTGTTTCCCCTTTCACACAACATAGCTTTTGCGTTGCCTCTTATGTGTTTGGTCCACATGCTCCAACACAAATGAATGCATATTGGAAATGAATTTGAACTTCTCACCATCAACTGCGTCATCTCCTCCAATGTGAGCTCTTCCTTTTCCACATTATTGAATGCAGCAAGGCTATTATCACATGTGAGCCTTGGGGTTCTTCCAGTCAATACCATGAAAGGAGAAAATTTGGTGTTAACCTGAACACCATTTCTATAGCCAAACATAATCCAAGGTAATTAGAAATCCTAATTATACAAATTAGTAGATGACACAATAGATAATCCATTTTTCAAGGTTTTAATCTCCTTTCCACCATTTTGTTGCATTGAAGCCATTGTGGAGTTGTGAATTAATGAGTGACCCCATATTTCTTACACATCAAATCAAATTCAGCCATCCACTCACCTCCATTATCAATGAAAATGAACTTGGGCACACCAAATCTACATATGATTTCTTCTCCCAAAAATCTTATGGCAATAGTTGACGCGCTCCCAAGTTCCTTACTAGACCCACTTGAGGGTCTAAGTATGTGAAATGGCGGAAAGATGGAATTTGAGGGCCGCTCCCAACTTCCAGCACTAAAGTGGGTAAGAGGGGCATGTTAGAAGTCCCAGGATTAGACTAGGAAGAGGGACAATTATGTTGTTACATGATCCTGCATCGAAAACCAACCCCAAGTTGGTTAGAACTCATTCCGCATCCATTTGGTGTTGGGACAAGCCATGGGCGACCTTGGACTCACTTGACTCACCACGGCCCGGACTCGAGGGAAGCCACCACCTTCCCCCATATAATATTCTCTGCGTTACTCCGCAGGAGCCACATCCGAATGGCACTTTTTCCTGAGACTCCCAAGGAGGAGTCCCGAAACTGTCCCGGGTTGGACTCCCGGGACTTTGGGAACTCATATCTCCCGGCTCCAACCTCCGATTGGAGTGAGGTCTAAACCAAAGTTGTAGCTCTCTTCGAGAGCTTTCCAATGCCCTATCTCACTCCTTCTGTAGATGTCGGGAAAAGGTCGATTCCCAACTTTTAGTGGTCGGGAGTCAAACTGCCGGTTTGACTCCCGGCCCTTCTTTTGCCCATAACTTGGGCTGCATATGTCCAAATGGCTCATGCGAGGCCATTTTGGACATCTGCACTTCAAGACCTTTCCATTGATATAAAGAACACCCCAATGCGAGGTGTTTTGACCCCTGAAATCAAACTCTAAGTTTTCGAGAGTCCCGAAGGACTCCAAGTCCCCACTTTTGGGAGTGTGAGTTTCATCTTCACACTTAGCCCAAAGTGGGGTTGCGACAATAGTAACATCATGATCCTTGATAGGCCTTGCTTCACACCACTTCAAATAGTCATCAATGTTGATTAGAGCATACCTATTTCCATCTTTAGTTTCAAACAAAGGCCCAACAATATCCAACGCCACCTTGTCGAATAGGTTATAGATCGGAATGTTCTTCATCTCTTCAACATCTAACCTAATTTTTTTGAATTTTTGGCAAGCTGACAAAATTGGCATTGTTTCACCACCACTCTCATAGATTCAACTTTGTCATGCCAAAAAAATCTTTTCTTAACTTCAGCCAATGTTCTTCTTTTGTTAAAATGCCCAATCTCCTCATGCATGTTTTTGACCAACACCTTTCTTTCCTTGAGCTTCGACACCACCAAATTCTTGAAAAACAAAGTATCTTTTCTTCAGCGGTAATTCAATAATCTTTTTTTAACTCGGTCTACCTCAATAGCACCATCTAGCACTTGGTCTAGAATGCTTCCAAACAACAAGGTCATGCAAGTTTCATCCTTCCAGATGTCCAAATGTTTTCCTATTTCCTCTATTTCAATGTCTTTTTCATTGTTACTCACGTCGATGGGGTTTATTTCTACATCCACCATCACTTCGACCTTGCAAATCAATCCCCAATAATCAATGTCTAGTGCTAAAATCCTATTTGCCTTCCTTTTTGGGGCAGGTACTTTAGCTAAGATATTAGAATTCTCTTCTACAAATTCCTAGATTAATTTTTTTTTCTTGTTCTTCCTTTTACATCAATTCAACACCAACATCCTAGGAGATAGTAAGGATATGTGGACTCAAGGTGGTGGATTTCTAGACCTATGGCACATTAACAGTCTTCTTCTCATCTTGTATTTCCACCCCAAAATGCTCATCCTCATCATGTGAACCAATTGGATTATGCTTCAAAGCATCAGCATTTGCATGTTTAGCTCATGCCCTATGGACAATTTTGAAATTGAAGTCTTGCAACATGGATATCCACTTGCCCCTTTTACCAAATGGATCAAATATTATTGCAAGCCACTCTAATGGCTTGTGGTTAGTCCTAACAACAAAGGAGGCCTAATATAAATATTGTTGAAAATGCATTATCCCCCATATTAAAGCATAACACTCACCTTCCATAGGATGGAATTTCCTTTGTGAGGGTGTGAGACCCTTACTTGCATATGCAATAACACATTCATGTTATTGTGCTTCTAGGATAAAACTGACCCTACCCCTTTCACAAACTAGTCTACATCAAGTATGAAGGGCTTCTCAAAATCAGGTCTTACAAAGATGGGTGCTTCAATCAACCTAAACTTGAGTGTGTCAAAAGCTTCCTAACAAGCAAGGGTCCAAAGGAAACTCTGATCCTTCTTAATCAAATCAAAAAATGGCACAATAATTTTAGCATATCCCATAGAAAATTCTTGTAATATCCTATCAAGCCTAAAAAGGCCCGCACATTAGTTATAGTCCTAGGTATTGGAAAATCCTTAACAACTTGTACTTTCTTTGGATCAAGATATGAACCTTGTCTAGTCACAACATGTCCTAAAAATACAATTTGTTGTGCACCAAAAGAACATTTCTCGGGGTTTAGCTTCAAATTCACCTCTTGCAATCGTGTATGAATAGCCTTTAAGTGTGTAAGGTGTTTTTCCCATGTTTGGTTGTGTGTATTGACATCATCAACAAAGACCTTCAAGAATTGGTTTGTCCAATCCTTAAACATTTTTGCCACGGTTATGGAAAACCTCCCTATTGCATTCTTCAATCTGAACAACATCACATTCTAGTCATAGAGACTAGATTTTGTGATTATAATTATTTGTTTAATGTCATTTGGCGATATTTGAATTTGCCAAAAATCAAATTTTAAATCTAATGCACTAAACCATTGGTTATTTTCCATTTGAAAGAGAGCATCATCAATTAAAGACATTGGAATTGAATCCCTTTTGGTCTACATGTTCAACAATATGTAATCACCATAGAACCACCTATTTTTGTCCTTCTTAGCAGGTAGATTGACCTTACAAGCATATTTAGAGTCATTGTTTTTCATTTTGCCAAGTTTGATCAAAACTTGAATTTGTCTATTCATTTCAACTTTTTCCCAATAAAACAACCTCCCAGGTGTAGTGCAACATGGGGGAAAGGCTTGTGTGTCAATTGCATGTTCCCTTATTGTGCAACACCCTAACTCCTTTTTGTGCCAAACAAAGACATCCTTGAAGTCTTCCAAAAGAGTCCATAGTCCTTCAGCCCAATTTTCACCGAAGGCCTGGTCAAACTTTATCTTGTTTTGTATTTCATCCCATCTTTCATCTCTAGATGGAACACCTTGTTGCATGCTTTCATGATTTGGATGCACTAGATTAAGCACATGTACATTAATAGAACATCCATTGAGATTTTTTGATTCTTCAGTAGTTGCCCATTGAAACTAATCAACATAATCACCTCCTTTTGTTATATATTCCTCCAACAGTTTGTAGTGCCGATCTTGCAAGATTATATTCACAATTTGATTAGTGAATTCTTGTTGAAGAAGATGGTTCAGCCTTTAATCTTTTATATCATCTTTAGGTGCCACATCATTTTCCTCCATGGTTAGGCTTACTTGAGCATCCTCCTCATCAGTTTCACTCCCAAATTCAATCATGTTGTCATCAGATGATCCCTCATCATTAGGATAGTTTGGGCTTGAAGAACATCTGCCTTTCCAAAACAAACCTTTCTCAAATAGGTTCTCCATTTGGAGTTGCTTGAACATCTTGTCAAGATTTTTTATATGCTCCACTAAAAAGGTAGGCTATGTCTCCCCATATTGTACAATGCTCACAACATTCAAAGGTAACATCTCCACATTAGCCCCATGTCCATGCCTAACTTGGATGGTGCCCTTTTCTACATCAACCACTGCCCTAATTTTCATGAAAAAGTCTAAACCCAATAGGAGGTTATATGTGTCCGTATCCACCACCAAAAACACCATACTATAAACCACATTACTAACACGCACATGCATGTCATCCAACCTCCCCAAAGTAGTGGTAACAATTATAGATGTCGTCTTGTATGTTTCATGACCCGAAACCAAATGCATGATTCCAAGCTTTTGTAGTATATTGGCTACCATTACTAACATAGACGCACCAATATTTACAAGTCCCTCAATCATCCCATTGTTGATCTCTATAGGCAAGTGCATGGTTTTCCTTCGGTAAGTTTTGTTCATAAAAATCCTTTTGATAGCAGGGGTATTGTTGACTATTGCAACTTGATTCCTACAAGTCTTTTCATCTTTCTTTCTTTAGGCTAGTTTAACCAATCCTTCAAGATATTCCAATCTCTAGGGACCTTCATGATTGTCTCCATGGGGGTGAGGGAAATCCGGCCTTTCATGAAATGTAGAAGAATTTTTTATCTTGCTCCAAAATTGGGCATTACTTCCCCAATTCTATCTCCTCCCTCAACGCCTTCGGCTTGTTCAACAATTCCCTCTACTTCATTAGCCTGCATCGGAAGCCTTCTTTTGGGAATCCTATTTGTAGATGACAAATGGTGATTAACACCACAAATTTTATTTAGTTCTATCAATGTGGCTTTTTCATCATTGACCAACACTTCAAGGTAGTTGGCAGTGGAGTTAAAAGGTTTAGTGTCTTTCTTCTTCCAACAACGATCCTCCGAATGTCCTAAGCCATTACAAAATGAACACTTTACGCCACAATTTTCAGCACTATGTCCACCACATTTAGGCCACATATCATTGTGCTTTGGACATGCCACTACATTGTGGTCATTAACTTGGGATAATTGACACCTAGATGTACTTCTAGAAGATTCTTATTGCCAAATTCTTTAAAAAAATGTATCAAGGTCTCATGCAACATTGACAACTGCTTATCTGTAAATGATTCTCCAGTTGCATCTTCATCCTTCTCCTCCTTGAGGGGATCATATGGTGTTTCGCCCAAGTTTCTTAGCACATTGTCAATATCTATTACTGCAATCACCATTTCCTCGATGTCTGTGTAGGTCCTTACCACACACAAAGTCTTCTAAGTTCTAACCTTAGTTGACCAAAAACCTTTTCCTTTGTTCAATATCTTCAATTTTTGTTGCAACATTAGCCTTGGGCTCGCGACCAAGGCAAGGGCTTGCAAGGTTGCGAGCCAAGAGGGAAGCCTGGGAATCATGCTACATGCTCCCAGGAGTGTAAAAAATTGTGAGGGAATAGACCCTCACATTCCCAAGGGAACTCCCACTTTGGGAGTTGGAGTCTCGGTGGATTCCCGAATGTTTAGAGAGAGATTTCAAGGGTTGAAACCCAATGGATTGAGGATTTCTTTATACCATTGGAAAACTATTGAAGCATAAATATGTAAAATGGGCTCGTATGACCCATTTGGACATCTAAAACACAAGTTATGGCCAAAAGAAGGGCAAAAAATCAAATTGGCAGTTTGACTCCCGACCACTAAAAGTTGAAAATCGACCCAATTTCCTTGCGTGCAGATGGTGTGAGACATGTCCTCGTTGCTATTTCAAAGAGAACTATAATTTTGTTTCAAACCTCATTTCAATCTGAGGTCTGCACACAAAGTTATGTGCCCTCAAAGTAGTGGGAGTCCTAATTTTGACAATTTCGAGACTCCCATTTGGGAGTCCTAGGACAAAATGCCATTTGGATGTGGGCCTTGTGGAAAGGCACAAAGTATACTATAAGGGGGAAGGTGGTGGCTTCCCCCAAATCCAGGTCGCGGTGAATCTTGTGAATCCGAGTTGCTCGTGGCTTATCCAAGCATCAAAAGTGCTCCAACTATGCACTAACCACCTTGTGTTTGGTTTGTGCAAGCCCATGTGAGTAGATACTTGTTATTCTTCCTAGTCCCATCCCGGAGCTCTAACACACCCCTCTACCCCCAAAATGTTACAAGCCAAAGAGCATGCCCCAACTCCTTGCTCTTTCATTGTTTTCAGTTTAGACTCACATTTGAGTCCATTAAGGAGCTTGGGAGTGTGTCAATATTCCCTTTTTGAAAAAACTTATCCAATCTTTCAAAATACTTTTCAACTTGTTATTTAGGTTTTTGTTTGATTCCATCCAGTTTGATGCAAATTTCATTTACATCAACATCACCAAACTTTTGAACAATTGTAGTCATTAGAACAATCCAATCTATTGTGGCAGATTAAGTTTTTAAACCATTATTTCGTTCGGCCACGTAAATTTAATTTGGCTATCTTAAACAACTTATCATCATCGAGATTTTTGACCTTAGCTGCCATAGTTAAATGTTCAGCCCAATCATTCACATCCTCATGGTCCTTGCCCCCAGAAAATAAATCCATACCTTGAGGATTAATCATTGTGATTCGTTGGATTCAAGTCAAATGGTGAAAATTGTTGGGATCGACTAGCTAAAAAAATCTCTACAAAATAGAAATTCTCATGATCCCAAGCCTTACTAATTCATGTCCCCTCTAGGTTTACTTAGTACATAAGAATACTCCTTTTCTTTATGTTGTCATTACATGATTAAAGAATAAAGGTTTAGGCGTCGTATTTATGTTTGAAATCTTACTCATGTTAGCACATCAAGCAACCATACCTTTACTTCATCCAGTGTGCAAGTATTGATAGTTAACAAGAGAAAGACACAACATGACAAGTATGTTCCCACATATGGCCTTCATCCAAGTTGCCACCTTCATGAAGAATTCAAAATCGTTCTGACAACCAAGTTTCAATTCTTAGGAGTTCGAGGACAAAGTCCAATTAAAATTACTAATGCAAATACATATGTCTAGAAACTACAAATCTTGCATTGTGCTCTTGGAAAAATACAATCTCATTAAAGGATAGGACTCCCAATGGGTTTCTAAAATTCATGATCTTTTCTTAAACAAAACTTAAATTTTATCTTGCATTTTTCTATTCAAAGAACTCGTGTTGCACTCCTTTAGTTATTGGAACATCGTGAAAATCAATTGGCAAAGGTGAAAAAATTTATTCATTTAAGCTGTTTAGTTGCCATGATTGTTGAAATTCAACATTCTATCAAAGCTTCTCGCACACCAATTGTGATGATAGACCTGATACCTCAACTTTGAGAATCCTGTCACCTACTTGGAACAAGATCTCAATTTCGGGTATGAAAAATTTGGTGAAGTGATCAAGAGATCTCACAAAATGAGGTATCCAATATCTCCAACCCTACGAATTTTTTTGGTTATATCTAACACAATGTGAGTACTATGTGAAGTATAAGGTGAAATGGAATTGTTGTTGCAACTTTGCATTTGTGCCTTCACCCACATTCTCACCCTATATTCACACACATTATGTGTGATTTTGATGGCAATATCTCCAACTTGTGCTTTTGCAAGTTGAATCCTACCACAGTGACCACCCCAAATCTAACCAACCTTAAAACCACTAATCCAATTTGAGGAAATGGTTGATTAGAAGGGTTGTTGAAACTCTTTGTTATTTGTTGATCATGGATTGCTTAAAGATCAGTAACAAACTGGTCATAATCAAAACTGGATATGGCTTCCTAAGGCATAAAACCTGTCACTTCACATAATGTTGACCCCAATTCATAGGTTGTGTACCTAAGTCGACCTACTATGATACCAAAAACTTGGGCACACAATAATCAAAACAAGGAACACATATATTAAATGATACATGCTATTTCAAATTACCCACTGGCTTTGAGCCAAAAACCACCTAAATTGCTACTATCATCAATAATGAAAGACTTTAGGTCTCTAAGGGGTTAGATCTTTTCAATCTCTCTCTATTGAGCCCACTAGCCTTCCTAATCTTCTCAATTACTTTAGACCACATAAACCCCGAGAACAACATTAAACTTCAAGAAAAACCCAAGTCCCAGGTTACACTTTGTAATATAAACCCTTAAGTCGAAATAAATTGCATAAAATAATATTCATAACATCACCCCTCAAATTGACAATACAAAAAATAAAAAATAAAAAATAGTACACTTCAACTCCCCATTGATTGCTTCACAAGTTTTACAAAGAACCACATCCCCTTTTCATGACCCACCTTATAAAATTTGACAGAATGTGATTGTTTTTCGGAATTCTCAATAATTAGGGTGCTCTCTCATGATATGCAAGTCAACAACATTCACACAAAAATCGACCTAACACACACACATTGAGAAGACTACAAACTATTCTTGAGATCCCTAACGTCTTCATCATCCCCCTTGTCATGAACGTTCAAATCCACCTCTTAGACAAAATTCATGTGTATCAAAGTACATAGTGTAACGGATTATTCAATACTTTTGCTATAGCCCAAAAATCTAGCCTTTTTCCTCCTTTTTTTTCTCCTCTCCATCCCCCACTTATCTGCCTTCTTGTTCTTTTTTCTTCTGATTCCACAACAAGAATTCCACCGAGTCCCCATTGCTTGGTAACTCCTTTGCCTCACATTCAGCCAATGTCCAAAATAATATCCATTACAACTCACTCATCCCAAATAAAAGAAAATGACACAAAAACATAAAAGCCATAAACACCACCACTCCTTTTCCTTGTCTCCATTGTCGTCATGCGTAAACACCCTAGTCGAAAACAGGAAAATGTTCTTCCTTAAAACCCTAAGACTTCTCCCTGTTCACATCCAAACCCTAAAGTTAAAATTTTGTTACAAATCCACGAACAAAGGGGAATTGATCTAATTTTTTCCACAAAGGCCTATTGGGCTAAATATTTCCAAGAAGGAGAATCCAACTAAATTTATGTGTGCAAAGAGGAATCCCACTGGTTTCTATCATAGACAATATAAAACAGACCTGAAACTATCCTCTATCTTAGCCTATTTTACTAGCCTCTATGCTTTAAATTTGTCAAGTAGGTTTTTTGATCTTGCTGTTATTGGAAAACATGGAATCACGCATGACAGCATCTAACTACGTGCCTGTCCAAACTAGTATACATTGTGCTGCTACTAGATACTTACTGGACTGCATTCTAGGTCAGCTCTGTAATATTCTACCCACTCAACTCAAATGCAGGGTTCAGAGTTGGGTCTACTAGTGTTGGGGAGAGAGCTCACAAATGCACCACAACAGGCAACGCCAATCCTGTGGGGCACACTTGCAATAATGAACAACCAATAGCATGAATTTTATGCATGAGCTTGAATTAAATGAGAACACATAAACTTGTAGACCTGTGCAGTTGGACACCATCAGTTGTGTATGAGTTCACTTGACACGGTCACAAATTACAACGAGCTGCAGATTGGTGCATTGAGATGTATTGGGGGGCCATGGACAGTATTTACCTGGGAGAACAACCATTTGGTCCAAAAAAAAAGACATACTCCAGCGAATTTGGATTGGAGGGTGACCACTTTAGAATTGGGGCCGGGCAAGAAGGTTGACAGATCTGAGGCTGACAACACAAGCCCATCTCTGCAGCCTGTGGGCACCTTCCATGTAATTCTTCCTCCAGGGGCCTGCAGCAAGTTAGACAACACAAGCACACTTGAATACAATTTATATGCAAACTTTAACAGGGAAGTCTGATGCAAAAATTTAACTGCTATTTTTGCAGACATGGTCATAAAACAAATTTGAAGAACCAAAGAAGTTGACAACATCAACGAACATTATCTGCAGACAAATTGCACAAGCTGAGTGTTTTGAATGACTTAACTGCAATCATGCATGATGAAATCAGATAGTACACACAATATAATTACTAGCAATAATGACTGAGAAAGAAGATGTACCACCAGTATACAAAGCTTGAAGATTGTTGGGAGTGAAGATATTTGGCTGTCTCTGCCTGATTGGATAACCTAGCTGGGATAGTTTTCTTTGGGCAAATGGAGACTGGATCCAGGAACTGTTTGTACATTTAAAGTATAAAACTTAGATACTCAAGTAGCCAGGCATATGTGACTAGAGGACAAGCTTTCAAATCTGCCAAAATTGGGTTTCTGAAGCAGTCAGAGGCCAAGAAGTATATAGTAGATGAGTGTGATTGCTAGCGTGATGAGGATCCCAAATATCACTCTGTCAGCAGACAAAACACCACAAAATTGATTCAGGATTGATTGCATATTCACACTGACAGCTTCTTTTTATTAGCTCATATTCCAGTTCCACTAATGCATTCAGTTCTAGCTTTTGATGGAATGAAAATAGAAACACCCCGTGAAATCATGTCTATTCCATTCATATTCCATTCCCTTTCCAGGACCATATTTAAACATTGAAGGTTGAGGTAATATTTGCTTGCTCTGAACAAAGTTAGGTAGCAGAAAATCAGATCTTAGATGGATGTAGGAAAAGAGTAATTACGCTGTGCTGAGGATGTCAGGATGCACATTGTACTCCTTTGCAAATACAAAAGGGGCAATGCTTTGTGGCAATGCAGCCTGCATATCAATACCAGAATACAGTGGAGTCTGTTAAGTTTTCTTTATGAAATATTAGTGCATCTCCCGCACCCAAGAAAAGATAATACATCAGCAATATTCATTAATGAAACAATGTTCAGCAAAAGCCTCTTGGCAATAAAGGAATTCTTGACGATGTAGTTGGTGGTTCAAAGTCGTATCAACAACCATGGCAATGCCAGTTGCGGTTCCACAAACGAGTGACGGAGAGATCAGGATGCCACTCCAGATAAGGCAAAGACTCAGGTGTATGACACTTCTCTTCGATGAGGAAAATTGAGGATCCCCCACCCTACTGGAAAATTCTAGCGGTTAGAGAAAAAGGTGGTCTTGATGATTCCACTATTGTTATGTTGCTGCACATCCATCAATTGGACTAAATGTAACAAGAGCTCCAACCTTCCCTTTACCTGCATGATTGCAACATTGAGGCCAACCAAGTACAAAGCAGCTGCAAATGCTCCTGGACCAAAGAGAAAACAGAGGACCATTCCATATATTGCCGGTGGCCATCCACAAACTACCAGCCTCTCTTGCAGTCCCATAAACAGGCCTGCCATAGCACATAAACTGATTAACTTGAATTGCATCCAGTGCATATTGATTTCCTAGAGATAAGCTCGTGAACCCAACCAACATACCAACTAGTACTGCTGAAAGTGGTCACCCTAACAGACCACTTTCAACTCTCATGACCCAAAATGGAATTTTTCTCACATTTTGAGCTCAGGTTCATCTTCTTGGTTAGATTTGCCCAAAAATTGAAGTCTCCTTGCAAACAAATTGTGTTACCAGGTCTTGTGAAGATGAACAGATTTACAATTGGATTGCAAGAGATCCTCATACCAAGACTGAACATGGCCATTCCAAGACCAGCATCAGAGAGAATGTGCACATAGTTGTGGAGTAGGAGTGGCATTTGGAAATTCCATCTACATATAATCAATCAAGAAAAATGAGCATCATCAGAGCAGGATCAGGAACTAGCATGAAAACCCCACCTTAGAAAAGCTTCCATACATCAATCCCTTTTGCATCACATCCAAAATAGTTTCATCCCAAAATACCATGGGAGTTACATTTCTAGCTGCCTTTGAGGTGGAGCAGTAGAACTAGATTTAAAATATGAGATAAGGCAAGCATTGATGAGGCTTGAAAAACTTAAATGACCATTTAAGGG
>Ga0116230_10005004_pt1 | contig 12981 bp, 3 predicted proteins | sample S1TSphfallax_3_FD_88678 | JGI IMG/M metagenome (GOLD analysis project Ga0116230, IMG submission 88678) | Host-associated microbial communities from peat moss isolated from Minnesota, USA - S1T2_Fd - Sphagnum fallax MG | ecosystem: Host-associated > Plants > Peat moss > Unclassified | place: USA...
AAATAAAAACATGAAACAAACATAAACAAAAAAAAAAGTAAAAACACAAAAACTATAAAAAAGGAATGGAAACAAATGAAACAAGGAAAGGGAAATACAGTAAAATAATTTTTAAAAAAAAAATCCAAAAATGAAGAAACCAAATAAAGAGTAGAAAATAAGAAAAAATAAAATTTATAAATATTGAAGAAAAACCCTACTTGAAAAAGAATGAGGTGTGTCTTCTTTCTCCAAACTTCAAACTTGCATTCAAATAAAAATATATATAAAAGTGAAAAAGAAAAAAATTATTTTTATTATAAAAAAATAATAAAAATAGAAAACACATAAAAATAAAAAAATAAAAAAGTTTAAAGTTTAAAAAAAAACTAAAACATGAACCAAGTTTAAAGAAACCGGGGACTTCACAGTGGCCGAAGGCCACGGGCACCCACTAGTCACCATAATGGTTGAGCTACTACCAATTTTGCTGGGTTAAGGTGGCTGGCCAGCCCAATAATAGGGTGACCAAGCCACTAAACCTTTGCAGAACAGGCAGTACTAGTGACACCATTAAAATAGGAATGGGTAGGGTCATGGCCCATTCCATTCTATAATGGAATTTTTTTAGAAAAATTGTAAACTAATCAAATTCACATTTGTAATCCAATTTGCAAATATTGTAATATTAAGAAAATTATAAAATATTATTATTTTTAAACTTGGAAACTTAACTAAAACTAGCACGTAATAAATCTACTAGAATGGAATTAGGACAGGTTGCTGTATTATATAATTCATTCACCAAAATACAAAATACAAGAATTGTGTCATACGCTAGAAAGAAGTACAGAAATAGAGCAAAGCAATTTAAAGACATGTGTTAAAAGAGAAGTTCCTTCCTTTTCGTCCTGGGAATAACAATTTAAAATATTAATAATTTTAATATTAATATATTAATATATTACTGAATTATAATTATAATAATACGTAAATATATGAGAAGATAAATAAAAGACCTGAAATCCAAGACTTCACGCCTTTTTCTAATGGGAACCTGTAATAATCTGACAGCTAGTTCCACGAGATTGGCCTCTTGTGGACACAACACGTGTCCGGAAAGCGAGTGTGGCTGTCACGCGATGCATTTTTTAATTAGCCACTCGGTTGAAAAGGTCCAGTCGTCGGTTTTCGAGTAAAGGGCATAGGGGATCATTCCGTGTGGACAGGAGCTTTTCACGCTCACCTCACGCTCACCTCATCCGCTGTGTGAACTGTGACTGGCTTCCTACGCTGGCCCTACTAGCTGTGTGAACAGTGCAACCTTGATAGTCTTGCAAAATAACAGATTAATCTAATACATTTGCATTACCTTGATGGTGGTAACGCAAAAGTGAATTGGTTTTTAATGATATCATTAGGGTAGTGCATTGATGAACTAGATGAGATCACAATAAATCAAATTGTGATTAAGGGTATTGCCTACCAACAAAATAATCTAACGCATTTGCATTACCCTATTGACACTAGAAAAAAATTGGGAGTATTATATTTCAAAGAAATAATTCATTGAATATGCATTATCTTCATGAGAGCAATGTGAAAATTAGCTAATTAAATGTTTTTTTCAAGCTATCATGAGGGTATTGCACATGTTTGAACTCTAATAATAAAGAGGTAGTGCAAGGAGGATATTGCAAAAATGGACACATCAATGGATTAATGTGGCCTGAATAGAGATATCAAGTTCTTTTGGAATAACTTTATATGGGTGTTGACAAATAATTTAATTTTTGACTTTTATAAGGCTATAATGAAAAATGCAGTTTAGTTGCAATACTTTCATTTGAGTCATTGGAACATTGTTTTCAGCAATTGTGAGGTTGCAAGGTTTGATGGGCAGGTAGCAAGGGTGATGAAGCGACCCACTTATTATATTGCAATATTTTCATCTTCATGTGTCATCATCATGTGTCCTCATTGTCTTGGTGAAATTTTTTTGCCTAGGTACATAAGTAGGTAGGTAGATTTGTGGATGGGTAGGTGAGTAGATATGTGTGGGTGAGTAGGTAAGTAACTAGGTGGTGAATAGGTAGGTGGGGGAGGGAGGAGACCATGGTGCATAAATAGGTGGTTTAAAGGTAGGTAGCTAGGTGAGACTTGGGCAAGCGTTTGGGGTGAGGAAAAAAAAGTTCCCAAAAAAATACAACTTGGGCTGAAGGAGGTCAATGACCTTGGTTAGCCTAAGGACAAGGAGGGATGAAACAAATACACCCATCAGTGCACCATCCATCCACATTGGTGCACTAATGGGTGTTAATTCACTACGGCCTTACATAATAACTTGGGGTCTAGTTATTTCGGATATGTAATGGCCATGTTCAGGTGTGCCTTGTTTATTACAAGGTGTAAATGCCTTGTTCTTAAGGATTTATACTCTACAACCAAATGTTATTTGGTAGGCACCTCACCATTAATAACCATCCCACCCGTCCTTTTTGTTCACTATGCAAAACCACAACTACAACAACTAACCCAAGAGTTAGTTTTTCCTTAATTTTCTACCTTTTAGTTTAACTACCATGGTACCATGCTTGGTGACTAAGCAAATATTTTTCATTTAAAATTCTAATTATCCAAAACTTGAATGGAATTATTGTGCAACTGATTGGAGTATGATTGCACCGCTCATCGAATGGCTATATTTTTATTAATTGATTAACTAGGAATTACCTAATTACATACTTACCCACTTACCAACCAACCAACTTACAACTTATTATTACTTATTAATTAAGTATCAATTAATAATAGCATAAACTATTTAAATTATTACATAAATTGGTAGATTATGAATAATAAATAATTTAATTTAACTAAAAATTAACACATTAGTATTCATTAATAATAATTATTAATACATTATATTGTAATTATTAATTATTTTCAATATATCTAAAATATATTTTATAATTGAATAATCACAATAAATTAATAATTATTTAATATAAATATGAAATTATTTCATGCTAATATTAATTTTATAATAAATGATTAATAAAATAATAAGTATTATGTATTAATTATGATTGTTTTGCAAAGTTTAACTAATCCTTGCAATTTAGTTGTTTTGTAACAAACCTCTTTTTATAACTAACACAATCGTACATTTTGTTTTAACAATTAATCAAACACCAAGTACAACAAAAAGACATACATGACATAAAATTATACAAATTGCTTAATTCCTTTCATTAAGACTTTTAGTTGTCAAATCAAATATATAATTTGACACAACATTACATACATTAATATTTGGGACAGGAAACAAGCATAATTCAAAGCAAGTAAAGATACCTATCCAAATCTACTCCATCGGTTAGATGTTCTTTGAAGAATTTTGATCAAGTCATGTTACAATAGCTTTAGATCTTTGACATCCAAGACTTTAAATAACATCATATGTTGGATCTTGTTTAGCTTTTGAAGTGGTTACCACCAAATCTAGTAATAACTTGAGAAGCTTGAAAAGATCCTACTTATGGTATTTGATTGAATTAAATTCAAAACATTGATTAGTTAAAACAAGGATTCCAATTGTGTTGTATTCAAAATAATTCATATTTGTACATCCAATGTCCATATAATACATATATAAAACATATAACAAATAATCCATTCTACTAAATCACAATGTCCATACTTGGATATTAAAACCAAGTACATTCATAATTTAATAATAAAAACCCTAACCTAATCTACAGTAACCACAATTGAATCCAAAGAGGCGAGGGCACTTATCAAATTGCCAAGTGGACATTAGCTAAAAATTGGAAACCATGATTCATGCAAGCATGAATTGAATTTTATTCACAATAATGGTTAATTAAAACAAGGATTCTAAGTGAGTTTCATTCAAAACAATCCATATTTGTAAATCTAATGCCCATTATGTAATACATACACAACATTTAATATGTAATCCATTTGATGTTTTATTAAAATGTTCGTACCCATACTAAAATGAGACTAAAACTAACAGAAAATGAATAAAGTTTGTACAAGGAATAATCACCCCAAGTTTCCTTTCAAATTTTCTAACATGACTAGGTATATAGTTCACACTATTACAAATCATGGTTATTTAAGAGGTTTTTTTACTAAAGGCCAAAGGCTTGAATAACACATGTATTGTTTAATTAATCAATTTGACTATAATGGTTAATTTGATTAGATGCATATAATCAAGTTGTACAACTTTAGTCAAAATGACCTTTAATCAAGTTGAACATTTAATCAAAATTACCAATGGTCTTTAGTGAAATTCAACATTTAATTAAAATGGCCATTGATCTTTAATCAAAATGACCAATGGTCTTTAACCAAGTTGAACATTTGATCAAAACGACCAATGGTCATTAATAAAGTTGAACATTTAATTAAAATGGTCATTGATCTTTAATCCAAATGACCAATGGTTTTTAGTCAAATTGAACATTTAATTAAGATGACCATTGATCTTTAATCAAAATGACCAATGGGTTTTAATCAAGTTGATCATTTAATCAAAATGGCCAATGATTTTAAAACAAAATAACCAATGGTCTTTAATCAAATGTGACATGATTTATTACCCTATGTATTTACCTTTGACCTATTTACCCACTTATTTATTTAGTTAATTACTTACCTACCTATTACCCACCCATCCACCTACCTACTATTTATCTACCTACCGACCTATCTACCTATACCTTCTCACCTATTTACTTACTTGCTTACTTACCTACCCACCTACATGCATACTAAATACATCATGCATGTCCACCCACTTACCTAGTTAAGTTTAACCACTAGGTGTAACCATTATGTTTAGCCATTAAATTTAACCATTAAGTTTACCCAAAATTTAATCAAATTATAACAATTAGATTTAATTTAAATTTAACCATTAGCTTTAACCACTATGCTTAGCCACTAGATTTGGTACTAGTTTTAGTTTAAGTTAAACCATTAAATTTGGCCACTATTTATAACCTAAATTTAGCCACTAGGTATAGCCATTAAGTATAGCTTAAGTTTACCCACTATGTTGAATTATTAAAATTACCCATTAACTTTAATCTAAATTTAGCCATTATGTTTAATTTATGTTTAATGATTATGTTTAGTCAAGTTTTAATCATTATGTTTAACCAAGGTTTAATCATTATGCTTAATCATATATTTAACCACTTGGTTTAACTTAAGTTTATCCATTATGTTTAGCCAAAGTTTCGTCATTTTGTTTAAACACTAAATTTAACCATTAGGTTTATCAACTAGGTTTAGTCATTATGTTTAGTCATTAGGTTTAGCCAAAATTTAGCCATAAAATTTAACTATTAAGTTTATCAATTAAGTTTAACCATTATGTTTAACCAAGGTTTAGTCGTTATGTTTAACCATTAGATTTAGCTAATAGCTTTAGCCAAAGTTTAGTTATGAAGTTTAGCCATTAATTTTATTAATTAAATTTAGCCATTAAATTTAACCAAAGTTTAGTCGTTAAATTTATTAATTATGTTTAACTATTATGTTTAACCAAAAGTTTAATCATTATATTTAACCACTAGATTTAACCATTAGGTTTAGTCAAAGTTTAACCATGAAGTTTAGCCATTATGTTTATTAATTGAATGTAACCACTATATGTTTAATTAAAATTTAGTCATTATGTTTAGCCATTAAATCTAGGCATTACATTTAACCAAAGTTTAACCATGAAATTTAACCATTATGTTTATCAATTAGGTTTAGTCATTATGTTTAGCCATTAATTTTAGTCACTAGGTTAACCAAAGTTTTGCCATGAAGTTTACCCATTAGGTTTATGAATTTAGCCATTATGCTTAGGCATTAGATTAATCACTAGGTTCAGCCAAGGTTCAAACATTAGGTTTAGTGATGTGAAGTAAACATGTAATATAAGAAACTTCACAAAAGTTGAACACCTTTGATGGTGTAGTCCATTGGTAAGGATTTTATCATCGTGGAGGTCTAGGGTTCAATTCCTAATACTTTTAACCTATATATATATAACCAATGAATTCACTCAAAATCCAATGAAATCACTTAGTGTACAAGGACACCTTTGTTGTAGTGGTACGTAGGCTAAGTTAAGTTAAAAAGGTTAGATATATTAAATTAGTTTAAGTAGGCTAGGTTAGGTAGGTTAAACTAGGCTACCACCTACCTACTTGCCTTTTTACAATCTACCTAGACCTACATACAACTTGCGTACCTAGAGCTACTTATATAGAAAATTGACTTGTCAAATGGTCCACTATCCAGTAGTCAAAATGACAAGTCTAATAGTCTAATAGTTTGCTAGTAAAAAAGACCACCCCCAATCATGCAAAACATGGCCAAAACAATTTGTTTAAATTGACATGATGGTTTTGTCGACACCTATCCAAATGGGGTCCTTTATGATTGAATTCTTTAATCAAAATAACATGTTTTTGTAGTAGTGCCGTATCTTTGACCTTGAAATACTTGAATAGAAACATCTTTAGATCTCCATAATAGTAGGTTTATGAATGGCAAGTCCAAAATTGGTTTTACTTCATTGTTGTTTCAATGCAATAATCATTGGAAAGGCTCTACATTTGATGTAATAGTTGGCTTGATTAAAAACTAGCTAAAAGTTATTTACACCATAACCTTTGGACTTTTGCATATACCATATAGAAAGCCTTTAGTCCACATATTCTTACATGAACTCGCCAATTTTACAACCAAATTTCCAAAACTAATCACCATGTGCCCCTCTAACATTAAAACACATAACAAAGCATAACACATTACTCCATTCTAGACACATATATGCAAATCATAAGAAGACTAAAAAGAAATTTTAATCCTTGACACTAATTTGAGTAGGACCATCTAGGTCATGATCCATGAAATGATTCCATTTGTAACAAAATAAGTAGCCCATGAACAAATAAGTTGATCTTGACCTATTGTTCTTGACATCCAAAGAAGTAATGACAACATTTATGTTTCGCAAAGTTTCCTTTGGCAACTCATAAATTGCATCATTTGATGGAATTCCCAATCATTCAAAAGTTCCTAGAGGGCATTCGCTAGATGAGAATAGACATAAACTTTTTGTGAATCCTTAAATAAGACATAAGTGTTGTCATTATTTCCCCACCTTTGATAATATAGACCTCCAATGACATTAGCACCCTCCTCATAATTATTAATCCCTCATTTGTTTATAAAAGGTATTCTTACCTTATGTAATGGTTTAATGCATAAAATCAACCAAAAAGATGCACCTTCATCATTCCCCTCCTTTGCATTAAATATGGCATTGTCATTAACCTCTAATACTAAAACTAGCTCATCACTTAATGTAAAGTTTGGGATCTATGTGCATCAAATGACCATTTTTAAGTATTACATAATTGCCCAAGGGTGTAAGTACAATTGGGTGGACCCACTAGGAACAACTTCAAGGAATGGTTAAGGAACAAAAATTGGCCAAATAATATTCTTGGGCCCTAATCTTTAACTTATTTCATAATTATAAATTTATTTTTTCTCATGTTTATTTATTGCATGCCAAAGTATATGACTTGAAGTTTTCATTATAATAAAGAATGTTGGAAATTGTTACAAATTTTCATCCCTTATCAATGTGGCCCCTTTAGGAATCAAGTCCCTAAACTTTGGAAATTGATAACTAAATCATACCTACTCAAATAATTACCCAATAAAAATATCAAATAGAATACCACCTAAAATACTTTAGAAAATTATTATGTAAAAAAAACCCCAAATCTTGTTTGAAAAATGTTCTTAACAAAAAAGTTCAAGGAAATCAATGATTGTGACATTCTTGAAACTTTGTGTGAATGTAATCAATAGGAACATCAAAATTCAAAATATTTTTGACATTGTTAAAGTTTCAAAATCTATACAACCTAGTTAATTTATTCAACAAAAAAATTATTAAAAAACTTAATTCATGTGTTTCCTATATTTTTCCAAAGTTTGATGGGTCCTAGAAAAATGAAGGTGTGACATTCCTAGTGGTAGCACCCAATTGTACTTACACCCCCAACCTATTTTTTATCACCCTATTATTATCTATTTTTTTAATATATACATATTAAACCACCCTATATTAATTATAATCCATTATTTTATATTATTACATACTTTATATTATAATTACATTGATTATTTCAATAAAATGTACCCTATTTTTTAACCAATTAACTTATAACTTCTACCCAACAACCAATATATTGCACCTTGTATTTCTACTCACGTATTTTCTACTTCTTTTTACTAATGTCACCCTTGGGCGTCACTTTGCATGGGAAATTACAACTGATCAAACTACAAATAAAAGAATAACAAAAAAAAATGAAACTCACCAAATAAACAAATTGTAGGAGTAATAAATTTTTTGAAGACACACCTTATAGCTCGTATTGCTAGTCTCCATCCCAACCTTCATACATCATTTCTCACACATAGTGAATATCTTAAGATTGAAGTTGCTTTGGCATCCATTTACCCGTCCATTGGACACTTTGGCACTCATTCCAACAACTATCCAAACAAAATTCATAAAAACATGTGCCAAATCCTTCACAAGTAGCTAAGTAAAATTGTTCTTATTAGTAGCACATTGTAATCAATTTTCATAGCCCCCTTGATAGGATCATAGATGAAGAGAAGTGAATCCTTATCCACATCCCCAACCTTCAAATGTTAGAATGTTTTATGGAAAGACTTAATTGAATTAAAATATTATGATTCAAGTCTAAAGAACAATTATTTACATAGGATTTGAATGACCTCATTAGCATTTTGCAACTTTATAGCTTGAGGATTAAGCTATTTTTATGCAAAAATCTTTTTATCAAAACTCCTACCCTATTGTGGAATTTTTTCCCATGGCCATTTCTACAGAAACTCCATAGCATTTTGCAATCCCTAGTCAAATTTGGATACTAAGAAACAAAGTACCATGGCTTACTACTCTTAAATTATGATGATTAACAGTCATTGATCCATACCCAATGCCATTGGAGTGAATATCTTTGTTCCACCATATATTGCCAATGGAGTTTAAAATGATGTTGCACAAACTCATAGTCATGTTTATGATCATTTGAAATGTAAAAATGATATTTAATTAGAATTCTTGAATCATCATCATATAGATCAAATGTAGGATTGTGACAAAAATTGATATGCACTAAAATAAAAATTTGGTAACTAAGCCAATGCATACTTTACACCTCATTTCACTACTACAATTCATGGTTTTTCAAAAGGTGCAAGTTGACTAGGAAGTCTTTTTTTATTAATGGACATGTATATTTTAACTAAAGGCCCATGGCTTGAATGACATTGTATTTTTTTGAATAATGAACTTGACTAAAATGACATATTTGACTATTTGTCAAATTGAACATGTAGTCAAGTTGGATAGAACAAAATGACATTTTTAATCATGATGGACAATGGTGTTCTAATAAAATGGGACATCCTATGTTACCTAATAGGCAAAAATAACTACAAACTACATTAGGCAATAACCTAGGCCTACCTATTTACCAATTTACTTACCCACCTACTTATGTCCTAAACTTACCTCACGACTTACCTCTTATGATCTACCTACTTAGCTACATACCTACCTCATATCTTATACCTACCTAAATTTTCCTAATTAACTATTTCTTATTTTCTTAGAACCTACCTACTTATTTACCAAGCTACCTAGATTTACCCACCTACCTCCTACTTCCTACAACATGCCTACCTAGCTACTTGTTACCTCTTATTTATTACAACCTACTACTTACCTACCTACCTCCTATGGACTATAAGCTACCTATCTACCCCATCTACCTATCAACCATCATGCAACTTACCTTTTAATTACCTATTTTTTTAACTTACATAATTAATGATGTGAAATATAAACAAGTGAAATAAAAAACTTGACAAGTTTTGTCAACTTTGGAATGTGTAATTCTTTGATAAGGACTTGGATTATCATTGGAGAGGTGAAAGGTTCAGTTCTTAATAGTTGCAACTTATATATATATGTTTAAAGGGTTAAGATAGGAAAGATACGTAGGTTAAGGTAGATTAAGGTAGGTTAAGTAGGCTAATTTAAGCCACTACCTACCTACAAAAATAAAATAAACATGGTAATAGTCAACTTTTAAAAGGTACAATTTGACTAGTCAAATGGTCCACTATCCACTAATGAAATCACTAATCAAATAGTCCAACATTCTGTAGATTAAAAAGACCACCTAATCATGTTGGACAAGCCTAAATTAACTTGTCCAAATTGACATGATGGTCTTTTTTTCACATGTCCAAATGGAGTCCTTTTTCTATTGGATTTTCTAATTTAAAAAACTATGAATTGTAATAGTGTTTTGAACTTCAAAATTGTAGTTTCCAACAAAATCAACCACAAACACAATTGTGTTGTTTGGAAAACATTTAATGCATATCTTCCCATTGTGCAACAAAGTTGTGTTTAGAAAAATGTTGTAATTTGGGTGTCAAAAAATTTATGAATTTATATGATGTTGTGGTCTTGTAAGCCAAAGTCAACTTCTTCAATGCTTGATTGTTCTAACCATAGTGGTTCCCAATGCAAAGTGGCACCATTGGATGACATCAAAGTATGATCTCATCACCTCTTTAGGACACTAGGCTAGTTTCTACACTCCACTCATTGGATAGCTGCCGAATAAACATGCATGTTTGTGCCATTCTTCATATTCGCCTTTTGGGCACATTATAGCTTCCCACAATTGAATGATACCCTTATATACCACACATGATAACTGGCATTGCTATCCATCATTGCCACAAATATTTCCATAGTGATAGTCACAAAATTGAACATCATGTGAATTGAATTGTTTGTCCTCAATAGGTTGAATGCAAGTTTCAACTTATTTAGTTCTACATTGTAGATGTAACAATAGGCATTCCTATCTTTTAGAAGCTTCACAAATAATGGCTTCAGAAATTCAAATACCCTTTAACCAACGAATAATTTAGGATGGGCATTTTGAAATTTCTTATGAATTTAATCTACACATATCACATGTAACAACAAAGCTCTAAAGACTTTAGTATGAAATCTAATTGTTATTCCTAACATAATGTATAAATATGGACATGTGAATTGAATGTATTTATGGTTTATCCACTTTAGACCTTGAAAGCCCAAATTTTATAGTACCTTTGAACATGCAAAGATTGAATTCATTGACTTAAACTTCCAACTTTGAGCCCAAGGTTCAAGTTCAAATGCATGCAAATAAGTTATGAATCAGAAAAATTATCAATAAATATGTATTTGAGTTTCCATTAGGAAGTGAGTTACTTTTTCATCATATATGTCAAGCTTCAATCTTTTCTAGTCACCTTACTTTTATACAAGCTAACAAGGGTTTCTTTTGTCCACCATTGAACTACTTCATTTCTTGTAGTAGGCAAAAGCTTGTTAATTTTCTTTTTCTCATTGAAAGCCTCCCCACTATCACATGTTAGAGATAACTGTACCATTGTTGCAGCAATGTTTCGAAGGTGTACACCAAACACCCTAGCCACATTGCTACAATTAGTTGCCCTTGCATTCACTATTGTCAAGATTGTGTGCTTGGTAGCAAGTTTAACATTTGAATTTGAGCTAATTTCTTACAAAGAAACACACATCCTTATTATTAATTCTTGTGTAATTATAGCAAGAATTTTAAGAATAAAGAAAGCTAACAAGCAAGAAAGAAGGGTGGGGTTTACAAAAACCTTTTCCATAACCAATTTGTTTTTTGGTCCTAGGCATTTGAACAATTCTTTATGGATGCATTGTGTAATTATGGAAGCAAACTTACTCTGGGGTCCAATCACACACAAAGGAACCAATGAGTGTGTTGAATGCAATAAAATCATGTACCCCCTTAACTTTGAAAAATCATAATTAAAGTTGTATGCATTGGAATTTAATGAAATCAAGTGCATAATAATTCTAGACTTGTGAATTTGTATCTCACTAATTTTTGTGCAATTCTAGCATGTTTCATTGGTCATTTAGTGCAACATAAGTAGTGAATAGTGGGATGATGACTAAGGTACAAAAAATTTAATGTCCTTTATCCTATGTAAAACAAAAAAAAATTTGATGAAATTTGTGGATATCCATACATTGATGTATATGAGGGCCTCATATTGAAAAAAATTGAATCTATCGTTTAGTTTGGTGATCCACACTAGTCCTTTTTTTATGGTTTGACACGATTTTCACCATTAAAATCACATAATATGAAGAATTTCATAAAAGACAAAACATTTTTTGTGTTGTATGAGAGGGCAAGGTTGCAATTTCATGAAGGTTGATGCACTTTAAGTAGAAATACTTCATTTTCTTGTGAATATGTTTTGTTGCATTTTGAATGATGTTGAAGAAGGTTATGTTTGATCAACTTAATTTATAATCTATCATTAAAGATTTCAAACATATATTTAATAGGAAATTTTGAACTATGTATTTTTGCTTAAATGTACACATTTGATTTATCTTATGAATAATCACTTTATAAATATAGGTAATTACACATTCTATGAAAATTCATGGAAACACATGTGAATTCAACTTTTACAATGAACATTATCATATTTTTGGTAGTCCTACCCAAAACATGGAAACCACATTTCAAATATGAAAATGCCTAGTCCTTAGTAAGGATTACAACCTTGTATTCACTAGTTCTTTTGTGTGTGATTGGACCCTCTGATCTCTTTTCCAACCCTTTGGGTAAAGATGATATCTCCTTGACACCTAGTGATGACATTCTTCATTTTGCAACTTAAAATTCTTTAAAATTCTTCATTTAGCACCTTGTCATAACATTCTTTACCCGCGAATGTTTACCAAATTACACTGTTTACCAATTAAAA
>Ga0116230_10005006_pt1 | contig 12974 bp, 9 predicted proteins | sample S1TSphfallax_3_FD_88678 | JGI IMG/M metagenome (GOLD analysis project Ga0116230, IMG submission 88678) | Host-associated microbial communities from peat moss isolated from Minnesota, USA - S1T2_Fd - Sphagnum fallax MG | ecosystem: Host-associated > Plants > Peat moss > Unclassified | place: USA...
ATGGTTGACCTCGAAAGATGATATGGGTAGAGTCCAACTACTGAAAGAAGTAGGTAGCAGCCATGGGCAGTTATCATGCTTTCCCATGATAAGTGGGATCACTTAGAAGACTCTTTCCCCAAGGAAGGAGCACTTGCAAATGATTTGGAAGAACTTTGAAGGGAAGATACACTTGATGGAAGCTACTCACATAGGATCTTTGTTTGGCTTGCTATACGGATCTCAACGTCATGGCTTTTGTTTTTAATGCATGTTTTTTAGTGTTTTTGTCCATTCTTAGTAGATGATCCAAGGCATGGTGGCCATGCCACCCCCGACCCCCCCTCAATTTGGTGATATAATATTTTTGCTACTTTTTTAAAAAAATTAGCAAAATTAGTTTAATTTACACTAGAAAAACACATTCCTCCAAAAAAATATTCACTATTTGTTAACTTGAAAGGTTCATATTATAAGTGTGATGTGATTTGTAAACCTAAAAATAAATTTTCATGACATGACATTTGAGAATTGAAGTCCAAGAAGCTAACAAGTGCAAATCTTTTATTATGAAATCTTATTAATAATAGATATTTTCTTGGTGGAAGGTTCTATCAAAGTTTTTTTTTTAATGTTTTTTTGGAGATTTTTGTGACCATATTCAAAGAAATTAAAATAAAGATTGCCATTTACTTAAACTAAGTGATCAACAATAGAGAAGGATGCCCAAACTCATATGGATGATTCAATTACATCTTATTACGGATTATTGGCACTTAGTGTACACAACAAAATTAAAAAACAAACAAAGGTATCATGCTAAATAACATAGGTCCATTGCACATGACCATCCAAATGTGGATTTCAAAAAGTGTTTTGAATAATGAAAACAAGATTTCTATTTGTACGTAGTGTCTTCAAGTATAGATGGAGTAGTTTTCTATTATCAAATCCAAAACTAGAGAAGCCCTCCAAGAAAACTTTTTATTTCAAAACCTAGATATACATACACCGATATTGTTTCCCCCCCACCAAAACAAAATATGTACCTTATTATATTTCCTAATTTCCAAGCACTCATTTCAATGTTTCATATTTTCTTCCATTTTAGAGTAAAGACTCAATCACATTGTCACCTTCACAAGACTTTCTTTATTTGGTAGATAATGGTGTGCCGTTGCCCCATGTTTTCAATGTGCTTTAATCATGGGTTTTCTTCATATAGCATGGATTTTTTATTGTACATTATCTTAAAGCTAGAGATGTGGAGATATGCTTTATCTTTCCCATACATTGCATGTCCGAACTTAGTCTAATTTGGATGGATAGGACTAGTAGGTTCTAAGAATGCATTTTGGTTCCTTTTTGTTTTCACACCTTAGATCCCTTCTCCTCGATTAGCCACAATGAACAATCCCTCTTCTCTTCTATGATAGCTTTCAGTTCCATTCCTCCAAAACATTAGGTAAAGGAAAAATGGAAACTCTTTAAACATATAAATCCTTTGAATGTGACAAGGTTTTTCATTCATGAAAATCCAAAGAATAGATGAAAAACTTGAGTGACTTTTTAAAATTGAATACAAATTTTACACATCATGTTCACATCATGCTTACAAGATGGCCAACTTCTTTTTATGGGAGCCCATTACTTTTGGAAAGCTCAAAAGACAATCTCAAAATGATGAAAGTTGACATTTGTGATGTCAATTTCTTTTTGAAAGTGAATCCATTGAAAGAAGTCGACTAATTTCAATGTGTTAATTATAATGTTAATCATTCTTTGACAATTACCCATGTACTTTGTTTGTTGCATATGATTTTTGAACATCTTTTTTTTGCATTTATTTAAAATATATTTGGTTTCAAATTGTTCACTATATAATTTTTATCATCATGGTAAAATAATTATTTTTTCCTAGCCTAACTATCTCATTCTTATATCATATTTTCATTCTCTTCTTTTCAACACCATAGTTATGAGCATATTTTTACTACATTTTACACCAATTTGCATCCCATTTATTTTCAATTGAATATGAATTCTATTGAGTGTATTGGCATTAAATTAAGGAATTTGAATTCAATTCCAATGATAATGATTCATCAAAATTGGTTTAGGTAAGACAACTTTAGGTTTCATAAGTCATTGTCATCATTGTAACGTAAATAGTTCCAAATTGGAATTTGTTTAGCCCATTTTCAATGTGAAGAGGCATGGAAAAGTGTTTTTTTGGATATGTTTTTTTACAACACCATATTCACAAGAATTGTTTTAGTATTTATCCACCAATTTGCATCTCATTTATTTTAAATTGAATTTGAATTTAATTCGATAAATTTAACTTCAATCCAAATTCCAAATTGTAATGTTATTGATGATTGGATCCCATATAGGAATGAATTTATGTCTCTTGTTTCAAGAACATTTGATTATTTTTTCTTCACAAAAATATTTTCCTTTTCCTTGTCTTTCCAATGCTTTTAATCTTAATGCAAATAAGGAGGATTTATTACATTTTACACATTGCATCATATCATTCATTTTTGGTTGAAATTCATTTATTTGAAGGTTATTTCAATGTATGTTATGTCATTGGGTGCAAATGAGATACAATGAGCCTATAGGATTACTTTAGAAAAAAATTACATGTCCTTTTGCCCAAAAATATTTTTTTCATGCAAATGAATTTTTGAACAATTGTTTTTGCAATTGTTATAATAAATGCCTACATTTGTCCACGTAAATGAAGTTTTTTAAGAAAATCATTTTGAATAAATATTAATTTTTAAAAGTGTGTTGATCCCTTGTAAATTCAATGTTTTTTTTTTAAATGAAAAACATTTTAAATTACAACCAAAAATTCATTTTTTAACATTTTTATGTTTTCTTGTATAATATTAAGTTAAATCTTTTCTTAACATATCATGTACCCCATTTATATGTGGTAAGGGAATTTTGAAATTCTACAATTTTGGATCAATTTTAGAAAGTTCTTTGAATTTTCAAAGTTTTTAAATTCCACATATTTTAGGGTATGAATTCTAAATGTGGCTAATATGTTTTTATCCTCTTAATTTTTTTCCATAGTTTTAAAAAATTATATGAATCTTTTTTTTAGTCCTTTGCAAAATTTACTCCTTCTAACACAATAGGTGTTCATTTCCAAAGGTCTTAAATGGAAACTTAAACTTAAAATTTTATGAAATGAATTTTTGGCTTGAATTCCTTAACATTCATATGAATGAAAAAAACAAAACTTGCCACGATTGCCATGGTTTTAAATGTCAAAGCATACATATTTCTCTAATTTTGTTTGTTTTCATTTGTAATCTGACACCTTTTTGGTTGGTTGGATTGTGATCACACCCCATTGAAATATGAAAATGTCTCAACCAATTAGGTTTCATGTGGATATGCTAGCATTGCTCAAAATATTGTTAACAAATGATCAAATGTTAATGAAAAAGGTGAATGAAAAAAGAATTTGCATTTAACATTTGAAAACCTCCATGACAAAGTTGTTTCAATATTATGCATGGTATTCAATCTCATTTTGACTTCTTTTTTTGTTTTATGAATCATAAATTGTATAAATTTGTGTGATCCCTAGCAATTATGTAAATATTATGTGGGAGTTAATTGCATAAAGGACGAGAGGGAGCATATGTGAAAGCATGTTATGAGTTTGATAATCATCCAATGAAAATGTGTTTCAAACACAAAACAAAAATGAAAGATGACCATGAATTAAAAATATTAAAATTGTGTAGAATTTTGTTTTTATCACATAAATTGTGATTTTTTATGAAATGTTTTGGTCATGAGTTTTCTATGTTTGGGCATGCATGTATTTTTGTTTTCATCATTGTGGTTTACACTCACTTGTTACACAAGTGATTTTCATCTCATTATGTGGTATTATGTGAAAAAAAACTATTCAAAATATTAAGGAACCAAAAAATGAAATATGTATTATTCTCTTTAGTGGTTTAAAAATAAAATAAAATGGCAATTTTGTCTTGTTATGTTGAAAATGGTGACAAATTGTTTTGGAAATAGAAATTCATGTATTTAATGAAAAGACTCAAAGGGGGCTCAGTTTTTTTCTTTTGAATTTTGGGGGGCAAGGGGGATGGTGAGAGGATTTCTTTTGTTTTTTCTCTATTCCCAATGTGTTTCCACTATGTTCCATCAAGTTCCCAAAATGTTCTCAATGTGTTCACTAAGACATTCCCAATAATGCTTAATTTTTTATTGTGTATTGTTGGGTCGTGGTTCAACTTCCACGTATATAAGTTGTAAGGGAGGGGGAGGGGGAGGGGGGATCAAAGTGAAGCATGACAAAACATGCTTTTATTTGGGGAAGGGAACACATTTAGGCTTTTATATTTGGGGAGTGCCCCATGTTCCCAAAATATTTGTGATGGGCCAATCAAATGGCTCCTTTTGGGAAAAAAAAAACCATTTGTGAGTGCACCTTTCACTAATTGAAAAAAACATAAATACAAGAACAAAACAAAAGTCCATATGGTTAATTCTCATTTGCCTTTGTAATTAGCCTTTGAAACATGCATATTCATTTTAGTTTTTTTTGTCAACAACTAGGTAATTAATCATTCTTAGAATTACATGTCGCACATAGCTTGTAGTTCATAATACTATTAAGCTAAAAAACTTATCATCTCATGTTTGAGTTGACCCAATGAATTTCGATTTTGTTGTTGTGAGATCAAGATGTTTTATAGATGGTATAATGTGAAGATCTATTAATTAGATTTTTTTTTGTTTGACTTGTAACTCCATTGCTATTAATCAACATTTTTTTTTCATTTTCCCAAAATAGTTAGTGGGGTCACATTTAAATTGCATGGTGTTAATTTAGTAAAAATTATTGTGTGTTGGGAGCTTTGATTGATCCCATTGCCAAATAATTTATAATTTGAATATGACTACCACTTGGAATGTGAAGGTGAAAAATCTAGCCCCTATTCCAAATTTATAAGTGAAGAATCATGGCTATGTTTGGAATTAAGTTAAAGGTTTTTAGCCATTATTTTATTGCAATTAAAGTTTTTTTTTGTGGTGTTTTAATTTTTGATTAAAAAAAAGTTTAACAACTAGTTTTGACAAATTGTAATATTGCACACATAATGCAAAGTTCAAATTACAAGCACAATTGAACAAAAAATACAAAAAAATGAATTTACATTAGTAAATAAAAACACTTGTGGGGGAATTGAACCCCTCAAACTAGCCATCCTAGCACAAGTGACTTACAAAACAACAAAAAATACCTAGTTACAACACAATGTGCAAAGATAAACCAATTTGGCATTATGGCATTATGGCATTATGTTGTTGTAGCTTGTTATTTACTTGGATTTTACATAGAGATGTGCATAAAGAGTTATATATACAAACTTAAGAGGTATAGACGTTCTTCATCCCTCACCATTACATTCACAATTTTGGCTCATGGATTTTGATTTGTTGCTTTGTTCATATGACTTCAACATTTACATATGATATTGTTCCTTTTCAAATACTAATATTTTTTATATGACGTAGGTTTTTTTTTAAAATTCTTATAACTTGTACTAGAGGTATTATCAAAATATTGAATGTATTGGTTTTCATTATATCAACGTTGTAATTATGCATATTTGAATACAAAATATCCAACTTAAATGTTAAATTGATTGTTTTTGTTCATATCAATGTCATGTTTCATTTTCTTGGGTGGTCTATGCATACATTGTTTGACTTGCTTGTATGGATCGATACTCTGCCCAATGTATAATTTGTTATTGTTTTTGCATCTAATGTTATACACAAAATTCTTTTGTATCTTGTTCAAATAGTTGATCCTTTTTTTGTAGATACATTGCATTTTTCGACAACATTATTTGTAGTTGGATTTTTCTTGTTGTTGTTTGATATAAGAGGTTGACCATGACTTTTCTTTGGACTGGTTGGGTTATCCTCTTTATGAGCTTCATTGGATTAGCTTGTTTATCTTCTTTATTAAATGTTTTAGTCAAAAATAATGTTTTTTTTAGTTGCTTCAAAAGGTTTTTTTTTGCAACATTCATTTCTTTAGTGTCAAGATCATCAAGCTCAACTATTTTTAGAATATGCTAAACATTAATAAATTTTGGACTTTTTAGCACTTGAGTTGGTAATGAAACTTGTTGATTATTCATTGATTTTTTGGTAGGAGATCATACTTTGGAGTATAAAATTTAATCTACTTGAAGAACTTGAAATCATGACTACAAAAATCAAAATTTAGGTTAATTATTTGTCATGTTGTTTCATTTTTTTATACACCTTGAAATGGAAGTTGAAAATAAGTATATTGAAAAGTCATAAGGTGACTAGTTCTTTTCATATTGTTAAATAGACAAAATCCTTTGGTGTTATGCATTGTTCACAAAAGCCTTCAACTTTTCAAGTGTTACATTTAAAAACAGTTATATGTCTTATGGTGTTTTGTATCTATCAAAACTATTGGAAGTCTAAAAGGTTTAAGAATTTATATATGAGCACAATACATATGTTCATTTTTTGAATGCGACATTTTTTTTAAAGCTTTAACCTTTTTTCTTGTTTTCCCTTTTTTTTTTTTTTGGATACTCTTCAAGTGTTCTATTTTTGTGTGTGTTCATTATCATTTCTCACTTAAAAAATATTAATTCATGTGTAGGTGTAGGTGTTCATTCTTTATTGGTGTTAATGTAAGATTTGTTATACATCACTATTTTCTTTGTCCATTTTTTTCACAACATGTTTTTGTTTTTGGGGTTATGTTGTACATTATTGGGATTAAATCATATATTTGGGCTTCAATGGGTTTTTGTCAAGATCTTTAATCTAACATTTTTACATTCTGATTAAGCATTATCATTGTCATCTTCTTCAAGATTATTATTATAGGATGTTAATGTTGTCAAGATTTGTCTTGGAATTGCTTTTTGATTTTGGTGATTGTCCTTAACCAATGTAGATTCCTAAACCTCATGGATTTTCTAAATCACTCTTGGAACTTTTGTCACCACTTGTTAGTATTCATCTATCCATAACTAATTTTTCAATCTTACACTAAAAGTACATAGTTCAACATCCAAAGAAAAAACATGTTCACACTTTCAAGTGGTATTAGTGTTGTAGAATAGACCTTCCATTCATCTTCTTTGAAAACAAAAAATTCCAATGTTCTTGCACCATGATCTAAAGAACCCACTGAAGAATGAAACCTCAAGATCAAAAGAAGAATAACACATTAGGATTTGAAGAAGAATCTAGTGAAGAATGACCCATTAGGTTCTAAAGAAAAATTAAATGCAAAATGAAAAACCCACTAGGAAATTGAAGAATCCTTTGGATAATTTCTTTGAATATTGAGCTAGAGAAAAATCTATCCATTGAATAATGACATCAAGATTTGATATGTTGATTGTGGCTTTATTGTTGAATGTCTAATGCGGATGCCCTTTTCTTTTGCCTTTTTCTTATTTCCAATGCTACTAATAAAAACTATGAACCTTCACAAAAGAAATTCACAAGATTCAGATGAACATGTATCCACATGATCATTCTTTTCATGGGTAAAGTTTCATGGGTCCATGCTAAAAATCTTTTCTATGTTGTGTTTTCTTTTTTGTGGTGAAAACATAACTAATTATTTAAATTTTTAATGAATTTTTATTCCATAATGTTCACCAAACTAGAAAAAAAACAAACCCAAAAAACAATCATGCAAAAGTCATTTTTACACAAAATTATATGTTTGATGCAAAATAAATCAAAAATTGCACAAAAAATGTTAAAATTTTATGAAATTGAACAACAAAACAATATTATAGACTTCAATATAATCATGTAAAATTTGATATTAATTATGTTAATAAATTTAACATGAATTATGATCATTCTCAAAAACATATATAATAAAAATGTGAAATTGATGAAGTTACAAAAATGCTTGTCAATTTAAAAGCGTTTGACATATTAAATCCAAACGCATGAAAAAATAATTCTTGATGGAAACATTAAAAAATATATAGATGTTGGCTTTGAATTTTTTTGAAAACAAATTGAATTATACCAAAATGTAGTGTCATTATATTTAACATTTATATTTTTAATGCATTTGTAGTTAGAATTTAAACTACAAATATAGCCTTTGGAGATATAAAGTTCATAAATAAAAAATATATACTACAACATTGAATGATAAGGGTTAAATGCAAGAAATAGACATTATATACATCAACATAAAAATAAATAAATAAATTGATGTAAATTATATGTACACTTTTGGGATGAATTTTGATTATTTCAAACATGTATACTAAAGAAGTGAAATTGATAATAATAAAAAATTATTGTCATTTTAAAAACGTTTTACATATCAAATCCAAGAATTTGTAGAATTAAAATGAAAATATATCACAATATTGAATAATTACATATCAAAGTTTCATAAATAAATAAATAAATAAATATATTAGAATATTGAACAACAAGGAATGAATGCAAGAAATAGATATTATAAACCTTTAAATAATAAATTAAAATTTGATGTAAATTATATCTATGCTTTTGGATGAATTTTGATTATTTCATATATGTATGAAAAAGATGTAAAATTGATAAAAAATAATAATTTTTTTCATTTAAAATTTATTTTACATATCAAATCCAAGAATTTGTTGAATTAAAATGTAAATGTATCATAATTTTCTTTAATTAAATAATTAAAATTTCAAAATTCATATAGTAGAGAATTCAAATAGATAGAAATAAGGAATTTACAAGTATGAAACCTAATATGCATCATCATCATACATCTTCAAATATATTAAAGTATTATCAATAATTTGTTGGAAAAAAAATTATTTTATAATACTCTTTATTGAATTGCCTAAACACAAATTGACATATGTACTTGGAATTTGCATTGTACAATTTATGGTGTCATCATTTTCAATGTAACACAAGTTATCCTTTAGGGTTTACATACATTTTCAAATTGTTGCACATTTGAACTTTGAACATAGAATCAATAGAAATCAAAATATAAACATCAAAATAGAAAATGACAAAATCAATTGATAAAACATCATAATATTGATATATATATATATCTCTTCAAATTAAATGTGCAAGTCTGAAAATACTAGAATGTAACATTGAAACTAATATGCACTATGTGCAATTCATATGATTGGTATCACCAATTTCCTTTCCACTCAATGTGCAAATTGGTGCATTTTTTATGGGTTTGAATCCCAAGTTGAGTTATATTCTTTAGGCAACTTGAAAATATACTTTCTTGCAAATATACCAAATACATGTACCATATATGTTTTAATATAAATATGCACAAATATTGTCAATCATTCTTTAAGGTTAAGTCTATGACTTCAATATTTGAAAATTTTCATATAAATTACATCAAAATATAAGTATTAATTACATATTTGTAATTGGGTACAAATAAGTGCATCTTGACATTTAATCATTAGAGAAATAGTTATCCAATTCAAAGTCTTTTGGATTTGTATGTTATGAAAGATCAAAATGCAAGCATATCAACTAGAACACTACCTAGCAATCAAAAATATTGCCAAATGGCATACATGTTGTTAAATGAAAATATTAAAATTTTCCTAGTTACAATTTTTTTTGGATAGATATGGTGCTCATTAAATGACTTATCTAAGTTCATATTAACTCAAAGAATATATGTTTATTATATAAAAATATGGTGTGTCTCCAATTACCACAAGTGTAATTAGAATTATATTTTGATGTTCCAAATATTTTTCCACTAAGTTCACATCAAGTTCTTTCATGTTATGTGTTCACACCAAGTTCCCAATATATTATGCACACCTAGTATTTATGAAATCCAAACATGTTCCCAAGATTCAAATTTCTCAAGATGCTCCAAGTAGTAAAACAATTTATCCATTCACTTTTACCCTATAATTTAATTTGTATAAATGTGGTACAGGGTCATTTATTATTAGTTACAATAAATGATACATTCATCTCATCTATTACCTAAGATATTTTAATTAAATAATCACTTTTGCAAATCAAAAAAAAGTTTAAAAAATTGCACTACAAAAATAATGACATATGAAAACAAATCAAGATGATAAAATCCCAATGTAATATAATCAAAGTGAATTGTAATATTTTTTAACCCTGCACATGAATTTATAAAAGATGATAATTGAATTTATCTTTTTGAAAAATGATGAAAATTAATGACCACAAATAAAAGGTTATGTAAATTTCAAATAATTTCACATATTTAAAAAAGTTAACTAATAATTGATATAATGATGCCAATGTTTATGTTGGTATAATAATCTTGAAATATGCATAATCTCAATAACAATATATAACAATGGAATTATTGTTTTACTATGGGCATGAATTTAAAACATTTTCGAAAAATAATCTATGATTTTCAAAGAATGAAATATCATAGCATAAAAAACATGAAAGTAATTATATTGAATGAATACATGCAAAATATATATTTAAGCTTTGATGAAGTTTGAAATTAATTGGCAAAAGGTGAACATTATGGAAAATCATTATAGTTGTAATAGATTAAAGAATGTCATGTGGTAATTGATACTAACTATTTTATTTTAATATACCCAAAAAAATAAAGGTTGAGAATAATAAAATTACAATTGGCATTTAAAAATAAAGTTCTTAAAAATCTCACAACATTGAAAATTTTTATAACATCAAAATAATCTTACAAAACTGAATATGTAAGTGAAAAACAAACATCAATAATAAAATAAAATATTATAGTGTAATTTTCAAATAATTTCACATGTTAATAAAATAAATTGATAATTACCAGAATAATACTAATGTTATATTTTGGTTCAGTAATTGGGATATTTTCATATTTCAATAAGAATATTAAAACAATTGAATGATTTTTTAAAATAAAATTTAAATAATTTCAAATGTGAAATAAAAAATTTGGAATTGATGACAAAAAAAATATTCTATGATTTTCAAAGGATTATATATCACACAAAAAAAACATGAAAGGAATCATATTGAATGATTACATGCAAAACATATAATCTGGCTTTGATGAAACTTAAATTTTTTGGGAAAAAATGTTATGGAAAATAATTATAATTGCAATTGAAGCATGTGTGGGAATTGATACTAGTCAAAAAATCAAATGATTTATAATGAATGGTATATTCATAGAATTTATAATTCACCAAGAATGATTAATCCTATTTAATATGTATTAATTTTTAAAAAATCCAAGTAATTCTATAGCCTATAGTTATACAATATCATTAAGAAACCACTTGTATAGAATCTGGATATTTTAGTGTTTATGGATTATGATTATTCATAAAATATAAGTATACCCAATTGTAGAAAACTTTTAGTTTTGCATTGTTTGTTTACTTGCTTTAAATAATTTTAAGACTATAATTTAACATGTTATTTATTTGCATTGTATAGTTGGTGACATCATCATATCTAATGTGATCCAAGTCATTTTCAAAAATAAAAAATGAAATTAAAAGAGAAATGAAGATGTCAATGACAAAATTATATAAATAAACAACAAAAGGTTTTCAAACCTATTGATAGGTCATGGATTGAAGTTGCAACATTACATTTGAATTGGATTAAATGTACATGTTTTCATTCATCAAGGACATGAGATGTTGTGGAATTTGTGAATTCACAAAATTGCACCTTCAAAGAACACATTTTTGTGTCGTTTTGAATACACTTGGAATTGTTGTTGGTGCAACATTGTATGGTTGTTCAAATATTATTATGTTTACATACACAACCATTAGTGATGTTTTGCATGTTTATGTATGCAATGCATGTTTTAAATTCTATGAACAACCACAATAGATCAAATATGTTGTATTTCAAAGCATGGATTATATGAAACAAGTCCTTGCTAACAATCCGTTCCATCTTCAACTTCTTTCAATTATTGGTATATTAATGAAAATTGAACAACGAAATTACGAATTCATGCATGGCCAAATACAACCATATGGGTTACTTAACAATCCTTTACTCTATTATAACTCCAAGTTTCAACCAAGTAGTACATCAAAGGATGTTAATTTGGCCCTTAAAAATTTCTTGCACCAAAATTTTGTCTTCAAATCCACTTATATAAAAATACATCACCAATATTGAAAAACTAAATCCAACTCATGGATTATGTGTTTTATTTTCTTTTATTGTAGAAGAAATACTTGCTAAAATCAGTATTGGTGAAAGGTTTTTTTCAAGTATGAATGTGAAACCTTTCATTCAAAAATTGTCATTACTTTTTAACATGCATCTTAGAATTCCTCGCAATTTTGATGATGCCTTTGAAATTGGAAAATTAACTATGCACAACAATGACAACCCTTTCAAGATTAAAAAGTTATTGGTTCGAGAAGATGGCATGTGCACTAATCCAACATTGAACATGTCACTTAAAAAGGTGTTATTCCCTTTCCTATTTCCACATGGATGTGGGGCATATAATGGAATTGGTGGTTTATTTTCTTATTTAAAATGTAAAATGTCAACATTATTATCTATTTTTACATTATATCCACCATACTTACTCTTGATGTACCAAGTGCGACAATCAATTCAACTATTGAATTTTACAAAACATTTAAGTTTGAAGAGGGATGTACAAATATCAAAATGCCAACATCCTCAATGGTTAGAAGTTGATGTTCTCAAGAATATCATGAAGTTGAATCTACCATCTTCTATTCCATTAATGCCATAATGGCACCATACCCAATTCAAAGAGTTATTAGTGATGGTGGAAAACTTTGGAATGTCTCATTTTTCATTCACTTTGATTTCTAAAAAAAAACATCAAATTTGAGATGGAAAGAAATTAAAAACATCGAAAATCTTGTTATTTTTTCAATAACACATTTTCTTTG
>Ga0116230_10005007_pt1 | contig 12974 bp, 10 predicted proteins | sample S1TSphfallax_3_FD_88678 | JGI IMG/M metagenome (GOLD analysis project Ga0116230, IMG submission 88678) | Host-associated microbial communities from peat moss isolated from Minnesota, USA - S1T2_Fd - Sphagnum fallax MG | ecosystem: Host-associated > Plants > Peat moss > Unclassified | place...
AAAAAAGCCAAATGAATTCATGTGTGATTATTACATTACCTACCATTTCATATTTATATATTTATGTTTATGACAAAACAATCTACACATAGTTCAACTAGCACGAGTTCTTTAGTTGCATACCTAAGTCACTATGGTTATAAATTTTGTGTTAACAAGTAATTTGAAAAATGTCCCAATGTGTTCAATAATTTTTTACATTGTGGATGTACTTGGTTCCTTTATAGACTATAAACCAAACAACATGAACAACAACAAAGATGCAAAAGGTTGAGACTACAAAAATAATAACTCGATTCAAACTATTTTGGAGACAATCATTCAATGCCAAATTTTGATTCTAAACTCAATGTCGGTTTGCAACCCAATTCAAAACTTTGAAGGTGGAGGAGGTGTTCAAGTGTAGTAGACATCTTCGTGCAACAAATAAATAATAGATTGCATTTTTTCAATGGAGAGGAAAAACATGAAATTATTAAGAAATTCATCGAACACCAGGGTGTGGTAAACTGCCTATTGCATTGTGCAAGATTTGGAAGGGAAGTTGAAGACAATCATGCAATATTAGATGCAATGAAAGTTGTTTATGCTCAAATAACCACTATTCGACACTTTCAAAACTTGACCTTCAAAAATGTGTTGTTGTTTATTATACATGTAAATGCTAACACAAATCAAATGCATATTGCTAAAACAATAAGGGCCTTTCCTTACTTTATTTAGACGAGTTCATGTTAACCAAACATGTGAGAATTTTTGGGAGTGGGCTCCCTAGGAAACGTTGATGTGATGTCATAAATGTTGAAGACCTGAGAGCTCATCCTCAAATGGTGGGAAACGTCCATAACCATATCATCTATTTAAAAGGATGTCAAACATTGAAAAACTAATGTCAAGAAGTTTGAACAACATTTGACTCATTACTTGTAGGAATCACAATTTTGACGAAGCTCTACACACTTACTTTTCAATCTAGGTGAAAGCAGGGTATTTTATACAAAAAAATTTGATGAAAAAAATCAAGTTTAATAAGAAACAATTTTCCATGGAAACATAAGAAAGTAGACTCAATTTTTACTTAAATTTCATTTTGAACCCATTGGGTTTGTATTAAATTAAATACAAAATTTGAGAAACTTTGGAATAATAAAAGTAGGGAACAAGTACTTTTGAATTTGACTAGCCAAAATGGTGTTTAGAAGTGCTTTTTCATTATAAATTTTAATGGAATAGATTTGTGTGAAATTATAGCATAAAGATCATTGTATATTCAAAGGAAGCAAAATAAATCAATAGTATTTTTTCTTTGGTAGAATATACTTGACACATAGTATGAAACAAATGTGACACTGCAAAAAGTAGGCTTCAGAAGCTACTTACATTTCTAAAATCTACTTGAAACCTATTTTTACAATGTAAAATTTAAAAATCAATTCATAATAGTGTAAAAGTTTTTTTTTTCATCATTTAAGTAAAAATATTAAATGTATAATAATTTTATGATGGGTTTTAGTCATACTCGTTAGCTTGATGAGTAGACTACCAAGGTAATTTAATTATATACATTACCATGCTTTCATCCACCATGTGTTATACACAAATTTGAATGTTGATTGGTATTGTCCTAGATTAATAAAAAGTTGATGGGTGCATTTGCAAAAGTACAACTTATATTTGCAATATCATTAAATTTATTAAACATATTTGTTCAATTTTACAACGATGCTACGAAACAAGCATGTGAGCATGAGCATGTGAACAAGAATGGATATTTTTGGAATATTTTGATGACGAGGACATAATATTTGTAGATTATCCTATGCCACGTAGGAATGATGTGGAAAATATTTCTCCACACGTACATGGATGAAAAATTTGGATGAAAATTTGGATAGGTTGAAATGTATGGATGGAACTAATCCCAACATAATTTTGCCGAATGAAAATCGCATCTACATGGATGAAAGTTACCAAAAGGATGAAATATTTGGATGAACGTGGATCATGAATCAACTTTTGGATGATAATTGGAAGTAGACAAATTGTTTGACTAAAACTTCCAACTAGTCGAATGTATGGATAAAAGTAATTCCAAAATATTTTGGACGAATGGAAATTACTGGATTCACATAATTTCATGTCCAATTTCATTCACCAAAAAAGGTGTCAAAGGTGAAACTCGAAGGAACTACATTATAATGTAAAAGGGTGACTATAACTTGTGTAAATTAAGTCAAGTCACACAATAAGTCGAAGGTAGGAAGTCCACATAATAATGGAATGGGAAAATGCTTGAAAAATTAATGAATAATGCATTACACACATCATGTTGAAAAATATTTTGATTTTTGTAGCGTAATATTTATTTCAAAAGAATAGAACCCATAACAGTCCTATTTAACAACTATCTAATCACACTACAACCTAATTTACCTCTAGGACTTTAACATTATTTAATAATCTATGAACCTCATTCCAACTCTAGGATGGTTAGTGATTGAATGGTTTTCTAATCCCAAAATACATGGCATATTGCAAAATGTAATACAAATGTTTAGATGGCACCCACAACCCCTAATTACTAAAAGATGAAGCCATCATGGAAAAAAAATCCACGCAACTACAAGTCAAGTAATCATTAATTGTTACCTCATATTGCTTACAATTTTTTAGTGGTCTTGAAAGTAGGTAGTAAATATGTCCATATACTGAAGGAGGAATGCTTGAAGGGGTTCATAACATGGCTTCAAAAGTTTGTAGCACCTTTTTTTTTTTTTCCTTGCATAATGGATAGTTTGAAAATGTCAAGACGACGAACCTTCTTCCCAATCCTTGATTTTGGCCAAGCATCTGGATCCAATGGTTTATAGATAGGGGCAAAAGTACCATTACCAAAAAGATTCCAAGGGGCACATCCGAGAGGTTGGTTTGCAGGTGTAGATATGTTGTCCCCAACCAGATTAATGAGGGGACATTTTGGCTTCTTTAAAAGCAAGGAACTAGCCTCCTCCAATGCCACCATTTCAATTTGAGTGAGAAGTATCATCTCTTGCACATGCCATAAGGAAGGTAAAACTAGTCTATCAATTGCATATTTCTTGCTTATCCTTCTTGTACAACGCATAAGCTCATCATTACAAAACCAAAACTTATGTAGCTCAATTGATACACCTTGGGTTATAAATTAGTAACCAACATAACAAAAAAAAATGAATACCACGATGTGTTTGTTTTGAAATGATTATGGCTTTGCAATAATGTGTAATATCTTTTTGTAACACCGAGCAATGACTATTTGATTTTGGGGGACAATCTTCAATTCACTATATGTTGTCCCCAAAGAGGTACTCAAGGACCTCCGCACCATTGTGGGTGATAATAGGATTAGGGTCGTTAGCCTCCCCCACATTAACATTTGACAACTAGTTGATTGGAGCCATTGCATTAACCACTTTCGGATGAAAAAATTTCACATGATCATGCCACTGTGAATCTACTTATGATCCTAGTGGAGGGTGTACCTTTTGTTTGGTTGGTCCAAACACTTTTTCACCTTCCAAGTGTGGTATTTTAGCAAAAAGACTAGAGCTTCAGGTGTATTTGGCAACTACAATAGGAATTTGGATTGGGTCCCTAGACGACTAGCCCTACACAAACACAATTCATTCTTGTTTGGACTGGTCTCAGATGCACCTCCTTGTAAGAAGACATAATGCAATGTGAACACTTTTAGATGAAATGTTTAATGTTTGATCATTTTGAGCAAGTCAACATTGGAAGTTCTCATAACTAATAATCGGTGGTGGGTTTGTCTCAAGATGATTACAAAATGATCTTGCGTCTAGTCATGTTAGGTCTAGCCATTTTCAATTTGATCATGAATTACTTATCATCATTTCTTATGTTTGTTATTTTGATGCATGATTCAATGTTGTTAACCGATCATTGGGCATGGTTAAGCACTTGGTGTAATCACCAATTTTATTGTGATTTCCAGTTGGTCATTTTTCTCCTTTTGATTTAAAGTTCTCATCGTTTGGTGCCCACTTACAATCTTATGGGTCTTAACACCTACTATTGGTTTGATTTTCTAGGAATCATGGGTGTATGTGTTGGAGTTGCTTTGAACTCCAAGTACTCAAATAAGTGCAAGTCTTGAGATTTCGTATAATTTAGGAGTTAAAGCAAGAGTGGTGTTCATGTGCTTATATTCATTTATCAAAGGACTGCAGGTCTTGAACATGCTTAAAGGTAAGGGATTAAGGAGCTATAAAGGCTAAAGGAGCATTGAAGTCCTTTATCAAAGGACTAAAGGTGTTCAAAGTGTTTTAAAACCAATAGTTAGGGGACAAAAAGGAGTGAATGTGCTTTGATTTCCTTTGGCAAAGGATTCAAAGTCCAATGTGTGCTTTAAACTCCTTTTCAAAGGACTACAAGTCTTAAGAGTGCTTAATCAGGGATTAGGGGGTTACAAGTGATAAAAGAGTTTTAAGTTCCTTTATCAAAGCTCTCAAACTAGTAAAGGTGGATTAAACTCCTTCTCAAAGGACTAAAAGTGGTGAATGTATTTTATTCTCCTTTGAAAAAGACTAAAAATGATGAGGGTGCTTTGATTTCAATTGTCAATGGGTTGAAGGTATTAAGTTTGCTTTGGAGTCATGTGATTAGGGATGTGATTAGATTCATGTTTAGGGTTGTCCCTTTACCAAGAAATTAACTTTGGGGTGTGATGAACATTTTCTTTTTAGGTTGATGGTGCAACCTAACAACCTAACCACTATTCACTTGACCCCATTTGACATTGTTTAGTTGGACCTTTTTATTGCATTCAAGAGTGAGTACTCAAAAACACTTGTGGCTTTGATGAAATTTATATCTTTGAAGCCATGGTGGGTCTAGAAGTTCATACATGGAATACACGTTGTTATCACTACCATCGAGAACTGAAAGAATTGTTGGGTGGATTCAACGACATTAGAGCAATTGGGAAGGGCATACGTGAAGTTTGCAATTGTAATTGGAGCAATGTTTATGTGGTGGTGCCTAATGCCAAAAATTTATTACTAATTATGATGCATTCCCAAGCTCTTCAATAGATTCAAATGTGAGTCCAATGTGAACACAACAGAATAATGAATAGTTGGGGTACGCTCCTTGGCTTGTAACACTTTGCAGGTAGAAGGCATGTTGGTGCTCTGGGATAGGGACTAGGAAGAATGAAAAGCAAATCAATTACTCACACATACTTGCATAAACTAAACAGCAAGTTGGTTAGTGCATAGTTGGAGCACTTTTGACAAATTGCCAATTTGACTCCCATCCTTTCTTTTGGCCATAACTTGTGTTTTAAGTACCTAGATGGGTCATGCAAGCTCGTTTTAGACACCTAAGTTCCAAGAGCTTTTCAATGATATAAGGAACACTTGAATCCAATGAATTTTGACTCCTGAAATCACCCTTTGAAGATTCAGGAGTCCATCAAGAGTCCATCAAGAGTCCATTAGGAATCCAACTCTCAAAGTCGGAATCCACTTGGGAGTGTGGGGGTTCATTCCCTCACACTTTCCTACATTTTTAAGAGCATGAAATGTGATTCCCGAGCTTCATTATTGGCTCACACCTTCACAAACCCTTACCTTGGTCGTGAACCCAAGGTTAGGGTTGCGATAGATTAAGTGTAATGCAACTCATAAGACCTATGGTGGTCTTATTAACCTTTGGACATCTCTTGTCTATACACAGCTCATAAGACCTACGATGGTCTTACCAACCTTTGGACATTTCTTGTCTATACATAGCCCATTCATTCCAAGTGGCACAATCGATGTTGCCTTCTTAAAAAATGCCAATAATGTGGGGTACACAAACTTGCCTTGTGTCCTAAAGAGTTGGTTTTTCATGTAATGGTCAAATGGTGTAGTATAGGTAGTGAGGTTAGGGGGGTGTCCAAAGATGGAGGTCTTAGGAAAGTGCTGAAGGTCCCATACCATGACACACCCACCAAAGACCTATTGATATACATGAAACCAAACCAAAGGAAGTTTTTGATACATAATTTTATCACACATTGGCAAGATGAGCAATTCAAAACTTTGTTTGTTGCATGTTGTTAAGGGTGTAGCTAGTTGCAATAATTATTAGTTAGTATATTTTTACTTACTTACCATCTATAATAATTATTAGTTAAATTACATAGTTTTTATCATCATTTGAATTTTTTGAGGTATATCTTTGTAAAAGAAAAAGAGATGAGAACAATTGTATCATTGTAGGACATGGAACTTTAATGGAGTATGGAGAAATATGTTTTGATATCTAGAAAAATTGTATTTCCATAGTCAGAGTTGTTATTTTGATTTTTTTAAAACATACTTTCATTATTGGATTTTAATTGTGAAACTAGTTCTAATTAGATATGAATGAGCAAACTTTGTTTATATTATTTTTTATTGTATTTGAGTCTAGATTTAAACCAAAATATAGGATTAAATATTTTGTATTTACCATTTGGTGACCGTCCTAGGGTCTAAATTCAAAATGAATTTCAAAATGTTGTTTATGTCTTGTTGTTGAAATTCTTGTTTCTATAGATAGATCACGAACTTCAGTTTCATTTTTTATATATTTTCTCAAATCTTGATCATAATTTTTGTTCAAGAAACAAATATAAGTAGAGTAACTAATTGTGAGGATTTTGTTTTAATGCAAAAGTTTGTTCAAATTTGAATTAGGATGTGGAAAGATGGAGAATATAAATGTAACTAGAAGTTTAAAGAAAAAATTAAATCATGTTGTATTACATGAACAAGTAGAAAATGGTGCTACTACTAGTAATAATTTGAATGCAGATAAGGTAGATTAGCAATTTGAAATACCTAAAAGAATTTCTTAAATAAAACAAAGACATCTATGGAAAGAATAAAGACCTATAAGCCACATAATGCTTCAGGCAACACCAATTATTCCTCGTGAAGTGCAAATTGGTGAAGGATAGAGGCGCATTAATAGTTTGCAACAAAACTCTAGGAAAGTAGAATGTTAGATTGAAAATGCATACTCATAGGTTGAGTTTACATGAAGGAGTTAGGTATCTGAATCTTAATAGAGAGTTGTGCTGGAATTAATAGATTTGATGCAACAACATGGTTATGATGTCCGACTAATTCAAGAAAAATAATAGAGACACAATAGGTCAAAAACGGAGGAAATGGTACCAAGGTACAAATTTGCTTCACCTCTTTATTATCAAGAAGGCCAAGAGAATGAAAAGTCTAAACAAAGAACTTAGAATTTTGAACCTCCGATTCATTATGTTGTTGAACAAAAAAATTGCAACTTAGGATATCATAACATGCAGAGGAGTTGAATTGGTACTTGTCACTAGACAAGAAACTATAGTCTTACCAATAACATAACCAATAGTAGCAAAAGGTGTTCCTATGGTTGTAAAAGTGAGGTGTAATGAACCTATAGTTAATTGGCAGATGGAAGCAATATTAGTGGAGTTCCAAGGGATTGGAGTAGAGGAATTCATAGTGTAAACACAATTACAAGACCAAATTCTCCACCTTGCACATACTACCATAAAATTGGACATAAAATCAATGAATGTCCATTTGTTGAAAAAAATTTGAGGCAAAGATTTGCTGAACATTTCCAAAATTTAAATTCAGAACCTACAAGAGTAATCGTGTACATATTGAACCACAGGATTTATACCATGAGAAGGTCAAAATTCCAAATAGACTTAGAAAACATATGTGGAGATATGACAGAGTAAAAATGAAAGCTCAAATTGTGGCAAATGTAGTACCTATCTCTATAGTTATTATACAATGACTGTTACATTAAGACATTATTAAAGTTACCTACGCAAGAACTTCAAATTTCATATTGGAACTAGTAACATTTGTGCCATTATATTATGTGGCAATGCCCTAGTTTATAATTACAATTATTGAAGCTTCGTTTGTATCAATGCCAATTAATACTATTGTTGGTATCAGATTAAGACCATAAACTCCAAGGGAAACAAAATTTGTGAGTTTGCATGAAGATATGCTTCAAAAGGTGTATAAATTTTTTGTTGGTCAACCATCATATCAAGGAGGAGGCAATTCAAATCCACCAAGACCTCTAGGACCTCCATGTTATTTTTGATTACCAATGGTGCATCTAGGCATGCCACCATTACCACCAAATAGATTTTCTCATTGGCCACTTAACTATCATGAGTATATCAAGGATTCTAACTTAGATGCTCATGTCAAAGTATTTAAAACTGCCATTAAAGCAAATAATAAAACAAATGATGTGGAAATTGTTAATTTATTTAGTTTTACCTTTACTAATATTATGTCTAACTAATGTTACAATTATATGGGAGACTACCCAAATTGCACTTTTGCATAATTGTAACTAGCTTTTTATAAAAGGTATATAAAAGTTCAAAATCATTAACAAGTTTACTTACAATTGAAAAACATGAAACAAGAGAAAAATGAAATAGTGGAATTCAATTATGAAAGATTATTGAAGTTGGCCAATAGTCTTGAACATAAGACAACAAATAACTTCTTATGTAGCAATAGCAAGTATGAAGAAAGAAATTCTGCAACAACATAAGGAAACAACTTTGGTTTATGAGGATGGAATTTCTGAAATAGAGGCCATAAGCAATCTGTCAATACCACATGGTAGTAAAATAATATTACCTCATAAACCTTAGACAATTCATAAAGAAAATAGGAATGTATTATACAAATTGTTATTGGACAAATCATAATGTTGAAACCTATAGAGTCAAAAGAAAGGAAGACCATGTTCCTATAGTTTTTAAGGTTATTACTCAAAAATTAAAATACAAAGGCATGTACGATATTCCTGTCATATTTGTGGTGACATTGGACATTAGATCATAAATTGTCCTAAGTATAATGATATGTAAAATATGTTTAAGAACAAGAGAATGAAGCCAACATATAAACAAGTTGTGGTAAAACCCAAGGTTTCAAATCCTTTAGTCCATATGTGGATGTGAATATGGCCATCACTAGGAGCAAGGTTATTAAATAACACGTGTTTAAGGACATAAAACCAATCAAGAAGAAATCTGTTGCTAACTAGGAAAAGGAAATGATATTACAACAGTCTTTTGTCAAGACTATTCAAGAGATGTAAGCAAAGGACCCACCACAAAATCTAATTCCAAAAGAGAAAACTTAATGGAGTATAAGTTAAACAAGATTGCCAGAATTTAAGGTGTCCACAGAACCCATTGTGTCATAAAGTTTATTTGTTAATCTTGTCAATAGAGTTATGTCAATGGAACAAATATTCCAAGATATCAGTAAACATGTGTTAGAAACCACCTATACTTAGAGGTTAAATCAATTGCTGAAAATAACACCTGATCTTAAAAAGTATATGTCCCATAAACTAAAGCCAGAAAAACAAATATCAAAACCTAATGTAACCACAATGGCTGAGACACATTCTGAACTACACACAACAATTATAAAAGTAGATAACTAAATGGCAGTTATCCAAATATAAGTTGGGAAAAACATTGTTCAAGATTTTTGATGGATGGAGGAGTAAGTGTGAACATTATAATAAAAAACCTCAAAACAAAGTTAGGTTTACCCAAACCAAGACCACCTCCATACCACTTTAAAATGGCAAATTATAGTATGACCAGACCATTAGGAATCATCATAAATTTGAAAATTCACATACATGGTATTCCATATATAGCCACATTTACTGTTTTGAAAAACAATGTGGTAGATTTTAGCTATTTTATGTTGTTAAGAAGACCTTGACTTAGAGATGCAAAGGTTATACATGACTAGGGTAACAATGTCATTATTATTAAAGGTAATGTAACAATCAAAACAATCAATTAATAGGAAATTAGGAGCAAAAACCAGAAGGCCCCAAGTATTGGTTTGTTATGATTTGATGGAAAGATTTAACAAATGAAAAAGAAGATTTGATCTTTGAGATAGAACCGGAATTGTTCTTAATTGGCACAATTACACTTTCAGAAGAAACGATTTTATTGTTGAGTGTTGGAATGTCAAAAATGAAAAGCACTAAGGAATCTAATCCAGAGCAAGGGACATCATATTAAACACCTACAGAAGTGGTGCCTTTAATAATGAAATCAAAAGACTTTTGTGTTAGACCAAAGGTTTCATTGGAAGAGAAGGTTTATCCCGAAACCTATTACCATCATAACCATGATGAATTTCAAGTGGATGAAACACCAACAAGAATAAAAGTACATAATTTCTAGATAACAAGTTGGATTTTGATTGAAGAACAACAATTGGTCAATTTGAATCTTGGTACAAAGGCAAATCCACAATACATCAAGGTTAATTCACAATTGACAAAGGAGAAGATTGAGGAGTTTCAAATGTTATTTCAAGAGTTCAAAGATGTGTTTACTTAATCTACACAAATTATTATTAATGGCAACGCCATTTTCCATTTGTTCATGTAATACAACTTGATTTAATTTTTTCCTTAAACTTCTAATTGTAATTATATTTTCCATCTCTCCACATCCAAATTCAAATTTGAATAAACTTCTGCATTAAAACAAAATCATCATAGTTAGCTACTTTGTTTATATTTGTTTCCTAAACAAAAAATTATGATCAAGATTTGAAAAAACTATAGAAAATGAAACTGAAGTTCACTATCTATTTATAAAAACAAAAATTCCAGCAACAAGACATAAACAAACATTTGGAAACTTTAAATTCAAACCTTGGGATTGTCGCCAAATGGTAAAGACAAAATCTCTAATCCTATATTCTGGTCTAAAATTTGGACTGAAATGTAATAAAATTAATATTAACATAATTTGCTCATTTATATCTACTTAAAACTAATTTCAAAATTAAAATTTAGTAATGAAAGTATGATAAAAACATCAAAACAACCAACTTTGGTTATGGAAACAAAGTTTTTCCAATCCAAGTGTTGCTCCATTTAAACTCCATGTTTTGCAATGATACAATGGTACTCATCTTCCTTTTTTCTCCAAAGATATTCTTCAACAAAAGTAATCCTATGTTCTATTCAAATTCAAATGGTGATAAAAACTATGTAATCTAGTTAGTAATTCCTAAAACAATAACTAGGTAAATAGAAATATACTAACTCATAATTACCATAAGTAACTACTCCCTTAACAATAACATTTTATAACAAATAAATCCAATCAACAAATGCAAATCATGATTTGAAGAATATATGTATACATGTTTGAATTTGTATTAACAACCAAGGCAAGTGGTATGTAATAGTTTTTAACCAAATATGCAAAATTCAAACATACATATTAGGTTTTTTGGTTTTGGGTGCAGTCACAATCAAATGAGCCAAAAAACACATTTGACAACTACCAAAATTCTATAAAAACTGTAATTTTGTTAGATATGTTTTTGTGGTGTCATTTTAATGTGATGTTAATCATGGAATGTTGTGCTAAATGACTAATATGAATGTTGAGGAATTCAAAATAAAAATTCAAAAAAATTGATTTTGGGTTTTGGTTTTAATAAAGGACCTTTGAACTTGAATAACAATTACATCAAAAGTAGTCAATTTTGTAAATTATTAAGTTGAAAATTCTTTTTATAAAGGAATTTTGATGAGAAAAAAATTGAGATGATGTTAATTGATTATCCACATTCAAAAAAACACTCACAATTTGAAAGTTGTGAAATTTGAAAATTTGAAAATATATTGAATAAAAATTTGAAATTTGAAATTTTTTTTACGACATGTAAATAGGGTGTAATGTACATGACATCTAATTTTTTAAAATTTTTATGAAATAATAAAATATAATTAAATAAATAACATATTTCCATACAATTTCAAATTAAGATAATTTTTCAAAACAAAATGCAAAATTCGGTAAAATTTGTACACTTTAAAAATAAATATTTTTAATCATGAAAAGTTAATAAAAAGGGTGACATATTGAAAAAAATATATGTATTTTCAATAACACACTACAAAAGATTTGATCCTAAAAGTCCTTTCTATGAAAAAGTGCAAATGACCACAAAAAGGATTGTAGTCCTTGAGTCCTTTTTCACCGTTGGCTCATTTGATTGTGATGGCACCCTTTCATAAGAACATTTGATTGTTGGTTTGCTAAAGTGACCAAAAAAATTGTCCATTGTAACTTTTTACAAAGTTTTGGGATGGAAAACACTACATCAAGGAACATTTTGAATTGAATATAAAGTCAATTTGAATTGAAAATGTTTTTTATACATGTCAAATACATCAATAGTTCAAAAGAAGAAACATATGTGAGTAATTAGGCATGCTATTTCGATAGTATTATATGTTACAAATTTCCAATTTGTTCAAACCTACACAAGGTATTTCCACACATAATATCTTTTTATTCTAGAAACAACTTTGTGTTACAAATTATGGAATTGATAAATAACACCTATATGAATATTTAGTAATTGCATCAGCCATAATAAAATTATAAACAACCATCTAAGATGTGTGAAAGTGTACAAAGTCCAAAAAAATGTCCATTTTTAAAAATACCTTTCTTTTGGGCTATGACATTGACCTACCCTTTTATGCATTTAAAATGATTTGTAATAGTGCCTTATAAAGTTCTTGTCTAATTTTTTAAATTATTTGAATGTCATTATGACCAATTTGTTGGCTTTTATCTAGTATTTTTCTAAATCCTCAATGAATACTATGGAATACTTGCTAGAGTTAAATAAGTGGCATAATGTGTCTAAAATCTTTAATTGTGAATGTACTTTTTCCCCAATTGATGACTATATGCAATATAGTTATGTGGACCTCACTACCAATGTTTCTTTTCCAATTGTGAACTTCATTTTGGAACCATTTTGCAACCAACCCATGGGAACTCTAGAATACAAAAAACTACCAAATACACAATCATTTTT
>Ga0116230_10005008_pt1 | contig 12973 bp, 9 predicted proteins | sample S1TSphfallax_3_FD_88678 | JGI IMG/M metagenome (GOLD analysis project Ga0116230, IMG submission 88678) | Host-associated microbial communities from peat moss isolated from Minnesota, USA - S1T2_Fd - Sphagnum fallax MG | ecosystem: Host-associated > Plants > Peat moss > Unclassified | place: USA...
GCCTTGAGGCTGGCCCGGCGCCCGACTACAAGCGGGCCGGCGCAAACAGGGGGCCGGACAGCATGATCAAGCCTAAACTCGCGGCCGTGTTCGGTGGCTCCGGCTTTCTTGGGCGCTATATCGTCAAGCGGCTGGCGGATCGCGGCTATGTGGTGCGGGTCGCGGTGCGCGATGTCGAGGCGGCAATGTTCTTGCGGCCAATGGGTGGCGTCGGGCAGATCGTCCCGCTCTACGCCCCGCTGCACGAAGAGGCGCTGGTCGGCCGCGCCGCCCAGGGCGCCGACGTGGTCATCAACGTCACCGGCATTTTGGCCGAGCGCCGCAAGGGTGATTTCTTCCGGGTCCACGCCGAGGGCGCGGGGCGGATCGCGCGTCTCGCCGCCAGCTCGGTGGCGCGCCGCGTCATCCATGTGTCGGCAATCGGCGCGGACGCCGCCAGCGCCTCCGACTATGCGCGCAGCAAGGCCGAGGGCGAGGCCGCGGTGCTGGCCGCGTTTCCGCAAGCGATGATCCTGCGGCCTTCGATCGTTTTCGGCGCGGAGGACAGTTTTTTCAACCGTTTCGCCGGCATGGCGGCGATCTCGCCGGTGATCCCGATCGTTTCGGGCAGCACGAAATTCCAGCCGGTCTATGTCGGGGATGTCGCGGACGCGGCGATGGCGGCGCTGCACCGCGCGGCCGGCGGGGTGTTCGAGCTCGGCGGCCCGCAGGTGAAGACGTTCAGGGAGCTGATCCAGGATATGCTGGTCCTGATCGAGCGCCGACGAACCGTTCTCGACCTGCCGCTGCCGCTGGCGAAGCTCCAGGCGGCGGTTCTGGAGCGGCTCCCCGGCAAGTTGCTGACCGGCGATCAGATAAAGTTGTTGCAAAAAGACAATGTTGTGGCAGAAGGAATGCCGGGCTTCGGCGATCTCGGGGTTGTCCCCACGCCGATGGACCTCATCCTGCCTGGCTATCTGGCGCGCTACCGGCCCGGCGGCAACCGACGGGCGGACGCGTTTAACAAATAGGTCTGCGAAGCTCACCTTTCTGACGGTGATTGTGCACAATCTTTACGCAATCATGAACAACAACCCAGGTAATACGTTATCTATCCTGCCATAACTTGCGAAAAACGCTGGTAATCCGCCAAAAGCGTCTATAAACGCTTTTGTGAGCGCACCCGCGAGTGCGCCGGCAAAGCGGCGCGCAAAATATTGCGGAGGAGCGAAGACATGGCTGAACGGATGCTGCAATTCACCCATTTGCAACAGGAAACGCCGAAAAAGCGGGATGTCGCGGAACGGCGCGCCGATTTTGACGAAATCTACAAGAAATTCGACACGTCCAAGGCGCGCGCGCAGTCCAGCCGGTGCAGCCAGTGCGGCATTCCGTTTTGTTCGATCCATTGTCCGTTGTCCAACAACATTCCGGACTGGCTGAAGCTGACCGCCGAGGGGCGGCTGGAAGAGGCCTATGAAATTTCTTCGGCGACCAACACGTTTCCGGAGATCTGCGGCCGTATCTGCCCGCAGGACCGGCTCTGCGAAGGCAATTGCGTCATCGAGAAGGGGTTTGAAAGCGTCACCATTGGCGCGGTCGAGCGCTACATTACCGACACGGCGTTCGAGCAGGGCTGGGTCAAGCCGATCACGGCGCCGGTGGAACTGCCCTATTCCGTCGGCATTATCGGCGCCGGGCCGGCCGGCCTCGCGGCGGCGGAGGCGCTGCGCAGCCGCGGCTATCAGGTCACGGTCTATGACCGGCATGATCGCGTCGGCGGCCTGCTGATCTACGGCATTCCCGGCTTCAAGCTGGAAAAAGAGATCGTGCTGCGCCGCTGGAAATGGCTGGAAGACGGCGGGATCAAATTCGAGCTGAACGCCGATGTGGGTGGCGCCTTGCCGTTCGATACGCTGCGTGGCCGCCATGACATGATCCTGATCGGAACCGGCGTGTACCAGCCGCGGGAGATCGCCGGTCCCGGCGCTGGTCTGCCAGGCATCGTGAAGGCGCTGGACTATCTGATCACCTCCAATCGCAAAGGCTTTGGCGATAAGGTCCCGGATTTTGATTCCGGCCTGCTGAATGCCGCCGGCAAGCGTGTGGTGGTGATCGGCGGCGGCGACACCGCGATGGATTGCGTGCGCACCGCCGTCCGCCAGGGTGCGAAATCCGTCACCTGCCTGTACCGGCGGGACCGCCATAACATGCCGGGGTCCTTGCGCGAGGTCAGCAACGCCGAGGATGAGGGCGTGGTGTTTGACTGGCTGGCCGCGCCCGAAGCCTTCCTCGGCGATAACTACGTCACCGGCGTGCGCGCCATCCGCATGCATCTCGGCCTGCCGGACGCTTCGGGCCGGATGTCGGTCGATCCGATCGCCGGCAGTTCCTACACGGTCGAGGCGGATCTGGTGATCAAGGCGCTGGGCTTCGATCCGGAAGACGTGCCCGCCGCGTTCGGCCAGAAGGAGCTGGCGGTGACCGGCTGGGGCACGCTGAAGGTGAATCCACGCACTTTCATGACCACGCTGCCCGGCGTGTTCGCGGCGGGCGACATCGTGCGCGGCGCGTCCTTGGTGGTGTGGGCGATCCGCGACGGCCGCGACGCCGCGGCGGCGATGCATGAATATATGACCGAACAGCAATTCGCCCAAGCGGCGGAATAAGGAGTTCTGAATGAGCGAGGAAACCGGCGCGGATTTCTGCGCCGCCTGGGCGGCGAATGTCGCCAGGCTGGAGCACAGCTATGACCCGAGCCAGGAGCATGATGCCTGCGGTGTCGGCATGGTCGCCGCGCTGGATGGCAAGAAGCGCCGGGACATCGTGCAGGCGGGCATCGACGCGCTGAAAGCCGTCTGGCACCGCGGCGCGGTGGATGCGGATGGCAAGACCGGCGATGGCGCCGGCATCCATATCGAAATTCCGCAGGATTTTTTTGCCGCCGAGGTGAAGCGCGGCGGCGACCGCCTGCGCGAAGGGCCGATCGCGGTCGGTCAGGTGTTTCTGCCGAAGACCGATCTGTCCGCGCAAGAACGCTGCCGGCAGATCGTCGAGACCGAAATCCTTAATTTCGGTTATCGCATCTATGGCTGGCGGCAGGTGCCGATCGACGTCTCCTGCATCGGCGAAAAAGCTAACGCGACGCGGCCGGAGATCGAGCAGATCATGATCTGGAACGCCCGCGGCGTGGCCGAGGATCTGTTCAAGCGCGAGCTTTATATCGTGCGGCGGAAAATCGAAAAGGCGGCGATCGCGGCGCAGATTCCGGAACTGTATCTGTGCTCGTTGTCCTGCCGCTCGATCATCTACAAAGGCATGTTCCTGGCCGCCAATCTGACGGATTTCTATCCAGACCTGCTGGACCAGCGCTTCATCTCGCGCTTCGCGATCTATCACCAGCGCTACTCCACCAACACCTTTCCCACCTGGCGGCTGGCGCAGCCGTTCCGGATGCTGGCGCATAACGGCGAAATCAACACGGTCGCCGGCAACATCAACTGGATGAAGAGCCACGAGACACGGCTGGCCGCCGAAGGGCTGGACGAATTTCTGGACTATGTGAAGCCGGTGGTGCAGGCCAGCGGCTCGGACACCGCGGCCCTGGACAATGTGTTCGAGTTGCTGGTGCGCGCCGGGCGCGACGCGCCGATGGCGAAGACGCTGATGATTCCGCCATCGGTCGGCAGTGACGCGACCATGCCGGCGGCGCATCGCAACCTGTTCCTGTATTGCAACGCCGTGATGGAGCCGTGGGACGGCCCGGCCGCGATCGCCGCGACCGATGGCCGCTTCGTGATCGCCGGGCTGGACCGCAACGGTCTGCGCCCGCTGCGCTATTCGGTGACGACGCACAACATGCTGATCGTCGGCTCGGAAACCGGCATGGTGAAGCTGGACGAGGAGGATATCATCGAAAAGGGCCATGTCGGCCCCGGCCAGACCATCGGCGTCGACCTCGATGCCGCGAAATTTTATCACGATCAAGAAATCAAGGACATGCTGTCGGCACGTCAGGATTTCGGCGCCTGGATCAAGCGCATCACGGTGATTGACCATATCGTGAAGACCGACGCGCCGGAGCCGGTCCGCTATGACGGGGAGGCGCTGCGCCGCCGCCAATTGGCGGTCGGCTATACGCTGGAAGAGCTGGAGCTGCTGCTGCATCCGATGGTGGAAGATGCCCAGGAAGCGGTGGGCTCGATGGGCGACGACACGCCGATCGCGGTGCTATCGGAAAAATATCGCGGCCTGCACTATTATTTCCGGCAGAGTTTTTCCCAGGTCACCAATCCCGCGATCGATTCGTTGCGCGAAACCCGGGTGATGTCGCTGAAAACCCGGCTCGGCAACCTTGGCAACGTGCTGGACGAGGATTCCGAGCAATGCGATCTGTTGCAGCTCGATTCTCCGGTTTTATCGACCGTCGAGTTCGAGGCGATGCGCCGGGAAATGGGCGACAATGCCTGCACGGTGGACTGCACGTTCAAGGTCGCGAACGGGGAGGGCGGGTTGCGCCGCGCGATCGAACGCATCCGGCGCGAGGCTGAAGAAGGCGTGCGCGCCGGCTGCACGCATATCATCCTGACCGACGAGGCGATGTCTCCCGAGCGCGCGCCGATCCCGATGATCTTGGCGACCGGCGCCGTGCACACGCATCTGGTCCGGCAGTCGCTGCGCACCTTCACCAGCCTGAACGTGCGCGCCGCCGAATGCCTGGACGTGCATTATTTCGCCGTTCTGCTCGGCGTGGGGGCGACCACGATCAACGCCTATCTGGCGCAAGAGAGCATCGCGGACCGCCAGGCGCGCGGCCTGTTCGGCAAGCTATCCTTGAAGGAATGCGTTGGCCGCTACAAGAAGGCGGTGGATAAGGGCCTGCTCAAAGTGATGAGCAAGCTCGGCATTTCGATGGTCGCCTCCTATCGCGGCGGCTATAATTTCGAGGCGATCGGCTTATCCCGCGCGCTGGTGGGTGAATTTTTCCCAGGCATGCCCTCGCGGATTTCCGGCATCGGCCTGCCGGGCATCGCCCATAAAGTGCTGGAGCTGCACAAGGCGGCCTGGGCCGGCAATGTGGTGCCGCTGGAAATCGGCGGCGTGTACCGGCTGCGGCGCCGCGGCGAAACGCACGCTTTCGATAACAACGCGGTGCATCTGCTGCAGACGGCGGTTGCCTCCGACAGCTACCAGCTGTACCGCCGCTACGCGGAGATGGTGCGCAAGCAGGCGCCCGTGGCCTTGCGCGATCTGCTGGATTTCCGCACGGAAAACCTGACGCCGATTTCGGTGGACGAGGTGGAAAGTGTCACCGAAATCCGCAAAGTGCTTTTAGCACCTGGGATTTCGCTCGGCGCGCTGTCGCCGGAGGCGCATGAAACGCTGTCGATCGCGATGAACCGGATCGGCGCGCGCTCGGATTCCGGTGAAGGCGGCGAAGACCCGGCGCGCGCGGTGCCGCGGCCGAACGGAGACAACGCGTCTTCCGCGATCAAGCAGATCGCCTCCGGCCGGTTTGGCGTCACCGCCGAATATCTGAATGACTGCAAGGAAATCGAGATCAAGATCGCGCAAGGGGCCAAGCCGGGCGAGGGCGGGCAGCTGCCCGGCTTCAAGGTGACGGAGCTGATCGCGAAGTTGCGGCACGCCACGCCGGGCGTGATGCTGATTTCGCCGCCGCCGCATCACGATATCTATTCGATCGAGGATCTGGCCCAGCTGATCTATGACCTGAAACAGATCAACCCGAATGCGACGGTCTGCGTCAAACTTGTGGCGCGTTCGGGCATCGGCACCATCGCCGCCGGCGTCGCGAAAGCGAAGGCCGATGCGATTCTGATCTCCGGCCATGTCGGCGGCACCGGCGCCTCGCCGCAATCCTCGGTCAAATATGCCGGCATGCCGTGGGAAATGGGCCTGTCGGAAGCGCATCAGGTGCTGATGCTGAACCGGCTGCGCCATAATGTGAAATTGCGAACCGATGGCGGGATCAAGACCGGGCGGGACGTGGTGATCGCCGCCATGCTGGGCGCGGAGGAATTCGGCATCGGCACCGCCTCGCTGGTCGCGATGGGCTGCATCATGGTGCGGCAATGCCATTCCAATACCTGCCCGGTCGGCGTCTGCACGCAGGACGATGAGTTGCGCAAGAAATTCGAGGGCACGCCCGAGAAGGTGATCGCGTTGTTCTCGTTCATCGCCGAGGATGTTCGGCACATCCTGGCCTCGCTCGGCTTCCGGCATCTGAAAGAGGTGATCGGCCGTACCGATCTGCTGCACCAGGTCAGCCGGGGCGCTGACTATCTGGACGATCTGGATCTGAACCCGATCCTGGCGCAGGCCGATCCCGGCCCGCATGCGCGCTACTGCACGCGGATCGGCCGCAACGAGGTGCCGGAGACGCTGGATGCGCAGATGATCAAGGACGCCAATGCGTTCTTCGAAAACGGCGACAAGATGCAATTGCAATACAACATCCGCAACACGCATCGCGCGATCGGCACCAAATTCTCCTCGCAGATCGTGGCGAAATATCGCGGCAAGAAGCTGGCGCCGCATCACGTCACGGTGCGGCTGCGCGGCTCCGCCGGCCAGTCGCTCGGCGCTTTCGCGGTCAACGGGCTGAAGCTGGAAGTGTTCGGGGACGCCAATGACTATGTCGGCAAAGGGCTGTCCGGGGCGACGATCGTGGTGCGGCCGGTGCCGTCCAGCCAGCTGAAAAGCCAGGAGAACACGATCATCGGCAACACGGTTCTGTATGGCGCCACCTCCGGCGCGTTGTTCGCCGCCGGCCGCGCGGGCGAGCGTTTCGCCGTGCGCAATTCCGGCGCCACCGCGGTGGTGGAGGGCATCGGCTCGAACGGCTGCGAGTACATGACCGGCGGGACCGTGGTGGTGCTGGGCGAGGTGGGCGATAATTTTGGCGCCGGCTTCACCGGCGGTGTCGCGTTCATCTACGATCCGGCGGAAAAATTCGCGCTCCGGGTGAATCCGGACACGCTGCTGTGGCAGCGCGTGGCAACGCCGTATTGGGAGGGCGTGCTGAAAGCGCTGGTAGAGCGGCACGCGTCGGAAACCGGCAGCCGCTACGCCGCCACCATGCTCAACGACTGGACGCGGGAGTCGCCACATTTCTGGCAGGTGGTACCGAAGGAATTCGTCAAATACCTGCCATCGCCGTTGAACGAGGAGGTGGCGGCGGTGCGGGCTTGAGGAGGCTAGCGCTTGATCGTTGTATTGTCCTCCGTCACCGGCCCTTATGCCGCCACTCTCGGCCGGACCGAACGCTTGATATCCTCGCCATGCGCGTTCCGCGCCGTTTCCAGATCGTACTGGGTTTGCAAGTTCAGCCAGAACTGCGCATCCGTGCCAAAGTAACGGGCCAGGCGCAGCGCCGTGTCCGCGGTAATGGCGCGCTCGCCGGCGCAGATGGCGCCTATGCGGTTGGGCGGGACGCCGGTATCTTTCGCCAGCCGATAGGGCGTGATTCCCAACGGCTCAAGCCATTCGGCGCGCAGAATTTCACCGGGTGGGATAGGCGGCAGCGCCGGGATGAGCGGGTCAATGACATCGGACAGGTCAATCCGCCCGGCGTCCAGGTCTTCGCGTTTGATTGTCACGGTCCAACTCCCTCAATGATAATCACAAAATTCCACATCATGCGCATCACCATCAGCCCAAGCAAAGCACAGCCGAAACTGGTTATTTACCCGGATCGAATGCTGGCCAGCCCGGTCTCCCTTCAGAGCCTCCAGATGGTTGCTCGGCGGAGACCGCAGGACCTCCAGGCTGGTTGCCGCGTTCAGTAGCGTGAGCTTCATTTAAGCCCGCTTCACGATGTCCGTGCCGACGCCTTTCGGAGTCAAGCCTTGGAAAAGAGCGGCGGTGCGCTTGTCTCGGAAGCTCTTGATCATGATAAGTCTAGCGCACAGGATTATGTACGTCAAGCGTACATAGTCATCCTATCAGACACTGACAGTTGAGCGTCCGCGTGGCATAAACCCGCCATGCGAGTCCTCTACCATCTTCCACTTTCTCCTTTCGCCCGGAAAGTCCGCCTGGTTCTGGCGGAAAAGCGGCTGCCGTTCGAGTTGCGGGTGGAAAAAGTCTGGCAGCGGCGGCCGGAATATCTGGAGCTGAACCCCGCCTGCACGGTGCCCACGCTGATCGAGGATAACGGCCTGGTCATCCCGGACTCCGCCGTGATCTGCGAGTATTTGGACGAAGCCTATCCGGACACGGCGCTGCTCGGCCGCACGGCGGCGGAGCGGGTGGAGGCCCGCCGGCTGAGCATCTGGTTCGACCAGAAATTTTTCGCCGAGGTCAGCCGCAATCTGCTGTGGGAAAAAACCATGAAGCAGGCGCTGGGGCTGGGCGCGCCTGAGGCTTCGGCCTTGCGCGCCGGCTATGCCAATTTGAAGCACCACCTGACCTATCTCGGCTGGCTCGCGGAGAACCGCAAATGGCTGGCGGGGGCCAATTTGTCGCTCGCGGATTTTTCGGCGGCGGCGATGCTGTCTTCGCTGGATTTCATCGGGGACGTGGACTGGTCGATCTCGGTGCCCGCGAAAGACTGGTACGCGCGGATGAAATCCCGGCCGTCCTTCCGCGCGATCCTGGCCGACCGCGTCACCGGCATGGCCCCGCCGCCGCATTACGCGGATCTGGATTTTTGACTTGGCGGCTCGCGAACCTCCCTGTCCGCCCTGTGTTCCACCGGTCGGCGCAATTGGGTTTCGGCTGGACAAGGTGCCGCCAAAGGCGCCGCACCATCCGTTCCCGGGTGACCATGTGCATCTTTATGTGAGAAATCAAAATCCTTCGACTTGTCTTTGCTATTGGAATAAAGGAGCGGTGATTTTGCCGCCCCCGCCGCCCAATGCGGTCGCGCTTTAGCCCAGGATGGCTTGCATGATGTATTCTGATGGACAGCCCGCGACACTCGGAGACCGCGTCAGGCTGTGGGATTCGGTTTTTGGCACGATTGTGTGCTCGATGGATGACGACCGATACACTGAAGAGTTTCCCCGAGACGACTGGGCGCGGGTCGGCCGAGGCGTCATCATCAAGGCCGATGATGGTCAGGTGTTCCACTACGAGGATGCTGATGAAGATGTCGAGCTGCTGACGCGCGCCGGCGCCGAGCCGGCAGCGAATCGCCGTTGACGCGTGACCTGGGCCATCTGCTGATTTTTGGCTTCGGCTATTCCGGCCGGGCGATCGCCAAGGCGGCGCGGGATGCTGGTTTCTCGGTGACGGCCACGTCGCGCGATCCGGCGGCGCAAGCGCCGGAACCCGGTGTCGCCATCATTAAATTCGAGGAGGCGGAGGACGCGCTGGATGCGGCGACGCATCTCCTTGCCACCGCGGCGCCGGTTGAGCGCGGCGATCCGGTGCTGGCGCGCTACGCCGCGCAGATCGTGGTGGCGGAGCAGTTGCGCTGGATCGGCTATCTCTCCACCACCGGCGTGTATGGCGACCGGGATGGCGGCTGGGTGGATGAAGAGTCGCCGCCCGCGCCGCAATCGGACCGGGCGCGCCGGCGGGTGGCGGCGGAAGCGGATTGGTCGGGCTTCGGCGTCGCCGTGGATATTTTTAGGCTGGCCGGAATTTACGGCCCGGGCCGCTCGATGTTCGATGATCTGCGCGCCGGCGCGGCGCGGCGCGTGGTGAAACCCGGCCATTTGTTCGGCCGCATCCACCGGGATGACATCGCCCAAGGCGTGCTGGCGGCGATGCAACAGAACCCGCCCGCCGGCGTTCGGATTTTCAATTTTTCCGATGACGAGCCGGCGGCGAGCGCCGATGTGGTGGCGGAGGCGGCGCGGCTGCTCGGCGTCGAACCGCCGGCGCCGGTGCCCTATGACGAGGCGGTACAGGTCATGTCCCCGATGGGGAAAAGTTTCTGGGCCGAGAGCCGCAAAGTGTCCAACGCGAAGACCAAGGCGGCCTTGGGTCTTGCGTGGAAGTATCCGACCTATCGGGAGGGCCTAGCCGCCATCCTCGCCGAGGAGCGCGAACAGGGTCTGGCGTAGCAGCGCCAGGTCCCGCGGCCGGGACAGGCGATGGTCGCCGTCTTTCACAAAAGTCAGCCGGACGTCCTCGCTCTCCAGGCACTCCGCCAGCCGCAGGCTGTGTTGCCAGGGCACGGCCTCATCGCGCATGCCGTGCAGCACCCGCACCGGGGAGGTGATGGCGATCGGGCTGCTCATCAACAGATGGTTCGCGCCGTCCTCCAGCAGTTTCAGCGTGATCGGCGTCGGCTCGCCATAGTCGCTGTCCTGATAGATCACCCCTTGCCGCTCCAGCAGCTCCCGCTGCATCGCCGACAAGCGCGGCAGGATCGAGAGCTCCGTGAAATCCTGCGCCGGGGCGATCAGCACCAGCCCCGCCACCCGCGCGCCGAATTGCAGCGTCAGCAATTGCGCGATCCACCCGCCCATCGACGAGCCGACCAGGAGCAAATTTTCGCTGCCGCAGGCGGTGTCGATGATGTGAGCGGCGTCCACCGCCCAGTCGCCGATGCAGCCATCCAGAAAATTGCCGCCGGATTGGCCGTGGCCGGCGTAATCCAGCCGCAGCATCGCCTGGCCAGCGGCCGCGCAGGCATCGCGCAGGAAGATCGCCTTGGTGCCGTTCATGTCGGATTTGAAGCCGGGCAAAAACACCACCACGGGCGCTCGGCCGGGGTGAAACTCATAGGCCAGCGCCACATTTTCGCGCCGATATGTTTCCGCCATCCTATGCCTCCTTGAGACTCTGCAAACCGTGTTAGCGCAGAGCCGATGACCGAGCGACGGCTAAAAATCCTGCAGGTTCTGCCGAAGCTGGAAACCGGCGGGGCGGAGCGGGTGGTGGTGGAAATCTGCGAGGCGATCACCGCCGCGGGGCATGACGCGCTGATCGCCTGCGAAACCGGGCCGCTGGCGCAGGCGGCGCTGCGGGCCGGGGCGGAGATCATCGACATGCCATTGGACACCAAATCCCCGCTCGCGCTGCGCCGCAACGCGCGGCGGCTGGTGAAGCTGATCAAGGATCGGCGTATCGCTTTGGTCCATGCCCATTCCCGCGCGCCGGCCTGGTCGGCCCTGTGGGCGACGCAGCGGAGCAGAACCCCCTTCGTGACCACCTATCACGGCGCCTATAATGAGGCGGCGCCGCTGAAACGCCGCTACAACGCGGTGATGGCGGGGGGCGATCGGGTGATCGCGGTCAGCCATTTCATCGCCGGGCTTGTCCGTGCACGCCACGGCGTCGGCGAAGATCGGCTGCGAATCATCCCCGGCGGCGTGGATTGCGCGAAATTTGACCCGGCGGCGGTACAGGGCGACCGGGTGGCAAAATTGTCGCGCGAATGGCGGCTGGACATGGCCGCACCCATAATCATGCTGCCGGGCCGGCTGACCTCCTGGAAGGGCCAAAAAATCCTGATCGCGGCGCTGGCGCGGCTGCGCCACCGGGACGCGGTGGCGGTGCTGGTCGGCTCGGATCAGGGGCGCGAAGCCTATGCGCAGAGCTTGATCGCGCAGGCGGAGGCATTGGGGGTCGCGGACCGGCTACGCCTGGCGGGCCATAGCGAGGACATGCCGGCCGCCATGATGCTGGCGGATATCGTCGTGAACGCCTCCACGGATCCGGAGGCGTTCGGCCGTACCATCATCGAGGCGCAGGCGATGGGGCGGATCGTGATCGCGACCAATCATGGCGGCGCCTGCGAAACGGTGGTGGACCGCGATACCGGCTTTCTGGTGCCCCCGGGCGACGCGGCGGCCTTGGCCGCCGCGATCGACGAGGCGCTGGATTTTTCGCTGGAAGACCGGATCGCGCTGGGCCAGCATGTGCGCGGCGTGGTGGCGGCGCGCTATTCCGTGGCCGGCATGCAGGCCGCGGTACTTGATGTTTACGCTGAGTTATTGGCGTGAAGATACTGATAATAAAGCACGGCGCGCTCGGTGACATCGTATTGGCGTTCGCCGCCTTCGCCGCCATCCGGGCCGCGCATCCGGGCGCCGTCATCACGCTGCTGACCACCGCGCCTTATGCGAAATTTCTGGCAGCCTCGCCTTGGTTCGACAGCATTGAGGTCGATGCCCGTCCGGAATTCTGGGATTTGCCCGGCCTGCTGCGGTTGCGCCGGCAATTGCGCGGGTTCGATCTGGTCTTTGATCTGCAAACCTCGGCGCGGTCGTCGCGCTATTTTGCGCTCGCCGGCCGGCCGCGCTGGTCCGGCATCGCACCCGGCTGCGCCCTGCCGCACGCCAATCCCAGCCGCGACCGGATGCACACCCGCGAGCGTCTGGCCGACCAGTTGGCGATGGCCGGCATTGCGCAAGTCCCGCCACCGGATTTGTCCTGGCTGCGCGCGGACACGCCACCGTTCGATCTGCCGGCGGCGTTCACCCTGCTGGTTCCGGGCGCCGCGCCGCATCGGCCGGAAAAGCGCTGGCCGCCGGAAGAATTCGCGGCTTTGGCATTCAGCCTGGAGATGCCTTGCGTGGTGGTGGGCGGCGCCGGGGAGGCGGCGGCCGGGCGGCTGATCGCCGAAGCGGCCGGGGCGTTGGATTTGACCGCCCAAACCGGTTTGCTCGAACTGGCCGCCGTCATTGCCGCCGCAAAACGCGCCATCGGCAATGACACGGGGCCGATGCACCTGGCGGCCGCGCTCGGTGTGCCGTCGCTCGTTCTGTTCGGCGGCGCCAGTGACCCGGCGCTGACCGCGCCGCGCTATCCAGATGGCGGCTGGCCCACCATCCTCCGTGTACCGGACCTCTTGGCGCTGCCGGTTGCGCAGGTGCTCGCGGCGCTGCCATAACGCCGGAACCCTTTCACAGGAGCTGCTTTGTCATGCCCGCGATTACGCTGCCCGATGGTTCCGTCCGCCGCTTCGATGGCGCGGTGACGGGCACCACCATCGCGGCTGACATCGGTCCGGGACTCGCGCGCGCCGCGCTGGCGATGGAAGTGGACGGCGCGTTGCAGGATCTGTCGCGCGAAA
>Ga0116230_10005009_pt1 | contig 12972 bp, 7 predicted proteins | sample S1TSphfallax_3_FD_88678 | JGI IMG/M metagenome (GOLD analysis project Ga0116230, IMG submission 88678) | Host-associated microbial communities from peat moss isolated from Minnesota, USA - S1T2_Fd - Sphagnum fallax MG | ecosystem: Host-associated > Plants > Peat moss > Unclassified | place: USA...
AAGTGTATCAAGTGCACAAAAAAATACAAAACATGTTTGATGTTTTGGTGAACTTCAGCTTCTCAAAATTATCAGAAGACCACAGATGAGCTCTTTAGGGGTTTGGCTTTCTTTCAGTAAGCTTCCTTGGTCCTCTGTATGTGTGTTTTTCTCAGCATGAGGTTAAGGAACTTGGTTATGAATTTTTTGTGAATTTAAAAAAAAAATTGCATTGAATCTCAGGCATCATTCCGAATTCCTTCCAATATGGATCTTCTGTCCTTGTTGATAAAATGTGGATAGAACCTCTTCAAACCTGACCTCTAGCAAAATTGGTGGCTGTGCAGCATAGGAAGATACATCTTCTAAGGTCTCAAGGACAACATTGCATGCATGGAACTCTAGGCAAATGTTGGAGGATTTCCCTATGTAACTTGAGATTCAGTTGTCTAAGACATTGATTGAATTGGATGGAGGTATTTAGGTTTTTTGAATTATGAACTTGTGCAAGAGGAAGAGGCAATGTCATTCATCGATCCATGCAAAATTCAGCATGTTTCAAACTTTCATCTACTTCAATCCAATCTATTTTCACATTTGTATTTTCATGTGCAAAAATCTAATGTGAAATGTAAAACAACATTTAGCACTGAAGCTTTTAATTCTCAGGATCTGTATACATTTCAATATATTTGCAAGGGAAGCACACTATGAGTTCAAGTACATTATGTAATAACATCAATATCAGCATCCCACAATTTATTATGTAAGACATGCCTATTGCTTAAGTAAAAGCTAATGTTCAAGAAAACTTAGAATGATGCTTAGTCTTTTGAAAGAAGATGCAACAAGGAAGGCCACCTAAAAGAATTGGGTGTGATGCGTGGAAACAAATATAAATGGCTCCAGAAGTGTGTATAGGTTGCTGGAGAAACTTAGTTAGTCAAGACCATAGTTGGTTATGAGAATGCAAAGGCCATTGAGGGCCATCATGCTAATGGAGGCCCCCAAACTTGGAAGAACTTGCCAAAAGTTCATTACAACTCAAAACCCATCGCAATTCCCATATATGACTCAAATGGCACATGAATTTACACCTCTCATTATTTCTTTTAATCTCCATACACAATCCTCACCATCACAACCTTTGATATCACCAATTCCTATCCATGCCTCTACCTCATCTTTCAATAGGTCTTAACATAACAATGATGAGATCATTGCACCCATGCAAAGGTCCACACACACCAAGAAACCTTATGTTCTTCTTGATCAATGAGAACTAGGATTTACAACAAGATCGCTGTTAGAAATTTGCCATTGATGATGAAATGGCTAGCATATGAAAAATGAAAACTTGGTCTCTTGTTTTTTTTGCCACCAAACAAACAAGCCATTACATGTAAACAGATTTACAAGAAGAAGCTTGGAATAAATGTAGAAGCAAAGAAATACAAAACCAGGTTAATTGCAAGGGGATGTGAATAGAGAATAAGAGTTAACTTTGGAAAAACATTTGCACCGATTACAAAATGGAACACCATTGAAGCAATGAATGTTTTAGCAAGATCGAAGGGTTGGAAGGCGCATCATTTGGATATGAAAACAACATTTCTAAACAAACATCTTCATGATGAAGTTTACATGCCAACAACCACGAAAATATGAAGTTCCAAGAAGTGAACACCTTGTTTATAGACTATTTCAAGCTTTTGTATGGACTTAACCAAGCCCCTCTTCAATGGTTTTGAAAAAATGACAAATTTTTAAACGAAAATGGATTATAGGAATCATTATCTAATGGCAACATGTATTCCATTCATCATTCTAAAAAGGTAGTGTTATTGATATTATACATAGATGATTCATTTCTAACTAGGGATAACATTGAGTGGGTTTCTTGGTTAAAAAAGGAGTTAACAACCAAATTTTACATGACATCATTGGGTTTGTGTTCCAAGTACCTTGGAATTTAGTTTTCACATTAGAATGATGGCTTGTTGTTTCATCAAGCCTATTATGCATTTAACATTTTAGATTAATTTGGAATGGGAGATTACAACTCTTTTAAAACCTCTACATCAAATTTTCAAATTGTGTAAAGATATAAATTCATTTCCAATCAACCTGAAAAAATATCAATGTCTGATTGAAAAAAATATTTTTTCTAACAAACACAAGATGAGAAATTGCATTTGCCATGAATCTTGGTTCATGATTCATGACAAATCCATAACTTGCTCATTTGCAAACTATGAAATCCATTATCCACTACATCAAAGGCACCTTGAAGTTTGGCACACTCTACAAAACTGGAATTTATTGGTTTTAATGACATTAATTGGGGTGATGTGGATGAATGAAAATCAACAAGTGCATTTGTTTTCACTTTCAATAACACCCCTATCACTTGGTGCACAAAGAAACAGACATTTGTACAAGTTATCACATAGATGTAATTGATGTCATTTTTTAATTTGAAAGTTATAAAAGGAAAACCCACAAAATCCAAATATAATGCCCCATGTAAATCTTTTAAAAACATATGCTTTTGGGACAAAGAAATTGAAAAACAAATAAAAATTACAACTCAAATGGACTTATGAAAATATTGTCAAATTTTAACCATTCAAAAATAACTAACTATTAAACGATTAAAGTTTTCAAAGAAAATATTCAACCTAATTAGCATATATCCCTTGCTATTTTCCAACATGAATGACATAGAACTTCTTTGATCCTTTTGTTGTTGATATTTTAAAGTTAAGGTAATTATTGTTAAAAGTACTCACTTCAAGTTCTAATTCAATTTTGGATGTAGTTTTTTTTTATAGTTGAAAGGTTGTTGTCTTTGAGTTTTAGTAGCCCACAATCATTTCATCGGGACACATCAACCAATTGAAAGAAAGTCTAAACCAAGACAAAGTCACATGTTCATCGAAAAATGAGTACTAATAGCCACATCACCAAAATAAAAATCTCGACCTACACACTCAAATCATCCAAGTAAAAACAAGATCAAGATATCATGCAAATTTAATTTCTAGGTTTAAATGAAATACAAATTCAAATATTACCATATTCATTGTCTCCATTATTTCTTAGAATTGTACCATAACCTTCACTACAAGAATACATGACTTTTTAAAAGGTCCAACTTAATTAAAATGTCCACATTGACCAAAGGGGATGGTTGTTTTGACTAAAGGCCTCGGGCAACACAAGTTATTTTTTATTGAAACATTTGAGTAAAGTGACATTTTTGACCATGTGACAAACCAAACATCTAGTCAAAAAATCTAGAGGTCCATCAAGATGACCAAGGCTTAGTCAAATTAACCATATTTAATGGCCATGTGATTTACAATTAGTTAAATTGACCATTCTGATTTGACATTTAGTCAAATCAACCATACTAATTTGGTTATTTAGCCTACAAGTTTATTTTGCATAAAGTACATATCAAATTTAGGTTCATACCTAGTAGGCCCTAGTTTAAGCATATTACACCTAGTAGCTATTTATAAAGTTTAATAGGCTATATACATGCTACCTTTAGGCACATGTAGGTACTTAAACTTAGTAAATTAATTATTTAATATTTAATACTTTATTATTATTATTATTATTATTATTTATTTATTTAATTAGTTTCCAAATGAATGTCAATTAATAACCCATAATTAATTTATCCATCAACTTGTTAATTGATTAATTATTATTATCAAATTATTAACTTTATCTAATTTTTGGCTAATACTTGATAGTAATTTATAATAATTGATAAATACTAATTCATATTAAATAATCAATAATTAGTAATAAATAATAGATAAATAATTATAAATAATAAATAGCAACTAACTAATAAATAATTAATAACCAATAATTAAACTTTTACAAATAATTAATTAATAGTATATTATTATTATTTAATGTACAATATTTAATATTTGATAAAAAATTCAATAATCAGAAATTTTTATTGAATAATTATTAATCATTGATATTATTTATTTATTTATAATTTATAATAATTCATCAATCGTTTATTTTTATTCTATTAATTACTTATAGGTAACCTACCCCACTAACTACATTAATAGCCTAAGTCACATAAGCCTAACTACTAGGTAGGTAGCCTAACTTACATCACTTAACCTAAGCTACTTAGGCCTATTAGGTATGTAATTAACTTAAGCTACGCCACCTAGGCCTACTAAGTAGGTGGTCGTGCCTATTAAGTACATAACCTAAGCCTAGACCTACCTAATAGGTTAAGCTACCTACATAATATGCTTAAGCTAGGTCTATTAATAGCTTAGTGGGTATCTACATCGCCTATTAATTAACATAGGCATAAATTTTTTACTAAGTTATAAAAATAGATCTAATAGGTACCTATAAGGCCTAATAAACTATAACCTACATGTTACCTAAGTACATACATTTATTAATAGGTACCTCCTACCTACTTAGGCTACCCTACCTATAACATTTATCTATGTAAATAGTGTAAAAAATTCAAATTCGTTTAATAGAACATGCATGTTGAAAAAAAAATTCATGGAAGTTTATTACAATATGTTGGTCCAAAATCATGTTCATTACAAATATTTTGTTCAAAGAAATCACCTTATGGGGTGGTGGTTCAATGGTTAAGAACTTGACTCCTCAATGTGGAGGTGAAGAGTTCAAGTCCCCACACTTGCAATCTAGGCCACTTTGGGTACTTAAGTGACCTAATTAAACAACCTAGGTTGTAAAAGATATCAAACCACCTAGCCTAGGTTAATAGGCCTAGCCTAAGGGCTTAAATTAAGGGGCTTGGCCTAGCTTAAGGGCCTAACTTAAAGGGCTTGGCCTAGCCTAAGTGGTTTGGTCTAGCTTAGGTGGCTAAACTAGGTGGCCTAACCTATGCCTACGACACAAGGTTGGTAGGTAAATTTTTAAATTATTTTTTGGAATTAATTATTAATTTATTAATTAGGTAGGTAAATAGGTAAGTAGGGTAAATAGGGTAATTAATTAATTAATTTTTTAATTAATTTTAAATAAAATAATCTAAATAATATATATTTTTGGTCATTGCCCAAATTATATTATTGTCATGGTGGTTTAGTAAAAAAACTTAGTTAGAAAAATCCAATTAAAAAAACCAACCAAAAAGACCTAGTTCCAATGGTTGGGCCCAAATTGACTTGTCCAAAATGGCACTTTGGTCAAGTTGGACATGGGGGCAAAAAAACCATATGGAGGATTTTTTTGACCAAAATTCTCAGTCAAAAAAGTCATGATTTCTTGTAGTGTTTTGTCAAAAATAATTGATAGCAAGACATTGTAAAAAGTCTAAGTCAATTCAAGTTTTGAGGTTAAAATGATAGCAATATTAAAGTTTCGAATGTGTTAGAATTGGTTGAAATTCTATTCATGTTCATATTATTAATTTAGTAATTAAATAGGATAGAATCTTCTTAACCAATCTTCACATGACATGAGATTCATTGATTAGGAAACCAATTAGGCTCTCACCATTAAATATTGATGATTCTGTCTTTATGAAGGACTCTTGCATAATGAGAAAAGCTTGATCAAATTTACGAAGTAAAAACAATGTTCACAACCAAGATGGGGAAGTAGGAGAACAAACCACCATTCTCACCTCCAACTACATAATGAAGGATGTACCATAGGATGAAAAAACAAGGGTCTACACATGATCACAAGACACACACACTTAATGTTAAATAATAGAACAAATCTAAAAGTGGATGGTCACATATATAATATAATGTATTACTTCATGCCCATGAGCTTGAATTCCTCTACCTTTGTGTCAATAGACATAAACTATAGCGATTTTGTATGTTGATTTATATCACATTTTGTCTTCAAGTTTTTGTGAAGGTAAAATGGGTTTCGATCAAAACAATGTATCTTGAACAAATATAATTATTAGGACACACACATGGATGGTTTGCTATCACACATGTCAAGGAAGCTAACGATGGTTTTTTTTAAGGTGTTGGGATAATAGATGTTGAATGGGAGGCGACAAGTGCATTTGGAAAGTATTATATACTTAATAGTAAATCAAATGTCGGTCATATATAACATTAGTTAATTTATGTGTGTATCATGTGCACAGTTGCAATGGAGCGAATTTGTTTTCTAGCTCTCTATTGAATAATTTAACCTCATGTAGGATAATAGGTCTTGAGACATTATATAATAACATCATGTTTCATTGCCTTGAGTTTAGTCTAGGTCCCATGGCATGTATTACTTTGGCCATGAATAAAGGTAATCCTAGATCATCACATTCTAAAAATGTTTTTTTAGATTTCCCAAGTTCTTTTATTTCATGGCATATACTAGATCATGTAGCTTGAATATGCTACTTAATCAAATTTTTACTTGAATGTATGATGTGCTTCCCCTTGCAAATATATTGAAATACATATATAGATCATAGAAAAAACTTTGAAGTTAACTTGGTTTTTTCCACCTTTTTAGACATCACCACTTGTGTGGCTATGCCATAGTACTTCCAATTTCCAACACCACCAAAACCAAGATCACTGATACAAATGAGATTACCTCTAAAAACTAAGATTGCCCACCAAGAGTGTAAAAATAAAACAATGTATTCACATAAAAACTCTACGATTCAAACATGTAAAAACAAAAACAATTTCATAACACTTGAGACTTGTATCAATGGCATAATAAAGACCATACATTTCATAAATTGCATAGTTACATTTGCATTGAAGAGTGTTTATGGTCACACACACACATATTCATAGTCCAACTTTTTGTCTTATACATCCAAAACCTTGACATTCTAAGAACTAAGAAACTCCATATGCCAAGAAAAATAACTAACTTCATATAGTTATTACAACAATAACAAACTTTATACAATTATTACACTCCTTCTTGGGATGAAGTTAGAGTTCGTAGAATATTTTCAGTAAGCCTAAGCAAAAGTTTCATGTGGCCAAACTTGTTTCAAAATAAAACTTTCACCAAAACATCTACAATTTGATTCATAATTGACATAAGTGATCAAAATATCTGTAGTAAGCTAAGCTTTGCAAATTTTGTGGTATTTGACATCAACATGTTTTCTGTTTTCAATGGAACTTAGGGTTTTTAACTAATTGTATAACCATTTGATTATCAATGTAAAGCATTGTGGGCCTAGTTATGCATATCTTAGGTTCTGTAATAGGTGACACATCCAAATGACCTCTTGTGAAGCAAAATGAGCAACAATGTACTTAGCTTCTATGGTGCTTGTGGTTGTACATGTTTAATTGTGATTACCCCAAGCTATTGGTCCCCCATTCAGCACTAACACTTATCTAGACCATGATGGTAATCATCCATGTCGACAACATAATTTGCATCACAATAATAATCAATTGATTGTTGGAAGAAGGTTGGGCACTATAGGTTTATGCATAAAGTCATAGGTCGAACAATTCTTTCAAGTATTTCATGATGTGCTTGACAATGGCAACATGAAAGACCTTCACTTTTTCAAAAAAAATTGTTGAATGATTCATAGAGTATGTAATGTCCATTCTAGTCTCTTGACTAGCAAACTAAAGGTTGTTAATGTGATTACAATATGGGATATCTGGATCATCTGGTTCAATTTGAATAGAAAAAATATTCAATGAATTATGTGGGTTAGCAAAAACTATCATTGGTGTTGAATCCTAAAAGCTGAATTTGACAAAAAACCTTTTTGATGAGTCATTGATGATGAATGTGAATTGTTTTGGTGAACATGTCCCTTGTGATGTGCAAACCAACATATATCTCAAGGTGTCCCTTAATGATGTTAAACATTCCTTTTATTTCATTAAGAATGTGGGCAATTTTGTCTATCTTAACATGTAATTTCATCATGGTTTTAAACCCATGCAGATTACCTAAGTTTGTAAAATTCTTTGACCAATTGACAAACTTTGGTGAAATGTTCTTCATCAATAAAATTGAGCAACTTGTTTAAAAAATCTTCATCACTTTCATTATATAAAAATTTGGTGCACACATCAAACTACCCATGATATCCATGTTTTCCACTACAACAATGGAAAGGATGGTTTTGATGTAATCAAATTTCACAATTGGATTAAAAGGATTTTTATAATCCAATCCCTCCTATGTGAAACCCTTTGCCACAAGTTGCGCTTTAAAATGAACAACACTTTCATCTGTAGTAGGTTTGATTTTGTAAACCCACTTGGAATGTATAATTTTTTCTTCCCTTTGGTAGGTCTTAGAGTATCCATGTGTTGTTTTCAATCAAAAAGTCATACTCTTCTTGCATGGCTCAAATCCACTCCTTGTGTCGAACCAATTTGATGGCTTCATCAATGGTGTGAATTTCATCAAGCATGTGGTATTTAGTTATTTCCAATTACATCATGTGTGACTTCATTTTCCAACCAAAAAGACCCACTCTCCAAAAGGAACAAATGGTTGTTGAATCCTTACTCCACGTCCCTCTTGAATGTGACCTTGCATATTAATTTACAATGGCAACATTAATGGCTAGATCATCATCAACTTCAAGAGCATAAGTATTCCTAATCATGGAAAGATGTCATTAGATGATTCTACAAAATTAGTGGTGTTAGGTGGAGTGATCTATTCCACGCTATCAAGTCATCATTCCCACTGCTCTGACCAACAATTGCACACCTCCCACTATGTGTGCACCTTCCCTTTCCATTGGTGTTGCACTCCTAGGATTAGAGTGCATCGAGAGTAATGCCATTTAGATGCATGATGGTACTATCAAAAGGTGTTTCACATCTATCACCACCTTCCATATCAAGCTTGTCAAAAAACACATCTTTGCTTTCAATGATTTGCCTTAACTAGTTATCCCAAGGGCAAAATGCATTATTCATCTTATGGTAACCCGTGAAGATGCAATGTTTGTTCATTTTATCCAACTTCCTCCTAAGTTCTTCAAGGATATGGACATAGGCACTTGAGCCATAAATGCACATATGAACGATTGAAGGTTTCACCTCATACCATAATATTTAATATGGGGTCATTGAGTTTGCAAATGTCTGACTTCCAATGGGTTGAGCAAGTACACTATAATGTGGGCTCTTCTACCAAAACTTGGGATGGACATTTGTAATTAATAGTCCTCCATTAAATGATAAGGAACAAGTTGAGGAACATGATGGGAACACAATTGAACATGTAATGACAAGACCTAGAAGGTGCAAATTGAAAATTTTGCATAGAATTAGAATGTTGTTAATATTATACCAAAGAAGCATGGGGGAGAACATGAGGAGGGTTAAGAATCAGGAATGAGAGGAAAGGGCATCACTTTTTGGATTTTCTGGAAAAAGATAAAAAAACTTACAAAAGTTTTGATGAAATAAGTAGTGAAAAAATAGACCCTCCCACATTCACAGTTGGGTGGAAAATTTGTGGCCTTGTATGTATCTGTTTTCTATTTTGTAAGTAAAAAAAGAAGAGAAGGTTGGGAGGGCGAACTTTGGTGTGTGCTTACCAAATTTGTTTCTTTGTGATATCCCTACTAGTTAGGTTGAACAGGAATGGTCTTGTGAATGAAAACAAATTAAGGTGTAGTATTTTTTGGCATATGTGGAGTCCATATTAATGTCAAAATAAAAGTCCACATATACACTATAGTGTGAACACATTATATTGCACAAATCATATGATAAGGCTAAACAATTTAGTTTTTACTTCTAAACTTTATCAATTATAGATAATTGTTTTTTTTTTTACATTTAAAAAATGAGAAGTTTTTATTATGAATAAGAAGTTGAAAATGAATAAAAGAACTTTATAAAAAAATCCATATTTCATTACATATCTCAAATTATGGTTTTCAAAATCTTTCAAAATTGTCTTCCTTTGTATCAATAGCATCAAACTACTTTCCATGTCAAAAAAATTCACTCAATTAAGCATTATAACAAATATAATGTGTCCACGATCATATGCTATGGACTGTGATGTAGGTTTTTAGCATTTCAAAAGTCCAGTATGTTATGGTAATTCAAAATCCATTCTTGAAATTCATATGATGTGATCATTTCATATAATATATTATTTTGTTGAGTCCTTTTCACATCTTATTGATTTAATTTTTGTTCCATGACCAATAATCAAGTTGTGATAAAATTATATAGTCACCCATAGTATGTTTTCACCTTTGCAAAATGAACTTTGACTTGAAAAAGGCATGACGGAAGTCCTAATATTAAAAAAAAACCTTTTGGAAATAGGGACAAGTTTTACAAAGGGAAAAAAATTCCATTAAATAGTGGATTTTGTGGCAACAAGCCACTTAATTGGCCTTTTTACCAAAAGGGACCAAAGGTTTAAATAAGGTGTAGCAAGGGTAGGATTTAATTCTTTTCCCTTGACTTTTGGGAACCAAAAATTGTTCTGTTTTTTTTAAAGGATTGTGATAACATTATTTCCATGTATTATTTTTTTGTAGATTCAAGAATCATGTGATTGTCATTTTTAGTTATTCCGTTTTGTTTGGGAGTGTAAGCACAAATTAATCTACTTAATATTCTTCTCATCCACGAAACATTGGAACTTCTTGTTGCAAAACTTAGTTCTTTTGTTAGATTTAAAGATCTTGATGGTATTTTTCATCTCCTTTGACTATTAACATTTGCCACAAAAACCTTCATAGGCACTTTGGAGCAGTTAGTTTCTCCTTAATACTATAAATGACTTTGAAACCATGGTCATCCTTGAACAAAAAATAATAATTTGCTCCAATAATGGGTGTGTTGATGGGTCCACAAAGGTCATAATATATGAAATCACTCATTTTTTTAACCTTTTTTCAATGCTCCTTCCATGAAAAAAACATTTTACGACTTTTTCCATAAACACAACCTACACCAAAAGGTGGATCCTCTTTACTCCCACTAATTACCAACCCATCAACCATGTCCTTGGTTTCCATTTGCTTGATCATGTTATGATGCACATGACCGAATTTTTTGTGTTGAACATTAAGACTTTGGGTGTTTTCCTTTTTGCTTTGGATTCCAACAACATTAATAGATAATGCATTTTGGCTATTATATAGTATGATGGTGGTTTTATAGTCAAAAGGAGTCAATGTATGCCACATTCTTTTATATTCATTGTTAGGGTACCAAAAAGGATAATTTAACAAAAACATGATTTCAATGGACTATTTTGGATTTTTATTACATTTATTATTTCATGAATCAAATGGATTAGTGTATGACTATAACCAAAATGATGTCATGTTAATCTAATAAAAAAAATACAAGGTTAGATTGGATTCAAGATAGATGTCCTTTCAAATCCTTATTTTAATTGTAATTCAGATCTTAAAGGAATCAAAAGGAATGTATTAAATAATGTAGTTTTTTCAATTTTCTTTCATTAATAAGTAATGCATACATTTATGTTTGAAAATGTTAATATAATGTATGTTTAATTAAATATTATACGATAAAATAATTTTAAAGGTTACACAATCCATTTCGAAAGCACTACAAGGAAAATGATTCCTTTTTTTTTCCATTTGGTTGATTTTTTTAATTCACTAAGTTAAAAATTTGAAGCCCCAAGTGTCGGCAACATGTACAAAAAATTTCATGCAAGAAAACATTTAAAAGTTGTTTATAAAGACTTATGTATTCAATTTTTTCATTTCTATTTTTTTACCAAAATATTTATGCATAATTACATGCACATGTGAAAAATCACCACCACCATGCAAACTATCATAATTTGAATTATCCAACATTTTTCACTTAAGTTTATTCCATGTAGATTTTATATTTGGAAAATAGCAAAAACAAAGTCCTTGAGTCCTATGTCCAAAAAGTGGTACCCTAACCGTGAATGTACCCAACACCCTTTATAAAATTACCTTACTTCTAGCTAACAATCAACACCTTCCTCTAATATGGAGAATATTTATTCCCTTTTCAACTCCTCGAGATGTTGAAAACAAATTTCTACTAAGCTTAAAAACATGAATGACATCCGGGTGAAAATCCTTTAAGGTGTACCACACATGATGAAAAGGACCTAGTCCTTATTATAGTCCTTTCTTACCTTATATTTTGATTCCATAAAAAATAATGAATCAAAAGTTGTCAAAATTTTCAGAAGGACTATATTTTAGACCATTATAATTATAGATTCCATCATAATCATCCATAAAGGTGTCTTTACATGGTATCAAAGGACTAGGTAAAAAGACAAAAAAAGGTGATGATGTAATAAGATTTTGGTACACTTTAAAGAATTTAAAATGATCTTTGAAAATGCATGTATTTTTCTTGCCATTAATCCATGTTTTGAAGATTATGTCCATTATGCTTTAGGCATACAATATCACTCCTCCAATCCCTTCTACTAATTGTTTTTTTCTAAATATGTTTTGGTAAGTTGAAAACCATTTTTTGTGCTAATTCACATGTGTTGTTCACAACAATTGTCCATGTACCAATTGTTTGAACAATGGCCAAGGGTTGGCACCATGAAAACTCGATGGGTCTTTCCCCCAATCATAGATGTGGTTACTTCCTTTTTTTTCAAGTGTTTTCTTCTCCTTAGTGCACTCTCTTGTCTTATGTCCTATCTTTCCACAATTCCAATAGGTCATGGTTTTCTTTCGCCCATATCGAATATTATATATATATATATATATATATATATAAATTTCATTTTAATTCAACCATTTGTAGGTAGGTAGGTAGGTAAGTAGGATCCTATTTATTTTTTGGTGACAAGCCTTTTTTATTGGCTCATCACAAGTATTATTTGCACTTTGAATATATTTGGTGCATATGTGGTGTGTAGACCAATACTTTTTCACCTATTTATATAGTTTCCAAAATTGAACTTGTTGACAAAGGATATGGGATAAATTTACAACATTATTTCACATCATCTTTTGTTGCATAC
>Ga0116230_10005012_pt1 | contig 12971 bp, 7 predicted proteins | sample S1TSphfallax_3_FD_88678 | JGI IMG/M metagenome (GOLD analysis project Ga0116230, IMG submission 88678) | Host-associated microbial communities from peat moss isolated from Minnesota, USA - S1T2_Fd - Sphagnum fallax MG | ecosystem: Host-associated > Plants > Peat moss > Unclassified | place: USA...
CACAAAAAACATTACATGTTGTAGTGATCTATATAATACAAACCTTTTACAATAGAGATTTCCATAAAGTCATCCCTAGTTTGCCCTTAGTTTGGACCTTAATTTCACTTTTGTCCCTAGTTTTGGGTTGTCCATAAAGTCTACCAAATTGGGGACCAAACTTGGAAACTAGGGACCAATTTCCAAAAAGTGGGGACCAAATGAATTTTTGGAGGGAATATGGGCTGCCCCAAAAAAATGTTGTTTTTTATGTTTGAGGGGTTTAGTAGGGTTTATGTGGGGTCAAATTTTTCTCCCATCTCCAACTCTTTCTCTAGTTTTATCTTCATTTGGTTTTTCTTCTTACTCTTTTCATTTGTAGGGTTTCCATTTTCTCAAGTTCTTTTCTTTCTCATTTGAGCTCTCTTTTTGCAATTTTTTTTCTTTTGTTTCTTTTTTTCTTTCTTTTTAAGCAATGGCTTCTTTTTCAAACTCAAGTTTTTTTCAAGTGGTGATGAAGTCTTGTATGACATGGATCAAGAGGCTACAATGCTCTTTCATGTGGGGTTTATAGTTTGTACTTCTAGAGATTTGTTCACTACAATAGAGATGGAGGAAGGGGGTGGGGATTTTGTGGACCCAATTAATGGTGTTCAAGATGTGTTAACCACATTATGATCCACCCTCACTATTCAAAAAGTAACTAACTTCATTGCCATAAAGTTTGAGGACTTGACATCCATTGTGGTGCCTACAATCATCTCCCATGTCATGGTCTATAGGTGCTACCCCTATTGTTTCTGGGAGACCATCAAAGTTGAACCCTAAAAAATGCCTTCTAAACTTTGTTTTCTTAACCTCAAAATGACAATGTCACAAGATATGACTCTTTCACATGGAACTGGGCCAAAAGTTCAGTGTGTGATGATGTTCTCTTCATTTCATCTTGCATTAATTTTGCACTTGTGGATGAGATTCGTTGGCCTACAACCTAGGAAAGAGCTAGACTAAGGTCCTATTTGCAGGAGTTGCCATCATGCATCGGGTTCATTGATGGGACCCTAGTTGAGATCTAGAAACCTTGGCAACATCCATGTCACTGGACTTGGTTCAATAGTTGCAAAAATATCTATGTTATGAATAACACAATTATTCTTGACCACAAAAGCTTGTTTATCTACATAAATTCTAGCTATTCTATGCAAGAAGTTAGTGAATAGGGTTCTAGATTTGAAGAGGTGTGATATTCTTCAGTAGATATTCACACCTCTTCAAATCTAAAACCCTACTCACTAACTTCCTACATAAAAGGAGGATGGACTTCACATACGAGGTTATTAGTGACCATCTTCCTAATCCTTAAGACCACATATGGGTTGGGAACTTCTAACTACATGTGTAGGCAAGCTCTAACATGTGCCTTAAAATCTTCCTTTGAAATTACTCATAGCCCCAAGTTGTTTTCAAGTTTGAAATCTTCACCTTGTTTTCACGTTCATCCATCTTCATAGCAATAATTAATGCATCATGAATCTTCGAGCTCACTTGGAAATGAAATGCCATGGTTGCAAGATTCATGGATTGGAATTGCAACATCTCTTGTTTAATCATTAGCCTTTCAAAAGGCCTTATGTTGGAGTTAGGTGGAGTAGTTGGCCTAAAGGTTGGGCTAAGGCAATCTACTTCAATGGAACCAAAAGAATTAGGACCTATTATTATTGTACCTAGTCTCCCATCAACAAAATCTTGCCTTCGCTTAATCCGTTCCTTGTGGCATGACAGTCCATTGCCTTGAATTCTGCGAAAACTTCATCAGATTATATAACTACCTTCTTAATCCCCTATTCATTAGAAGCACATGTCTTAAGATCCTTTAAAACATCCCGCAATCAATCCTTCAAGGTGTCTTCATGAAATGGTGAGTTTGGGTAGGCAATCACATAGTCATCATAAATTACCTTCCAAACAATTGTTGGAATCAACTATATGGCCTACTTTTTCACATTGGAATAGGCTACAAAGTGGGTGTTGTAGCTAGTGGCCATAATATTCAAGTGCAAAGATTCCACAATGGCTCTTTGCACTTTTCCTTCTTGGGTCCTTTCCCCTTCAACTTATGAACATCTTGGCCTTGGGAAAGTTCCAGGTTTTCCTAGGTCATATCGAACTCCTCATTAAATGTTGCCATATCTACCAAAATTGCAACATATAAACAAACAGACACACTCCTTATTCTTAAACCTCGTATTCATTGTGTTGCAAACCCATAAGAGCATTTCCATGATTTGCAAACCCTAACAGAAGCTCAATGACCACATACAAGCCATAATGAATCCCCATAGTCTTATTAGGTGTAATTCCAACACCCATAGACCCAAGCAAAAGTTCAATGACCCAATGTAAATTGTACAAAAATTATTTTAATTATATTAGTCACTCAAATGTAGGAACATATGACTAAAATGACATTCCAGTGAATTATAGACCTCACTATGGCTTAATGAGGACCTCGGTAGCTAAAACAAATCCTCACATGTACACAAATGAAAACCTTAAATTGCAAACCTGATTTTGGTTCAATTAGGATTTAAGTAGTTCAACCCAATGATCAATTGATCATTTCTATGGACACATAAAGCTACAAACCTATAAATGGTTAAATTGACAACTTCAAAACTGAAAAATGCATGCACCAAATTCAAATGATGGATACCCTAAGAAAATCTTCAATTTGGGAGTTCAATTATGGTTTTAATAGTTCAAGAAAGTGGTCATATTACCATTTGTGTGCCCCAACAAAGTTGCAGACCTATAAGTGGCTCAATTGACAACTTCAAAACTTAAAAATGCATGCACCAAATTCAAGTGATGGATACCTTTAAAAAATTCTTCAATTTGGGAGCTCATTTAAGGTTTTATTAGTTCAAACAAGTGGTCATATTACCATTTGTATGCCCCCATGAGGTTGCAGACCTACAAATGTTTTAATTAACAACCTTGGAACCTTAAAATGCATGCACCCAATCCAAATGATGGATACCTTAAGAAAATTCTTCAATTTGGGAGCTCACTTAGGGTTTTAATGGCTCAAACAAGTGGTCATATTACCATTTGTGTGCCCCCATAAAGCTATAGACCTATAAGTGGTTAAATTGACAATTTCAAAACTTAAAAATGCATGCACCCAATTCAAGTGATGGATACCCTAAGAAAATTCGTCAATTTGGGAATTCAATTAAAGTTTCAATAGCTCAAACACGTGGTCATATAACCATTTGTGTGCCCCCACAAAGTTGCAAACTTATAAGTGGTTCAATAGGCAACTTCAGAACTTCAAAATGCATGCACCCAATCCAAATGATGGATACCCTAAGAAAATTCTTCAATTTGGGAACTCAATTAGGGTTTTAGTAGTTCAAACAAATGGTCATATTACCATTTGTGTGCCCCCACAAAGTTGCAGACCTATAAGTGGCTCAATTGACAACCTTAAAACTTCAAAATGCATGCACCTAATCCAAATGATGGATACCTTAAAATAATTCTTCATTTTGGGAACTCACTTAAGGTTTTAGTGGCTCAAGCAAGTGGTCAAATTACCATTTGTGTGCCCCCACATAGTTGCAGACCTATAATTGGTTCAGTTGACAAATTTAGAACCTCAAAATGCATGCACCCAATTCAAATGATGGATAGCTTTAAAAAAATCTTCAATTTGGGGGTTCAATTAGGGTTTTAGTAGCTCAAGCAAATGGTCAAAAATTACCATTTGGGTGGACCCATAAAACTATAGACCTACAATCCATTCATACATAGCTTATGAACTTGCAAATTCTTTTACAAAATTATCCATGAACTTACATTTACAAAAATCTATAGTTGTTTTGTTTCTTGGGTTCCATCAAGTTTTTCATACACAAGCAATATTTGAAGCAATCCACTTCAAATTGCAACCACTCTTTGAAAAAACGCCTTTTAAAACGTAATCGTTCAACCATCTAATGATAAGATGGGTTTTCATTTTTTACAACCTCAAGAGCTTGTCATTCTAAGCTCTAACCTATGGATGCATGCCATGATTTATTTAACAATGTAGTTGCCATAACATAGATGGGTTTTTATGAAAATGTAAGCATGCTAGAATTTGCCCATTGCCTCGTTAAGGAAAGGTAGTAGTAAGCTTGAGTTGATAGAACTTTAGAGCTCCACATTGGCTCTTACAAGGTCTAGGCAATGATTTTCGCTTGAATGATTGGAGAAACCTATAATGAAGAAGTTCTTGCATTGATTCACAAAACTTGGTTCAAAACACAAAAGCATACCACAATGCTAGAATAAACGTTCCCTGAAAAGATAGATCATGAATGTGACATTTGTAAAAATTTTGAATTTTTTCCTAGGCATGAAACATGTTCTCAAACAAAATCAATCAGAGTTGTTAACCTCACCTACAAATATCTAAAAGTGCGAAACTCTGGGTTGCACATAAATTGTTGGAAATGTTTATCCTTTTTGCTTTGTGTGCACTCAAGCTTTAATTGACCCCCATGGCACTCCTTCAAAATGCAAAGCACTTGGGCTTTTGACACTCGACCACTTCACTTGTTGGTATATTTATCCTTGTGTTCTAATGCAAGCACTCAATTCAAGTAAGCAAGCTCTGACTATTGAGAATGCATATAAGCAAACTATGATTATTAAGAATGAGAAGAGTAAAAGCTCATGCATGAATGAAGTTTTCGGGCACAAAAAATAAAGTTGATGGGCACAAATCGGGAACCAAACTCATTTGACCTTGGAATTTTGGTCAAAAATCAAATTTGGCACCTTGTTCAACCCCTTTGTATTTCTCAAGACATTTCAAATTTCATCCCCTATTTTGGCCAAATCGGGGATCCTCGTGCCCTCTTTCAATGACTTTATGGATAACTTTAATGTTCCAATTATTTAGATCAAGTGGAAATGCCTAACCTATCAACATTGAAAATCTTCAATCAAATTTGTAGGACGTGTTTTGATATAGGTAAAACTTAGTCAAAATGTGTAAGAAATCTTTTTCATATATGAACATTACAATTTTGAACTTACTTTTTTTGATTAGACAACAATTTATAATTCACAACTAGACTACATAGGGATTAATACAATTTTAATTTAATATTTGTTGAAATACACAAAAGCATATTGGATAGACCACAAGACTTAAGTACATTGCATTTAAATTTAAATGCAATGTATTTAAGTTTTGTGATCATCTACCTCTTTTTTTACATTTCATAATACCAATCCCATGTTTCCATTGTGATGTACAAATTTTGCACTTATAATTCTAGTGATGAGAATTTCAAATAATTAATATATGGGGTTTTTTTTTTATGGTCACCTTGGATGTTTCAACATGTAATTGTTTTTCACATTTCAATTGGAATGTGTTGTTCATGTCGGATTCCATTTGATGGTTCAAGTGGTTTGCCTATCACTGCCTTTCATTGCTACTACTTTGTTTCATCATCTTTGGGATGAAGAAGAAGGTTTATTAATGGTGCATTGGAGAGGTTTATTGTTGATGAATAGGGAGGGGGTGATGGTAGATTAGGTTAAATTTTGGAGAATTCAGAATTCATATTCCTTTGCCTAACATCTCTACTAGTTAAAATTGATTCTTAACCTTAAAATCACACCATCATCATTTGTGTGTTCAAAGACTAGCTTTTCCCGTGTGTGCAAAAATGAAGGACAAATTTCTTAAAAGAGATGGTGATGCACTAACCTCATTGTACATTGTTCCAGATTTGAAGTCAGACATCGGTAGATTAATAGGTTTTCCTTGGGCTTGAGGATGTTGTTGATGTTATGTACTATTACCATATACACTATCTTTTTCATCTAGAAATTAATTTCTATGATCATCACTTTCACCACAATGATGAAAAGCCTTGGGTGTTGTTTTTGCTTATGGCTATAATGGATTCTTGGTTGGCAACTTCAAAGTACTGTGAAGATGTGGTTTCACACGATTCCCATCATCATGGTAATTAGTAGCTCCAAATAAAATTTCCTTGTAATTTGGTTGTTGAATGTCCTCATTTGAATTAGACATGCTATGATGTTGATTAAATTTCTTGTGTGTTTGGATTGATAATTGCTTTAAAAAATGCATAGTTGTTGCCTATGCAATAGAAGTTGCACAAAAACCTTGGGAAGGAAGAAAAACATAGAAAAGAAACAAAGTAAGAAATCATAGATCATGTGGAGGATGTAAGGCATGCAAACAATTAGCATTGTAATGTTTGAGATTAGATTGGAAATATTGCCAATTCATCAATAGCAAATTCTTATGTGTTTTTTCAACGAACATATGACACCTCTTGGTATGTTGTTGTTGTTCCTTTGTAGGAAGTGCAAGTAAAAAAGAACAATGACCGTGGTGGCAATTAATAAGGGTTGTCAACTGAACTAGAAAGAACTTTAGGTCTTTTGATCATTCATTCAACTACCCATTCATATTTGGGTGCCAATTTTTTTTTTTTTAAAACCACAAATTGCAATCCAACAATTAATGTGGTCATAGTGTTCCACATGTTGCAATACTATAATTGATGTGGGTAAAATGTTCCACATATTGAATGACTGGGAACGATTGTAATCACAAATGCTCCACATATTGTAACATTACACGTGTGTTGAATATAATGAAGTAATGGGGCATCTTTAGCAGGTTGTTTCCACAGATAACGAAATCTAATAAAGTTATGCACCCAGGGCCATGTTTGAAGGAGTCCCCCATAGGCCGCTACAACCATCCTTGGTGTGCCAGACATGTGTTAGTGACACACCATGTCGGTTAGACACTTGCTTTAGTGGTTGAAACAAAGGCTAGATTTTTACAGATGAAACACTTCGTTGCTACCATGACTGTTTATCTACTTTACACAATGTAGTTTTAGTCAAGATCCAACACAGGGACATAAACATTGAGATGTGATACAAGTTGCAGTAGTTAATGACAAGTATTATCATGTTTTGACATATTGGGGGCATGTTATATTGGAAGAAAGAGACAACCCTTCTATTTCACCAAAACTTTCTTCCACATCTACCCTTTAAGAGGGAGGCTTTGTCTTGCATCTAATGTAGAGAGCTTGGTGTACCTTTTTTTTGTTGTATGTGGGAGGACTATTGTATTACCAATTTGGGTTCTAATTGAATATGCCCATAAGGACAAAAAAAACATCATTAGAGTGAGTCTGTGTGAATGAATATTGACAATATTTTAAATTTGGAATACCGAATTGTGAATATTATTTAATATTTCAAATGTCTACATGCCAATGAAGAATCTTAATAGAAAAAATAACAAAGTGGGGAAGATGGGGGAGTGTTTGTTTGACCCACAACTAGACAACTGCATATTATTTAGTAAGAAATTATCAAACATTTAGGACATTGCTTATGGATTTTTTCCTTTGTATACTGATTATGCATCTCTTTGTTTTTATTTCTCCATGGCATGACAAGCATCCATACTTAGACATTGGCATGATGTTAACTATGAATTATGGCAATTTTATTATGTTATTTTATAGTTTGAGTTTTAATCAACTTCATGATCATTGTTGCCATACTCAATCAACATTCTCATTAAAAAGTTGTGGAGATTGTAGGAAGAAAGTTACACATTTTCCAGGAGGAATCAACACCTCATTGATCCTATAATGAAAAGCCATAAAGTAAATCCTCCTCCTAAGTTGATTGAATCGTCTTTAGAGCTTGGAGGGGGTTAGGCATAATAGTTTATCTCCTTCATTTCACAACTTTGTAAGTAACCATATTGTTGTAATTGTAGTCCTCTTATGCATCACATATATTACATGGCCTAACAACCACGAATTCAATTTTATTTTGCTCTCTTTCTAAACTAGACAAAGGAGGAATAATTTCAAACTATTGTTGTAAGGGTTTTTGTTTGTTCTGAATAAGTGTTTTCAATTGCACACTTTCTTTTCAAAGAAATGGAAGATTTAGTGTAAGTATGATTGTGTAGTAAACTACAAAGGTTATTAGCCTTTAGTTGGATAATGTAAAAATTCCTAGTGTAATTATTTGATTTCCAAATCCATGTTTCAATTGTGTTACTATACTTTGAAGCTCATCAATGAATTTTCATCTAAGAGCATCCCCACCATTCCTTAGAATGTAACCTTGTAAAATTATTTTTCACATCCAAGTTTAGTTATTTATTTTTTGGTAGCCCCACCCATAAAACGAAAACTAAGATTGCAAATATGTCGGAACTACTAATAGTAAACCACTTAGACCATATATGTTACATGTTATGAGTTGCTACCAAACATCTATGTTGATGGTGGCAAGTGTCGTCCAAATGGCAATGCAAATACCCATCATGTTGCATCAATGTGTGCCCCTTCAATTGTAGGTTAGTGACCAAATTTAATGAATGTGTTTTTTTTTTGGGAATGAACAATCCACTACATACATGGAGAAAATAAAATGTTGATCAATAGTTACACATTGCCTTTGTTGTTTTTAGCAAAACATGACCACCATGTCATATCATTTTCTTAAAAATCTTCTAACATCATATGTTTGTGGTCAATATTTGGAATTGGAAGCAACTCAGACATAAGAATGCACTCACCTTAAATTCCATTGAATGCTCTCAATCTTGACAAGCTTGATCTCCACTTTGGTATATTTACATTGTGTTGGGATCACTTGTGCAAGCTAGTTGAAGAACCAACCTAGTGAACACTCTAAAGACCTTACAAGTAGTTGTTGATTTAAAAAACCTTCATGTTACTTTTTTCCTCATTCACATGTACTTGAAACAAGTATACATATGGTTATTCAAACTATAAAGGATTTTCTATAGGATATTCTGCAATTAAAAAGACATACTTTTATTGAAATAGGATGAAAGCTTGTTGACTAGCATGAGAAGTGCACAAAGAGACTGAACCTTTGGCTAACAGTGTTCCATGCATTTCCCTCTCTTGGTCATCTATAATGGGTATGGATACATAATCCTCGACCCATGATGTTGGCAAGCATTCAAATGAATAGTTAAACCAAAAACTCCAAATAATATTGTTACTTAAATTGCAACAAGTTTGTGATTGTAAGCTTCATTTCATTTTAGATTGTCCATTTGCTTATGTATCCTTGTACAAACAAACATCTAAGTTTGAGGCATAGAGAGGCCTACATAGAAGGCAGTGGTTGGGACCCCTTTAATTAAACACACCATAACATACTAATCACAACAAAGTAGGGAATTTGCAAAATGAAAACTTTTCTTACCACATGCTTCTTCTTACACACACAAGCTTGAAAAATTGTGGATCTTCAAAAGTAGGCAACATGCACTTGTGGAACAACAATATTGTGATTTTGAAAATGATTGCAACATAGCAAACAATGTCAATTGGAAGTGACTCATAATAAGGAGGTTCATAAGCCATCAAACAAGTTGTCACCAATGTTCTAGGTTATTTGTTATATATGTGAAAAAGTTTGTTTATTCAATGGCAACTCATGCCAAGAATAGAAACAAGTTCTTTTTAATTATGTCATACAAATTTGCTCCAAATGTGAAGCATTCAAATTTTTACTTTGAACCAAGGGCACCTTGGTGCTAATACCCCAAAAAAAGATGCATAATGTACAACAGGAGAATGTGAAATTTTGGATTGTAGAATTTGGAAAAAATGAAATTCATGACAAAATTTTCATAAGAATTTTGAACTTTTCATGTCATGAATTGAGAATAATTTATTGTACCAATAGACAAAATTTGTATTTATGGAATTTAGAACAAGTGACATTACACTAATTTGTACATATATTAAACAATTAGTTAGAAATTGGGTGCTTAGGGGATCTTCCTAGTTGCTAAGGTGATAGGTCCCATAGTTCATGTAGATCGTCCTAAAGTTTTTGCTTCACTTGGTTTGTCCTAAAGTGCACATTGATTGTGATGAATAGTTCAAATTTATTAGGTTGGTTGTTAACAATGAAAAATAATTATTATTACAAACTTCAATGAAATGTGGGTAAATGGTTTTATAGACCAATGTGGAGAGAGCACATGGTTGATAAGAATAGTAAAAAATGGGATTAATTGTTAGCAATGTACCAAGAAGTAATGGATCCAAAATTTTGTAGATGTGTTTGGTTCTTGCCCACCAAAAATTCCAACTATCTTATTGTTTGGCCCACAAACATTTTGCAACAATCCATGAATTTGTAGTCTTTAGAAAAAAACCATCTTTAAAAAAAAACAAGCCCCCTTTGGATGCTCAAATCTTTCAAGTTTGATAACAACCAACACCTAACCATAACCTGTCAAATGAACATTCGTGACATAGTAACACACACACATATGTGGACAAAATGCTTTCTTAGGTACTTACTTGAAGGAAACTAGAAAGCTTGCACACATATCCTTTAAAGACACTTATGTTGGTGAAATATCATGTCCGGTAGCAATGTGGTCTGTCTACATACTTGCATCACAACATATGATTCCACCATTTTGAGTGAAGCCCATCAAAAAAAGAAAGACAATATCAATGGAAGGAGAACATCAAGTTGGAAGAAAAAATTAGTTAACAAAAAAATTCATGCCCAACTATAGGACTTAAAAAAAAAAAACCTTATGGGAAAAATCGCTTGTTTTCAAGGGCCATGTTTCATTGGCTGCATTTATGGCATCCACATACATGGATGGTGTGGAATAGAATACATTTACATTGCCATCCTATCGCAAGCAATAACAATGACCTTTAGTGCAAAACTTGAATGAATTTTTGAAACCCGTAACCTTTATAGGAGCCCATTTGGTGTCATAACCATTGCTAGGTTTAGGGTTTAGGATCTCACAAAAAAAAGTTTTAGACTTCAAAGTCTTTTTAAGACATTAAATACCTTGACTGAAGAAGGAAAAAACCTCAAGAATAAGGGAAAATAAAAGGGTACATAATCCAATGCACAAATTTCATTAGGTTCACATGGTGAATAGGCTTATCCATTTGCTTGAACCACATTTTGGCATACATATACGCAAAGTCATCACCCATGGTCCACATCAAATGGTTTGTCTAATATTCGTTGCTCTATGCACATCCAAGAAGCACTGTGGTGATTCAGTTTCTTGTTGAAACAAACTCAAAAATTCTAAACATTTTTTTTGCACACAATTCTAAACACCAATTTAGTAGCCAACTTTTCCTTATACAACTAATAGAACATTACATAACTCAAACATAATCTATTGTATAATAACATTACAAACTTGGTTTTGAGCATGTTCCGCAAATAGATCAACTAACTCAAGTACATTGTAGTCATTGAAACAAACATCATCTTGCACATTAGTACCAACAACAAAAAATAGAAACCCCCATATTATATGTATGAGATATACAGAGAAAACCACCCTATGGAAACACAATTGTACAATGACTATTTATGTCAAGTCTTAGGCCAAACAAAAGGAAAAACAAAAGCATTTAGGTGTGTTAGTTACTTGGATAGGAGAATTTTTAGAACTAATGTCAAAGTTGGAGCTAGAAGGTGGTTCATGATTAGTCCAAATGTAGTTCTAGTTGTACATACTAAGGATGTTTTCTGCACCCCGCTTGTTCCAGATGACATTTTATTAGTTCTCGTACAAATGAAAAAAAACACCTTGAAATTCATTCCAATTTAATTTTTTTATCCTCTCCATCTGAACTTTTAAATTGCTCCACAACTTTAAATTCAGAACCTTAAACCTAGCAACAACCATTATTGTTGTTAAAACTTGTTGAGTTTTGTATGCACGTGTGTTTCTAAGCTTGTCCAACAAGGTCCTGTTCTCCCATTTTTCTTCAAAGGAAAGAAACCATTTTTGGTACCCGAAGTATAGACAAGAATCTTGGAGCCTACATACCTGGAAGTAGATGTTTTAGATGCCTTGACAATCACCATGTCATTGTCATATGCACTTTGGACAGAATTCAAAACCACGTAATCATTTTGTGTCTTCAAACTATCCATCAAGAAGTAGTAGAAGAAGAAAAAGAAATGTTCTTTCAAACAAAACAAATAGGACAAGAAAGCAAAGAAAGAAAAAAGTCACAATAGGCACCTATCTTCTATGTAGAGACCAATGTTGCACAACGGGAGGATGTCTAGAATAGTGGTAACTTGTAGCCGGATTATACAAAAGAGAAAAGAGAAAAGGATTTGCTCGAGAAGAGAAGAGAATGATGTCGATATGGCAAAAAGTGCAGTGGAAGAAACTAGAAGGCCATAACAAAAAGAACTCTTCAAGATGCTTTTAGAGCCCTCGTCACATCGAAAGAAGTTGCAAAGTTAGGAGTGAATTTCTTATAAAGAAGGAAACAATCAAACAATGTAAATGTAAATGAATATGAGGAAAAATAAATAAGCAAATGTTGTTGAATTGAAACCCAACCATTCTTGCAACCCTTGCTCCCTCCTTCCTTCACAACTTTTAAAAACCAACAAATTTGCGCCAACAACACACATATGTAATCATAGGAACTATCCATAAATACCTAACCACTTGTTTTCAACATATTTTCACAAACAAAAATCATTGAATCTTAATCCAAATGCATGCATCCACACTAGACTTGCACTACACAATATATGGTTCCAATAGACCAAGAATGAAAAAAGTACCAAACAACACCATCCAACTACTAACAAACATCATAAGTGTAAAACACTTGCTATATTCATACGCAAATGTCATGTAGCAACTAAACAATTTTTGTGGATTTTTCACAATAACATATGTAGCTGATATGACATTTGGACTCAACTTAGAAAATTTTATTTACAAATGTGATCACATTTGCATCACAACATAAATAATAAAACTATATCTCCATTCCCTAAATACTTGCATTCAAACACATTATGAAAAATAAAATGGTAGATTAGTAATGCATAGCAACACG
>Ga0116230_10005013_pt1 | contig 12971 bp, 18 predicted proteins | sample S1TSphfallax_3_FD_88678 | JGI IMG/M metagenome (GOLD analysis project Ga0116230, IMG submission 88678) | Host-associated microbial communities from peat moss isolated from Minnesota, USA - S1T2_Fd - Sphagnum fallax MG | ecosystem: Host-associated > Plants > Peat moss > Unclassified | place...
AACATCATAACTTACAAGTCTTATGTCTAGAATAAGGTTTGTGCCTTAGGTATTGTGCGGTTCTTCTTTTTTAAAAGAACCTCCAGTCTTTATTCTGACATTTTATAACTTGCAAAAGCTCTTTGGGTGTGAGTTTGAGCTCAATTTTTTCAATTTTTAAGTCCTTTGGTTCTGGTTTTGACTTGTTTTTTTTTTTTTTTGGTAATTCAAGAACATTTAGGCTCAGCTCAAAAATTGGGTCCAATCTCATGTACACCCTACACATTTCCTAACGGTAGAGAGTGTTAAGCTGCATACACACTTAATGTTAAGTAAGTGTTTAATGAAAATCAAGGTGACATTTTAAGTGATACCCAATGTTGAATTGGTGATTGTTTAATATTAAGTGAATTTTAACTTAACATCAAATCTTTTTGATAAATAGGTTTAGGTTTTAATTGACTAGCTTGATGTTATGGGACTTAATATTAAAGTGCTTAACACCAAGTGTGAATGCTTTTTTAGAGAGTATGTATAGGTGTAGGGTAAAACATCATCCTAAGGGACCTCACAAGTGTGAGCCTCTTTGAAAATGAAAAGGGTGAGAATTCATGAAGCATCTAAGGAATATCTAACCTTGCATAAAGCATTTTGCAAACATAAATGACCCTCACCCACTTTACAAGATTAAAGAGTGCGTCATCATACTATGCAAACTCATGCCCATTTAGATTCATGTGATTAAGCTCACTCCAAATGCAAAAAAAAATTTCCAAAATGATTATGTACAAAGTTTTAAAACAAATTAAAACCACAGACTGCAGAGACACAAAGTTCAACAATTAATTTAAATTAATATTTACATATATAAGTTCAGCTCATTTATCAACTTTTTTTTTTTTTAAATCACTTTGTCCACCTAAAGAACTTGACTTTGTGTTCAACAATATTGTTTCATAGTTCCCAATCTAGAAAAGGGTTAGTTCTACAGTCTCGCTTGTGCTAATTCCAACAAAATAGCACTAATTTGGTTCCATGTCACAAGTACCTAAGCCTGAACCACGGTTTTGAACAGTACAAACCAGGTATCCTCACAACATGGAGGTACCCTCCCTGGTGATTCTGCAAGTAGTTGTCGTAAGGTTTGTTACATTCTCAACTCCATTGTTCAGCAGATAAATTAAGCCTGTCTCTTTGGAAGAAGAATGCATAACATCACCACATAATCATCAGAAATTGGACCAACCTTTTGATCTTCTGCTTTGTCTGTTACAATTCTTGCCCATCTTGAAAAGGTGCCAATTCAAACCACTACTGTGCTTATCCCATAAACAATTTGTGAATTCAATTCATTTGCGGGTTGTGGTGTGCTACAGAAATGAAGACACCACCTCTGCAAGTCAGTAAAATGTTAGGTTCAAACCAATGTTGTGAGATTATCTGATTTCCAATGTTAAAATTGGGGGTTCAGGTTTAAGTTTGTTGGAACCAGCACAAGAAGAACCAGACATTGGAACTAGTCTTTTACTAAATCTGGACCCAAAATTTAAACCATGAAAAAAATACTCGTAAAAAGAGGAGCAAGTTCTTTAAGTAGACAAGATTAGAAAACATTTAAGTTGACTTGTACACTCAACTTCAAAATTAGATATTCACTTTTATTAGTTGTTGAACTCCATACCTACATAAAGCCTAATTTTATCTTATATAGAAATTTCTATTTATACAATATCTGGCATTGGGGAGTGTAATGTTTACATGGAACGGTTTTCAACAGTACAGATTTGAGATTCAACAATAAATGTTCAAAGTTGAAACAGTGTTCAGGGACACAGCACTACCTGTAAGCAATCTCCCAATTCCTAACTCAAATAAGCCTGTTGTAAAGAAAAACAACCATCTCATAGCACAGCAAAGGAACCATAAACCCATGCATCCCACACCCTTTGAATCCAATGAGAATGAATGAGCCCATTATTCAATGGGAAATAGTCAAAAAAATGAGATGGATGGGAGTTGTGACTTTTGACAGCTTAGAATAATTTATAAACTATGAAATGGCATCACAAGGCCTGGCCACACACAAAGGGTAATGAGAATGGGAGTCTCACAGACTAAAGTTTTTTCATGGCCAAAATCAGCTGCACTAGCTCCTAGTTCAAAGTTCATACCTAAGGACGGAAAGGATGGGTTGCCAGGTATCAAGTATCAATCTAGGTTTTACCCTAGTACCAGGCTGGTCTGGTCTCTGGTCCCAGTCCCTTATCTCCACACCCCAATATTTGGGCAACACTGGTATAAGTCCAATATCTGAGAACTGAAGACCAAACCAATCTGGTCTTTGATACCAAGGTTGATACCATTGTTGCTGCCATGCATGAACACCTATACCAGACGAACACCAACACCAGTTGCAACTTACATATCCTTCAACAATTTTCAAAATCTCTGTTTCGGGATTTTTGAGGAATACCTTTACATTTCCAAGTGGGTGCCTTGTCACCTTTCATTGCCTTTGGCTCCTTGTCTTCTGCTCAGAATTGAAGTGATCCCACTTGCTGCAAGCATTGCACAAACAAAGGCTCCTTGTCTTCTGCTCAGAATTGATGTGATCCCACTTGCTGCAAGCATTGCACAAATAAAGGCTAGTTGTCTTCTGCTCAGAATTGATGTGATCCCACTTGCTGCAAGCATTTCACAAACTTGAGAGGATTAGGACAAAACCAGATCTACAAGCTGAGTCAACTATTCTCTTGTCCTTTGGACATATATCTGCAGTGGTTTGAATCTTGAGCTCTTTCCAAACATTCTAGTATACAGAATATGTAAAATACAGACATCACATACCTGCATGATGCCTTGCAGCATGTAGAATCAGAAAAGTAGACAGAACTTACAAGGCATACATTCTTCATCTGAACTCCAACAATTTCTCAATACTTAGGACTTCCGGCAACCAGAAAGGAAGTTCGAGATGACCCTATAATAAGAGAATGGATGTTTCAGATCTAATTGAAAGACTAGCAACCATCAGCAACCATGAAGGAGGAAACCCAACCCTAAAGAAAAGAGAACAAAATTGGATCACAAAACAGAATTGATGAGTGGTTTGAATGACAGTGTCAGTCATTTGCATGTGAAGGGACCTTCAACAGCAACATGCATGGCATTAACTGCCTACCACAGCACACCCACTGACTTTATCCCTTACAAGGTCTATAGAGCTTTATAATCTGCTGCAAAAACAAGTTAACGGAAGACCCTGAAATCCAAAACAACAGCTAAAGAATCAAAAAATTGAGCAAGACAAACAGGAAATGATAGAAATGTTAAAAATGCTATGGTGTGATGCAACATTATAGATGACAACCAAAGGCACAGGGCGGGTCCAACAGTCCCATTGGGCATGTCCAGATAAAAAGAGATGGTCAGCAAAAGCCAGCTCTAGCTGGCTCCAGAGTGTCATTTGTACATTGATCAGTTTTACAACATCAAGATGACTACTCTTGACAAAAAGAAAGAGTGCTTTACATTTGCATGTCCTAGCAGGGCATGACTGGACTTCATTAGAAACTGGCATTCAGCTGAATTTTCACTCTGACACATGACCTGCTAAGAGTGAATAAGGTTAACAAACTTCACTCAACTCTGGGCCATCTTACAACAGGCAAACAGCATAATGCTGTGTGCCCACAACCTGTGCTGAAAGCCTACACCTGGACCACTAGCAAAATTTACTCCTAAGAATGCCCAGGGACCACTACCTCACTGCAAAAGTGCAAGATATCTGCTTGACTGTTCTCAATGCATAGCTCTCGACATCTGAGCATCAATGCACTCAGTGCCTCCTCAAAAAGGGCATGTGTTGCACCAGGAATGTCTTGAAAATGTTGCTGAATGTGATACCTGCATCTACAGACTCCATACTCACCCCAAAGACCATCCATAATGTGATCCCATCAGGATCTGCCAGTCATCTGCCAGCTGCTGGACATCAACCTTCAATCCTTGTTCCCAACTACATAAGTTGCACACTAACAATAAGGTTTGATCACTTGGACTTGCCGCGAAATGAAGATAATGAGAAGAAGGATCGAGGTGCTGCAATAAATGAACAGAGAACACTGAGATCGTGTGAGTGACCCAGTGCACCAAATAGCAAAGTTTCATCCTTTTTCCCAACCTGGTTAATCACATGCAAAATGGCAGAGCAATCCAAATAACCAAAGAAAGATTCAGCCAAAAAATGGAGGAAGACTGCAGTGAAACTACCTTTCAGCCTGCTGCCTCCACTCAAATGGTCTTCCCGCAATTTGAAGTTGGGAGGTGGGGTGGGGATCGAGGATCTCACAAATGGTACTGCATCCAGCCAAAAATGTGTGTTAGACAATGGATGAATCTGCTCAAATAACCCTCTTTCTCTGTGAACATTTCCGTGTGGACCCTAAACCTATAAGTTTCATGAGCAAACCAAGGAACACAAACAAAAGGATAGGAGACTGGACTGGACAGCACTTGTAATGTACACATACTTGAGTTTATTTTGCTTTCACTTCCAGCAACTGTTGGGGAATCCTCTGGAATTACAGGAGTCCACATTGAACTAGAATTCTCTGCTGGTACTCGGGATGCACTGCTTTTGACCCCTATGTGGGTCACATGTGAATCCTCTGACCAGACACCCCTCTCACTTGAGACAACACCTGCATCCTCATCAGCTTCAGATGGACTGGAGATGGAGGGCCACTCAGTGGCTGTTGCTGCAGATGTCTTCTTTCGACCAAACTTCAGCAGTCTCTTGAGGCCTCTTGGAGACTCTTTCATGGTGATGGGAGGTGCTGAGACCTGAGAAGTTGCCCACTTCTTGCGTAAACAATTTGTGTTGGTCTGTACTGTATCTGGGGAACGTGACTGTTGGATCTGTGGATATGATTGTGATGCAGGGCTACCAGATGGGGATCTAGAAGCAATGGCAATAGCTGTGTCATCAATGGAAAAGGAATCTGACACCACAGCAGATGGTACCTCGATGCTCAGATGCTGTAAAGAGGCATCTCTGTCTGGTGATGACAAAATGAGTATCTGTGGTGTCATGATGGGCTCTACTTGGGGCAAAGATACAGGTATGGAGGACAGGTCACATGGCATGGGTTGCAAGTTGGAGGGTTGGATGTCCATAGTTGGAGCAACACTTTCAGAGTTCACCAATTCTGAAGGTTCTGAAGCCTCACAGATTGGAAGATCAGCAACTGACATTGCCACACTGGTAGAAACACATTGGTCTTCCTCCATGTCACCTGCTCCAGTATGGTCATGAGGGACTTGCATAAGTCCAGTGGCCTGTCCTACTTCCCTTACCTCCTCTGTCTCCTCTACTGCTGCAAAAACCTCCTGAGGATCTAGATTTGGAACAGTGTCACATGCCTGAGTGGTACCTGCATCTATTGATGAAGGTTCGCTTGTGGGCTCCAAGACCAGTCCAGTTCCTGCACTATAATCAACCTCATCTGCTGCTGTAAGTGTCAATGAAACAGCCTCTGCAGGCTTCAATGTTTCAGGCTCCACTGCCGGTAGCTCTGCAGTAACACTTGGCAATGGCAATAATGTTGTGGGGCATTCCTCATCAGGACTCTTCTCAACTACATCTGGTACAGAAGCCACTTTGGACCTGCGAATCTTTGCTGCATCTCCAGGTCCAATTCCTCTGCCCTTACGAAGGAAGGGCTTGGAATCAGATGCTGGTGCACCAGTTAGAGAGAGGCGTTTATTGACCTTGTTTGCTGGCTTCTGGTCAATGGCTGGAGTTTTGGACACTTTGAGAGGTGTAGAAGCAGGACCCTCCTTAGGAGACTCACTAACCACTCCAATGCTCTTCCTGGTATTTGTGTGTCTCTTCTTGTCATCAGTTGTGGATGCTCGGACTGTTGGCCTACTACCATTGGCTTCTAAGGGAACAGTTGAGGAGCGGATGACAGTGTTGCTTATCTTATTATTACCTGGAAGAGCTCGATCAGTATAGGTGCTAGTGCGGACCAATGATGGCTTTTTGTTTTCCTTCCTGAGTTCTGCCAGGGAAGGCACAGAGCGGCTGAGAGGATTCTCTGAAGTGTTGGGTTGTTTTGTGCTCTGAGGCCGTCTTTGACTGGTACGGGTCATCTTTGGTGCAGATGAAGGTGATGGGGAGGCAACAGTGCTGCGGATGGTCCCATTGGCACCTTTCTTGGGGGGTGATTGTTTGCCCAGTGTGCTGGACTTGGAGGGAGCTGCAGATACTGGTGCCGGTGCCAGTGGTGCCAGTAATGATGGGGTTGTAAGAGGATGTTTTGAAGAGCTGCGTGGTGTGGATCCTGCAGATACTGAGTCCACAGGTGTGGGGCTGCTGCGTGCAGTAATTCTTTTTTGTCTCTGTACACTCAACTCCTCGACTCGTTTCACCTCTTCTTCATCCTAGGAATGAGCAATATAAGGCACGGTAACAGTGAGACACATGTCAAAGACTGCACATCCTTACAACACAGGTGTTGTACAGCCATAAGTATGCAATCCATACACCATAACAGACAGGAGCACATTGCCAAAGCAAAACAGTAGCCTGTGTAGCAACCAAGTAACAATAGATCAAAGGGTATCTGCCATATACCTTCTGACTCTTGCTTTTGATGAGCACATCACCCTTCTCAGTACCCAAGACTGCATATTTCTCTGACAGCCTGCCACTCCGAGCAGCCATCTCTGCTTTCCGCCTTTCTAAGATCTCCTGCATTGACTTGAGCTTTGCTTCTCTCTCTGCCTTTTTGGAACCCAATTCTTCTCTTAGTTTGGCATCCCTCTTTTCCCGATACTGCTCATAAAACCTTCCTTTGGATTCTTTCGGAGACATGGACTGAAATTCTTTTGCAGAATTTTGATCTTCAGACTCACCACTAGGTTGTATTCCATACTCTGTTGGAGCATTCCAGCCCCATGACTCTCTCCCTGTGTTTTGATCAGGTGAAGGTAATGAACCACCTGTAGAACGGTCTTGAAAGGTGCTAGGCAACTCATGCTCTTTCTGGTCACTTGTCCTCCCTGAGTTCAAATGAAGAGCACCTGGAAACACACAAAAAAAATCATGTGATGTTAGACTCTCTGAATTTTAAGAGGCATGTGAGAACGTAGCAATTGTCAATACCTGATCTTGGCCTTCTGCAGTGGTTTGCTGTAGGTTTGTTGTACAACTGCTTGTCCCACTTGTTCTGGGACTCTAACGGAAAAGCATGAGAATAGATATATACCTATGAGATTGCAGAGAAAACTCCACCACAACACTTTGAAGTTACCATCATCTCAGTTCCAGCCAAACCCAAACAAACATGATAAGAATGAGTGTCAACATAACCTTGTGTGTCACTCACAGTTATCAGACCATCACCTTCATACTTAGAAGAAAAGAGAACATATTGTATCAACGTGTATTCTGTCTGACAACCATTGGTTAAGAAATAGAGCCAACCTTTTGGATCTTGGATTATTGCTAAATCCACAAAACCTTGTGAAAATAGACTTCTCTTTAAGAGATGAGTAAGTACTGCCTGAGTATAGTCTTTTGATCACCAATGTTTACAAGGATCTTCCTGAATCTTGACCCTTGTAACTGGTCTCAAAAAGGTCAATAGCATCACTACACCAAGTCACACCAGCTTACCTTGCATTGGCAGGGAATCATCCTCATACTCTGGTGCTGAATCTGACTCATCAGTCTCAGCCAAACTTTCACTCGATTCTGATTCCTTTGCATGGATCCTCTCTAAGTTTGGAGTTGAGTTAAGATAGTTGATATGCTTCATCATCACTCCTGATCGCCGCAAACTTGGGTGGGCAACTTGCACTCGGCGTATTGGTGATGGTGACCTTCGTCTTGGTGATGTTGCCCTCCTTGGCAAACGCCGACTGGGAACTTGCTCGATAAACTTTTGTTCTACACCTGACTGGATGTCATGATCTGTCAGCAAGCCAGAATGGACTACATGATTAACAGCTGAAGCAGAGGATGCTGCACCAGTGTTACCTGTGGCTTTCTGTTCCTGCTGGCCAAAGGGTGGCAATGAGTGCTGATTACTTTGACTCTGTCCAGTTTGAGACACCACCTGTGCATGACCAGTACCTGGTCCCCCGTCCTGAACATGGGGGGAACCATGCCCAGCACCCACACCATAGCTTGCAGAGGGCTGCCAGTGCTCTTCTTGCAGTGTTGCCCAGCTTGGAAGGCCCTCGGAATACTTTGGTAAGAGACTGCTATTACCATCTGGATACCCACCTTGCTTGGTATCCTGGACAATTTGGCTATTTGTTGCCATTGTGTGAGTTGTGCAGGTAACAAAATCACCATCACTGTTGCGCTCAAATGCAGTCGGACCACCTGTAGACTGGAGGCCCAAATGGTCTTGTTTTGCCAAGAAATGTGGGGGAGGAGGCCCCCAAACACGGCGTGGTCTGTGGCTCCGCACACCATGTCTAGCTGCATCTAAGTTTGTCCCAGGCTCACTGGTATGGTCTGCAGCATACCTGGTAGCAAGGGCATGCGAAGATTGCAACGGTGGCCACCCAGACCCGCTATTAGAAATCAATGAGCTATCCTCTGTATAGGCTCTGCCAGCAAATTCCTGACCCTGAGCCACATAATCTCCAACAGCTTGGATAGATCTGTGTGATCTGTACTCTCCATTGACATCCCTGACTCTAGTGGGACTCATAGCAGAATTGGGAACATCACTGTGACCCTGCTTATGATGCATGTCCAAGCTAGAAAACCCCCTTGTTGACTCACCATGGTGAGTTCTGTGAGATCTGACACTGACCATGTCTCCAACCTCATCAACTTGCAAGTTGCCAACAGTGCTCTGCACATCTGACCACATGTCTGCCTCTCTGTACCTGATATCAGAACTTGCTGACATATGGTGTGGACCAGTAGCCTCAGGGCCAGCAAATTCCATCTCATCTATCCACAGCCCTGCTTCCTTACTTTTCTTGCAAATGGCCATGTACTTGACACATGCATCCCTGTTCCCAAAAGACCCAACAAGAACTTGCTGAAATTATCTCTTTAATAATGTCACTTTGCTCCATACACTATTGAGATCTGGAAAGAAAAAATTCCTCTGCCCATTATCTGCTTGCAAATTCCCGGCAACTGACACAAAGTCTCTTCTGGCAACCACAAACATATAGACATAGTCTGGTGCATTATCTCTTGAGAATTGACACCTCAGACACTTGTCACTCTAGGCTCTCAACAAAGAAATATGGATGTATTAACAGCAGAACTCATACCGCAAGCGGGTGGCACCAAAGCAGTCACAGAACACTAACAGACGCTCCATGTGTTGCATGTCAAAACCTGCTGCTGATGCACGAGCAAAGGCCAATCCCTGCTCCTTCTGCAGCAACATTTTCCTTGCATCCATGGCACGTAACAAACGCCTTCTACACACCCATTGATCATGGTAAAAAAACCTCCACATTGAGAACTGACCTGACAGAAATGCCCTGAATTACAGGGTATTTTTCCTAACACCACATTTTTATTTCACAAGGACAAAAAGATGAAGACAACAAAGCACTTGACCCAAGGTCATCTACATATGGTTACACAAAGCACTCATAAAGCAATGTCTGGCTAGCCTTCTGCATCATCCACTCAGAAAGTGCTCATTAAGTCACTTACTTAGAAGAATCATCGGTTATAGGGTTGTCACCACCATCAAGTGAGTTCCGTGTCACCTACATCAAGAAATACAACCACCCCATAGACTACAAAGTTTAGCATGTATGGAAAAAAGAAGAAAAGCAATGAGGGATAACAAAATCTGTGTCTTGCTTGAAATTTGAAAATGTGCATCTATCTACTGGCAAGCAGACCAACTGTGCAAGTTACAATCATGGGGCCAGAAGAAACCTTTGACATTGGTGCAGGCTTTTCTGAATTCAGTGATAACAATATTCTGCTTGCTGCATCCACACACAATGATTTAAGGTTCTCTGTAATTGTACCACAACTGTAAGCTCAACATTTGTGAATATCTATGTGATTGCAGAGAGTGCCCCACAATAACAATTTGGCATGGCCATTTTATCAGTTCCAGCCAAACCAAAAGAAACATGACAACAATGAGTGCAGTCATAATCTTGAGTGTCACTCATAAAGTAACAGACCGTCAACCTTCATCATGAATAGCAGTGACTAGCTGCCATTACTCCCCACTGAAATCATCATCATCAGCTCCCAATTGTAAGTGTACAATAATCTGCTCAAAATTTCAGGGAAACAATCAACAAAAAGCTGGATGTCCTGAGTTTCTGTTGCATTTCCAGGAGCAAAGCAAAGACTCAGTCAGGATGTCAGATAGCTGTCAAGAGTTGTGAAGAGCTTGGCAAGTACAAGCTACACTAGTATTTGCTCCAATTGTGTTGCCCAGCATCAGTCAATGACAAGTTGCTCCAAAAGCTGGCTCTCAGTCACAAAGGTTACAGCTATTTGCTCCTCCTCAACAGGAGTTGGTGCAAACATGCAAACCTCAACAGGGGTACACACACAGAAACAACCCACTAAACTTCTGTGATCCAAGCAAGCAAAAGTTGTTGATGGCAGTTGGTGATACCTGCCGATTGAGCTGAAGGTGCAGAGTTAGAGAATGACCTGTCCACCTAGAAACACATATCACCAAACACACACACACTTCAAGAACTCATGCTCTTCCAATATATATCAGCAGCAAGATACAAAGACAATATATAATAAGCTTCAGTGCATGCATGCACCTTGAGGAATGATGTGGAGCTATCCTGCTTCATTGCTAACAACAAGGTCCTTTACCTGTGAGGATTCGTTGGCCTGCATACTAATAGTTTCCTCCAGTTGTGTGAGTTCAGTTTCCACAGTACTGACATGTTCAAGTACCTCCGGTGTGCTTACAAATCGTACAAACCTAAGAACCAACAATCATCCCCCAACATCAGGTGTCTCCAGTTTACATATTTGTTGTAATCTGAGATAAACACACAGATCTGCATCCAGTGAGCACTGGGTCCTTGGTGTTCGAATCTATTAGTGCACCGTAGAGGGACATCTAGATGATGACCCAAAACATTTCTGAAAACCATTCAACACAAATTGGAGTCTAGGGGTGTTGTTTGTTTCCAGACCTTTCAATCGTTCCTTTTGTAAACCATGCTGCTTTCTGCAAAGAAGCTGCTTCTTGATCTCCTGCATAACCTGGTGGTGGCTGCAATTTTATACAATCTGCACCTTTCAAAATCTGCTCCTCTGCAGCTTTCAAATGGCTGAGGAATGGCTTCAGTAACCCAGAGGCTAGTTTCTCTGTCTCTTTTCCTCGTGCCACTAAGAGTTCACACCTGATTCCAAAAAGAAACCAAAACTGTCAGTCAGCCACCAGGTAGGTCAATAAAACCATCCCACCAGCAGCTGCTGCTGCAATTCCTACACTCTTAGTAACCATCCAGCCAACACCCATTATAAGGCCTATACCCCAAACAAAACTCAAAGCTTCGCATCACTAGTATTGTCGCTGGGTTCCAAGTGAGGCTAAAAAACTCGGCAACATCTGCGCCCCTCCTCCCCATTTCTTCATGGCAAACTATAGACACAAATTCCAACCAAGAATGCATGCAGGAAAGAAGATCGCGGCTACTAGATCTCTCTTCCTCGTTATGCCAATCACATAATCCATGGCATTCCCTCATTGTCGCACGAATTTCGAACAGATCTACTAGTGCTGAACACCCAAGTGCTCATCATCATCATCATCATCATAAGTCTAAGAGTAGTAGCACCACTAGAGGTTTATATTTTCTCCGACATGAGACAAAAAGAAAGGAGGAGTACGCGTCTCTGGGTCATCATCAAAATGCGGCAAGACCCATCTGAAATCTAAAAACAAACAGACAGAAAACTCAAAGTTACGGTTCTTTCTTTCCTCGGAAAACTAAACCCATCACCCTAGAGGCGAGAAGATCGAAGACTTCCCTTATAGGTATTCCCTACATTTCTTTTTTTTCGTTTTTTGCCTTCTTCTACTACTACTACTAGTGTTGCTACTACCAATGTGTGTGGAATGCAACCGCATCAGCTGCTGCTTCTGCGCATAGTGCTAACCAATAACAAACCCCACCCACCTGGTCCGTGCGGGTGGCGTGAGCTGAAAAATGACGTAGTCGAGAGCCACATCCGGCTTCATCTTCACTCCCCACGACTATCACTACTCCTGATCCCCAAGTCCCCCGCCCACCCCTTCCTCTTTGCTACACAAGATTCCGCCGTGTTTTTCTGCTCCTCTCCTCCTCCTCCACCCCACACCGAGCTACTACCTCACTAGTGCCTACGATAACCACCTCGAATCTCCCAGCACCTTCTCCTCCACCTTGTCCCTCTCGTCGTCGTCGTCGTCCTCCTCCTCCACCCAACAACCCTCGGCCACCACCCGTTTCCTTCAAACCTACCTGCAGATGCACAGCTGCAACGGATACCCGAGTGCAGATGTGCACGCAGCAGTCCCCACAGCACAAGAAAAAACAACAAAAGCAGCAGCAGGAGGAAGCTTGAAGATAGAAGCAGTAACAATAGAAGAAAGAGGAGAAGAAGAAGAAGAAGGGCCCAAAGACTGCGTTGCGAGAGGAGCGAGGAGCATGTTGTGCGCGCGCGAGAGGAGCGGCCCGGGCTGCGTCTTTGCTTGCGTGCGCTAGAGTGCTCAACGAACGCCGGCGTACCGCGCCAAAAAAACAATACCAATTACTCTCGCACAGAATATAGCAAAAGCACGAAATGGTGCAGCAATTTTTCACTCTCACACAAACGAAATAATGAAAACCATTACAACCCCACTCCCCCCCCCCCCCCCCCCCCCCCCCCCCCCCCCACACACAAAACCCCCCCCCCCACCACCCTCCCACTCAACCACCCACCCAACACACACCCCCCCTTCCCTCTTCATCTA
>Ga0116230_10005014_pt1 | contig 12971 bp, 10 predicted proteins | sample S1TSphfallax_3_FD_88678 | JGI IMG/M metagenome (GOLD analysis project Ga0116230, IMG submission 88678) | Host-associated microbial communities from peat moss isolated from Minnesota, USA - S1T2_Fd - Sphagnum fallax MG | ecosystem: Host-associated > Plants > Peat moss > Unclassified | place...
CTGTCGCAGACCAATCTCGTCAAGGCGAGGGATCTGTTCGGCAACCCGGCGATCAACCTGAACTACGCGACCGTCATCGACGACGCCAGCAATGTGCTGATGCAGAACAACACGCTGTCGGGCACGGCGAGCGCGGGGCTGGTGACGTATGATCCGGGGAGCACGATGAATCTGGCGGCGCGGTGAAGCGCGGATCGGCCTCTCGGCGCGCAGCCTTTTTTAAAAATGCGCTGGTTGCTCACGTGATGAAAGCCTGCACGGTCGCGAGGTGGTCCGCCTCCGCCGCCGGCTTGTCGGGGCGTAGGCGCAAGATGCGGGGGAAGCGCAGGGCCACGCCGGATTTGTGGCGGCCGGAGCGTTGCGCCGCGTCGAAGCCGACCTCGAAGACCAGCGATTTTTCCACCTCGCGCACCGGGCCGAAGCGGGCGGTGGTGTGGTTGCGGATCCAGCGGTCGATGAAATTCAGCTCGCTGTCGGTATAGCCGGAATAGGCCTTGCCGACCGGCACCAGCTCGCCGGCTTCGTTCCAGACGCCGAACGTGTAGTCCGAGTAGAACGAGGAGCGTTTGCCGTGGCCGCGCTGCGCGTACATCAGCACCGCGTCGATCGACAGCGGCTCGCGCTTCCACTTCCACCAAAAGCCTTTCGGGCGGCCGGCGAGATAGGGGGAGTCGGCGCGCTTGATCATCAGCCCCTCGATCGCCGCCTCGCGCGCGCCGTCCCGCAGGGCCGCGAGCTCATCCGCCGCCGCGAAGGCGATCAGCGGCGAGAGGTCCATGCGCGCCGGCTGTTCCCGGCGCAAAAATGTTTCGAGCCGGGCGCGGCGGGTGTCGAACGGGAGGCCGCGCACATCGTCCTCGCCGTCGAACAGAATGTCGTACAGCCGGACCGCGACCGGGAATTCCGCCCGCAGCGCGGCCGAGACGGTTTTCCGGTTCAGCCGCTGCTGCAGATCGCCGAACGGGGCGACCGCGCCGTCCCGGATCACCAGCAGCTCGCCGTCCAGCACCGCGCGGAAATTCATCGCGGCGACGATCTCCGGAAAGGCCGCGGAAATATCGTCCGCGGTGCGGGTGTAGAGGCGGCGCTCGGTCGCCGTTCCGACCAGTTGCACGCGGATGCCGTCCCACTTCCATTCGGCGCGGTGGGCGGACCAGTCCAGGGCGGCGAGGTCCTTCGCCTCGATCGGGTGCGCCAGCATCACCGGCCGGAACACCGGTTTGGCCGCCGCGTCCGGGCGCGGCGCGCGGCCTTCGAGCCAGGCGAACAGATCGAGATAGGGCGGTTCCAGGCCGTGCCAGATTTCCTCGATCTCGTTGACGTCGAGCAGCGCCATCTCCGCCAGCGCCAGTTTGGCGAGCCGCAGCGACGCGCCGACGCGCAATCCGCCGCCGCCGGTGATGAGTTTGACGATGGCGAAGCGGCTGGACGCGTCCGACGCGTCGAGCCAGCCGGCGATCAGCGGGAGGATCTGGTCCTTCTTCGCGGCGCGCAGGGCGGCGACGATCTCCGGCAGTTCCGGTGCGGCCGCGGTGGTGGGGGCGGCCGGCCAGATCAGCGCGATCGTCTCCGCGAGGTCGCCGACGAAGTCGTAGGAGAGGGCGAAAAGTTCCGGGTCGGCGCGGGTTTCGGCGAGCTGCTTCAGCGCCGCCGCTTTCGCGCCGGGAAAGTCGAGCGCGCCGGCGATGGCGGCCAGCGCGAGGCCGCGCTCCGGGTCCGGGCGGGTTGAAAAATAGGCGCGGAGGAGGGAAATTTTGGTGTTGCGGCCGGGCGCGAACACCAGCCGTTCCAGGAGCTCGGCGAAGGCTTTCACGCGGCATCCTCGTCGCCGTAGCCGACCAGCGAGAGGGCGCGGGCGCGGATCTGCAGGCGCGTCGCGGCGTGGATCAGCGCCTCCTCGGCGCCGTGCGTGACCCAGATCTCCGGCGCGCCGACCTCGCGGATGGTCCGCAACAGATCGTCCCAGTCGGCGTGGTCGGAGATGATCAGCGGCAGCTCGACGCCGCCGGCTTTCGCGCGCTGGCGGATGCGCATCCAGCCGGAGGCCATGCACACCACCGGGTCCTCCAGCCGCCGGGCCCAGCGATCCGCGATCGCGGACGGCGGCGCCAGCACGATCGCCCCCTGCAAATCCGCCTTCGCGGCGACGGTCGCCGGGCGCAATTCGCCGAGCTCGACCCCGAGCGCCCGGTAGGTGTTGCAGACCGCGACATGCGCGCCGTGCAGGTAGATCGGCTTGTCGTAGCCGCATTGCCGTAGGACGGCGATGACGCGCTGGCATTTGCCGAGCGCGTAGCAGCCGACGACATGGGTGCGCGCCGGAAACAAATCCACCGAGGCGAGCAGGCGGTGGATTTCCGCCGTTGCCGGCGGGTGGCGGAACACCGGCAGGCCGAACGTCGCCTCGGTGACGAAGACGTCGCAGGGGACCGGCTGGAACGCGGCACAGGTCGGGTCCGGCTGGCGCTTGTAGTCGCCGGAGATCACCGCGCGCGACCCTTCGTAGTCGAGCACGATCTGCGCCGAGCCGAGGACGTGGCCGGCCGGGACCAAAGTGACGGCGACGCCGTTGACGGTGAGGCGTTCGCCATAGGGCAATTCCTGTTGCTGGCCCCCTGCCCGCTCCGCCCCCATCCGGGTGCGCATCACCGCCAGCGTCCCCGCGGTGGCCAGGACATCGGCGTGGCCGGGGCGGGCGTGGTCCGCGTGGGCGTGGGAGATCACGGCGCGGTCGACCGGCCGCGTCGGGTCGATGAAGAACCCGCCGGGCTCGCAGAACAGCCCGCTCGGCGTCGTCTTCAGCCAGGTTTGCGGATGTGGCGGCAATGGGTTTGGTTCTAGAGCAAGGTTGTGGTTTCGGCCATGTCCCGCTGCTTTTGCCGTGGAACAAATCAGGAATATCCGATATAAACCCTTATGGGCGGATTGCCAGAGGAATTTGCGGCGTGGTTCGCGGCCAAAGGCTGGCGGTTGCGGCCGCACCAGGCGGCGATGCTGGACGCCGCCACGGACGGGGTGGACGCGCTGCTGATCGCCCCCACCGGCGGCGGCAAGACGCTGGCCGGGTTTCTGCCCAGCCTGGTCGCGCTGGCTGCCGGTGGCGATGGCCTGCACACCCTCTACGTCTCGCCGCTGAAGGCGCTGGCGACCGATATCGCCCGCAACCTGATGGCGCCGGTGCAGGAGATCGGCCTGCCGATCCGGATCGAGACCCGCAGCGGCGACACGCCGGCGGACCGCCGGGCGCGGCAGCGGGAGACCCCGCCGGACATCCTGCTCACGACGCCGGAGAGCCTGTCGCTGCTGATCAGCCTGGCCGACGCGCCAAAGATGTTCGGACGGCTGAAGCGCGTGGTGATCGACGAGGTGCACGCGCTGGCCGGTACCAAGCGCGGCGACCAGCTGGCTTTGTGCCTTGCCCGGCTGCGTGCGCTGGCCCCCGCCGCGCGCTGCGTCGGCCTGTCCGCGACGGTGGCTCACCCCCGGGCGATCCTGGACTATGTCGGCGGCGGCGCCCGGCTGGTGGAAGCGGCGGCGGGGGCGGCGCCCGTGGTGGACCTGCTGCTGCCGTCCGGCCGCATCCCCTGGTCCGGCCATATGGGCCTTGCCGCGGCGCCGGCGGTGCTGGACCGCATCCGCGCCGCCGGCATGACCATCGTGTTCGTCAACACCCGCGCCCAGGCCGAGCTGATGTTCCAGGAAATCTGGAAACATAATGAGGAGAATTTGCCGATCGCCATTCATCACGGCTCGCTCGACATCGCGCAGCGCCGCCGGGTCGAGGCGGCGATGGCGGCGGGCAGTCTGCGCGGGGTGATCGCCACCGCGTCGCTCGATCTCGGGATCGACTGGGGCGGGGTCGACCAGGTGCTGCAGGTGGGGGCGCCGAAGGGCGTGTCGCGGCTGCTGCAGCGGATCGGCCGCGCCAATCACCGGCTGGACGAGGCCTCCCGCGCCGTGCTGGTGCCGGCGAACCGGTTCGAGGTGCTGGAGTGCGAGGCGGCGATGGCCGGGGTGGCCGCGATGGCGCTGGACGGCGACCCGCCGCGGCCGGGCGGGCTGGACGTGCTGGCGCAGCATATTCTGGGGGTCGCCTGCGCCGGCCCGTTCCATCCGGACGATTTGTACGCGGAGGTCATCGGCGCGGCGCCCTACGCGGCGCTGAGCCGGGCCGATTTCGACGACGTGCTGCGCTTCGTGGAAGATGGCGGCTACGCGCTTGCCGCCTATGAGCGGTACCGCAAGCTGTTCCGCGATTCCGAAGGGCGGGTCCATGTGATGAATGTGCGTACCGCGCGCCAGCATCGGATGAATATCGGCACGATCGTCGAGGCGCCGACGCTGAAGTTGAGGCTGGTGGGAAAGCGGGGTGGTTTTGGGACGGGGCTCGGCGAGGTCGAGGAGTATTTCGTCAACACGCTCACCCCCGGCGACACGTTCATGTTCGCGGGGCGCCTGCTGAAATTTCTGCGGCTGCGGGAGACGATCGTCGAGGTCGCGGAGGGCGGCACCGGCGAGCCGAAGGTGCCGGCCTATGCGGGGTCGCGCATGCCGATGACCACCAATCTCGCCGCCCGGGTCCGCGCCATGCTGCACGACCCGGGGTGCTGGCACGCGTTTCCGGAGGACGTGCAGGAATGGCTGCGCCTGCAAAAGCACCGCTCCCGCCTGCCCGGCCCGGATGATCTGCTGGTGGAAACATTTCCGCGCGGCGGCCGCTGGTACATGGTGGTGTACGCGTTCGAGGGCCGCAACGCGCATCAGAGCCTGGGGATGCTGCTGACGAAACGGCTGGAGCGGTTCGGCTACGCGCCGCTCGGCTTTGTCGCGACCGACTACGTGCTCGCCACCTGGTCCGCCCATGAGCCGCTGGACGTGGCGAGATTGTTCGACGAGGACATGCTGGGCGACGATCTGGAAAGCTGGATGGCGGAGAGTTCGATGCTGCGCCGAACGTTTCGCCATGTCGCGGTGATCGCGGGGCTGATCCCGCGGCAGATGCCGGGAGCAGAGCAGAAGAACCGGCGGGCGGTGACGATCAATTCCGACCTGATCTACGACGTGCTGCGCAAGCACCAGCCGGACCATATTCTGCTGCGCGCCACCCGCGCGGACGCGGCCGGCGGCCTGTTGGACATCGGCCGCGTGGCGCTGCTGCTGGCGCGGGCCAGGCACCGGATCGTCCACATGGTGCTCTCCCGCGTCTCGCCGCTCGCCGTGCCGGTGCTGCTGGAGATCGGCCGCGAGCAGGTCGCCAATGGGGCCGCCGAGGACGCGCTGCTGGCGGAGGCCGAGGCGCTGGTGGCGGAGGCGATGAGTCTTGCGGAACCGGCGAGCGCCCCGAAATTGAGGCATAGCAAGGAACCCCAGAGTATGCTCTTTCCCCTCCCATGACCGCAGCCCCGATTCATTTTCGCGACGAACGCCTGATGCTCGACCCCGCCGGTGCGGCCTTTTGGCCGGCCAAACGCGTGCTGATCGTCGCCGACCTGCATTTCGAGAAGGCGTCCTCCCTGGCCGCGCGCGGCGCGCTGCTGCCGCCCTATGACACGGCGGCGACGCTGGAGCGGCTGACCCGGCTGGTCCGGCTGTACCGGCCGGCCAAGGTGATCGCCCTGGGCGACAGTTTCCATGACCGCGACGGGCCGAGCCGGCTCGGCCGCGACGACCGCGGCCGGATCGAGGCGATCGCGCGGGAGGCGCCGTTCATCTGGATCACCGGCAACCACGACCCGCTGCCGACCGGCTTGCCTGGTACCGGCGCGGAAATCTGGCGGGAGGGGCCGTTCACCTTCCGGCACGAGGCCGAACCGACGCTGGCGCCCCGCGAAATCGAGATTTCCGGGCATTTCCACCCGAAGGCCAGCATCGAGGCGCGGGCGAAGCGGGTCTCCCGTCCCTGTTTTGTCACTGATTCGCAACGGCTGATGCTGCCGGCCTTCGGCGCCTATGCCGGCGGGCTGGACGTGCGCGAGCCGCCGATCGCAAGATTGTTTCCGCGCGGGCTGCGGGTGTTTCTGCTCGGCCAGGACCAGCTGTTCAGCTTCGCCCTCGGACAACTGGGCCGGATGGCCGAGGTCGCGTGACGCGATCGGTCGTCTGGTTCAGGAACGATCTGCGGCTGGCCGACAATCCGGCATTGCACGCGGCGGTCGCGGCGGGTGACGAGGTTGTGGCCGTTTACATCCTGGACCAGGGCGTCGGCGCGGCCAGCCGCTGGTGGCTGCATCATTCGCTGACCGCGCTGGGGCGGGATCTGGCGGCGCGCGGCGGGAATTTGGTGCTGCGCCGCGGCGATCCGCGCGAGATCATCCCGGATTTGGCGCGCGCGGTGGGGGCGGCCAGCGTGCACGCCGGGCGGAGTTTCGAGCCGGCCTGGCGCGCCGCCGACCGGGACATCGACGCCGCGCTGAAAACCGCCGGCATCGCATTCAAGCGGCATCTTTCCGCGATGCTGTTCGTACCTGAAAAGATGAGAACGCAGGCCGGCGGCTATTATGGGGTCTATTCGCCGTTCGCCCGCGCCTGCTTCGCGGCCGGCGTGCCGGACGAGATTTTTGCGCCGCCCGACCATGTGCCGGGTGTTTCGGACGTGGACAGCGACGCGCTGGCCGACTGGGCGCTGCTGCCGACGCGACCCGACTGGGCGGCGGGGTTGCGCGAAAGCTGGACCCCCGGCGAGGCGGGCGCCCGCCGCCGGCTGGATGAATTTCTGGCCGGTCCGGTGCACGCGTACGACGAGGCGCGCAACCTGCCGGGCATTGCCGGGACCTCGAAACTTTCGCCGCACGTGCATTTCGGGGAAATCTCGCCGCGCACGGTCTGGCACGCGGCGGCGGCCGCGGGCGAGGGCAAGGGCGTGCACACGTTCCTGAAGGAGTTGCTCTGGCGGGAGTTTTCGATCTCGCTGCTCTGGCAGCATCCGGACCTCGACAAACGGCCGATCCGCGCCGAGTTCGAAAAGATGCCCTGGGCGGATGACGCGAAGGCGCTGTGGGCCTGGCGGCGCGGCCGCACCGGCTATCCGATCGTCGATGCGGGGATGCGCGAGCTGTGGCGCACCGGCTGGATGCACAACCGGGTGCGGATGATCGCCGCCTCTTTCCTGGTGAAACACCTCTTGATACCGTGGCAGGAAGGCGAGGCCTGGTTCTGGGACACGCTGGCGGAGGCGGACCTCGCCGCCAACGCGGCGTCCTGGCAATGGGTGGCCGGCTGCGGCGCCGACGCGGCGCCCTATTTCCGGATTTTCAATCCGGTGTTGCAGGGGAAAAAATTCGACCCGCAAGGGATTTATGTCCGCAAATACGTGCCGGAGGTCGCGGGGCTACCGGACGAGCACGTCCATGCGCCGTGGGAGGCGCCGGCGAATGTGCTGGCGGCGGCCGGGATTGCGCTCGGCGAAACCTATCCGGCGCCGATCATCGGCCTCGCGGAAGGCCGGGCGCGGGCGCTGGCGGCCTACGAGCAGGTGCGGCATTGATCGAGACCGGGGAACGGCGGCGGATCGCGGTGATCGGCGCCGGCATCGCCGGCCTGTCCGCCGCCTGGCTGCTGGGCCAGAAATACGAGGTGACGCTGTACGAGGCGGGGCCGCGCGCCGGCGGCCCCGCCGACACGCAGACGGGCCGGCTGGGCGGCGCCGAGGTGCCGGTCGATACCGGGTTCATCGTCTACAACGTCCGCAACTATCCGCATTTGACCGGGTTCTTCAAAAGCCTCGGCATCGCGACGCATGACAGCAACATGTCGTTCGGCGTGTCGAAAAACAATGCGCGGTTCGAATATGCCGGCGGCGAACTGAAGCAATTGTTCGCGCAGCCGAGCAATGTGTTTCGCGGCCGGTTCCGGGCGATGGTGCGGGACATTTTGCGCTTCAACCGGCAGGCGCCGGCGGTGCTGACCTCCGGGGCGAGCGTCAGCCTCGGCGAGTATCTGGCGGCGGAGAAATACGGGGCGGGGTTCATCGAGGATTATCTGCTGCCGATGGGGGCGGCGATCTGGTCCGCCTCGGTGGCTGGGATGCGGGCGTTTCCGGCGCAAAGTTTCATCCGCTTTTTCAGCAATCACGGGCTGCTGTCGATCGCCGACCGGCCGCAATGGAAGACCGTCACCGGCGGCTCGAAGATGTATGTGGCCCGGGTGCTGCGCGACCTGGGCGGCAGCGCGCGGCTGGGGGCGGCGGTGACGGCGGTGCGGCGGACCGGCCGCGACGTCATGGTGGAGAGCGCCGGCGGCGAGGCCGGGTACGACCAGGTGGTGTTCGCCTGCCACGCCGATCAGGCGCTGGCGTTGATCGACCGGCCGGCGCCGGCGGAGAGCGAAATCCTCGGCGCGATAAAATTCCAGGACAATCACGCCGTGCTGCACCAGGATTCCCGGCTGATGCCGCGGCGGAAACTGGCGTGGTCGTCCTGGAATTATCTGAGCGAAGGGCCGCGCGACCACGAGCAGGCGGTCAGCCTGACCTATTGGATGAACCTGCTGCAGGGCATGAAGACGAAAGCGCCGCTGCTGGTGACGTTGAACCCCGGCACGCCCGTGGACCCGGCGAAAGTGCTGATGCGCAAGACCTACCGGCATCCGCAGTTCGACGCCGCGGCGATCGCAGCACAGGAGCGGCTGCCGGCGATCCAGGGGCGGGACCGGCTGTGGTTCGCGGGCGCCTGGACCGGCTGGGGCTTTCACGAGGACGGCATCGCCTCGGCGGTTGCGATCGCCAACGCGCTGCAGGTGCGGGCGCCGTGGCAATGATGACCGCGGCCGCTTGCCTGTATGCCGGCCGGGTTGCCCATATCCGGCATTTTCCGTTCCGGCACCGGTTCGACTACCGGATCTGGATGCTGGCGGTCGACCTCGACCGGATCCAGGAGATTTCCGGCTCCTGGCTGTTCGGCCATAACCGCGCCGGGCTTTTGTCGCTCCGCGACCGCGACCACGGCAACCGCGACGGCACCAGCCTGCGCGGCTTTGTCGAGGCCGCCCTGGCGCGCGACGGGCTGGGGCGGTTCGGCAGCAAGATCGTGTTCGTGACGATGCCGCGTCTGCTCGGCTATGCCTTCAACCCGATCAGCTTCTATTTCTGCCACGATGCCGAGGGCACGCTGGGCGCGGTCCTGCACCAGGTGAAGAACACGTTCGGCGATCAGGTCGGCTATCTGATGCCGGTTGCGGGCGCGGGCGTGATCCGCCAGCGCGCGGAAAAACGCATGCACGTCTCGCCGTTCTTCGACATGCGCGGCGGCTACCGCTTCGCGCTGACGCCCCTTGAGCAAAAATTCACCGTGTCGATCCAGTACGGCGCGAACGCGGAAAAGCGCATGACCGCGACCATGGTGCTGGACCGGCGTCCCTGGAGCGGGGCCGCGTTGTTGCGCCTGCTGACCGAAATGCCGCTGGTGCCGTTCAAGGTGATCGCCGCGATCCATTGGCAGGCGCTGAAACTCTATTTGCGGGGGGCGAAATTCCACGCCGTCCCGAAACCATCACACGACGCCGTCATAGCCGGAGAGGGATCATGAACGACTACAGCACCACCGCGAAGCTGAACGATTTTCCGCAGGCCAAGCCGCGCGACCGGCGGCTCCGGCTCGGCCTGCAATTCGCGAAGATGATGCAGGCCGGCAAGCTGAACCTGGTGCTGCCGGACGGCAGCGCGCATTTCTTCGAGGGCCGCGAGCCCGGCCCGGCGGCGACGCTGATCGTGCGCGATCCCCGCATGGTCGCGAAACTCGCCTTCGGCGGCTGCCTCGGATTGTGCGAGGGGTATATCGAGGGGATGTGGGATTCGCCGAACGTGACCGAGGTGTTGCGGCTCGGCACCGCCAATGAGATGGCCTGGGACGCGATGCTGCGTGGCAAACCCTGGGCCCGGATGGCCTCCTGGGTGATGCACCGGTTGCGGCCGAACACCCGCAAGGGGGCGAAGCGCAACATCGCCGAACACTACGACCTCGGCAACGATTTCTATGCCGCGTGGCTGGACCCGTCGATGACCTATTCCTCGGCGTTGTTCGCCGATGGCGTGACCGATCTGCAGGCGGCGCAGGCGCAAAAATACCGGGCACTGGCCCGCGCTCTGGGCTTGAAGCCGGGCATGACGGTGCTGGAGATCGGCTGCGGCTGGGGCGGGTTCGCGGAAATGGCGGCGGCCGAATTCGGCGCGCGGGTCACCGGCATCACGCTGTCGCGCGAGCAGCTGGCCTACGCGCAGGCGCGGATCGCGAAGGCCGGCCTGTCGGACCAGGTGACGCTGCGGCTGGAGGACTATCGCGACACGCGGGAGACATTCGACCGGATCGCCTCGATCGAAATGTTCGAGGCGGTGGGAGAAGAATACTGGCCGGCCTATTTCGACACGCTGCGCGCGCGGCTGGCACCCGGCGGCCTCGCCGGCCTTCAGGTGATCACCATCGCGGACCGGCTGTTCGCGGATTACCGCAAGACCGCGGACTTCATCCAGCGCTACATTTTTCCGGGCGGCATGCTGCCCTCGCCCACGCGCCTGCACGAGGAGATCGGCCGCGCCGGCCTTGTGCTGACGGAGCAGACCTGGTTCGGCCGCGACTACGCGGAGACGCTGAGCCGCTGGCGCCTGAGTTTCCAGGCCGGCTGGGAGCGGATTTCCGGGATGTCCGCGCAGTATGACGACCGGTTCAAGCGGCTGTGGGAATTCTATCTCGGCTATTCCGAGGTCGGCTTCGCCGCCGGCTTCACCGATGTCGGGCAGATCATCATCAAGCGGCCTTGAGCGCGCCCGAAAAACTCTCCTGGGGGACATTGCTGGTCTACGCGGCGCCGGCGCTGCCGCTCGGCATGCTCGGCCTGCCGCTGTTGGTGATCCTGCCGAATTTCTGGGCCGGGCCGATGGGGATGAACCTCGCGACCGTGGGGCTGGTGCTGACCGCGGTCCGGGTGCTGGACGCGGTGATCGACCCGACGGTGGGGCGGCTGTCCGATCTGAGCCGGTTGCGCTGGGGGCGGCGCAAGCCGTTCATCGCGGCGGCGATACCGGTTGCGGTGGTCGGCGCGTTCGGGCTGTTCTTTCCGCCGCGTGACGCAGGGGCGGCCTGGCTGTTCATCTTCAACGCGCTGGTGACCTGGGGCTGGACGCTGCTGTCCCTGCCGTACTGGGCCTGGGGTGCCGAGCTTTCGGATGATTACAAGGAGAGGCAGCGGATCACCAGCTTTCGCGAGGGCGGCACGATCGTCGGCATTCTGATCTCCGCCGTGGCGCCGGTGGCGCTGGGCATGACCGGCGCGGTGGCGGAGGCGCATCTGCTGGTCATCATGACCGTCGCCCTCGCCGCCCCCGCGGTGCTGGCGGCGCTGATTTTTGTCCCAGACAGGCTGCCGGCGGCGCCCGCGCAAAAACCGGTGTCGCTCGGCGCCGCACTTCGGGTCGCGGGGGCGAACGCGCCGTTCCGGAAACTGATCATCACCTGGCTGCTGAACGGTCTCGCCAACGGGTTGCCGGCGGCGCTGTTCATCATGGTCTGCGCGCAGTTTTTGCACGACGAGACGGCGCAGGGGCCGCTGCTGCTGGTGTATTTCGCGGCCGGCGTGTTCTCTGTCCCGCTGTGGCTGTGGCTGGGCGGACGGATCGGCAAGCACCGCGCCTGGATCGTCTCCCTGCTCGTCACCGCCTTCGCGTTCTCCTTCGTGCCGCTGGTCCCGCATGTGGGCCTGTGGTTCTTCGGGCTGATCAGCCTGTTCACCGGCAGCGGCCTGGGGGCGGATTTCACCATCCCGCCGGCGATCCAGGCGGATGTCATCGACCTCGACGAGGTCCGCTCCGGCGAGCGCCGCGCCGGGCTGTTTTTTGCCGCCTCCACCATGGCCCAGAAAGCCGGCAACGCGCTGGCGGTCGGGATCGCCTATCCGTTGCTGCAGCTTGCCGGGTTTTCGACGCATCACGGCAACGGCCCGTTCCAGATCGCCGCATTGCTGGCCATGTATTGCGGGATGCCGAGTTTGTTGAAACTGATCTGCGCCCTGCTGCTGCGCGGCTTTCCGCTGGATGAGGCCGCGCAACGGAACCTGCGCAACGAAATCGCGGTCCGCGCCGCCGCCGCATGATACAATCGGCGGTGCGGGTGGTGGGGGATGTGCATGGGGATGCGAAGGCATTCGCCATCGCGGCGGCGACCGACCGGTTTGTGATTCAGCTGGGCGATCTGGTGGATGACGGGCCGGACACGCCGGGGGCGTTGGCGATCATGTTTCGGTTGCTGGATGAGGGGCGTGGGTTGTTTTTGTTGGGCAACCACGATTTCAAGCTGGCGCGGGCGCTGCGTGGGGATGCGGTGCGGCCGGGGCCGGGCTTGCAGCGAACGCTGGCGGAATTGTCGCCGGCGCTGGCGGCGCGGGCCCTGGCGGAGATTTTGCGCGCCCCGGCCTGGCTGGCGGGATCTAACACGCTGTTTGTGCATGGCGGGTTTTCCGGCGCGATGCGCAATCTGGCGGCACCGCCCTTCCCCGCCGGCCGGCCGGACCCGCTGCTGGCGCGCGCGCTGTACGGCCAGACCACCGGGCGGACCACCGGGTCCGGCAAGCCGGAGCGGCTGATTACCTGGGTCGAGACGATTCCGCCGGGGTTCACCGTGTATTGCGGCCACGACAACCGCAGCACCGACGGCCGCCCCTATATCCGCGCCAACAGCGCCGGCGGCAAAGCCGTGTTTCTGGACACCGGCGCCGGCAAGGGCGGGCATTTGTCGTGGATGGATGTCGATATTGAGTTGGCTGCGTTAGATCGAATCAAGTGATTCGATCTGAAGAAAGCTTGCTAGAGCATGATTGCTTTACATCAATCATGCATCAGGGCTTTGAATAGCGGACATTCGACTTGAGGCCGGGTCTGGCCGTAAGCAGATAGTCCGCTATGGAGGCGATGCGCGCATTAAGCGGACATGAAATTTAGCGGTGTCTTAACGATGGCCGGTCAACGCGAACACTTTACGTGAGATTTC
>Ga0116230_10005017_pt1 | contig 12969 bp, 13 predicted proteins | sample S1TSphfallax_3_FD_88678 | JGI IMG/M metagenome (GOLD analysis project Ga0116230, IMG submission 88678) | Host-associated microbial communities from peat moss isolated from Minnesota, USA - S1T2_Fd - Sphagnum fallax MG | ecosystem: Host-associated > Plants > Peat moss > Unclassified | place...
ATGAAGATGACCTCACCTGTTAAGTTACTAATCATGTCTTCTATTTAATTAATTTTGGACTAATCTATTAATTCTGAACTTTTTCTAACTTGTTGGTTGGGATTAAAATTTTATAATCTTGGAGCAAAACATTCTTTTAACATTCATTTTTCCGACCATCTATTGAGACAAAATAAACATAATTAATAGATTTATTGTTGCATCATTTAGTGGGACTCTGACCAGCTAGTGACACAAAATAGAAATAATTAATATATTTATTGCTGCAGCATTTGTGGAGACTCTCAAATCAAAGTTTTTCTCTAATTTTTCCAACTAAGTCCAAATTATCAATTGTTAATTCTGAACTTTTCAAAAATCAAAGTTTTTCTCCAATTTTTTCACCTTCCTTTCAAATGATCAATTGTTAAATTTTCTGAACTTTTTCAAAAATCCAGAATTAACAAGGGAAGGACATGAGGGAATGCATTTGAACAAAGTCGACCAGGAAACAGAGAAATTTCTGATGATGGGAGTGAGGCCATGTGTGTGTGTGTGTGTGTGTGTGTGTGTGAGAGAGAGAGAGAGAGAGAGATTTGTTCAAGAATTGTCCAGTCCTAATTGAATTGATCATGGCTGGACAAATGGTGAAGACAAGAAGAGAAAGACACAGACAGAGACTGGAAACTTGCAGAGATGTGTGCAATGGGAAACAAGTCCTGATACTGACTGCATCATCGACTGATCCCTCAGTAAAATTGCGACAGTTTTGTACAACACAAGGGTCGTTTACAACAACAGTTGCGCCGAGGAGCTTAGTACCTACTAAGAGATGGAGTGGCGTCGCCTCCGGAGATCAGCAGCAGCCGCAGCGGCGGCGTCGCGGCGCATCTCTGGGGTTTGTAACCCTGTAGTAGCATTGTGTATGCTCATCATAGAACTCCTGGGATCTCTACCGCCTCGATTCACGAAGGGATTCAGTTTACTGAACCTTCGGGAAACAGAAGAAAGGAATTTATTCCTGTTGCCTTTCTCCATGTCCTGCTTCATGTACACATGATCTTTCTCCAAATCGGTGATTCGCATCCGCATCCGAGCAATCTCAAGTTTGAGCTCTTGATTCTCTCTCCGCACTGATGCATAGTTATCCTTAGCTCCAGGCGCTGTTGCACCGCTGAGAGCTCCGAAATGTGGTATTCTCTGAGAGCTGTGAAAATTTTGGCATTGTACTGCTGCTGCTGATCTTGTCGCTGAGCGATGATGATGATGATGTTGATGATGATTATCTAAATCGGAGCTCATCATGCTCAGGCTGCCTCCTGTCTGAAAGTCCTGGAAAGTAGCAGCAGCAGCAGCTCCAGGACCGGCTGTTGCTGCTTTGAATGCGCTGCGTAGCCGTAGTTGTTCGAAGTAGAGAATCTGCACAACTACGTGAATCGGAAGTCTTTCGTTCTGTGCCGCATGCGTGCACGCCTCTTGTGATAGCTTCTGGCAGTCCATTAGCTTGCAAAGCTTCTTCCTTTCCGCCTCTGTCAATACAGGATGTGCCTGAGCTGACACAAAAAAAGGAGAAGATCAATTGCTGTTCAGCAGGCATCATGAAGAAACTGTGCAAAACTGTAGCAAGCTTGATGATCTAGATCATACAAACTCGATCTTGATCGAAAAAGATTTGAAGAAAACGTACGTTGTGGGTGGTGATCAGATGCATCATGCAGGCAGGCAGGCAGGCAGGCAGGCAGAGGAGAGAAGAAGTTGTCTACCTTGAGGTAGATATCAATAGCTCTGTACAATCCATCGTCAACAGTCCTTGCGTAGTCCGGCAACAGCTCCGCAAGTGCGAGGAACTTGGAAAGCTTGAGATTGGCGTCCGGCGCAATCTCGGCAAGATACGTATCCACAAGCTTGGCAACTTTGATAGAACTTGCAGTTTGCAGCGGTAGTAGTGGAGCCGCTGCTCCCCCGCCGCCGCCGTCCCTGTCATCAGATGACTCGTACATGGTTTGGACATCCTGTGAATAACATTGCACCAAGATCTAGAGGGAATCATAACCTGCTGCTGGAGCTCACAATATTATGGACATCTCCGGAGAGGATCAGAGGAGAGGAAAGATCTGATGATGATCGAGACTCATCAGAGTCATGGGCATCCAGCAGCTGCAAAACTCAGACCTTTGCGATTTGTAAAGTGCGCGAGCTCCATGAAGAAATTATTACCTGGAGCTCATGATCTTCTTTCTCCTCTTGTTGCAAGTAATTCTCGATGATACGATGTACAATGTCGACATCAAACAGCGTGTGATCTCCAGTGTTGGAGAAAGAAGGGATGAGCAAATCGTCAAGGGTTGCTTGCTCCAGTTGCATTCCCACTCGTCGCTCCAGCTCCAGGCGACATTCCAGAGTTGTGTCTAGAATGATAGTTGTTCTCAGCAACCCGACGAGGAAGCTACAAAGAGTGGCGTTCTTCTCCGGTGGCAGGAGATTCACTATCGTTTCCACAATCATCCGCAGCTCGTGCTCCATCGCCGTAGTAGTATCATTGACCTACAAGCGACCCCGAGTCCCCAGGAGCATAGTCTTTAGAGCTCTGGCAGCAAAACCAGTGCACAGAGCTTTTCAGGCGGCATTCAGCTGCAGGAAGTTCTCCTGAAGAGCAATTCAAACGGGGAAGAAGAACAAGAAGAAAACGAAAGCTTCAAGGACCTTGGACTTCGGCGACCATTTGATTGCATCAGAGTTGCGCGGCGCGGTCTGCTTGATCTTGTGAAGACCCTTGAGAGAACGGTGGGCGTAGAGCATGATGGCGCCACCAATGCTCTCAGGACGCAAGCCTTTGGATCTCATGGCAGCAAGCACTCTTTGATAGAAATCGATGCGAAGGACTGCGAGATTCTCAGCCCACCAGTCTACCGAAGGAGTTCTCGGAGTGTTGCTGTTGAAGTTGAACTTGAAGTCGGAGCGGCCTGAAGTTCCGCCATAGTCTGATGCGCGGATCAAGCCGATATGAGCTCCTTGTTCCCTGCAGGCAAGTGCATGTCCGAGTCTCGTAACAAGAAGCTTCACGAGATTGGGTCTTGGGTTTTGTAAGCATATGCATGCCGTGCAGGAGAAGTTCTGAGACTCGGTACAAGTCTATCTAGATCTTCTTCTTCTTCTTCTTCTACTATGCATCTGTAACTTGGGTCAACAGTCTGCAATGTGAGCCTGGGGCAAGAGTAGAACTGGACGTACATACCGGCATGCTTTGGTTGCTGCTGCCTCGATGCATCTGCTAACGATCTTGACCTCTTCAGCAAAAGGGAGAAGGTTCTCGCAGTTATGGAGCACAGCAATGGAATCCGCCAGGTTGAGCAGCACCATTTCCGACAAGAATTTCTCTGTGCGCGCTATCAGATTATTGTCTCCGTAGGCTTCTGTCATCTCCAGGTACTCCGCAGCACAACGCAGCAACGCCACATTGTAGATGGTGATGTCGAAGTTGATACCGTAGCAGAACTTGGCTGCCAATTCGAACGCCTCTGCACCGCCTGGCACATCTGGAAGCTGCAGTAGACGGTTGTCTAATTCTCCACTTGTGGATATCAGCTTCCTTATGCGGCCGCAACGTGCCACCAGTGGAAACTGCAGCACGGACACATGACGTTCATAGAGAACAACACAACCTTGATTAGCAGATCATGGTTCAAGCGAGATCATCGGAAGCTTCTTGTTGCAGTTCAGATCCATTCCTTGCTTTCAAGAGAAACAAAAACGGACTTCCAGGGTGAAATCTTCATATGGCTGCAGCAGAATACATGAATTGCACAGGAATCACAACTTCGGTGCTTGGCAGAAAGTTAATGACAACATGCAGAAGATCAAAACAATCTGTAGTACTGATCCCCATGAACTGCACTACAATCCTACTACATTCCCTGAGTATATATATCCAGAGAGGTTCTTGCACTTGTATCTACCTTGTGAAGTGCAAAACTGAGGCCAGCAGCTTCAACAACAATATCACTGGGGACATCTGTAGTAAGTGCCCTGCAAAATCGCCAAGGCAACAAGCTTGCGTGGTCAGAGTCTTCTTCTTCTTCTACATTGACGTTGCATGAACACAAAGACTAAATTGTGATTTCTAGGATAGTACATGAATGTATATGTACTGTAACCGGAATCTTGAAAGATCAGTAGAGCTGTCAAAGTAAGAAGCTCAGGAATGCATCTTGAATGGGTTTTGTCAAAAGTCTAGGTACCACTCATTGGTCCTCTTCATCAAGAAATTGGACCTCGAGGGTCGTCTACCGCCAGCCATGTTCATCGTTGCAGCTGCTGTGCCCTGAGCTGGTTGTTTCTCATAAGCAGCTGTAGGAGGCTTTGTAACAGTCGTCGTCGTCACCGCCATACCCTGCGGCCAGCTCTCCTCGATCCCCGTGTTGGACTCTTCCTCCACTGCTGCTGGTCCAACAACAACCGTGTGCTTAGAGGCTGCCGTGGTGACGCAACTTCAAGTATTATGATCAACTCCTTGAACTCTCTACAGCGAAGATTCATCCCCAAAAACTGTAAGCGCTAGCTAAATCTTCTTCTTCTTCCTCTCTTTGTTTGTTTGTTTCTCCCCTGTTCGTCCCCTCTCACAAGATTCTTTCATCTGCATTTCAAGCTATAGCTGGGGACATTCGAGAAGTTGGGGGAAGAAGCTCAAGCTCGAGCTCAAGCTTATCATGAGGGCCACAACTGTAGAAGTCGTGTGGAGCTTGCATCACAGAGACATAATGCCAGAGACTCGCTCATCAAGTCTCCAAATCAGTTTGTGCTCACGTTGCAGGGAAGGTGAGGTGAGGCTTACAACTTGCTTTCTTGCTTGCTTGGAACCGTCTTGTCCTATGAGATGAACATCATTGGTTACTAGCCAGATTAGCTCCATTGGGGAGTGTATCCATGTGGAACATATGCAAGAGGACTGGAGACAAAAAGAGTCAAGAAGACCCAAGGATGATTCATTCACCCACCAAGCCAAAGACCGAACTCTTGGGCCTCAAATTCATGCTTTAGTCTTCCACTGCAAAAATTCAACCTGGACAAACAAATTTGCACCCCATGATCCCTTCTCTAGATACAATCTATGGTTTAGAACTCCTTGACCCCATAGCTAGCTGATCATGTGATTCAGAGCCTTAGACTTTTTAACTATGTGACGTGTAGTTAAGTTGATGCCCATTCATGCAGGTCACTGGGTTGATGATCTACACTGGGTTTAGGGTTTACACCAAGGTTCCTAATTGGTCACCCCATTTCCAGACTTTTTCTGGCCTGATGCAGTATTGCCTCTGTCAGACATGGTTGTAACAACACCAAGCTTCTTGATTGGACACCCATTTGCAGACAATTTCTGAACTTCTGTAACTGCCTGGTTGTTGTTGACTTCGCTGTTTCCTTGTTTCAGTGTGAAATAAGGCAATTTTTTTCCCTTCAGAGAGTGCATATGGAAATCCGGCTTTCTCATAGAGGGAGGCAAAAGCTAAGGCTCCTCCTACTACATTGCAGAAGGAACCCAGCTTTTCATTCCTGCAGGGAGTTTAGATAGAGGCTCTAGGAGACACACAAGGTGTTGTGTCAAAAAACTCCCCTTTTAACCTTCATCCTGGTGACAGCAACCCTTGACACTGCCTGGGGAGACCAGAGGTGCCCCTGCCTCCATTATGGTCTGAAAACTGTAGGGCTCCATTTTTGTGTGTAATGTAAGTCCCAGGGGGTGGGGGAGGCATTCTTGAGATAAGGGCCTAGGAAGGACAAGGGTTGTTGAGTCTGGCACCATATTTCAGGAATGTCCCCCACCTTTGGGACTTACCCCATCGTAAAGCACTGCCCAATTCATTTTTTTAATATTTTGGTCTTTCACTAGGTTGAAAAAATCCTGTACACTGATGGCATAATGTGACATCATCATAATTTACATAACTTACAACATACTCTCTAACCTATTAGAGTAACTATCATTGGGTGAAGGTTATTCAATAACTTGTCCATCTTCACTATCCTTGTCACTATAATATGGTCTCTCTGCATTATCATTGTCATGATAACTCTATCAATAGATCCTATAGGATTTCCAATCCCTCCTCAACCTAGTGACCTTTAAAGGATCTCAAATTTGAAAGGGTTTGCTAATAGACCCTTCTCCTATACACAAAAGTTTGGATGAGCCTAAACATAAGCAGATCATGAGGGAGCAAGATCAAGAGTTACCTTATGCCTACATGAGGCTTCTTACACCTATTTGGCTACCCCCTTGTCCTTAGCCCCTTCTTTCTAAAATGACCCCACCTTGGGGTCGTATTCTACGCATAATTTGTTATGTGGATGAGTGATCATGTGTTGTCAATGAATAGTTAGGTGTATAATACATACATCCAAAGCTGACAGGTGGGCCTATTCAAGTGCAGACTTTTCCAGATGCAGGCAGAGAGGGATGTGCACTCTAGGGCCGTGCACATGATAGCCATCTGCTGCTCGGTCCACGTAGCCAGTTAGTTGGTGATCAGGCAGAGTTAGATGGTAAACCTGTTGGAGGGCACTCCTGCTTGTTCCTTGTCCATAGTGGACAACCATTCTGTGCTTGTAAAAACCTCTGAAATTTTTCTTAGTGTATTTGGAGGTATGTTTAGAGAACTTTAATCCCACATTGGGACATTTGAAATGCCCCATGCTGTCTTTGAACTTATACCGCTCGGGTATTAGAGTTATCTGTAAAGTCACCCTCTGTTTCACCCCATCTACTCTTTCGGTGGTACCCGCAAAGTAAGTAAATTTTATTTAATCTGGGTATCAAATGCTGAAATTCAGCATTTAATGCACAAGGTTCGAGAGTAAATATAGCAGTTGTACAGGTAGGAGCAGTGAAAATATATGTAGCAGTACTGGAGGCGCTCAGGAAAAAGGAAAGACGGGATGAAACTCAGTTCACCACCAAAATTGGAGGAAAACTTGTTTGGGACCCAGTTATTTCCTTTCGTAAAATTTTAGTTCCCAGTTACGTGTTTGATGTCCTATTATGCCCTGGCATTCTTGCCCCCTGATCGCCTGACCCAGTTATTTCCTTTCGTAAAATTTTAGTTCCCAGTTACGTGTTTGATGTCCTATTATGCCCTGGCATTCTTGCCCCCTGATCGCCTGACTTTACGGATAACTCTATTATGGGGAGAATTCTTTTATAAAATATTTGTTGATTTTTGTGCTTGATAACGGCCTTGGAGTTGGAGGAGTTCCAGAGTTATGCTTGGCCCCATCTTGGGTGTGTGCTTACTTTAGGAACTCCTCGCTTTGAGGATGATTCCCACTGTAAACTGTTTTCCACTACACCGTTTTGTTTTGGGCACATAATGACAAAATGACTCGGAGGGCTCTGAGATACAGAGGGCTCTGAGATACGAGGCAAGTGCATGATCATGCAAACCCTTTGTCAGCTGGTGCCTCATCTACCAGTGGACAGGGCACTGATCCGCCAGCAGATGGCTGTCATGTGTGAGCACTATTCCCACGTTACATTGTTTTCCTTCTGGTTTTCATTGCCACCCACAAGTGAGGGCTGATTTTGCCAGCAGATGGGCTGTCATGTGCGACTACCTCATTTTGACGTTGTTTGCCCCCTGCTACATTATTGGTAACGCACACCACACAAGTGAAGAGGCATTTTCGATGTCAATCATGTACATGCCAAAACAAGTCCAGCAGATCTGATATATAACTACTCCATGCAAAGCCCAAGGGTCCCAGATTGCAGGTATGACAATCCCTGGCTCCAATCAAAGCTTGCGAAAAGTCATATATATGCCCCACTGGTGTCTAATTGAACTTGTTGGGAGCTGGTCTATAAATGGACCCGATGGACTGTACCTTCAGTGCACATTAGGCATTCCAATCCTGGAAGCAAGCTTCTTCTTCTTGTTCTTTATCAAGCTTTCAACAGCAGCCACTGATTTGAGACTCATGCAAAGACTAATCATTTGATACTTGATTTTTTAGGCAAAACTGGAAGACCATATCTTCCCCCCTTGCTGCCACCAGCTCTGCTTCTTCCACACCACATGCTCCTTCCACATGCAAGCTACCTACTCACAGGTAAATATTTCTCACAGCATCAGCTTCCAACAACAATTGAATCTCAGGGCTCCCTAACAAAAGTCTAGAGCACAGGGGTCGAGTAAGATCCAGCCCATTCCTATCCAGTGTTGGTCGGTTATTGAGAAAAAACGCCCAGTTATCTATTGGATCATGGATCAATAGCCCCATCTGCTGGTTGTTGGTTTAATTTTGAAAACTGATAGATAACCTACCTGTCTGGTACATAGCATTCCAAGAACTGGCAAGACCTTTATGGGCTAGGTATTGAATTTTCAATTTTTAATACCCTTACCCAGATGATTATTGGAATTTCATTGAGGCAGGTTATCAAACGCTAAACATGTTTATTACAGAAAATAAAAGAACATAAATCATATATATATATAACACTATAACCTACCCACCTAGGTAGTAACCAACAATTATTACCCAAAAAATCAAGTAAATTGATCATGGGGGGGTATTAGTTTGAAATTGATAATTGGTGAGTCTAATTTCTTTATTTTAAATTGATCTTGTTAGCATGCATATGTGGTCAGAAAATTAAAAACATTAACCTACCCAACCATTTATGAAAAAAAGAAATTACTAGCCAACAGTGGTGTTATCCTCTCTAGGAAGCCCATCCTATCTATGCTCCACTAATTTCTGTTAAGAAAAGAGCAAAACCCTACAAGACTAAAAGTTCTTCACTAAAAGTTTTGGAAGAATTAGATTGTCACTTGAAATTTGAACCAATGTTGGGTGATTCTCAACTTTTTTTCTTTTTTTTTTCTTTTGTGAAACCTCAACAGGTTTCAGGTTGGTTTTCAAAATGAAAACTTATGAGTAATGATATTTGCTATGAAAACCTGGTTGCTAGTTCTCATTATGGTGAGAACTGTTTCAATGAAAACTTGGAAAGATATGGGAAAAAAATGTCAATTTTTAATTAAGTGTTAGGTTTAGGCTTTAGTTTTAGACGGTGTCATTGCTCAATAGCAACCTGAAGCAAAATATAAATGGGGCCAAGATTTTGCTTGGCCCAATTCCATTTTTATTTTTATTTTTTTGGTGTTTCTTTGCTTCATTGCCTTTCTGTTTCATCTCACTACTTCCTTGCTTCCCTTTGTTGACTCCTTGCTCTTTCACTCCATCTCCTTTCTTTGCTATTTTGTGTTTGGTTACTTTTCATTTTGTTACTCCATGCTTTACTTCTCTTTTTTTTTTGTTGCTCCTTGCTCCATTACTCCTTGTTTTGTGTTTCATTGCCCTATCATTTCATTATTCCCTTCTTCATTGCTGCCTAGTTTCGCTACTATTTGTTTCAATGTGCCTTTATTTCACTATTGTTTGTTCTTATCTGCCCTTGCTTTGTTGCACCATTGTTTCACTGTGTCATTATTTCCTTGCTATTTGCTCCTCTCTACCTTTGTTTCACTCCACCATTGTTTTCACTACCCCTTGTGCCACTTCAAATACCCCTTTAGTTTACCCTCGTTGCTTCATTAATCCCTTCAATGCTTTGTTGTTATGCATTTGTTTACTTTCCTTGTCCACATTAGTATTTATCCCTTCCCCAAGATCTCTTTTGCAAATGTTGGAGCTAAAGTTATAAAACTCAAAGTTCAATTCAACTTGTAAATTTGTTTCTCAAAAATTTCCATTGTTTTCACCCTTTTTTTTTTCCTTTATTTGCTTGTTGGTTGTTTTTTTAAATGTTTTTCTATGTTTTTTGACTTTTTTCTTGTTCTTGTTTCATTTTTTCTTTCATAATTCATATGTTTTTGTTAGTTTTTTGTTTTTTTGTTTTAAATTTGTTTTTTACTTATTTACTAGTTTTTGCAAGGATTTCTTTTTTGCTAGAAAAAGTTGGGATTTTTTGGTTGTTTTACTTTTTGCCATGATGATTAGAAGTGAGCTCTCTTGTAAATGTTTAGATTTTGAAAAGAAATTCATAAATTAGCAACAACTATTTAACAAAAAACACTAAATCACATTCCAAATACCTTTTGACAAAATATTCTTTCTGCATTTTAATTACTTCTATTGTGAAAATTATTGTTGAAAAATGGAAAACTCTAAAGCTAATGAAAATGAAACAATATTAAAAAACGAATCTTGTGATATTTTCCCCAATCAAGTCTTTATGGAAGAAGAATCTTTAATAGAAACTGTGGGAAAAGAAGGAAGTTATGGACATAATCCAACACTATTGATGACAAAATAATAAAATTAAATTTGCAACAGTTGCACGTGTGCAAAGAGAAATATGGAGATCCCATGATAGAAACGCATTATGTCGCTCCTTATATGTTGTAAAATGAAAATAACATTGTTGATGGAAGAAAACTTCAAATCATGCATTATATGTTTTGTCAAATTAATCTTATCTTTTTAATCCAAGAACCAAAAAAAAAGGATTATAGGGGTGCAATCATAATCAAATGAGCCAATGATGACAAAGGACTCAACCACAAATGGGCCTTTTTTGAACATTTTGACTTTTTCATAGAAAAGATTTTTTGAAGGAGTTTTTTTGCAACGTGTTCCTAAAAATATTTCCAATTGCCTCAATAAATTATGCTACTTTTGTTAACTTTTTTGGAATGAATATGAATTTTCTAAAAATGTACAAATTTTATTAGATTTTGCATTTCATCTTGAAAAATGATCATAATTAAATTATGGTAACTATTTTAAGTTTTAGTTTTTTGTATCATAAGCCACAATTTTGTTCATATGTCATACACATTATGACCTATTTACATTTACCAAATGACTTTTCAAATTTGAACAATTTGAACACAACTTTCGGACATAAGTGAATTACAAGAAATTGTGAATTACAACTCCAAAAAATTGTTTTCATGTCAAAAGGTTTTATTTAATTTGGTGGAAGAGACAAAATAAAAGCATGTATTGCCAAAATTGAAAGAATGTTATTTTGCAACAACCAATTTTGATTTATGGTCAAAGGGAACACATGATGGTCTTGCCTTGGTCATTAGCTCTTTGGTTATGGATGGGCAACCAAAACATATCACAATAGGGTTGTTTAAAGCAAGTGCAACCACAGGATAAGCCTCCACAAAAAAATTAATTGAATTGTTGGATGAATAAGGCTTAAGAAAAATAATTATTGCGTATGTGAAGGATAAAGGTGCAAATTTGAATGTAATGATGTTAACAATAAAATCTATCTTAGATTGTGAACTTCTTGATTTGGAAGAAAGTTTCAAAGGCATTTGCTTTGGTCATGCATTTACCAAATCATGCCAATATGGGATTGTAGAAGAATTTTTTTGCAAAAATTTAATATATGTTTTCATTAAGTTGACTTAGTCTAATTTGCAAAAGTTTATATTTTGTCCAAAACATCTAACAAATGTAAATAGGAGTGGAACAAGGCCTATATTGATTTTGGAGTCTATCCAACAAATTTTAATATTCATATAAAAAAGGTAATTTTCAAAAAATAAATAAATAATATTCTAGTTGTAAATTAATTTGTAGTATTTTTTATTAAAAAAATTAACATTTTGTTGAATGATTTGTAAGCAAAATAAGCTTGTTCTAGGAGGCCTTATTATTTTGAAGCACCATTGTGTTATGTTATAACTTGCAAATTGTTGTTCATATTTTTAGCAAAGTTCCACCCTCTTTCATTTGGCATGTTTTCAAACAATTGTTGATTTCTTATCTTTAGTTGTTATTGTTCAATGTGTTTTAAACAAGTTCAAAGGCCATTAATTGCTAAGTGATGCCCTAAACTTTGTCATCACAATGAATTATAAGGTGAAGGAAGTTGGAATTGTAATGGATGGATGATGATCTAGTGTTGTGATTGAATTGTCGTTGCTTGCCAACATTAAGAAGGAAGTGTGGGATGTGATTGATTTTGTTCTTTCATTTTTTTAAAGTTATGAAAAAAAGAAAACTCACAACATGCTTTCATTGATGTTAAACCCACAATTTAAGACTTTTCATTTGGTGTTTTCATTTTCTTTGCCATGAATAAGGCATGTCAATTGTTGAAGAATATGATATGTTTTTGAAATGTTATCATCATTTACATCTTATGGCAAATTGTGAAATTGGATTTATAAACCAAAAAGTTGATGAAAATTAGTTTGGATTTTTTGAAATGAATACAAGTGTAAATGAACTAATCAAAGAATTAGTTGAAATAGAGTTATTGATTTTTAGGTGATTTCAAGTGGACATTAAAGAGATTAAGTGTCCTTTGCAATTGTGGCAAAAACATGAAAATTTTCATTTTTTCCAATTTTTTTTTTTTTGTTCAACAAATACTAGGAATAATTGTTGGATCACAAATAGAAACTAAAAGGTTTTTTTTTATAAAAATAATTAACTAACATATTCACAAGCCTTAGGAAATGTTGTTTATACTTTAAAAAAACTTGAAAATTTAAATATTTGTTAACATGTTTAATGACCAAAGAATTGGCTGCAAATCTCTTTATAATCTAGTAAAGTTTATTGAGATGGATGAACATTTGAAAAAGGAGTTAAAAGAATTTGAATATGAATTTGACTAGCTGAAGTTTGAAATAAAAAAACTTGAATTTGTGCATTTTCATCATGCTTTTGCAAGTAACTTTCATTTTCATTTAGTTTTTTTTCTAAATTAGTATAATTTCTTTTGATAACTAAGTTGTGAAAACCATCTTTAAAATTGCTTGTTCAAAAATTTATGAAAATCAACTTGATTGAAAAATGGGTTGGATTTTATCTTTTGAGTTAAAAAATTGTTCAAAGTTTTAGAACTACTAATGGAAATAAGGTTTCTAAATAGTTTTCAAAACTTCAAATTTGTTTTTGAGAACTTGATAGGTTCTTTACAATGGTCATGAGAACCAAAATTGATGCTTTTCGTGAAAA
>Ga0116230_10005018_pt1 | contig 12967 bp, 9 predicted proteins | sample S1TSphfallax_3_FD_88678 | JGI IMG/M metagenome (GOLD analysis project Ga0116230, IMG submission 88678) | Host-associated microbial communities from peat moss isolated from Minnesota, USA - S1T2_Fd - Sphagnum fallax MG | ecosystem: Host-associated > Plants > Peat moss > Unclassified | place: USA...
ATAAAATAGGTGATTAGGTTCATTATGTGGCCTACCTACCTACCTAGGTTAGGTTTTTAATCTAGCATAGGTACTCACACAAATCAATAAAAAATAGGCTTTAAAAATCATGAAATTATCAATTATATTATATATTAAATAATTAAAATTTAATTGATTTCCATATTGGTTAGTTAATTAACTAGCAAGTGAATGGTTTGATAAATTTGTATTTCACTTGAGAGTAACCTTGTTTCACTTGGTATTAGTGAAACAAGTCATTGTCTGTAGCAACTAGTCCCCATTCACTAAAGGATTAAACAATTTCACTAGGTAAAAACATCCAAATTCATTCAAAATCTAGTGAAACCTATAGTGAACTAAGACGCATTTCTTAATAGTGTATGTTTAGTTTGTTATGTGATGTTTTTTTTTTTAAATTTTTAATTTTAATTTTATTTATTTAAAAATTAAGTTTTAACTACATTTTTGTGTGTGCAAGATTTGTATTGTAATCATTTTCATTTCTTACATTTAAAAATTGACTTTGCATTTTCACACAATGGTGAGAGGAAAGAAATGCGAAATTTTTTTTGTGTAAATAAATGCTTGCACTTTCATTTCTATTAGTGCTTTCGTAAATCATAAAGTTGTTTGATTTCTTTTTTACTCATTGAGTTGCATTTCTTGTGAAAAACCAAACATGGAATAGACCCTTGAAAATGAAAAATAAATAAATAAAAATGTATATGAAGTTTTTTTGAATGAAAGGTGAAAACATGGTTAGGTGGTTCAAAAGTGGTGATTGAAAGTCCATAATCTAACATTAGGGTACATTGATGATTGGGGTACCAAAATGGAATGTATAATTGAAAAAAACTACAAAAGACAACTTTGGATTTTAGTGTATTTTACATTATTATAATTGTAATGGATTGTTGTATGCCAATAGACAAAATGATGTCTTTTTAAATTAATAATAATATTTTAAAATAATTTGGATACTATTTTAATGTCATTTTAAGACTTATAAACTAAAGGAATTAAAAATTTAAAGTACTTTTTCTTTTAAGTAATCAAAAGGAAGGCATAAATTCACACAATTGATTTCAATTTTTTTGTACAACAAAACATGCTCCCTTTTATGAAAGTACATGTTCATTGGATGAATTTGATGAAAAACCAAATCATTCAAAAATTTCAAAGTCTTAAAATTTTGAAGGAAATGGCTACAATGCGAAGGACTCATTTTTTAGACCATTTGATAAAAAATTTATGTTCAATGGGTTCAAAATGTTTAGCTTTAGATGCAAATAACATGTGTAGGAAATGAACATGTTTGGTTGTCCATTGAAACTCATTTTGGAATTATGTATGATCGTGAAAAAATCCATTAACACATGAATTATTTTATATTGAATTATTCAATTTCTCTCACTTAAGTTTGTTTCATGTAACTGTTATTTGTAAAAAATAGTTCAAAAAAGTCTTTAAGTCCCTTTCTTTTTTTGCATTATCAATTGTTTTTGCAATTTTAGCAATTATCAAACCATAAACCTTATAATTATCCCCTATGCTTTTAGTCATAAATATTAATATGCCAACCTATGAATACCCTTAAACATGTGATTGATCAAAAAATCCATCCAAAAGATTAAATTTTTAAAATTGTGAAATAGACTTTCAAGAATAAAAATTCACATCATTTAAAACTTTTAAAAATTAAAAATAAATATATTAGGAAATTTTCAATGCACTTCACTAATAAATTGTTCATTTGATGATGCTTTATTTTTTATTTTGACTCTACTTTGACATATACTTTGAGTCCACATTTTTCATTTTTTCTATTTGACAAACGTAGGGTTGTCATTTCAAAAGTCCATTACAAATCCATAATCTTCTTAGAATTCATCCAAAAACTTCATGATGATTTCCACTAAAGTTTATGACAACATGAATAATTAAAAAATTAAAAATGTTAATTTTGAATATGGCTTAAAATTTTATGTTTGTAATCCAAAAAAATTACAAATGAGACAATCCAAACAATCCACCTATCCACGCTTTCACCCTAAAGTGGAAATTGACAAGGAACCTTTACAAGAGAAGTCTAAAGGAAATCCAAGTTTATAGACAAAAGTGAGCATAAATTAAAAAACTGATGTGGAAATAATGAACGAAAATCTTCCAAAGTTACATATATAAAAAACTTTCAAAACCACATAGTAAGAATGTGTTATGTTGGGCATTTAATCATGTCAATTACAACATAGATGTTGATGTTTCTTCTCGACAAACCATGCATTTAATTATTTGTTAGAATAGCCCAATCCTAATTTCAAACATAAAAATGAAAGCAAGAAGATGTTGATTTTTATACAATATAACAAGTGGAATATAATTGCATTGAAAAAACATGTGTATGTAAACCATTTTGTTATTGCAAAAGTATTTGAAAAGGAAATGAACAATATTCCCTTAAAAGAAAATGTGGAAAAACCACTAGCAAAGAAAATGTTTAATTTGTTTAAGAGTTCAATCTTTGAATTTTTTGTTATAGATGATCTTTTCAAGTTTCAAGAAAAATGATGTCTAGCATAATGCTTTTTGGAAGATCTAAGCCTTTTAATTGTCAAAGTTCATTTGTTTGTGTCAATGTGTAGTTAAAGTTTTTCTATATGCATTTATGTCCAAAATTGTTTTTTCCTTCCAAAAATTAATTTTCATAAGAAATGTTTTATGAGTTAGTGAAAAAAGATTAAATTTTTTTATATTGTACTAACCTTGGTAAATGTCATTCAACAACCTAAATTGTATAATTTATTAACCTTGGCAAAATGTCATTTTTGACATTGCAAATTTAGATTTGTGAATGTCAAAAGGTGTTCATGATATTTTTACATTTGTGATCATTTTTTGGGAACTAATTGGTTAACCCAAATCAAAGGTTCACAAAATGGATGTGATGTCACAATTTGAATCTATCATCATATTGGTGTCTGCCCAAACCGATTAATTTCATATGTTAGGATGAACCTGGAAAAAAAAAATCGCAATTGACATTTTTTGGGTTGCCAACTTTCAATCACCAAATCAAGTGATTGAAATTTTTCTGTCATTGCCCAAATTGTTTTTGGGTGTTGCCCAAAAAAATTAGTTGTTTTATTAGCAATGGTTGGATCTCCACCATTGATCCAACAAGATTTTATTTTTTTATTTTTTTGCTGTTGTCCAAAATATTTTCAATTGTTGTTCAAAATTTCTAAGTAGTGCATGAAAAATTTGGTCACCAAATTGAATGACCAAAACTTTAGCAACCAAATGTTTTGAACATTACTTGGAAATTTTTTGGTTACCACCCAAAATTTTCAGTCATTTGATGGATGATGGTTCAATCTCCACCATTGATTTGCATCCACCATTGATTTAACGACTGATAATTTTTAGTTGTTGCCCAAACAAATTTAGTTGTTAGTCAAAAAGTTTTTAGCTATCACCTAAATTTGTTTTTTCAATCACTAGCCAAATGTTTTTTGATTGTGGTAAGATTGTGGCAATCAAAAGTTGTTTCAGTTGCCACAAGTTTGATGGTGACCAAATGACAAGACTTTTACCCTTAATTTTCCTTATGCAACTTAACCTTGCTTTGACCTAGGTTGACCCTTTTTTGACATGACACTAAGAAGTGTGAATGTTCAAATGGACACATTGCATCCTAACCATGTACACTTGGATGCTATAACAACCTTGACAAATATTATGATTGTTGTATTAAAATTGTAAGTTGTGAGATATTGGGTTTAGAAGAAGTTTTCAAAGTACTTATCTTGGTCATGCATTTTTTAAACCATGCAAGTATGTCCTATGGTATGAGAAATTAAAGAAAATTACAAAGATTTGAAATTTGTATTTATCAAAGTTAAACAAGGTGATTTGAAAAACTGTACAACTTAGCCCAATATTAAATTAGGGAAAGTAGTTAAAAGTGAAATAGAACTTGTGTTAATTTTGGACTTCCCATAAATAAACCTAATATCTTAATGAAAACAATGTATTGTTTAGTTGTTATTGAAAAACCTTTTTATCTTCATTTTTTTGAAATTCTTGAAAGAAATATTATCCAACATATTATTTTTCCTTTGTAGATTTGTTAGCAAAGTTATCATTTGTCAAAAAAAATTGTACTTCAAAGAAGCTATTGTACTCTATTATAATAAACATAGTACTATGAAGATGCTTGGACAAGTGTTACCTCCTTTGACATGACAATTTTGTAAAAAGTTATTGATCGCCTTTTCTCTATTGTATTTGTTTGTGTTTTGAACTAATCTAAAGGTCATTGTTCTTGAGTGATGCATTATATTCTAACATATCCATGAGTTTGAAATTGAATGATGAAATTGACACTTAAACTTTCTTTAATAACATAATGAAAGGGAATGCAAGTGTTGCTCTCGAGTTAAATTGTTTGGCTTCCAACATTGAAAAAGAACTTTGTGGTGTTTTGATTTTTATTTTTTCGAGGAAATATGAAAAAAAAACCATCATATTATAACCTCTCCTTGATGTTGGATCCTACATTTAAGAGTCTTCACTTATTGGCTATGAACAAGATAAGGTCATCATTGAAAAATATGATAAATTATCTTTATATCCTATGCTTTTAAAATGCCATCATCATTTACACTTGTTGCTTGAATTTAAAAGTGGCATTGCTGACCAAGGAGTTCATGAAAATTATAATTTGGTTATTTTTTAAATAATAGCCAACACAAGCAAGTTATCAAAAGATCTTGCTAATAGAGAGCTTTTGATTTTCAAGCAAATGTATGCTTCAATATTGGGAGAAACATGAGATTATGTCTTTTACAATTTGATTCCTTACCCATCAAATCTTAGAGATTGTTGATCATAATTGAGACATAGAGGATTTTTTCACTAACTAGAATACTTACTAATCTAAGGAGATGTTTGCAATAGACAATTTAAACAAATTGATTTTTTGGAACCCAATGACCCTAGGGTTGATTACAAATCTCCTTCGAGCTTTGTAGAACTAGTTGAAACTAAGGAATATTTAGGAAAAGAGTTGGAAGAGTTTGAAAGAACTTTTGAAGGGATGAAGTTGTGAAGAATAATATTTTGGATAAAAAAACATTGTTACAAACTTTTTCATCAATTTCTAAATTACTTTTACTTTTCAAGTTAAGGTGAAAACCAATTGTTATTTCATTTGGAGAACGTGCATGTCTAAGTCTAAGCTAAGTGGGAAAAAATAAAAAACTTGATACCTTGGTTGGTTCTCATTGGTCCAAATTTTTTAAGATATATATCAGGCCAATTCTTACACACCTATGTAAGAATTGGAACTGTCTGGTTCTTAAAAACGTGAGATCCATCCAACACTGGTCCTGACCTCAAAAAACTGGTGCAAAATACCAATTGTATAATTGCACTAATAACAAAACATTCTCTAGAACAGAATTCTTGGACTTGGGATAGCTGTACATTCCATGCACAATTCTCAAGTTTGGAGAAAGTGCAACAGATACTCCCTACAGAGAAGTATTGTTCATGCAAGGAAGATCTCTCTGCAAATGTTCAAACATCGTACACAATTTGTACATAAATTATACTAATTTAAAATTTGATTTTGAGGACATGATCTCTGCAAATTTTCAAACCATCTTACACAGTTTATATGTAATTATACACTAATATAAATTGTGATTGAGGACATTCCATATCATCTCTATGTCCAAGTGTTGGAAGGAATTGCATTACCAGAGAGGAGATACGATTGCTTGTGACCAGGGTCACAGCAATTGTATTCTCAGAAGCGCACTTTGTTCCATTGTCCACCCTAGACAGCAAGCCTGCACAGCTGCACCAGTAAGCAGAGTATAAGCTAATAGTACAATTTGGAAATTCTTACAGAAGCCTTGCTCACAACTAGAATGCTCTTCTCGTACCACATGAGATCCACCTTGCACCTGAGCAAATGGGATCAAATGACGAGGAGCCTGATTGTAACGTACAAAGCTAGTTGTCACAGATCAAAGCAGTTATCCTCACACAAAGTTTCAGTTCCAATGACAAACTTGGTCAACCACACTGATGTGAAAATTTCCAAATTTCACCATCAAAGAATTGCAGAAGCTACCTATCTAACTGAAGTCAGGTGGAGAATGGCCTCTAGAACTCATGAAGTCTCAGATTGAAATCCTGCATCCCTGCATTTCAAAGCCTTGGAGTAACTTGGATGTGAGGTCTATCAACAGAGCCAAGAAGCAACATCCACACAAACCTCTTGAAAATGCATTCCTGGTACGACAGAAACTGGGGATCCAAACACAGCAACACCCTTCCTGCACTAAGTGTTTTCACCTAGACTATAGTGCTGGATATATCAAAACTTTCAGTGTATACACATCTGTTTCTTTAACTCCTCTAAATTGTGACACATCAATAGACACATTGGGTGATATCCTATCCCCACTTCCTGCCACTATCAAATTCGACATGAAGCTCAACATATTGAGCTTCAACCAAACTGATTTTGCTGTTGACATCCACAGATTTACCTGCATCACTCCAACACAAATCATTTGTGCAAAGTGATTTACTTCACCATCTAAGCCTTAGGAAAATCAGAAGCTAGTTAACTGTGTGCTACTGACATTTAGTGAGAAAATTCTACATGATACAACTGTTGTCTCCTGTTCTGTGTCATCTATTTGGAATTTCAACCCAAAATCTCAATCCTCCATGCAGAGAATTGGTTTTACTAATCATCCCCTAGCCACTCTTAGTACCATGAAAGGCATTCAATACCTGGAGACAATGTACAATGTCACAGTACATCTTGACATTGAAAAATCTACTGAATCTTTCTACAGTGGCGCTAAAACTGCTCTCTCTCAGTTAAGATCTAGTTCTTCAGTTGTGATGTACATGGGAAAACCCCAACTAGCTTTGCTAATCCATCTACCAGGCATATAGGCAACATTCTGCAAGATTGTAAGAGGCCCAGATTGTTTGCTGAACAACATTCCGACTTTCCAACACTACTTTCTATGGCAATGATTCAGGAGGAAGTGAGGAACAACAACCTGAGAACAAAAGTCATCTGTAAGCCCAAAGGTGTATGCAACTGGGAGTGAGGGTGATAGAAGAATGGAAGCATGGTACTTGGACACAAAGAGCACAGGACATTGGCTATCAACGCAAGGAGGAAACTCAGGTACTTCACAGTTGGGGATAACTGCAACATATGAACCTGGAGTTTGAACAAGCAAGGAAAGCTCATGCTCCAGCTGCATTAGCCTGTCGGGTTGCAAGTGTAGGCACCCTTTCCTGGGCCACCTTCCAAACTCCCGCAAACTCTTCATCAGCATTTGAAAGAATCTGGGACACTTGCAATAAAAACTGGGGTGTAGTATTATTCTGTTCTGACAAGTGCTGTAGAATCCCCAAGTACTGCTGAATTTCATGAGGCTGCAATCCCTGAAGTAAATAGGGTAACAAGTGTCCATGAGATGTCTCCATTACTGCCAGACATTGACCCACCAACATTTCTTGCTTCTTAGTCCCAAAGCCTGCAGCTTCCAGCAATGGCAGTTGCTCTCTCTCTTCTTCATGGTAATGTTCCACAGTGTTTTCCTGTGCATGTCATGAGTGTTAACCAGCTGTGCACAGACCCACTTCCAGCACAAAACCAGATCTAGACCTACAAGTAAATCAATACATGATACTTCTCTTCATTCACTAGAGTGCTTCTCATCTTCACTTCTTCTGTGGTGTTGGTTTGCATCAACATCAAGTTCTGAGTGTAGTGACCAACAGCTAAATCTACAACAACATCACATTCTGAAGATACAGATCTGTTGGCAGTTCCTAGGTTCAATGAAGAAAGTGCACAAATCCTCATGACAGCCTACTTATCAGATCAATGTACTGTACCCAAAAACACATCTCTGGTTGTTACATCTGAAGTACCTTTCTCATGCAGCTGAGAATATTCACAAATTCTGAGCTGACACCGAACTGTTGACATGAAGATATAGGTCTTAGTGCTTTTGGCCATAATATGATTTGACTATGTACGACAAGTGATAGAATGTTGCAGGTTTTGCACCTGGAGTGTGTGTAATCGAATGACAACTTCAGAGAGTGCTTCAACATGGTCAGAGCTCCCCTGCTTCAAGGCCATGATCCCCTTGATGTCCTCACGAATGCCATTCATCACTGGCAGGTCTCGAGCGTGATCTTTGAGGGCAGAGGCACTCAAACCTGCAACATGATTCAAAAGTAATCAACTGTACATTACTCACTGCCACAGTGCCATGTAACAGGAAGATGTAATTGTCTCAATAAATGAGAATGGAAGAAGGTATACTCAAGCAAACTTAACAAGATCCTTCCATTCAATACCTGGATCAGCCATGTCAAGTGCTGGAAAGATGATTCTCTCCTCCATCTGTGCATGTTCTTGCATCAAATCCAGCAGCTGACCAAATTGCTTTGGGAGGCCCCGTAACTGAGTGCCAATCAGTGTTCGCTTCATAGAATCCTTAGCTATGTCCTCAGGCTTCACAGATGCAAGCCTGTCTACTAGCCGCACAAACCTCTCCAGATGCACTAAAATACTATGATGTTGCAGAATTGTCATAAGGACAATTGGCAGGGGTGCCTTTTGCACCCATGATTCAGCCACAGCTTTCTTCAGCAAATCTATATCTACTTGTACAGGTTTATAGCTAGGAAATGTGCTCACAGCTGCTTTGTATGCAACCAGATGTGGGTATGTGGAAGCAATCTCTAGTCCACGAAAATATGTGATGACGTCAACCAATGCCAGGAATGGAATCACATAGACATCAACAAGAGTAAATTGAGAGCCAAGGAAAAAAGGACCCTTGCTTCTGTTTAAGCCAATGCCACCATCCAGCTTTGCAAATGCATCATGCAACTTTGTTTCCAAGTCTTGTTGAATCAAAGGGTTCCCATCATACAAGAGCTGTCTGATAAGGGGTGTAAAAGTGTCCCGAATGTATGCAACCCACTCATCTGCCTCCTTCACCATCTCACTGGGAACCAATGGTGAATCTGTAAAAGTCTTCTCCATGTACTCTAAGATGGCATCAGTTGAGCCACTGAGCTTGTGCACACCATCCTGAAACACTGGGAACTTGCCATCTGGGCTGATTGTTGCAAATGACCCTGATGTCAAGTCGTCAGGAACCACAAGAATGGTCTTCACAGGAACACCCTGTCAAAGAAGCTCCAAAAACAACAATCTATTACAAAATCCATCAACAAAGTATCTGCTTGCAGAAAACAAAACAACCCCAATTACTTCAGATTGATTGTCTGGACAGTAGCAAAACCTGGATGACTGGAAGTACTACTGTGCATAAATCACTCAACTATCAAGAACTCAAGAGGGACTAGGCCAGTTTCACCTTATGTTGCAGAGCAAGTCTTACTCGTTGTGTATATGGGCACAACACATCCCCGTACAAATGCACTTTTCCACCATCTGTTTCATCTTCATGTTCATATGTTGGAGATGTCCAGGATGGTACTACTGCAGAGGCCTTGGGATTCTCCACCTTGTGCTCATGAGGAGCCTGCTTTTGCAGACAAGCTCCCATTTTGACAATCTAAGTCTTTACTGTTCAAGTCTGCAGTCAAGCCCTTGTACTGCTTCAGGAATTATTCTGTTCACCAGTTTCTCTGTAAAAACTCAGAAAACAGATACCGATTAGGAGGGCTTGGAACTCAAATTCTCCATGCTCTTGTTGCCCAAAAAACAAAAGTATTGCTAACTCTGCACTTGCATTACTATATCTTGTACAGAATTGCAGGTCTATGTGCGCTCTGAATTCGCTAGTACTTTAGGACATGAAGAAACTCATGAAGAAGCAGCCTCCAAACTGAGTGCTCAGTGCTCTGGATGCAGTTCTTTGAAGTTCTGAAGCATTAGCAAATTTCTGCACCTGCTTCATTTCTGCTAGATTCATGTCTAGCTTGCATGCTCTGTCAATTTGTAAGCTTTGTCGAGACAAGAGATTCAACAGTCTCAGTCTATTTCAACGCAGAAGCGATGATGACATAAGGGATAGGCAAGCTCTGTAACAAGCCCCGCAACTGTGAAGACCAAAAAACAGAAAAAAGATGAAACAAATTCCTGTTTCACAGTTGGTGCTTGCATCTACAACATCATGCTTCTCTAGAGAAGGATTTCACAGGAGACGGGAAAACAAGCGGATCAGTGCTGGGGCAAAGATTGTCGATAATAAGAAGAGCATGTCGCCTTGCAAGTATTGCGCTTGGCATTTACAGCCAAAATAGAATCACTGGACTGCAATTTCACAGACTCTCTCTCTCAACTCGTCGCTATGAGCTTTTCCCGTACCTGGAAAATTGGAGCGTAAAAATAGAACCTTTCAAACACTTTGACAACGGTTGCAGCTCCTCTTCTGCATCAGACGCATACACTCGAAAACGTTGACCGATTTCTTACGGCAATAGTAGCCGGGATACTCAACGAGAACAATCCAACAATCTGTGCCGCCGCTCATCTTCATTCTTGTCAAAGCTTAACCAAGCTTGTCAAGAATTCTTCTTGTCATAATATTCAGAGAAAATTCTTCCGAAAGTTCAGGCTCTGGAAAACAAACATCTTCTTCACAACATATATGAATTTTCCTTCTTTAAACAATCGATTCCGGCACAGTGATATTCGTCCGCTGATGCTCTGCTGCTCCGGGGTCCCGCTCTCATGACTCTCAATTGATTCCCCCCATGAAACTGGCAATTCAAGGAACGTCATCAGCTGGCACAACAAAACAAAAGTTCCTTCTTGCACGCGGTGACGTTCTCTCGACTTCAACTAGAAGAAAGGAAAAAAAGCCAACAAAAAACTCCAAGATATTGATCTCACAGGTTCATGGGAACTAGATCAGGTGCCTTCCTTCCACGACTACTGTACGTATGATGATCCCAAGACAAAAACAAGCAAACAAGGAAACATTTGCAGCAAGCACGTGGATCGTGATTCATCTCCCTCACTCGATATTCATCTCGAAAGAGATTCTCTTTCTGAATTGTTTTTTGCCTACAAACAGATATCAGCTACTGTTTTTCTTCGACGACAACCAAGAAAGTGTTTCTAAAATGATGTGAAGCTGCATTTTTCCTTATTTCTAAAATAAAATATTTTCGACGACGACGACGAACAAGAAGTGGAAGATGGAGACTAATAAGAAACTTTGATTTTTAAATTTTCTGAAATGGGTACTTCTTTCGATGACGAAGAAGAATACGGAGACTAATAAGAAATGTGATTTGTTAAATGGGTTTTTTTTTTCCTTTTTTTCCGGGGACAATAATAGGGAAATCCATTGCTGAAAATGGGTGACTTAAGATGACGAAGAAACTACCCATTAGTGCAAAACTTTCGACGACAACGAAGACGAATAAGACGACTGAGTTCAGAAGAGACTGTTTCTAAAACTGGTGCTTTTAGACGACGAAGAAGACGGGGAATTGAGAGAAACTATTTTTGGAAAGTTTGGACGACGAAGTAGACGGAGACGAAGAAACTCTTATTTGTCCAAAACTTTCGACGACGACGAAATGTCTTCGGTGACGGGATTTTCTATTTTCGTCCACACCTGCTGAGTATCGGCTATAATTTCTTTAAGGCCCAAATTGGAAAGTTTTATATTACATCCGAGAAAATTGGGTCATATATTTTAGGCGAGTTGTTGGGTTTGCGGGGGGGGGGGCACACACACCGGCGCCCTTATCCTGGGGCTCCATAGGTTGCGTACCTTTATTTCTGCCGCAATAAAATAATGAAAAAGGGGGCTATGGCGTGCCTCAAATTGTATGCCTATTTCCTCACATTTTCGTAACCCCTTTACTTAGAAAATGGCTGCACTACCAAAAAAGTTCTTCGTCACACAATTTTTTGTTATTATAATTATTTTGTTTTGCAGAACAATGGTGTTCTCACTTGTGTAAACATTGTGCTCTTTTAACTCAATAGGCTAAAACTAGCCAATCTCCACCACCACCCTTAAATTAAGGTCTGGGTTGCCAGATTATGTCATTTGCTTGACCATATTATATGACATAATCTTCCAGTGATGATCATACATTGCAGTGACCAAATCTCTAGTCGAAGATGATTTAAAAAGAAATAAATTGGCCTTTTCTTGTTGAATCTGTCACCCCAAAACTTAATGTCGCGGAATGGTCTCACCCTTGCACATTATGTTTGGTTTGTCATTGGCTCCCCCTAACAGGCTTGCCTAGCACCTTGCCCACCATATTGGGGGAGGGCTTGACCACCATAGTATGTTAATCTCCATGCCTCACCCATCATCACCATATTGCCCTAATAAGGGCACATTGTACTGTGATCCTGGGTGAGAGGGAGGTGTTTGGCTTGTTAAAGTTGGTTTTCTTTATTAAAAAAACAGTTGCACTTACATTTTATATGGATATAAATGAAAATTCTACACTTACCTAATGTGTATATCAAAAACCATAGACAAACACAACACTGGTTCAAGCCTTCATACAAATTTACAAATCTACCATTCCCCTCTATGTACCAGTGTTGCCATGTATTTTTATTTTAGGTAAGTTCAGGTTTATTTTCCTAGGTTCTAGGATATCCAAATTGGGCTGGAGTGAACCAGCAGCCACCAATGCACCAGTTGAGGATGAGCCCGTTTAGCCCGTTTAGCCCGTTTTGCGGATGAACATCCTCCCTGCCCGAGGTGTGTTTTTTTTTCACCTCTTCTCTGCCCCACCTACCTCCCCCCTCCTACCCTAAACCTACTTCCCCCCTCCTACCTACCACCTACGAACCCCACCCCCCCTCACTCCATCGCCAGAGCTCGAGTTGTGGAGCAAAAGTTCAAGCTGTGGAGCTATTGCTGTGGAGCTGTGGAGCTGTTGCTGTGGA
>Ga0116230_10005019_pt1 | contig 12966 bp, 11 predicted proteins | sample S1TSphfallax_3_FD_88678 | JGI IMG/M metagenome (GOLD analysis project Ga0116230, IMG submission 88678) | Host-associated microbial communities from peat moss isolated from Minnesota, USA - S1T2_Fd - Sphagnum fallax MG | ecosystem: Host-associated > Plants > Peat moss > Unclassified | place...
CGCTCTTCCCGGCACGGTGAGTCGCGCTCCTCGCGGCACAATGAAAGTCAGTCTACTAAGCCTGTTGAGGCTTCCAGCTCCCGTTCCGGCAGGCATACTTCGGAGTCTTCGAATCGTCATGCGTCCAGGTCTTCTGAAAGATCGTCTGATAGACCTTCGGACAGGTCCTCAGAAGTTTCCTCAGGGCGGCATTCAAGACATTCGGATAGACATTCTGAAAGTCATACATCTAAGCCAGCTGAGGCCTCTGAAGCTTCAACGTCGGCGGCTTCCAGTACGTCGGGCAGCTCGCGGTCGTCCAGGCACTCAAAGCACGGCAGACATTCGTCTGATGGTGGCAGCTCTTCAAGCAAGCCAGCCGGCGTCCCTGCGGATCAGCCGCAGTTTGTCCCTTAACAAAGTTTGTACGGCGAGCTGGGGCGTGATATAGTGTCAGTTCATGGCCTCTGGAGGCTTTTTGTGTTGGATTTCGGGACGTAGCGCAGCTTGGTAGCGCGGCTGCTTTGGGAGCAGTAGGTCGCAGGTTCAAATCCTGTCGTCCCGACCATTTGGGCTGAATATCTAAAATAATGGGCGCATGATAAGCAATTGCGATAGATTGGCTTGTGTTTTGCTCTAGCTTTACAGTAGTCCATTCTAGCCAATGTTCAAAAATGCCTCGTACCGTGTGGCATCGCTGGTGGTGGCCACCCTGGTACCGGTATGGGGAAGTCCAAAACTGGGGACCAAAGCAATAACAGCGGGCTATTTTTAGGCTAAGCGCTATCTGACTTCTGCTCTTCAGTGAGTGTCTCTTTCAACAGCTCGCCATTACGCATTACTACGCTCTTCGTGGCGGTTTGTCGTGCCACTTCTCTTGCGCGTTGTTCGGCTCGCTTAAGTGTGGCCGTCGCGCCGTCTTGCAGGTTTTGCAATTCCTTTTGTTGATCAGGACTTATTAATTACTTCCTTCATCAAGGATATCAAGGACATCACCACTGTTATAATACCGCCGCAGAATAACTTCCTTGGGGACGGTATGACCTCCTTGGTCGAAACGCTCAGCCACTCGGGCGTTCGCCTCTTCTGGATTTGCCAGACTGAGAAAGAATAGTACTATCAAGTAGCCATCATTGCCCTATCGGCGAATTAGTCTGACATAACCGCGCCCGGAAAGCGTTGTCTCGAAAGCAAAACTCTGCCAGCGTCGTGCGTGGTCGGCAATCTGTGTGAGCATAAGCCGCGCAGGCTTGATAGCCGCCTGTTCGAGATTAAATGCCGAAAACCCGGTAACAATTAAATCAGCATTTACAAAAATACGACAGCCAGCCTCGTTCGGCAAAAACTCACGCGCAAATGTCGTCTTACCAGCTCCATTGTCACCTGCAATTGTGATGATCTTTTTCTGGATACTAACTATTTGCACGTTTACGTTTACGTTTTCGTTAGTGTAATAGACAGCGGATGCTTCGTATCGGTCTGCTTTGATTTGGTGCCTTTACAGACACCGCATTTTAGCCCACGCCCAGCACAACGTTTGCAATACTCGCAGGTGTGGCAAGCACGGCAGGGATCGGCACCTACACATGTGCTTGCTAATGACGGGGGTCCCATGGTTGCTAGTGTTACTGCCGCTAATACTGCAATCAGACTTTTAGCCACTTGGTTGACCTCTCTTAAGGTATTTGTTTTGTACCCAGAGTTTTATCATATAGCGGCTTCAAGGGGTTTGCGGCGCGGGCTACTCTGTGGCAGTAACAGTGCAGCAAGATAATCATTGCTGGTATTCCTAAACAGCGCGGTATCGACGACGAAAACATCACGCTCATTCATATCTTCAACTCTGAGCAAAAAGCTCGACAACGGGTCCGTTTCGAGAACCTCTGAGCCTGCGTTGTAAAAAATAAAATCCAAGCTCTTTCAATTAAAGGCACCCAGAGCGCAAGCACTCAATTTTCCGTCACATACTTAGAAACAATCGTCTGCCATCGTTTGCTCTCCAGCGTATGCAAAATAGCGGCGTTAATAGGCTTACGCAGCGGGCTACCCGGCGGCAGTGACAGTGCAACAAAATCATGGCGCAAGGCGAAGCTCAAGACGACTATCTTGTTTGCATACGAAGTCTTGGCGTAATACGACAGTGGCACACTGGCGTATACTACTGCGTCAATTTTATGAGCGACAAGGGCATTTAAAAGTTCTTTGTCATTCGGATAGGTCGTGTATTTGATGTTGTGGCGATCCATGTAGGCCTGCGCAGCCGCGCCTTTAACAGTTGCGCATCTTACATGACGGAGGTCTTCCTGGCTGTGCACGATTGACTGCAGCTCTCTGGAGGTGAGCAGAGATGCGGCACCGGCTGTAAACAGCGATAAAAGCAAGATTCCCAGCATCATCCAGGCGACAGCAAATGATCTCCCCCAAATTGTCTCTGGTGGATATGCGTCAAATCCGATAGACTTCGGCATGTCACGCCCGGTAAGCACCATTACAGACCAGAGCACGCTATTGGCAAATGCGCGTCGGTCTTTTTTTGCATAGTGTTCCGACGATCCTCTCTGTTCCAACAGCCAAAAAACGACAGCACCTACCAGAGTTATGGCAATAAGACTGAGAACGATAGTGAGAAAGCCCCAACTCAAAAGTGTTGAGCGCAATCCATCAAACAAGCTGGCCTGCTGATCGGCATTGACTGCAACTGTTTGATTAAAGACACAATATGGATCGCTAAAATCAAATCGTGCTTCGCGTTCTGCTGTGATTGCCAGCCCGGCGCCGGAGAGATCAACTTCTTTCCTTTGAACCATATCTTGCACACCTGCAAGATTGGACTCTTTGAAGTCATAATCTACGTGCAGCTCTTCCGCCAACTCTCTGAGCAAATCGATAGTCATCCCAGTCCAATGACCATCCTCATCTCTCATACACCAGGGTGGGCCTTCCATTACGGCCACCTTGAGCGTGCGTCTCAATGGGTCTTTCCCCGTGCCGACATTGTCAGCCCCGACAGCTCTCATGGTATCGGTATTGCCTGCAGGACTGTTTTCTTCAGACGGCTTACTTCTGACCGGTGAGATTGCTAAGGCGCTCAGCAAAATGAGCAGCACCAGCGGAAGTAACCGTTTAGACATGAACAACTCCAATCGAACGCTATAAATCGGACCTAAATGGACACATATTCTAAACTACTGGCGTGTCAGACCGTTAGGCCAGTCGAAGTGCAAATTGAAGATTTCAAAAGCCTTCTTTCTATAGACCGCTCGGGAAAATCCCAGACATAATTCGCCAGTCACTCAAATGTCACGCTGTTGTTACTATGCTCGTGCTAGTTTCGTACCGTGAAAGACAGAAGCGACGATTCAAAACGATGCACCTGCATCTTTCAGATGGCTAATCTAGATAACTGAAATGAGCTCAGCATTTTTGCTCCTCTTACTTTTCCACATTCCAAAAATGGATGTGAGTTAAGTGAATGGCTCGGTGCGTGGCCCGATTTTTCTTACTAATTTTTTCACCCATCCTGTTGCGAGCATCCTGAGGATGCTGTATCAACTTCTGGAGGTTTTTATGAGTGCTCAACCCGCCTTTACTCCTACTGATATTCTTAAGGCCCCAGAAGTAAAGCAGCCTGAAAGTGGCAGCGAAAATGCCATATTAGATGTTGCCGGAAGCACTTATTCTGCCTCTAACCAAAAAGATTACCTGAAGACTTTTCAGCCGATAAAGACTGGCGCAGACTTGGGTTTGCCGGGCTTAAGCCTGACTGGACTGGATGATAGCAGCTCCTCAGCATCAACTAATTCAACCGAAAAGAGTGCCGTCAAGTCCACGGGCGCCACCAGTGCACCTGAAAATACAACAGCAGCAAAAACAGACACGCCTGCCACTACAAATGATACTACTTCTAAAGAAGTGCAAGCAGCACCATCAACATCTTCCAGCTCTACCAGCGATACACAACTATCATCCACCTTGCAGGCTGTAGTAAATAGTTTGGGATTAAAAGCCGATCTGTCTGGACCTGTCGTTGACAATATAACTGGATTTGGTGGCGCTGGAACAACTGCTAAACCCTTATCAGAATACGGTAAACCCGACGGTAATGGTGGTTTTATCATTGATAACGATCCCAGTCATTGGGGCGGAGATCTGGCACCGACAAAATCTGTTACCGGTGAACAATTACTCGTAGCCGATGTCAAATTTGACCCCAGCGCTATTAAAGCTGCCACTTTTGATGGTGGGAAGATGACTAGCTGGCCTGCCGTTTGGGGCCTCAGTGGTGTAAATAAAGGCTCAAATCTCAATCAAGAAGTCGATGCTATGGAATATTTTGGACAGGCTAACAAAGGCAAACCAGCCGGTAGCACTCTTCATGACTGGATAGCTGGCGACCATGCTGGTTCTAAATCTTATTCGGCCGCTATTAATCCAGCTCTATTTGACGACGCCGCAACCAAGGGCGTGGAAATCGGAGCCCTCGTCAACACAAATAACGATACTGTCACCACCTACGTCGATGGCGTACAGACTGAGAAGTTTCAGTTAAAAGCCGGCGATCCGGCTCTGACCACACCGATGAGTTGGATCCTGGGCAGCGGCAATGGTGAATCTATGGATGTCACCAACGTGCAGATCTACACGCCTGGCAAAGGTGCTTCTTCAGGCGGCGGAGGCACTCCCGAAAGTGCCCAGGTCCTTTCAGGCGCTGCTGATCTTAGTAAGCAGCTCAACTATGATGTAGGTGACCTCAACGGTAATTACCGTCCCCTTACGAGCCTGGACGATTCAATTGTCGCGCAGGATAAAAAGGACGTAGCTAGCAACGGTGGCGATCTTACAAGTGCGCAATACAAGCAATTGACTGGCGAAGAAAGCAGCCTGACGAGCCAAATCAGTAAAGATAACTATGGCTATGGTGATGCCCAATTTCAAGCCGCGCATGGTTACCGTTCTGCGGTGCTGGGCAAAGATGCTACTTTGGCCAATCAGATTAATAAAGATGATGGTCATCTAAACGGACATTATTTCCAACTCTTGGGCGAAGATAACTCTATCCGTCAACAAGAACAGACTGATGCTCAGGCTAACGGTCTTATAACAGGTGCGCAGTATCAACAATTGCTGAGTGAAGAAAGTACTCTGGCCCAGCAAATTACAACTGACGCTGATGGTTATGGCACCACTAGCAGTGCTGTTGCAGCGTAGTTTTTGCTGATGCAGCGTAGTTTTTGCTGATGCAGTAAGTTGGTTTTAGATGAAAAGTTCTGAAACTATAGTTGCCCTTCGCCATCCAGGGTAAATTAGTAGGATCCATTTCGACTCCAGTCGACGGTTCGATGATGCCTGCTGCTAATTATTCTGAGGAAAATTGATGGACGACGATCTCAAAACAATGACCGATGCAGAGTTGCGCACAGAAGTGATTAGGCTCAGGACTGCCATCCGGGCTCAGCGGGATCAAAAAGGGCATGACTTATGTTGGTACGTGCCCGAGCTCTGGCAAGTACTCCCCGAAAAAATCCAGCCAAAACCTGAAGTGCCGCCCTGGGGAGAGTTTATGCAGCATTGTGCTACCTTCCGTCAGTCTCTGGACGAGTCAAAATAGGTCAGGCCGTCAAAATACCAACATCGCGCAAAGCAAAACTTTGAATGTTTCGTGAGAAATAGATAACGCAAGCTGCATTTTCTGCTAGGGTTCACGTTTTTGCGTGCTTGTCGCATTCAAGTGCCTGCTGCACAACCTGTCATCGTCACAGCAACATTGCCCGCTTGATCTTCGTTTACAGGAAGATAGTTTCTGAACGTAACACTACACAAAAATTTAGAGCAAAAGGTGCGCCAAAATCGACTAAGCTATCGATGAAACTTGGTATCCCGGAGCTGTTCAATTCATGAATAAAAGCCGCGATAATCGCGTTCAAGAAATGAGCACAGCTTTACTGGATCTGGCTCGCACCCGCATTGCGGTCATGGTTGTTATATCGTGCGCCGTTGGCTTTGTTTTGGCCGACAAAGCAAGATTTGACTGGGTGCATTTTGCCTGCGCATCAATTGGAACTGGCTTGCTTAGCTGTGGCTCATGCGCCATCAATTGTTTTATCGAGCGCGATTTGGATGCAATGATGCCGCGGACGGCCCAGAGGCCTATTCCTGCGGGCGTTATCACACCGCGTGCGGCTTTACTATTCGGAGTCTTGTTAATAGGCAGCGGCGCCGCGATGCTGCAAGCTGTAAATACTCTGTGCACATGTCTCGGTTTGTCTGCGGCCGTTATCTACCTCGGCATGTACACACCGGCTAAGCGCTGGACCTGGCTCAATACATCCATAGGCGCTGTGCCGGGAGCTATTCCTCCGCTGATTGGTTGGGCCGCAGCATCAAGCACCATAGGCCTGGGTGGATGGATTCTTTTTGCAATGTTGTTCATCTGGCAACACACCCATTTTTTACCGATTGCCTGGTTGTATCGAGACGACTACCGTGCTGCGGGTTTCAAAATGCTGCCTGCGCTGGAAAATAGCGGCGAAAAAACTTTTTGGCTGACGGTGGTCACGGCGATTGTGCTGTTACCGCTGTCAGCAACGCTTTACTGGAGCAACAGTCCGCTGGCCGGACCGGCGTATAGCCTGGCTTCCGTTTTGGGAGGGGTAGCCTTGATTGCTAGCTCGATTAAGTGGTTTCGCAATCGTTCTCGTGCAGGCGCGCGCATGGTTTTGCTCGTCAGCCTCCTTTACTTGCCGGCACTGCTTGTTGCCGTGATCGTTGATCGGGTGTGGCTATGGACATAAAGAACGCGGATTTAACATCGATATTTAATATCGCGACGACGCAAAACAAGTATTTGAACGATTTGCATTTTTTCACCGGGGCCGTTTGTCTGGTAATTTTGTTTATAGTCACTGGCCTGCTTATTACTATAGTCGCCAAATTTAGAACACCGGAGAGCGACGATGGCAGCGAGCCTAAACAGACCAGCGGCAATGTTCGTCTGGAAATCATCTGGACCGCCATTCCCCTGGCCATTGTTATTGTGCTCGGGGTGCTGACTGCTATTGTAATGGTTGTGGTAAACCCGGCTGTTGGAAGTAAAAAGCCTGACCTGATTGTTATCGGGCACCAGTGGTGGTGGGAATACCAATATCCTAAATATGGTGTTACGACCGCCAATGAATTTTGCCTGCCTGTAGACAAAAATTATCTGGTCGAAGTGCTGGCTGCCGATGTCAATCATTCTTTTTGGGTGCCAGCCTTCGGACAAAAGATGGATGCTATTCCCGGCCATCCAAACTATCTTTGGCTCCATCCGACTAAAAAAGGTTTGTTCCTCGGTACGTGCTCAGAATATTGCGGCGCGCAACATGGACTGATGCGCATCATGGCAAATGTGGTATCGCCGCAAGATTTTGAGACCTGGATCGAAGCGCAAAAATCATCGGCTCCCCCATCGGACGACCCGGCTGCGGCGCGAGGCAAGGTGGCCTTTAACTCTGCTACTTGCGTGCAGTGTCATCATGTAGCAGCAGATGCGGAAGCCAAAGCATTGATTGGTCCTGACCTTTCTCACATTGCTCAGCGCAAAACACTCGGCGCGGGGGTTTTGGAAAACAACACCGAAAACCTCACAAAGTGGATGCAAAATCCTCAACAGTTTAAGCCGGGCGTTTATATGCCTAATATGCGTTTGACTGATGACCAGGCGCACGACATCGCAGTTTACTTGGAGAGCTTGAAATGACCCAGGGTGCCTTGGAACATTCGCACAAACCAGTCAACTGGGTCGCAGAAGTGCCTGAATATAAGGGCATTTTGAGCTGGATTACCTCAATTGACCATAAACAACTTGGCCTTTTGTACATAATGTCCGCCTTTGGTTTTCTAATCGTCGGCGCACTGCTCGGGCTGACCATCCGTATGCAGCTGATGTTTCCGATGGCTCACGTCGTCAATCAGGGGCAGTACAATCAGATATTTACGATGCACGGCACCACGATGGTCTTTTTTGTGGGCATGCCCTTACTTTTTGGCTTTGCTGTTTATCTGACGCCGCTTATGATTGGTGCCCGCGACATGGCCTTTCCGCGGCTAAACTCGTTCGGTTATTGGGTTTATATATTTGGCGCCATCATGCTTTTCTTCAGCTTTCTGGCGGGGGGCGGTCCTGAGGCGGGCTGGTTTGCATACCCTCCGCTGAGTGAAAAAGGATATCTATTCAATAGTGGGCAAAACTACTGGGCCCTCAGTTTATTCGTCACTGGTCTGGGATCTGTCGCCACCGGTATAAATTTGATTGTCACCATTTTGACGATGCGTGCACCGGGGATGACTCTCAAGCGCGTGCCGCTCTTTGTCTGGATGATTTTGATGGATGCGTTCCTGGTCACATTCTCACTGCCGGCCTTAAACGCTGCGCTTGTAATGATTTTGTTTGACCGCATTTTAAACACACATTTCTTTGATGCAACTGTGGGCGGTTCGCCTCTGCTCTGGCAGCACTTCTTCTGGTTTTTCGGACATCCGGAAGTTTATATTTTGATTCTTCCAGGCTGGGGTGCAGTCTCCGAAGTGATCCCCGTTTTCTCGCGCAAGCTACTTTTTGGCGCTGGAATCATGGCGGCGTCTACAGTTGCCATCACATTCCTGAGTTTTGGTGTGTGGGTCCACCACATGTTTACGACAGGCCTGGGCACCGCTCCACTCTATATTTTTGCGGTCACCAGCTTATTGATTGCGGTGCCAACCGGGATCAAGGTATGGTCCTGGCTGGCCACTATGTGGGGTGGCAAATTGCGCTTCAGCGTATCGATGTTGCACGCCATGGCATTTCTCATTCAATTTACAATCGGCGGTTTGAGCGGCGTCGGTTTTGCTGTCATTCCGATTGATTGGCAGTTGACCGACAGCTATTTTGTCGTTGCACATTTTCACTATGTGCTGGTCGGCGGCATGCTGTTTTCGCTGATTTCAGGCGTCTATTACTGGTATCCCAAGGCAACCGGCCGCATGATGTCCGAGACTCTGGGCTTATGGCAGTTCTGGTTATTTGTGATTGGCTTCAACGGTACGTTTTTTGTCATGCACATTCTCGGCATACTTGGTATGCCGCGCCGGGTCTGGACTTATCCCGTCGGCATGCCTGGATGGGCGGAGTTAAACTTCTTCTCCTCCTGCTGCTCGATTATTCTGGTTGGTTCGCTTTTACTTTTTGTCTACAACTTGATCTGGAGCTTTTATCACGGTAAAACAGCCGGCCCAAATCCATGGAATGCCTGGACTCTGGAATGGCTTGCAGATTCGCCGCCAATTGCTGAAAACTTTGAGCGCGTGCCCGTGGTGCGTAGCAGACGTCCGCTCTGGGATCTAGAGTTTGGTAGCGGCGGCGATGGCGATGGGGAAGGACAACATGCATAACACTGCACACGCAAGCGCTCCGTCGCAGCCAAAACATCCACTGGACACCAACCTTAAAGTCGACCGCAATATACTGGGGATGGCGTTATTTATCGGCTCTGAGTCGGTCTTCTTTTTACTTCTCATTCTTGCCTACGTCAATTTTCACAATCAATATGGTACGGGTGCAATGGCGGCATGGCACCTCGATGTAGTTAAAACCGGCATATTTTCAATTGCTCTATTTGCCAGTAGCGGCACTCTGTGGCTTGCTGAAAGAGCCCACGCTAAGCAAAGCGGTATGGCATTTTTCTGGATGATTGTGACAATTGGACTGGGCACGACTTTTATCGCCGGCCAGGGGATGGAATACGCTGAGCTCATTCGCGAAAACTTGACTATCAGCCGTGACATGTTCGGTAGTACTTTCTTTACGCTTACAGGCTTCCATGGCTTCCACGTGATAGTCGGATTGATTCTCCTCAGCATAGCGCTCTGGATCATGGCTCGCGGCAAAAAGCAGCACGAGATAACCGAGGTCGGTCTGACCTGTGTCTCGATGTACTGGCACTTTGTTGACGTGGTTTGGGTTGCTGTCTTTTCAGTCGTTTACTTGTGGAGATTTATCAAATGAATCCCGAGTTGATGCATCTTCTTCAGTCCCACTGGGAGCCGGTCCCGTCTATTGCTATCGGTTTGATAGCACTGGTTGTCGCTTATCTATGGGCCACAAAGTTCAAAGTTACATTCAAAACCGTCATCTTTTTATCCGGCATCGCAATTTTGTGGATCGGCTTGATGTCTCCTCTGGACGAGCTGGGTGACGAGTATCTGTTCAGCGCACATATGGTCCAGCACATGATTTTGGAATTCATCGGTCCGGTCATGCTGATAGCAGCGCTGCCTGAAGAGATGGTGCAGGCCTGGATGAAAGTCCCTGCATTAAAGCTTGCTGAGCGCATCCTGGGCAATCCTTATGTAGCATTGACAGTTGCCACTGTGGTTATGCTGGTCTGGCACGTGCCACCAATTTATGACATCACTCTGGAAAACGAAACTGTTCATATTATTGAACACGTCACTTTTATGATTTCGGGTTCTATGCTCTGGTGGCCAGTTTTTAAGCCAATTCCGGAGGGACGATTGAGCCCAATGGCAGCTACAATTTATTTGACTGTCGCAGGATTTTTAGCATCAATCCTCGGCATGATTTACACGATGTCGGATGTAGCCTTTTATGCCGCTTACGCCAATCCTGATGATCATCACAATTTGCTCCCGCTTATCCGTGAGCAATGGGGACTGTCGCAGCTTGAAGATCAGAAGCTTGGTGGGGCAATTATGTGGGTCATTTGCACCCTCAATTTTTTCTGGGCATTGATGGCAGTGATGATTGAGTGGTTGAGAGAAGGGGAGGACAAAAATGTCCGAACAGCAACCTGAAAAAGAAAAAGAGCCATTAGAAGTGGTTAACACTGATTTGGCAACAGCGCCATCGTCGGTCGAAATACATTCGTCGCCGACCGGCCATGCGTACCCGGCTGATAAATTCCCACAGGAATGGATCCCGGGCGAGCAGCTTGAGTTGGTACGCATACCACCACCGACAATCTGGCCACCCACAGTGGCCCTTGGAGTTACTGGTATCGCCTTTGGTGTTGTCACCCACTGGATATTGTCAGTAGCCGGGTTGTTTCTCTTTTTGTTAGGCGCAGCAGGCTGGATCGAGGACTTAAAAAAAGATGTGCTGTAATGACCAACCACCTGTTGAAGAACCCAAAGTGTCGATCGACTGGTCGCGCATACTCGTCAGTCGAGATGAGTTTTTTAAACTGATAGCCGTTGCCTCTGCCGCTTTTATAGGCATGGTAGTGGCGCTTCCCAGTATTGGATTTGCTTTCCAATATTTCCTCGTGCCCAGGCGCCAGGACTGGATCAAAGTCGGTAAGCTTGAAACTTACGAAGTCGGTAAAACCGTTGACGTCGTTTTTACCGATACAACTGGTACGCCCTGGGACGGAGTTTGCGCTAAACGCTCGGCCTGGTTGCGACGTGTGGATGAAAACAATTTTGAAGCATTCGCTGTCAACTGCACGCATCTGGGATGTCCTGTGCGTTGGGAGGCCGGTGCCTCGCTTTTCTTGTGCCCGTGTCACGGCGGTGTTTACTACGGTGACGGTAAAGTGGCCGGTGGTCCACCGCCACGACCTCTGCATCAATACCCGACCCGCATAGCCAATGGTCATGTAGAGATTAAAGTCGGCCCGGTACTGGCTGAAGGTTAGATTTATTGAAATGGCAAAAGTATTGGACAAAACGCTCGAGTGGCTCGAGGACCGAACCGGCTTAGTTAAGCCCTTCTTGCACGTTATGCTACATCCGGTGCCTGGTAAATCGACCTGGGCATATGTCTTTGGCACTGCAATCATGTCTTCGTTTATAGTGCAGCTGGTTACCGGTGTAGCGCTGTCGACGATGTATGTGCCGAGCGGTGGCGAGGCCTGGGAAAGCGTTAAATGGATCACTGAAAAAGTGCCGTTCGGAGCCTGGCTCCGGGCCATGCACTACTATGGTGCTTCGGCAATGATCATCTTTGTCGGATGCCACGCTATCCGCACATATCTTTTTGGCTCTTTCAAATTTCCGCGAGAGCTCAATTGGATCAGTGGCGTATTTTTGCTTTTTCTAACTGTTGCTATAGGCTTTACCGGACAGATTTTACGCTGGGACCAGACGGCTGTTTGGACAGTAGCAGTAGGTGCTGAGCAGGCATTGCGCGCCCCCATTATCGGCCAGACACTGGTGCGTGTTTTTCTCTCAGGCGACAATGTAAATGCTTCGTCATTGAGCCACTTCTTTGCTTTGCACGTCTTTATTTTTCCCGGCATATTGATTGCTCTGATTGCCTTCCACGTCTGGCTTGTTTTGCACCACGGCATATCTGAGCCACCGACAGCCGGCAAGCCTGTCAATCGTGAGACGTATCGCGACGAGTACAAGGAGCTGCTAAAGAAGGAAGGCAAGCCATTCTGGCCCTATGCGGCATGGCGCGATGCTGTCTTCAGCACCATTGTAATTATCGGTATTTGTGCTTGTGCCCTGCACTTTGGACCGCCGGCGATTGAAAATCCGCCTGACCCATCGTTAATCAACGCTGAACCAAAACCCGATTGGTATCTCACCTGGTACTTCGCTTTGCTGGCGCTGGTGCCCGCTCCGATTGAAGACTGGTTCATTCTTATCTTTCCAGTATTTCTTGTTGTCGGCATGCTTCTGCCGCCGTTTGTTTCCAATACCGGTGAGAGAAGCGCCAGAAGACGCCCTTGGGCAGTGGCAATTATCGTCATTGTAGTCGGCTCTGTGCTTGCGCTCTGGCGTGAGGGTATTAACGAATACTGGACGCCAAAATTTCAAGCTGTGCCTGTGCCGCAACAGCTAGTTGGCTCGACAAGCGGACCGATTTTAGCTGGTGCCAAAGTCTTCAATGATCGTGGATGTTTGTATTGCCATATGATTGATGGACATGGCGGCAAACGTGGACCCGACCTCTCGGATGTCGGTGAGCGTCTGACCCACGACCAGCTTACGATCCGTATC
>Ga0116230_10005020_pt1 | contig 12963 bp, 8 predicted proteins | sample S1TSphfallax_3_FD_88678 | JGI IMG/M metagenome (GOLD analysis project Ga0116230, IMG submission 88678) | Host-associated microbial communities from peat moss isolated from Minnesota, USA - S1T2_Fd - Sphagnum fallax MG | ecosystem: Host-associated > Plants > Peat moss > Unclassified | place: USA...
ATTTTGAATCACTTATGATATTTATCAATTTTGGAGATTGATATATGGATTCATCTTTACAAACCATGATTGTGATGAGTCCATTTATGAGTTATTTATGTATTGTCACACAATATATCAAACACATTTTTAAAAATTCCATTTGGTGTAAAATAATATTTTTTGAATGGAAAAATTATTCCACCTATCTACATTAACATTTTTTATTGTGGTGAAATTTTGCTAGAATATGCCATGTGAAAAGGTCACGCAACAAGCAAGTTTAGTTTTAGGTCCCTTTTTATAATTTTTTTTTTTACCAATTTGCAATGAAAATGACAAGAGGGAGGCCAATCATTTGATGGACAACATAGATCATTGCCACCTTATTTGATTGTGAAGATGATTGAGTTGCCATTGCACAAGATCACAAAGCTTATAATTGCATTGCAATTCTATGAATGCCATCACCATTGTTGTTAGGTTTTCCTAAGCTTGATAACCATATCATTATTTGTTTTGTGTAAACAATAAGGGAGCCATGTTGCCACCAACTACACATGAATTTTTTCCAATCATGTAGGTTGTAACCCACTGGAGAATGTAGCATCTAATTATTAGCAATGAAAATCTAACCACATTCACGCAATTTTTTTTGAAGTTTGCAAGTAATGTTGCTATTCTTGAAGATGCAAATGTTTTTCAGCATTGAACAAGTTACATGGTAGTTGTTAGCAATTGTTGAACAAGTTCAAACATGGTGGTTCCTAGCTATTGAGGTTCAATATTGCAAACATGACATCCACTAACCATTGAGGTTCAAGCTATTCCAAAGTCTAGGAATTGTACATTATTTGCATGCATATTTGTTGTAGCTTAAAGTTTATTATCAGGTTTTTTTTTTCCAATGCAATGCAACATTTTTAATTTAATTTGATGTTGCTTTGAGTGAATATGTTAAAAATCCTACACATTATCAATTTCATGATTTTCCCATTTGTTATTGGGGCAAAATATTGCCTTTTCTAAAACCTCCAAACTTCAAGTACAATTTTTTTTCTTTACATCTTTTGCCTAGTCCTTGTAGTTACTTGACAATTGCAAATATAATGAATGGATCTTCTTCTAGTAGAAATCTTGGTGCATCAATGTCTAACAACACTCCTAATGCATCAACTTCTTACACCTAAGTGTGATTTTTGGATGTTCAAAGATGTGTGGGCTACCATGTTTCCATGGGCTAAAATGCTCGTGCCAAATCTTGTAAGGAAGATTCATTAGGTGCATTGCAAGGTTTGCTCAATCATGGAAGGTAAAGAAAACATTTTAACTTAAACTAGATGGTGTGCGAAAACATGTTGGTAAGTGAAAAAATCTAGTTATTCATCTATGATTTGCATTGAATGACTATTTTAAAAGTAATGATAGCCAATAGTAGAAAAAGGAAAAGTTGTATGTTAATTAAGGTACAAAATCTATTATGGAGTTGGTGCTTAATGGAAGGAAAGAAAAAAAGAAAAAAAATGTTCAATTTGTGGCAACTTTCCATTTGTTAAGGCATGGTAAGCCCATGACACATGAAAGGCTTGTTTTATTTTTTGAAGATCTCCAACACCTTAAGGAAACAATAGACAAATTCCAATGGGTAGGGAAGAACAACCATGTCCATACATAATGTTTTTTTGAAGCAAACTACCATGATCGTGCAACAAGCTAGATTCATTTCAATTAGTTGTGATGAAGCCACCACTTTGGACATCCAATTCTAGATTTCTAGAATGGCAATTCTTTTGAATCTCAAGAGAATTGTGGATGGAGGTACATTTGACAACCTCATTATTATCATCATTGATTCAATTGTTGTTTTTGGTGGGTTGTCATAGTTTGATATTGTTAACTAAATTGGGTGTATTGAGGCAAATGATGTTATAAATTTCCAAGGGTTAAAGATAGGTCTCATTGTCCAAATGATTAACAAACATTGCCCTTTTCTTATTGGAATTCACTATATGGCACATTAATGTAATCTTGTTGTGCAAACTTTATCTTCCTCAACCCTTGTTGCAATTGAAGGTTTATTTGCTTCCATGTACATGTATTATAGCCAATCCCCCAAAAGGCATTTGGAACACACCAAGTTGGCTAAAGTAATTGAATCAAGGGGTTTGAAAATCTAGACAAGGTGGATTTCCATGCTAACCCATTGAGAATGAAAAGTGAATATGTTTATCTTGTGATCAAAATGTATAATGATGTTACTACTAATCCAATTGCTATCATTCACTATCAATTTCTATTGGACGTGGAAATTATGATGGGACTAACTTTTGCATTGCCCATTTTGGAGGCAACACATAGCTTGAACAAACTTCTTCAAAATAAGGATTGCTTCATTTGTGATTAATTTACCTTCAATATTGGGTACGACTAAAAGTTACTTTGGCATTTTTTAATCAATTGCAAATTCTAAAAACACATTATTGTTGCCCCAAGGCAATGTAACCAAATGGCAAATTGCATGCGCCTTTATTAGTGTAATACCTTTACCATTTCGGTAGTTTGTTGTTGAAGAATTAATTAAAATTAAAATATTAACTTCAACACTTGGTTTTTTGATTTTGCAGTTTTTGATAATAATGGTTATAGAAAAAAATAATCGAGTTGTTGTTAGAGCTATGGAACAATTTAGTGTGTTTAAACTAACTCAATTTTAAGTCTTGAACCTAGAAGGTCTGGGGGTTCAAACTTGACTATTGAAATTTTGATTTTAGTAAAAATTCAACACAAATAATAAATTATTTTTCAAAAGTTCAACAAAACCAAAAAGTATTTTAATTTAAGGCGAAATGGTAAAGGTATTATGATATATCAAGTTTCATTTGAGCATTAGTCTAATTTTTTTGTGACCACCATGTAGTCCAATAATGAAGTTGCCATGAAACCCTTGCATGATTACAATCCAACCACTCAAACGTGATGGTATTTTTCTTCCAATTGTATTTTGAAACATAAAGAAGCTTGACATTGAACTTACAATTGTTACTATTTTAGGGAATGTGGAATATGAATGCACCTTTTTTACCCTCAACTTCATGAAGTGCAAATTGAGGAATTGGCTATCCACGAATATTGATTTGATTGTTAAAATGTATGTTACGGACTATTTTACATTATAGACTTTTTCATTTTACATTGTCATCCCAAATTGAAGCAAAACAAAACCTCATTATGGGTTGGAGCTATAGCATTTTGAAGCTCTAATTTATGGAAAATTATCATCAATGTTTTCATCATGAATCTTATGGTTGACGATGAATCTCATAAATATTAAATTATGTTTCAACATTTTTATTTGTAGATATAGATTTTGGCAAGCTGACATGTTTTGTTTTGCATATCTACCTTCCATTGCATTAAGGCTAAGTCTTTTTATAAACTAAAGTTCAACTCCCTTGGAAGGCACTAGATGAAATTTGTTACTAATTCAACATTTTCAACTTCCTACATTTTGGAAACTTTGGATTCGTAGGTTTTATTGAACTTTGAAGCTTTCTAATTTATTTTTTTTTTGGGGATAATGAAAAGAAATTGGCTTTTGAGATACAAAAACATTCGAGACTCAAAGTTCTTGGAAATTTTATGCCTAGTTTCACCTTCATGTTTCAAGATTGAATCTTGTAATGCATTCTTATGATAATTAGGTCATAATTTCCATTGTTCTTTCTTGAATGTAATGGTATTGGAAAGTGGCTACTAAAAATATTTGGTGAAATTTACAAGGATGTACATGTGGTGGATGATGAACAAAGTGATAATTTAAAAGGTGAAACTACAAGCTATGTCTCCCATCTCTTTATTTTTGGAGTCTATCTATTTATTACTCTTACATTGCCTTGTCCCCTTTATCAGGTTTCTTTTTTAGTGTGACATGTGGTCTATTGATGCAACAATGTAAGGTAAGAATTCTAAGAATATATGTTCTAAATTTTTAAAATATTTTGTTTGTCATTCTTATTACCTTATTTTGGTAACAATTGATTGGTGGGAAGTGGCTTTGATTGTAAACCTTGTATGACAATCCCCTTCCAACTTTCATTTATTTTCATAATTATCCTAACACACTAGCTATGTTCATAGGAATGGAGACAAATTTAATGAAAAATATTCATTGAAAAGAGGTTTTGATAAATAAATTTGCAACATTTTGTGCCTTCACATAGTTATATAGATAGGTAGAAAAAACATGATGGAGCAAGAGTTAAAGGTGTTTACATGGTATGGTTTACACAAAAACTCATCAAAGTTTAACAATTTTCATTACACCACATTTTGTATGTGGTGTGCCAATAGATTTGGAGAAGATTTTGTGGTTGAAATGTGCAATTAAAGGTGGATAACATCCCATATTCTCATTATGTTGTGAAATTGATGCACATTTGAACAATCCAATGGTTGATTACAGTACATTTTCAACTTGCAAGATTTTGCAAGAAATATTGAAAATTAATGAAATGACTTTTTAAAAAAAATTCAATAAAGATTTATCCATGAAAATTTTGCATATGCAAGGAGAAAACCACAACGAATAATCTTCTCGATGAAAACTTTCAATTTGTTTTAAAGTTATGATGTTTATATTGAATGATAAATAAATGTTTGATAATACATTATGTTAGTTGAAAATTATGGTCTTTAAAAGTTGTAAAACACTCTCCCATTGAGAATGTAGTTGGGTTAAATGTTGTTTTTTTATTTTTCTACAAAAATGAATGAAAATTTAAAATTCATGAAAAATGGTAACTATTGTTAAACAAGGTATTTTAAATAAAAATTTATCAAATTATTGATGTAAAATTACATAAAGATAAAAAAGTATGAATCAATTGCATATTCATGATTTATATGACTTTTTTGTTTTAAAGGCCCAAATCAATTGTATGTGATTTTAAAAAATAAAATCAAAGGGAGTGAATTTTTACTTATTATGACTTTTAATATTTTATGTACTTCTAGTTTTGACACAAAATGTGTACACCGTACCATTGATGGATGTAGTTGGCTTTTGAAGCAAGTGGGATTTTTCACATGCCAATTGAGTAAAACAACTCACTTGTAAGTCACTACTACAAAATGTGCATGTAGTTCATTAGTCCTCGTTCACTAGACTGAATTCATTATATCCCCAATAAAATTTGTTCATTAGGACTAGTGAATTCATTGAAATCCAATGAAATCATTTAGGGTACAAGGACACCTTTTGTTGTAGTAAATGGTCATGTAGTTTATAGTTTACTATCATTGGTGTGCACTTGTAATATATCCAAAACCTTTTATGATGTATTTTATTTTTTCATATTGTTGCAATTGCACTTAAGGTCTTTATCTAATTTATCAAAATATTTGTTAAAGCCACGTTGAATTATTTTTGTATGTGGTTTGCATTGTTAAGCTTAAATAATCAACTCCCATCATATTTTTAGTTATTGATTATCCAATTGATGAAATGTTGGAATGCATGGCCAACAAAGGGGTAGTTCCACCCAAATTTGGTATTCATACTCATGTTGGAGGAAAAAAACTTTAATGGATTTTTTTAGATGTTAGAAAGGTAGAATGTTTTGGGTTCGACACATATTATTATATAAAACCCACATGCAAGTTGGAAATTCCAACAAAATGAACTCAAATAAGTGAAACTAACTTCTTGTCCTTATTAGTTTCAAATACTTACACCAAAAACATCAATTTTCAATGAAATATTGAGTTTGCAATCTAGGCAATTTTGAGGTCACAATCCAAAGAAAAAATATAATGAGTCTTTATAATGAAATTGAATATGTGTTTCGCAAATTTGGGACATGTTATAGTTTCAAAGGTTATGCAGTCAAGATTAAAAAGCTTGGGAAATATGAAATGTTTGATGAGTGTTATAATTCCTTATTGGGTGCAATAAAAGTTTTTAAAAAAAAAAAGTCCATCATGTATCCAAAAGGATGTTTTTTCATGACCAATACTAAGTAAAGGTGGTAAAAAAGGTTGAAAATAAGGCACCACTAACTTGGACATGGAAAAAGATATAAACTTTAACATCATTTCAAGGATTTTGTGTTTTTTTTCCAATTTTTTGCATTAAAAACACACACTAAAAAACCTCCCAAAATGGACTTTGCAATAGTTGTTTTTGGTACACCTTAATATGTTTTCACTTGTTGGAACTCCATGAAGGCCTTCATTAATAAATCCTTGGTAGTTAAAAAACATTTCATATTTCCCAAACCCCACCAAGCAAGTGATGTTAGAACCAATGTTGGGTGGTTTTCACTTTTTTGGTGAGAAATTTTAAGGTTTTTAGGCCGGTTTTTAGAATGAGATTTGGAGGTTTTCACATAGCATGATAACCTTTATAAAAACTTGCTTGTCAATTTTTTCCCAAGCGAGAATCGGCTTTTGAAAACTTTAAAAGTATCACCTAAAGGCTAAACATGATAACCTTACAAGGTATTAAAAAAAAGGGCACCAGTTTTCACTTGTTAAGATGTTTAATTAGGTTTAGGTTTTAGTTTTTTGTTTAGGTAGCGGAACCTTTCAACAACTTCTTCAACATTTCCTTTAGCAAGAACTCCACAAACAAGCTTTTCGCTTTTCTATAAAAGGGGGCCAATTTGGCCCCATCTCTTTGCTCCTTCTCCTTTGTGTTTCGTTGTTCCTCGTCTTCTGTGCTTTGCTATTGTGCATTGTTTTGTCACTTTTATGTGTTTTGCTACTCCCTTATCAACCGAAGTACCTTTCTGCCCCTTGTTGGTTCATTGCTACTTAGTGTTTCGTTGTTCCTTTGCCCAAATTGGTACTTCCCCCCATTATTTCTTTTTGTAGCGTGTTGGAGTTTTACAATTCAACATTGAGTTTGGGAGGAAGCTTGGAAGCATCGATCTCCAAGTTAGCAATAATGTTTTTTTCTTCTTCCTTGTTTTTTTGAATTTTTTTTTTGATTTCCTTCTTCAATTTATTTATAGATTTTTATTTTACTTCTTTTTTTTCATTATTTTACTTGGTTTTGATTGAATTTTAAATATATTCTTGTTATGTTGCAGGGATTTTTGGAAGAAGTTTTGGAATAAATTTTTTAAAAAAACATTTTGCCATGGTTATAAGTGAACTATGTTATAATTGCTTGTAAATGGTTTTGGATTTTTGTAAATGTTTAAATGATTTTTAAACCAAAAAAATTTAAATCTTAAAAACCCTATAACACTTAAACTATTTTATAATTCAAAAAAATTATTGTTTTCTTTCTCCATTATAATCATACCATATTTGAAAATCCTTGTAAAATGGAATCTTCGAGGATTAATGAAATAGTAATTGAAAATGAATGTTTTGATATTTTCCCTAATCAAGTTTTTATGGAAGAAATATCTATTATTGAAATTATAGAAGAAAATAGAAATCTACAAACACAATCAAGTGTCCTTTAGAGTGAAGAAAATAATATAAAATAAAATGATAGAAATTACATGTGCAAAGAGAAAATTGGAGAAGGCATGCTAGGAATGCATTGTGTTGGTTATTTCACATTGTAAATGATAATAAAATTGTTGACGGAAACAAACCTCAAATCATGAGGTGTATGATTTGTCATGTAAATTTTGTCCCTTTTAATCCAAGAACAAAAGAAAGGAGAGGAATAATAACACATATTTTTTTAATGGCATAACAACTTTGAAAAAACATGTGGATGTAGATCATGCTATACTTGCAAAAAAAATTAAAGAAAAAATGAACTCTCCATTAGGAAATGTACTAGAAAAACAACCTGCAAAAAAAAGGCCCAATGTGTTTAACTTTGAAATATTAGAGTTTTTTGGTGTAAAAGATCATTTTAAGAAAGATGTTGTGAAACAAAAGCAATTTTTGCAAGACCTTGCCCTTTTGGTTGTCAAAAATCATCTCCTTATTCAGTTTATTGAGAGCACTTGGTTGAAGTTTCTTATAATGCATTTATGTTCAAGAATTGTGTTCACATCAAGAATAATATTTTCACAAGAGGTTTTGGTCAATTTGGCGAAGAAGATGAAACAAAAATATGTTTTTACCTAAATTGAACAATGTTATTCTACAATTAGTTTTGACTTGTGGATGTCAAAGGGAACACATGATGTTTTTACATTGGTGATTAGCTTTTTGAATGAAGAGTGGCAAACTTAGCATATTACAATAGGATTATTTGAGGCAAATGAAACTATAGGGCATGTATGTGAAAAAGTTAATTGAATTGTTGGATCAATGTGATTTAAGGACGAAAATTATTGCATATGTTAAGGATCAAAGTGCAAATTTGAATGCCATGACAATAGCTTTAAAATCCATTATGAATTGTGAAGTTTTTGGTATGGAGGGAAGTTTCCAAGGCACTTGCTTTGGTCATGTATATTTTCTAAAACATGTCAATATGGGACAACAAAATAATTTTTTAAATCAAAACTTGAAACACATTTCTATTAAATCAACCCAATATAATTACAAACGTGCATAATTTGGCCAAATTTTTTTTGGAAAAGGAAGACATGAATGGAATAAAGCCTACATTATTTTGGAATTTGTCCAAGAAAGCTAGACACCCTCATCAGAACAAGGTATGTTTTTAGTTATTTTTGTTTAAAATGTAGTTAAACATTTGGTTTGCAAGTTTGTAATCATTTTTTTTTGCAGAATATTAATAGTTTGTTAAATATTGTGCAAGTTTGCAAGCAAATTAATCTTGTTTCAAGGAGCCTTATTAATTCAAAAAACCATTGTATTGTGTTACAATTCACAAACTATTATTTGTGTTTCTAGCCAAGTTCCCCCTATTATTACTTGGCATATTTGTCAAACAATTGTTGATTGCTTGTCTCCAATTGTTACTACTTGTGTTTCAAACCATTCCAAAGATCATCGGTTATTTAATGATGCCTTAAACAATGCCATCACAATGAGTTCCAAGTTAAAGAAAAATGTTGGAATTGTATAGAACTTAGACCAATTACGGATGATGATTCTACAATTACTCTTGAATAATCTTTGTTTGCTTCTAACATTAAGAAAGAAGTTTGTGGCGTGCTTGATTCTTTCCTTTCATTTTTATATAAATATGAAAAAATAAAAACCCATAACATGTTTTCGTTGATGTTAGATCCACAATTAAAAAATCTTCATTTGGTATCGTGATTTGTTGTCGTGAGCAAGACATTTCTATTATAAAAAAATATGATTGGAAGTCTTTGTAACTTATGTTTTTGAAGTGTTATAATCACTTACATCATGTGGTAGATGTGATGTTGAATCTACAAAGCACAAATCTTATGAAGATAGTAGCCTAGATATTTTTGAGATGATTGTCACACAAGTGATCTAGTGAAAAAACTGGTTAATAAAGAGCTTTTAATTTTTAGGATATTTCAAGTGTATCTTAAGGAGATCAAATGCCTTTTGCAATGGTGATAGAAGCATGATTCTATGTTCCCAATTGTTAGTTTTCTTGTTCGACAAATATTAGGAATTGTTGGATCACAAATAGAGATAGAAAGGATTTTTTTAAAGCTAACATACTCACCAACTTTAGAAGATGTTTTTTATAATAAAAAAATAGGAGAAATTTATTTTCGTTAACAAAAAGTGGCTTAATGGTGCCATAGCTAATTGCAGATCTCCAAGTGATTTAGTAGAGTTTATTGAGATGGATGAATAATTAGAAAAATAGTTACAAAAATTTGAAGGTGAATTTGAACAAGATGAAATTTGAAATAAATTTTTTAATTTTTTGCATTTGTTTCATGTTTTGCAAGTAATTAGTTTAATTTGTAATTTTAAACAAAAATTCACATTAAATTAAAAAATTAAAAATATGGAATCTTTAAAATTTTGAAAACCACCTTGTGAGAACCATGATCGAAAACCAAGGCTAGTAATTTTTATGAGAACTGATAGGATTGAAAATTGGTGGGATTTTTTTTTCCCAAAAATTTGAAACCCTTAAAGGTGATCAAAATCTTTTTTAAAAAAATGAAAATCTTAAAGGTTTTTTTGAATGGTTGTGATAATTGGAACTAGTAGTTTTCAAAAAAAATGAGAATCATCCAACACTAGTTAGAACATGCTTGCATTTCTATTTTTAGTCTATGTTTGTTTTTAAACATTTCTATTCATTAGAATTCATGTTTTGTGAAACCTCAGGTGGAAGTGTGATTGAAGTTCTATGTTGCATCCTTTTGATATTTACTAATGTCATTGTAACAAGTTTTTAGTTTTCACTTATGGATTTTGAAAATCATTAAAACTTTGGATTGAAGCAGAACATTTTATTTTTCCTTTCTATTTGTGTGATACATTTTTTTAAATCCTTGAATTCCTTCAAGGGGTTATGGTTTATCTACTTGTGATAGTTTCATCATGGTTATTTTGTTCATTCTTAGTAATATTCTTGATTTTCAGCCATGGTCCATAAGTCTAAGTTTTTCCCAATATTCTTTAAATGTTTAATAGAATGTTGTCCATGTTATATAGGTACATGTTGATTGATGAGGAAAAAAACGTTATTGAAAAAGTTCAAAATGGGAAATTAGGAAAGAGTGCAAGTCAATTGTCACCATTAAAATAAACATGTATGGGAAGGAATGGGAGCTAGAGCAAAGGCAATGTAAGGGATGAAGGCCTTCTGCGCTTTTGCATAAAACAATTTATTCATAATGATCACCCTTCCTTGAGTGCTAGTGCAAGAAGTGCAATCATGGACAACATCACCAAGGTTGGTGGTTGTGAGTTTTATGATAATTAGTAGTGACTAACATATCCATCAATTGAAAAATCTTTTCATGTATAGCATGTTGGGGATACAAATATATTTGTTATGTCCATGTTTCTAATGTAGATGATATCTCCAAGTTCATGAATTGCATTTTCATAGTGAAGGTTTAAAAAATATTTTCATTTTGCTATTTGTGGATGTACAATTATAGGAAATGGGTTTAGTAAGGGAGATATCCATGTAACAACACAAAAAACAACTTAGGTTGGTGTGTTAAAGAGTGACCTTTAAGGTTTTACATTGGCTAAGAGCCAAAGGTGATGGAACCCTCATAGAAAAAGATAACATGTTAGGCTACCTATCACCAAAAAGAAGGGGAGGTGATTTTGAAATGGTAATCCCTATCATTTTGAATGTAAGTTCACCAAGGTTTACTAGAAATTTCCAAGGAGCAAAAAAGAGGTTACAACAAATATTATTCCTAAACCAAATATCATTCTAGCCAAACAAACTTCACAATTCTAACATTATGGACCTCAAGGGATTATACCTCTATTGATTTCCTTTCAAGGAGCCAACTAGTTGTTGATGAGTGTGGCAACCCATCATTCAACAACAAAAACCCCACAAATGCTACCCCAACATCATCATGTAGTTCCATTCAAAGTTGGACAAATACCAAAATCATAGCGGGTAGTTGTGACAATATAAACCTCACAGTTTCCTCTTGTTCCAAAATCCCCATAACTCCCACTATATCATAGGTACTTTCTTCTCAGAATAAACCACATTGCACATTCACATTGAATTCCCCAAAACCTAACATAGATGATGACTGCCACCACAATCGTTCCTGACTTTGTTAGACTCTTTCATCACTTCCTTTGATTTGGTCCTTGAATACAAACTCTAGACCTCCTACTCCCATCCTGACACTCATGGCACAATAGAAAAACATGTTCTAGGTTCAAGAGAAGAACTCCAAAAGGGCATCTGTCCCCAACTAATTATTATCCAAAATCCAAACAAACTCCACACTTCACAACTTGAAGAATTGGAACTTAACTTCTTCCACACTCCCAAAAAATTGCATGCCTTCCTCCTCAGCTAACTTCATATAGTTTTTTTTCGTCCACATCCTTCCACTCCCTTGAAAGTTCAGCACCAATCATTTCCAATAATCGTGACTCACACTCCGCAAAATATTGTCAAATGAGCAGCAAGGATTTGGCTCCATCATTGAACCTAGCTCACAAAAGCCATTCCATTGAAAAACAACAACACAATGATTTGTAAAACAACAAAACAAAGCCAAAAACATAAAACAAGAAACTAGACTTTTGACGTCCTTGAAGCATAACAACTTCAGCATCATGTGCCACCCATTTGACTTAGGGTTCCTACTTTCATTCATGCTCATTCAGAGAAAATGTTGGACATTGTTTTAGGTCACATACCCCTTTAATGTGCAAAGGCAGAAAGGAAAGCGAAACTTCAAATTTTTTGGTACTAACGATTTTTTTGCATTTGAAAAGATGATGTTTGCCTATAAATCAATTGTTTATTTTGAGGGACTTTTTTATATGAAGATTTCATTCAAGATATTGGGAATGGAGATATTGTCACACAAGACTATGAAATGCAAGTTGGTGGAAACAAACTAAATATTTGCCTTGGCATTTGTCAAATTGTTCATTAGTTTAATTGAAGTTTTCCAAGTTGCTAACACTTTCACATTTCCCTCTCAACCTTCCATGTCCTTGAAACAAGTCCATGTTGCCACTCAGCTCAAACATTAAACTAAAATTGTTGGCATCATAATACAATAAATAAATAAATCATGTAACCATGTGAGCAATATTTCCATCTGGTGTTTTTCCACCTCAATCTACTCACCCTAGGAAATAGAGGCCAACTATGCAACATTGAAAAACCCCACAAAATTCAATGAACTAGATTACATAAAAATCACATATTTGAGTTGCTTTTAATAAAATTCAAAAAAATTGTCATGGGACACATTACCATCCAAAGGGTATAAAAACTTTTTACCATGTTACATAAATAGTGGGTCATTCTAGCTTGCAATTATCTGTGTCTGTCTTGATTGGGGGGGGGGGACTTGCCGCAAGACACCCTAATGGGTCTAGGTGTGAGAAAATTTGACTTTGGGCCTGACATAATTAATTTTGTAGGGGTCG
>Ga0116230_10005021_pt1 | contig 12963 bp, 4 predicted proteins | sample S1TSphfallax_3_FD_88678 | JGI IMG/M metagenome (GOLD analysis project Ga0116230, IMG submission 88678) | Host-associated microbial communities from peat moss isolated from Minnesota, USA - S1T2_Fd - Sphagnum fallax MG | ecosystem: Host-associated > Plants > Peat moss > Unclassified | place: USA...
ACCACTTTGTGTGGGTTGTGTGCAGGCCCGTGTGAGTGAATAAGCTTGTCAATTCTTCCTAGTCCCATCCCGGAGCTCCAACACGCCCCTCTACCCCTCAAAGTGTTGTGAGCTAGGGAGCGCATCCCGACTCCTCCCTCTTCCGCTGTCTTTCACTTGGACTCACATTTGAGTCCTTCAAGGAGTTGGGAGTGCGTCACTAGATAATGTTTATGACTATATGTACAAGGTTTGATTCTTGCTTAGTCTTTCCATTTGAATTTGTCAATTTTTAAAATTAAAACATGTGATTTACAAAAATCTATTCTTTGTGGTGAATAATGTGAGCTTTCAGGAGTGGACGTTGTCATAAAGTTTTATTATGAAGAAGTTTTGGATGAAAAATTGAGGTCACCTTTTAAACTACATGCACTTATGGACAAGGTGATGGATTAGGTCTAGAAGCATCATACCTCCACCTTCACAAAACATTTGCCAATTTGCGACCTTGCTCCCGGTTTTTGAGTTCTTGAAACATATTCAGGTCCACTATGATATGAAGTCAAAGCCAAAAATGTTCATTGAGAAGCTACAAATTATAGCTTTTACACAAGTCACGAATGAAGTAAAGGTATCTTGGTTGAAACGTTAGAACCATTCTAGTGTGTTGAAGGAAGCAATGAAATTCCCAAAACATGAATTCTTGAATGGAACTTTTGATAAATGGTTTCATAAGGCAATTTTTTGGTCTTAGGTAAATGCTTACCCATATGAAACTTTCTTCTTTTTTGTCCTTGAAATGATTGTAAACTAACATTCAACATATTATAATTGGAGGTGGCAACACATAAACTATATTCTACCATCATCAATAATATTTCCATTCAGCTTTTGGAGTTTGAAGTTTTGCTTACATTATCAAACTACATTCAAGAATGGAGACGTTTTTTTTTAGGAAACTTGTTTCTTCAAGGAGTTGAAGTCCAAAGATGGGATTCAGATAAATAAGTTGGAGCAACAACAAATCAGTGGGACAAAAGCCCTTCAACGGGTGGTTTATAGGTGATTTTTTATCTAGCCATTTCGCATTTGTATCATCCATTATCAATTACATTTTAATCTTCCAATGTCATCTTGATTTCATTACCACTAACTTCGTTTTGTTTTTTGACCACTATAAGTATTTCTATCTTGTGCTTTCTCAAAGGGGTGCCATATATGAGATTCCAAGACTCCTCGAAATATGGAAAGATCCAAAGACATATAACACAATGTATAGGAAGGACATGTTGAAAGATTGGACATCTCCACATTTCTTGGATTGTGGTTAGTATCTTGATTGTTTGAAGGGAAACACTCCTCCATTACACCTTGAGATTTAGGAAAAACATGAGTCAAGATTTTTTCAAGGACTTGGAGCCTTGGAGAAGGAGACACTAAGCAAGAAGAGATTGGAAGGGGGCAAAGGAGGGGAAAAAGATAAATTTAGGAGTTCAGATTAGAAATGTAGGACAAGGAAGATGTTCCCACTCAATCCCATAGAGAGGCAGATTTTGGTTTAGCCGTGGCATCTTTTCAAGAAATTATAATGACTTCCATTAGACCCAACCGATGTAAATGACGTGATTGTAGACATTTAAGAGTTTTCTTCTCCTCGGCAAGTGCACCAAATAAGACAACAAGAACAAACTACCCTTGGTGCAAGAGCATTAAGTATTAGGAAGAGAATTCAATTGTTCATTCCTTTATTGATTTTTAGTTCTATGGACTACCATTCAATTGTGAAATTAATGAATGTCTCTTGGGCTTCAATTCTTACTTCTTGGATCCAGACTTGGGCATGGCTACATGAGCATTCAGGCATTAGAGACTACATGGAGGTATTTCCTTGCACAATTTGATGTTTAGACTTTGGATTAAGGTTTTTCAAGCAACTTTTGTCAAGACAAATTTTTCTTTTCTAGGAATCGGTGGATTGCTAAAAGTTAATGGGTTTTAGCTTTTAGCACCAAAAGTTGAGGGCCAAGAACACCCAGCTTTGGGCCTTGAACTTTCGATGCTAAAAGTTGAAATCCAAGAGCATTCAAATTTTGGTCTCCAACTTTTAGTGCTTAAAGTTGACGAAGTAGAGTCCAATCCTTTGGGTCTTCAACTTTTGACACTGAAAGTTGAAAACCGCAAACCCAATGCTTGGCACCAAAAATTGAATGCCAAAAGCTTATTTCAACTTTTTGTACAACTTTTTTTTTTCTCTTGTATGTTATTTGGATTCATTGTGAATTGTTTTTGCATTAATTTGGCCAAATGTTTTTTGTAAATTCTTGTGTTTTTCAAGTGTCTTATGAGAACAAGGTTAACCTTGTTCTAGTAGATGTACCATCCAATTTTTTGATTTCGCACATTTTTGAACCACTCTCTTTAATTCCTCCTTGAAGCAAGTGAATGGATAATTTTATCGAGTATGTTGTGGCTTTTGCAAACAAGTTTTTATCTGATAAAGGGGTCATCATTATCATGAATGTTGATGACCCACGCGTGTTGAAGGAACTTTGTTCCATCTTGGAAACCTACCAGTTGAAGGTTTGCATGAAGTGGATTGTTGTAAATTCAAGCCCCCAAATGAGTGGTGAGGATCCATCTTCTCGGGGACCACAAATCTCACTTTATCCATATATGTCTTTGCATTTTGCTTTCATTCAAAGTTAGGATTGACCTGAATTTTGCCTTTTTCTTGTAGACTCTTGTAGGTTGTGTCACCTTTCTTGTGAGGGATCCAACTTTAGGTGCATGTTTTCCTCAAGGTTTTAGTTCTCTGCCCCTTTTGTTGAATTGGTTGAGAGGGGTATTAATCTTGAAGCTATGGATGTCCTCTACAACTACATCGATGTGACCTCAATGACTAGATCCCAAATTGGATGGGTTTTTAGGGTGGCAAAGGAGTTCCATGTGATCACATTGCAAGCTTTCGTCAATGTTTGCTCACCACCAAATTCTATAGTTGTGGACCTTAATTATGAGACATGTGCTTGCATTCACCCTTCTCTTATTGTTTTGGATTTAAAGTTATTTCAACAATATTTTTTATTTCTAACTTCTTTATTTGATTATTTTTACAAGGAATAGTATTCGTGTTTGTCGGGCACTTGGGAGGTTAATCCTTGCACTTGAGTGTAATTTAGAGATCTTAGATGAAGTTTTGAAGCCACTTTTGGATGCATAATCAAGCAAGACTATTGTTAAGCATGTCTTCAACCTTTATGACAATTCTCCCATCCATAAAAAAACTAGGATTAATTTCGATTATGAGTAAATCTAACCATATCCCTTTACTTATGTAACTTAAAATTTTCAACGATTTTAGCTTTTTTTAATGTTCTAGTTTTTGTCTATAGAGAGGCCAACGAATCAAGAAGATGACATGTGCCATTCTTTGCACATCTTGATTTCCTTTAAAGTCTACATCAAAACTTTCTCTTGCCTTCATACGTTGAGGCTTCTACAATTGCATTGGCGGATTTATGTACCATCCCCTTGTCTCTAGAGCTTAGGACCCGTTACCATCCTGGTGTTGAGATATTCATTAATAATGAAGTGAGAGAAGCTAGTGTTTAGGATGTTTTTGGACTCTTTTTTCCTTTGATTGTACTTTGCTTGTACTTAACAAAGACACAACTTTTCCATTTATTTATTTTTCTTAGAGCGACAACTCTTCGAATCCTTTTGCATGAATTCTTCAAAATCTCCTTTCTCTTGTGCATCTTATACATGTGGCCTCTTTATAAAAGAATAATAGTCTTGTAAATAATTTTGGTAGTTTTTTAGTTTTTGATCAAACAACTTTTCTAAGCTAGTTACATTTTCAAGTTGTTCGATTTGGAGTCAAATCAACAAGGTGTGAGGAAATATATATTTTACGTAATCTAAAAAAATTTGTTCACGGCAATCAAAACCTAAAAAAATCTCAAATATAGTTTTCTTTTGCAACAAGTTCAGAGGTATTATGAAGCTATCTATAATAATGGATGAATAATCCACTACTATTAATGGATTGCAAAAATAGTGATCATTGGTCAACTTCAAGGAGTTCATCAACTCTATTTTGTCCCATATTGTAACAATTTATTTTGTACATTGAAATAAATGTTTTCATTAAATTGTTCCTCTGAGTCTTTTATGCCATCCAATTTCCCATTTCACAACATCTTCCAATGTGAATCCAAGCTCTAAGGCAGAGTGAAATACTCTTTTGATTCCTTTTCATGTGGCATTTAAACCAACAAGTTCATTCTATCAGTAGGAAAAATTCTGATTTTCCATTTTCTTGAATTCTCTGATATGTTCCATAACCTCTTTTTCAATTTATGCACAAATATTTAAACATGGCTATCAATCCTTACAAAATTAATATTGAAATATACCTATTCAAAAAATTCAAGAAAATGTTTTTCAATGATGACATTTATATGCAATGGCTACCTTTTCGTGTGTTTTGAATGTAAAGTCTCTGATAAATTGATAATTTCACTTAAACATTCCACCTCATTTTTTATGATAAAACCAAGTTTAGCTCTTTCGATGCAATATTTCACTGCTTGATACACATCTTGAAAATGTTTTTTTGATTTTGTTATGTCATCCTTTTCATTTTAATTCTTCATATCTATTGTTTTGAAGCTCCCATAATAGGACTATAAAGTCTCTGCCAATGGTCTCCACAGTTCTTTTGATTAAGCTTGTGGAATGTTTCTTGACTTTCTAACAATGCTCTTTCAACTTTTCAACGGTTTAAATTGCTACAAAATGCATATTTGATTTCCTCCCATCATTAATTCTTTTGCAATGGAGGTTTGTTTGGTTTAAAGTGGTCGTCGCATTCAATTTGACTATCTTCTACGACCATTGATTGTAGAAGGTAGCTTGAGGTCAAGTGTTCTAGATTCAATGCAAGAATTTTTAAAGTTTTCTTCATAATTCTTTTAACTTCTTTATGATGTTTGGATGGATGTTTATCATTATATATTTTGTTTATATTTGTTGTCATTTTTCAATCCAACTCATCTTACCAAGCTATTTTTTTATCCTCTAATATTACTCATGCAATGCCTTATTGTACCTTGTACATGACAATCAATTATTTTAAATCTTTTTTATTATAGAGGAAATCAAATGCAAAATTTGAAATACCACTTTTGTCAAATATCTCAAAATGTGACACCTGTTTTGAAATTAATAGTATCATCTATTTTAGTTAACCTATGCATTTTTTATTAGCTATTTTCAAAGATAGTAAACATATTATTGTGTTAATTAAAAAATGCATATCTTTGCAAAAAGCATTTTCTTCATACAAAATATATATTTTGTGCATCATAGCCTCAATGAACTTTATCTACAAGGATTTGTTAACTTTTCTTGCTATGCTTTACAATTATTGTTAATTTCAAATGCATCACCAAACTTTGTTTCAAACATATTGAGTTGAGTCGGGTGCCATTGGTGGTCGTTCAATTCATGGAAATTCATTGCAAACTATGGTGTAGTCGTTGGGGTGGTGTCCACCAAATTCGTCGTCTCCTCTTCTAAGTCCCTCACTACATATTTTATATATGGTGGGGAGCTCTCCTCTTCCACATCGATTCTAGTAATAAAATTGGCCCATATTAGAACATCCAACTCTCTATTGTAAGTGAATACTTTTGTTTCATATGCATCATCTTTTGCATTAGAAGCATTCCTCATCCACTTTCGTAGTAAGATTGATTTGCTTATTCTTCTTTCAACTTGAAATCTAAGCAAGTAGTCACACTACTTGTGAAATTGCATTCTATAATTTTGATTTATCGGTTGTGTTGGCCATGGATTGTCTCCAAGAGGTTGTCACAAGCTATTCAAAAACTCCAAGTAAAACATTTTTATCATTGTTTCGTATATATTGTAATATTGCAAGTGGTTAAATGATGCCTAATACCCAACCTATGCCTGGAATTTTAAATCTATACTCTTCAACTCTTTTCTTTCTACTGATGGGTAACACTCGAAATCTTTTGGTGTTCGACAAAAGTGCTTAGGATATGGATATTGTGACATGTGCAAATGAACAATTCAACTCAAAGCCTGTTTTCTTTTATTACTATTTTGGAAGTTCACCAAAAGATACTAAATTATGTAATGTTACAAGTTGTAAACATTTCCCAAAGGCTAGATTTTTATAAGGTTGCTCTTAAATCACTACATTTAATGTTCTCTTCAAAGTTGTCTAATTTTCTTTAGACCATTTGGATGGGGCTGATTACACTAAAACATTATAATTGGCAAAGCAATTATGTTTCCTACTTGTGTCATGCATGGTGTGTGTAACATGTAATGGTGATCGCTTCATTGACCCTTGGGCCTAGTGGTTTCATGCCATTGTTTGTTTGCATTCTTTTTTACATGTCATGTGTCCAATTCATGCCCTTTGGCAACTATTTTTTTATACTTCATTGCACTCCTACATAGACCCTCGTATCGAGTATGAAACACTAAAAACATTTTCCAAACTTCAATTGATATTTGGATATACAAGATATCTTTAAATATGTCTAGTGAGAGTTATTAAACAATCATGTGAACAATCTAAACATGTTTATATCTTAATTGATGTGTGTTATAAATATTGGAACTAGAGATTACACATATTGGAGGTATTTAATTTGTTGTTTTTTTCACCCTGTGAAAGCCATGTGGCTAGGTTGATGGCCTAATGAATTTCCTTGTGAACATCCTCCATACATGTACATTGTTTTCATGGTTAGCTACTTAGAAACTTTGTCATAGACATTTTAATCACCATCCCATATATTTTATAATATTGGAAGCAATTAGAATATCCCCATCATTCAATGATTGTTTGCATATCTACATCTATAGTCTTGAAATCTCTTCTTTTTACCATCGGAAACATATCAAAATTTGGTGGTGCTTGTGAGACATTTTAGTAGTTGTTTATCATATTTTTATGATGTTTTGTCTCAAGTTGATTTTTTCAGTAATTAATTTCAATGTTCAATTTCAACCACTATTCATTTTAACACTTGTATTGTTCCACAATTTATTGCAAATAATGGTATTTTTTCTCTCTTTCAGTTGTTGATTCATCATTTCTTTCAACTATCAAACACGTTTCATGGTGTTGGGGTCGACCTTGTGATATAACTATTCACTAATTGTTTTAAAACTTCCTTAAATCTTATGGCAACCAAGCTCACTTGCCTGGAATTGCATCTTTGAGGTTTTAATAATTTTGTTGATAGTAAGTTTCCAAGGATTACTAAATCTTCTATCGACAAATTATTGCATAAACTTATGAAAAAATAAAATTTAATCGACTTTTTCAAGCTTGCACATTCTTAAAAAAATCCATGGCATGTGTAAACATTACCTAGTGGCAGTCTTCCATATACTCCTTCAGAATGTTTACATTTTGTTTAGTATTGCAAGAATTTCTTTGTTTATCTTCGCATTCGCCCATTGCCAAGCCGCCCATTCATCTGTTTTTCAATTGCTCTTTTCCATTATGTTCCCCATGTTCCGATTTCCAGCAAATGCTCGAGGGGGAGTCACCAAGTGTCATCTTTTGGACATTCCCAAGGTTTTGTTATCATTTCACATATTCTATCCAAAATGCTTGAGATAAATTGATATTCAATCATTGATTCCAATGTGTTTGGTGTGAAATTTGGTGGCAATTTTCCTCTTTCCATTGTAAAATAGAGGCTTGTTGTACAGATTGGGCAAATAATTAATATAAGAAAAAAATGCAATTTGATTATGCAAGTAGCAAGAATGGTTTAGACACAAGAGGTTGAGAGAGTGAATGAAAATAAAAAATAACTTGAACTAGTGTTGTGGGTTGTTTCATATTGTATTTGTTCCTAATGGGCACATGCCTTTTGGTTGTGAATAGTTTAGTGCTCAAATTGGCACGTACCTCTTAGTGGGTCTATGGGATTTAATTTAACATTTTGTACAATTTAGATGTTATAGAATTTGAATATATTTCACATTGAGGAAATATGAAATATGGCTTTAAATTGTGACTTGAACATTTCATTTGTTAATTTGTTTTGAAAGAAACCAACAATAAATTGTTTCAACCTTGTTTCTCATTAGTAAACCCTCGGCCTTTTACAACTATGTTTTCAAATATTGTTCAATTATAAACAAAGTCAAAAATTAAACATATAGTTGCAATTTATTTTTTACAATTGGGAAATATTTTTTACAACTACTAACCAAAAATGTTGTAAAGTACAAGTTGAAAGTGGAATTATTGTTGAAAGTGTATGCCACATGTCTACACCGCAACAATAACCAATACATGCCATTACTTGTCAATTTAGTTGAAAATTGCTCTGCCAAATATAGTTGAAGGATGTTGTCAACTACATTCAACTAATGGATGAAGTTCATCCATGAACTAAACATGACATTGGCCAAAAATATAATTACAATTTCAACTAGGTTGCAACTATGTAAGTTGAACATTTCAACTATGTTACAACTATGTAAATCGAACATTTGGCCATTGGTTTGGTGACACGTGGCACATTCATAAAATGTGGGGTCAACGAATATTTAAATGACACGTGGCATGAACATAATTTTGAGGTCAACAAATAATTAAATGACACATGACACATCCACATCAATAGTTTAAGCCACATGGTGTTAAGCATAGGTTAGGTCTAAACCTAAGCACCTAGGTTAAACCTAAACATAGGCCATTTAATTTAGGCTTAAGTTAGGGCTAGATATAGGCACCTATGTTAGGCCTAGACCTAAACCACATGGCAATTAATAAATGAAATCCTATTTCATTTGGTTTAGCCTTTAGGGTTGAACCTTTTTTATTGGCTCATCCCAAATGGCTATTAGATTTTCATGTTTATTGTGTTCTCCAACAATCCTAGTGCACTCCTTTATATAGTTTGGATTCATGGAATGGAAACCAAACAATATGGGATAAAGATTTTAGTTGTGACCGAGGGTAAATACACCTATCACCGAACACTTAATATTGGAGCATTATAACTTTCTTGTCCATGGTTTGTTCCTTTTGAAACTTAAAACAATTTTGTAGTCCTCCACTTGGCATGTCCAAATCTATAAAAAATCGCTATAATTTAATGGAAAATGAGCAAGATATGCCCTTTCAAAGTGAAGGGGGTTGTGCTTTGGATTTTTTTACAAATGTTTAGTATGATTTTGAAGCTTAAGCTCTTCAACTATTTTTTTAAAAAAATTCACTTTAAACAAGTTTTATAAATTCTAAGGTATCACATTTGTAGCCTTTGAAATCGCTCAAAATGAATGAAAAATGAACAAGATATAGTTGCTGGAAGGAAAGGGGGGTCTAGAAACAAAATTTGAGACAAAACATCACTCTTTTTCTTCTTGAGTTTTCTACTTTGTTCCTATGCTTTTGAGGTTAAAAGAACATTCATAGCTCTTTATTTTGCGCTTCCAATGACATAAAAAATATTAAATTTGGTGTTGAAATGAGGGGAAACTTGAGAGTGTTTGATGATAGAGTACCACTTGATGTCTACTCTAATTGTAACCCAATTACAACCTAATTGCAACTTAAATAGTTGTAATCTAATTCTACAAGCTAGTTTAAGCTTAGTTAGGGCTAGACCTCAAATAAAAATATACTTAGCCTAGGTCTAGCTACTTACCTTAATTACTTATAGTATTTATTCATCGACTATTTTTAACCATATAGTTGTATAATTAAATAATTAAACATATTATCATCACTTATTAAATAATACAATGATGATTATTATTTTTAAATCAACAATTAAATGTATTTATCTATTAAATAATTAATTAGCACTGATTTTTTATTCGAAATTCATTATAAAATGTTATTAAAATTTCATAAAACAAAGAATTAACTCAAATATAAATAGTCAATAATAAATTTTAGATGATATTTTAATTACAGTAATTATTATAATGTTGTGATAATTAATAATTGACTACAACTACAAAAGCAACATTAATAATAATATTGTAACTAATAGTTAGGTTAGGCTAGTTATTTAATCATTTTATTTGTATCTTTATCTAACATGTTGGAACTATTAAATGTCTTAGTAAGTAAATATTAAATAAGAATAATATTTTATATTATATTAGTGTTAAATAACAATAATTTCTGAAATTATATGATAATTTATTAAGTATCTTTACAATTTATTCTTATAATTTAATTATATATAAATAAATAAGGAATTTTAATAAATGAATAAATAATTGGAACTAATGGAAAAAATCAAAATTCTATAAAATGTTAATTATGTATCATTACATGATATGTTGTAAACTAAAATTGAATCTACATGGAAATAATAAATTACACTTGTATTGAACATAATCCAAAAAACTACTACTTAAATATCCTTACTTGATATGTTGTAAACTAAAATTTAATCTACATGGAAATAATAAATTACACATGTATTGAACATATTCCAGAAAAACTTACTTAAATATCCTTACTTGATATATTGTAAACTAAAATTGAATTTACATAAAAATTATGAATTATGCATTTATTGAACATACACATTATTAAGTTGACTTATATTTCAAGACTTTAAAAAAACTTAGTTTCAAATTAAAGTGTAATATTTATATGCACAAAAAACTTCATCATACATGTTATCATTCATGTATACAAAAACCATTTATGTGTACCTTAATAATTAATGAATAATTATTATAATTTTAAATATATATTATGACATCGTACATATAAAAATGAATAAACATTAAACTTCCACAAAATTATGGATTATGTATCATTACTTGATTTGTTGTAAATTAACATTTGATTTACAAATAAATAATAAAATAATATATAACTTACAATATTACAAACTCATATTCAAAATTTCTTTCAATTTTATTTTGAAATTAAATTATAATATTTAGATTCACAAAAAATATTTGCAACATAAAAAAATATTCATTTGCACAAATATAATTTACATGTAATTTAATGTTTAATGAAATTTTATTGCAATTTAAAGCAAATATTGAGATTCCATGTCTATAAATATTAATAAAAATTATAATTCCACATAAAATATTAATTATGTATCATTATTTGATATGTTGTAAACCAAAATCCAATTTACATATAAATAATAATTAGGTGTGTTGAACATGCACATTATTACAAATTTATATTTCAGAATTTCCTTAAATTTCCTTCAATCAATTTTTATTATTTGGGTGCACAAAAAAATTTGGATCATACATAATGATTCATTTTATACAAAGATAATTTACAAATAATTTAATCTATTAATGAAGGCAGATAATTTGTTTTGTTTTATTCTATCATGTTGAAATTTCCTAAACCAAATTACTTTGTATAATGTATTGATATCATTGGAAACCTAAAAATGAATAGGGGTGCATTGACTTGGGTTGAAAATGTTTGGAGCTACAATGCAAAGGTTATTGATTATTGAACCATTTTCTTAATAAACATTAGTAAAACCAGGAAATAAAAATTTTATTCGAATCCAAAGGTGTACTTCGTGTTGTTGGAAAATAATCATTGAGTTAGATTTAATGAAACTTATTTCATAATTTTCATACTTAAGGTGTGGTAAATATTGAATTTTGAATGAATTTCGTTGTTGAAAATTCAAACAAATTATAACAAATTGGGTTTAGAAAGGAAAATGAGTTGAGTGTGTTCACACTTGGGGCCAACAACACATGTTGCATTATTAAGTTATCCATGAAGTAAGGTAGTTTGTTTTGTTTTATCATAATGATATCTTCCAAACCACGATGTTTTAGGTTATGCTATGGAACTTATCATCAAAAAAATCTCAATGAATAGGCGTGTAACGATTTGATTTAAAATGTTTGGAGCTATAGTGTGGAATGTATTGATTTTGAACCATTTTTTCATTGAATTTTTTGAAAAACCAAGATTGAAAACTATATTGGAATTTGGAGGTATTCTTGGTATTGTTGGAAAACCCTCACCAAGTTTGATTTAATAAAGTTGATTTTGTAATTTTGAGACCTAAAATGTGAACAATATTATTGAATTTTTGGTGGGTACGTATTGTTGTTGGAAATTCAAACAAATTGCAAAAAGGGATTTGGAAGGAAAATTCAATTGAATGCATTCAAACTTAGGCCAATGACATAGGGTACAATAGTGTTTAATGAAAATTTACCATAATTTTAAACAAATATTAAGATATCATGTGTATAAAAATGAATACAAATTATAGTTACACAATATTAGTAATGATGTGTCATCACTTGATATGTTGTAATGATCTACATAGAAATAATAAATTACACGCGTATTGAACATAAACATTAGTACTAACATATATATTTTTTGAAATTAAATTTTATTTTGAAGTTAAAGTATAATATTTATATGCAAAAAAACCATTAATCTATTAAAAAATATATGTCTAATTTAATGTTATCATAATTTTAAATAAATATTACAATATTATATGTATAAAATTAAAGTTACCTATTAGTTGTTTAACCTAGTTGAAAGAGATAGTTACAAACAAGATTGTATTTCATCCATCTTTTAGTACATTTTATCATCCAAAATAGTTGAACATTAATCAATGCCTTGATTATGTGCCAACTAAAAAACTTAGATGCCAAGAATATTTCAAAAATGACCCCTTAGTTGAAACATGCTTCACATTGTTTACCATTGAAAGTTCAACTTGGAGACATTATCAATGCTGGAATATTTTGCAAATGACCATGTAGTTGAAAATTGGTTTCAACTATATTCCAATGTAGTAAACGAATCAACTTAATTGGTAATTATCATAAATTATTTTAAAATTTTAAAAATCCAATTGGGACATAGTTGCAAATGTCATGTAATTGAAATGTCGCAACCCCACTTTGGCCAAGTGTGGGGGTGAA